>Ga0209478_1001229_pt1 | contig 20658 bp, 10 predicted proteins | sample DewCreD2012metaG_5_FD_184109 | JGI IMG/M metagenome (GOLD analysis project Ga0209478, IMG submission 184109) | Hot spring sediment bacterial and archeal communities from British Columbia, Canada, to study Microbial Dark Matter (Phase II) - Dewar... ... | reverse complement strand
GTTGATTCTGAAGAACCGTCGCCGGCTGAGTTTGTCCGGGTTGGTTCCATCAGGAAGCGGCCTGCGGCGAAGAGAAGGATCAATCCGACGATCGGTTTGTAAAGCATGGTGGGCAAGGTCCAATACCCCCCTAGGGCCGCGCAGGGGATCGAGGCGGAGGTGAACAAGAGCCAGATGCGCGGCTGGAAGCAACCGGCACGAATGTAGCGCACCGTGGCCAAAGTGGCCACCGCGACATTCAGAATCAAAGCCGCCGGTTTCATCCGATCGGGAGCCAAACCGAATAGGCTCATCGCGGCCAAATAGGCGGAAGCCCCGGCATGCCCCACCGAGGAGTACAGGATGGCCGCTGCCAAAATCAGCAGCGTCAAAATAACGAGTTCCCCCCCACTCAGCGCGTCCATAGGTTGTTGAATGGCTATCAACAGCGCCGTCGTAGCCGTCGGCCTATGTTACATTGTAGGTAAGAATCGAAGAGCTGCGTGTCCCATGTGGGCCCAGCCAGCATACACTGTTTTGGGACAAGCTCCAGACCAGCCACAGGGCCGATCCGATTTGGGAATCCTAGCTATGAGCCAAAGCATACACCAGCCACCCCGTGGGATCATTCCCCCCTTGGTGACTCCGTTTCGTGACGATGAAGATTTAGACCTTTCCCGGTTGCGGTGGTTGATTGATTGGCAGATCAGCAGTGGCGTGGATGCCATCTTCATATTGGGCACCACGGGTGAGTTTTATGCCTTGGACGAGGCGGAAAAGCAAGCGGTGACAGTCACGGCCGTTGCTCATTGCCGCGGAAGGATTCCGGTTTGGGTGGGCGTCAGTGCGGAATCGACACGCGAGGTCCTTCGCCTGACTCACATGGCACAACGCGAAGGGGCCGACGGAGTTTCGGTTCTGACGCCGTACTTTATTAAGCCGAACCAACAGGAATTGTACGATCACTTTCGTCGGGTAGCAGAAAGCACCTCCTTGCCGGTGGTGTTGTATAACAATCCGGCAACGTGTGGTGGTCTGAACATCGATTCTGCTACGGTCGCGCGCCTTGTGGACCATCACCGCAACATCGTCGGAATCAAGGACAGTTCCGGGGATTTGCAGAACACGATTGAGTTGATTCGTTCCACCCCGGTGGAGCGGTTCAGCGTTCTCAACGGTCGGGATACATTGATCTTTGCAGCTCTGCAAGCCGGCGCTCAAGGAGCAATTCCTGCGACTGCCAACATCGCGCCGGAGCTATGCGTTGGGATTTACCGAAGCTTTCGCCGCGGAGATTGGGAGCAAGCCCGGCAGTGTCAGGCTCGGCTTCACCCGATCCGCATGGCCATGTCCTTGAGTACAGGCAACGGAATGATCAAGGAAGCTATGGCTTTGCTTGGCCGTTCCTGCGGTCCTAACCGCCGCCCGATTGCACCGCTGAGCGAAGACAAAAGGCAACTGCTCCGCAAAATCCTAGAGCAAGCCGGGTTGAACCCTCTCGCTTCTGCGTTACCCGCAGGATAGCACTACTTACCTTCCCATAGCCCCAATACAGCCCTCATTGTAGGGCAGATAGGGGGCATTGTCATTCTTTAGGGGGCCAAAGCGATGTAGGCCGGGGCCAGTGGAAAGCGGATCGCTGGTTTCACCGAACTGAGGGAATCAGCGTCCTGGTCCGCTGCCCGGTGCTCCTCCATCGGGAGAGCCAGGGCCGCTGCCGGGGGGTAAACCAGGATATCCCGGAGGAAAGCCTGGATATCCTGGAGTTGTGCTTTCGCCTGAAGTGGGCGGTTTAGGTTCGACCAATGCCACGTCGATGTACACGGGGGGTAGGGTGCGTATGAATTCCAGCCAGCGTTCCGCGAAACGTGCATCGGCCTCTGGGCTGCCATCGAGACGGAATGTACGGCGGAAAACAGCGGCGACGGTTTCTCCTTCCAGCGGCAGATCCCGTGGTAATTGGGAAAGGGCGGTCAAGAACTGGCGGAACTCTTCGGGGTATGCCACGCTGAGATAGTAGTAGAGTGCCCACGCTGTCGTCTGAGCTTTGATGTTGAGTCGCTCTCGCTTCTTGCGCAGGATAGCTTGGGGGTCCTCCGCCGCAGGACGTGTTCCCATCCCCGGCATCCCTGGATAGGGCATACCTGGTTCTCCGGGAGCACCGCCAGGAGGCGGACCGAGGCTACCTCCTGGAGGTAGAGCGGGCGGTCCCAAAGCACTTCCCCCTGCAAATCCACCCGGGCCTGGCGGACCGAGGCCTGGCGGCGTCAATCCTCCGCCTGGCGTCCCCAAACCTGGAGGGCCATAACCGGGCGGGGTCAATCCGCCACCCGGCGGTATCAATCCGCCTCCGAGAGGTGGTGTAAGTGGCCCACTGCCGCTACCGCTCTTGAGAGCCACGGAAGTTTCCTTCTTTTCCGGGTCAGGATCATCTGCTTTGGTCGGATCGCGTAGACCCCGGAAGTAGGCATCGCTAAGCACGTTGCGGAGCAACTGGCCCGGATCGGGATGCAGTTCCTTCTTCTCTTGCAGGTCCCGGAAGTGGCGTTGCCAGAACGAGTTGGGGCCGCCCCAACCGTCGGCCAGTGAGACAGAGATGTAATGTTTCTCGTCCTTCCCGTCTTTTTTGCTGATCAAAGCGGGGTCGCGCGGTTGCATCCAGGTGTTGGCTGAGCCGTGGAAGAGCCATTCAGGAAGGTCCACATATCGGGGAAGTTGGCCGGTCGCATAGAGCAATTGCCGGTTGCCCTCGCGTGTGATAGCTGCCATCATGGCGCGGTCTTCGATCAGCCGCTCCACCAAAGCCAGTGTTTGCATGCGGGCGACCTCTTCGGGGCGCTTCCCTTTTTTACCCTCCTTGTCCAAGGGCGGCCCGCTGCCGCTCAGGAGGGCGTCGCGCTTGACACCTGTCTGATAGATCGCCTGCATCTGCCGGGCAAATGTTTGCCCCAGCTCATCCAAACGCCCAGGTGACAGGACCAAAACGTCATAGTCAGGGACGTAGAAACCGTCGGTTTGCAGACGCAGGGGGATGTCGAACACTCGGCTGAGCTGGAAGAATTCGCGGGGCGAGGGCGGAAGGATGACGGTCAGTGGTGCTTCAGGCAAAGGCAGGTCCACCCCGCGCCAAGCGTGTACGAGGTAAAAGGCCCGGAAATTCTGCTCCAGCAGCCGATTCCAGCGTTGCACTTCCTCGGGGGAAGCATCCCACGTGACCAACGCATAGTGGGGAAGAGTATGCACCTGCCGGGCGTTGAGATTGAACCGCCACTGCTCTGCCGCGGAAGGCTTGAGCAGAGCACCCTTGAGCATCGGCTGATAGCGGCTATAGACACGGGCGAAAGCTGCAACTTCCGGAGCGACTTCCCCTTTGCTCTTACGGACTGACTCCAATAACTCATCACTCAGTTCCAAGGCTCTGTCAACAAAGCCCGCTTCCAGCAACTCACGAATCAAAAGATGCAAAGGCTTAAGGTCCTGGGCGGACCGCCGTTTCCACTCGATATATTTCGCTTCCAACTCATGGGCGCGCGTCGTTGCCGCGCCGGGTGTGAGCAAGAGTTCTTCATACCATTGGATAGTGGTCCCGTCGGCGAAAAGGTTGGCGGTCAGTTTCTGACCGTGATAGTCGAAGCTGATCTTAGGCCGCCAAGCCGGGTTGGTATTCGGGTCGTAAGGGGCCTTGTAGAAGGGCTGGGCCTGGCGGAAGTCGGACGTGACGGGAACCAGAACGACTAAAGCCCGTGAGGGATCGTGTTTGATAGTGCCCCCTGTGTGAGGAGTACCCGGTACTCCGGGAATGCCGGGGAGAGAAGGGCTGCCGCCGCCGCCGGGGATCAAGCCGGGAGGCGGACCGAATCCTGAGCCATATTTCGGACCTTTACCATAAACCGGTGGTGGTGAACCGGTGCCTTCCAAACCGGTCGGTGGCTGGCCGCCGTTGGCCCCATATTGGCCGCCTTCCAGAATGACGCGGATAATGAGATAACCCGCCTCAGCACGGGTCGCCACCAATGCCATCAGAGCTGCGAGCAACACCGCAGGAACAATGCGCTTCATATTCTTGTTCTCCCGGTTCGGGTTGCTATTATTGTCCCTCTCGCCTCCCGGCTGTGCAACAGCAAAACTCCACAGTTGCCAAGAAAGTCCCGGCTATCAGTTTCTTGGGATGACTGGCAGGGCTGTTTCAGGGTTGTTCGTAAACAGCAGGGGATTCCGTTTGGGATTCGCCCGCAATTGGCGAAGATATTCCCGGAGGGTGTCAAGCTGTACTCGCCCGGCTAAAGGATCAGGTTTGCCGTCGGGGCCGACTCGGTCGAGTGGGTCGAGAATTGCCGTTCGGGCACGCTGGATGAGATCATCTACGATACGGGGGACAGTAGCTTTGTTGTATTGTCGGGGGCGGGTCGGGTCGTAAAGATTGTCGAAAAGCGGCGGCCAATTATTCATCGCTTCGGCAATTCGCAGGCCGTAAACTCGCCAATGCAACGAAGTGTCGGTCGGATCGCCACGAGGCTCAGCAAAGGTGATCAGTCCCGCCACGATGGCCTCGACGGCGGCATCCACGTTGTATTCCTTGACATGCTTTCCATCTTCCAGCACCGGGGACATGTTACACAGGCCGATGACCGCTTCCGCGCAGTCGGCGGGTGTGGATGGCAGGATCAGCCTGGGGTCCGAGAGGCAGACCCGTGCCAAAGTGTAAGCAGGGTAAAGGCGGCCTTTACCGTCTGGCCCCGCGCCAGAGATCGTCACAAACCGGACTTGGGCCAGAGCACGGATGGCTTGACGGCGCACAAAACGAGCGACTTCTACTTGGTCGGGCTGCAAGATCGCCGGTTTGTTTGTATCTCCATTCCACAACCCCGGAACGAGGGTGTTCGGATCGGTGATACATTTTTCGATGGCTCCGACCAAGGCAGCGAGTTCTATGTCAGCAGAGCCGGGCTTCTCGTTATTACGCCAGGCGTTACTATGTCGCCGACTCTTGGAATCAAGCACGTCATAGGCGGAGAGCAAATTGGCCGCTGCTTGAAGTGCATAGTTCTTGATTTCCGTGGGGACGTTCGGACTGGAAATCAGTTCTGTCAGAGTGGCGTAGTGCGCCGTTGCTCCCATCTTGCAGACCACCGCCAGCATCCGCGTGGCATTGATCCGCACGATTCGTTCGGGATGGCTGGTAATCAGAGGTCGCAAAGCTGCATCTAAAGCGGTGCCCAACTCCCGGATGTAGTCGGCTTGCTCCGTGGTCACCCGGTTGCCGGGAGCCGGATAAACCAGGAATCGCTCGAGGTCCCGGAAAATCATATCCAGTGTCGGAATCTGCCGCCCCGACGCGTCGGTTCGGTTGAGCGGGTCCCGCATGAGCCGGTAAACCAAAGGATGGGAGATCAATTGGGCTTGGTAGGCCGCGAATTCCCGGAATGTGTTCTGGACTTCCCCCAAACGCTCGGGGGGAATCCCTCGCGCTCCCTTCATTTCCAATATGAATGTGGTCTTGCGAAAATCGGGAAGGCGGGTAGGGTCCGTTGGCTGAGCGGCAGAACGGCTCGGATTCCCCACCATAATGATGCAACCTAATACCATGGTCAACGCGATAGATAGGCGGATTCTGGACATGTCTCCCCCAAAAAGTCGAGTTGTAGTGCTCACACAGCCGTGTCTGAGGCTCCAGTTGAATTCAGGAGAAGCAGACCTATCCTCCCCCTGTCCGTACAAAAACTCTGCATTCTTTGTCTACCGGTTCAACGCACGGGGCAACATCTCTGTTGGCGGAAAGGGAACGGCTAGCACTCGGTTGCTGGGTTCGCCCCCTACGAGGCAGAAGCGGCCAAGTGAGACAATTCTGGCGGTGTTCACGCCCAGCTATCGCCGCCTCTCAGCCATTTCACCTGTTACCCGCTGCGCAGTTGAGGCTAATGATCCGGTTCGATGGATGCAAGGGTTCTCCCTTGATTCCTTCCCAAACTTTATGGACCGAAACAACGGTTGCACCCATTGTATCATCCTTGACTGTCCACAGAGTATGTCTGATCCAGCGAGGCCGCTTCGGCGAACAGCCTCCCCAATATTTTGTCGAACGGGATGGAGTCATCCGAAACTCATCCTCACAGGTCCGGCCCTCTCATTTTCTGCAAGTGTCCAAAAGACCTGAGGAAGAGGTATCGAAATCGCTTGGATTAAACGGCATTGCCGATTGGGGCGTTTTCGGTTACAAAGCGATTATCGAAGGATGAAGGCGGATATAATGACTGAGGAGTTACCACCCCCGTTGGGCTTGGCGGTATCAAGCCTTGTAAACAAAAACTGAGGGGTCAGCAAGGAAAGCGGAAGTGACGCTGGATTTTCCAGCAGGGTAAAGCAGACTGAGGCTAATCTAAGGAACATCGGGCCGTAGCGCAGCTTGGCTAGCGCGCTTGCTTGGGGTGCAAGAGGTCGTGGGTTCAAATCCCGCCGGCCCGATTTGGCCTCGGTGAGGGAAACACTCTCACCGAGGCCATTGTGTTGATGGGCCGAATCACATCCAAACCATCTGGGGAATGGCGAAATCTTTAGCACATGGAGGGATGGAAAAGCTTGTTGGACTCGGTCCACATCCCGCAGGGATAGTACTCCTTCGGTGCATCCCAGATTCCTGTGATTCCTGGGGATGTAGAGGTCGGATTCGTTTCGTGGTTTTTCCATGATTCGGTGGCGAATGATAGTCAAGACGGGTTCGTGCACGGGGCATACAATGGGGGAAAATAGGCGGGGGGCGCGGGCGAGGTCATGGAGGTGGCCCTGCCGCTGGGGCTGGGATGAATGCTTGATGAACCAGCGAGCCTGGGGGCGTTGAGCCGATCACGGGCCGGGTGGGGAGTAGTCCTGTGTCTGGGGTCGATCGCTTCACGGAATATCTGAACCAGTTTGCGGCGGACCGGCAGGCGATGATGGAACAATTGCGCCGCGTTATCGTCGGCCAGACCGAAGTCATTGAACAGGTCCTGGCGGCGATTTTCACGCGCGGCCACTGCCTGCTGGTCGGCGTCCCGGGTTTGGCCAAGACGCTACTGGTTAGTTCGATAGCTCAAATCCTCAATGTGACCTTCAAGCGGATCCAATTCACCCCCGATTTGATGCCCTCGGACATTACTGGGACAATGGTGCTGGAAGAAACTCCCGAAGGAAAGCGGGAATTCCGCTTTGTCCGGGGGCCGATCTTCGCCAACATCGTCCTGGCGGATGAGATCAATCGGACGCCCCCCAAGACACAAGCGGCCCTTCTAGAGGCAATGCAGGAACGGCAGGTCACCGCCGGTTCGGAAACTATGAAGCTGCCGGACCCCTTTTTCGTCATCGCTACCCAGAATCCAATCGAACAAGAGGGGACCTATCCGCTTCCAGAGGCACAATTGGACCGGTTCATGTTCAATGTCAAGGTCGAATATCCCTCGCTAGAGGAGGAACGGTTGATCGTATCACTGAGCACGCGCGGGGATAAGCCGGAGTTGGTTAAAGTGCTGAGTGCCGAGCGGATCATCGCCTGGCAGAAGCTGGTCAAGCGCATCGAGGTGCCGCAGTTTGTGGTGGACTACATTGTGCGTCTGGTGCGAGCGACCCGCCCGAAAGACCCGTCTGCCCCGGAGATGATCCGCCGGTTGGTGGACTGGGGTGCGGGACCGCGTGCTGGCCTGTTTCTGGCCCAAGCCGGCCAGGCCTTCGCTGCTATGGACGGCCGTCCGAGCGTGGCTATCGACGATATTCGCAAAGCGGCCATTCCTGTGTTGCGACACCGCGTCAGTGCCAACTTCCAGGCCCAAGCCGAAGGCAAAAGCAGCGATGATATCATCGCGGAATTGCTCAAGCTGATCAGCGAACCGGAGCCTAAGAAGTACGTGGACAAAACGCGGCGATAAAAGTACGCGGCAAGAAGAGAGCCTTCGGAGTTGGAGGCGGAATTGGGTGGGGCGTAGCTGGATTGTCTCAGTTCGGGCCGAATAAGCGGAGGTGGAGAGGCGTCCAGAGCGACGCCACTTCGTACATCCTCGCGATCGGGGCGTGGAGTAAGAGGGCCGAGGAACAACGCCAGGGAATAGAGCGGGCAGGAGCGGCGCATTGTGGCAGATACTGCATTCGAGAACCTTTCGTTCCCTGCGGCACCGGAATTACCGTCGCTACTTTGCTGGACAGATCATATCCTTTGCTGGTTCTTGGATGCAATCGGCGGCCCTGATGTGGTTCCTTTTCGACCGCACGGGTGATCCCCGCTGGCCGTCGTGGATTCTGGTAGCACAAGTCGGTCCCACAGTCCTGTTGGGTGCCTGGGGAGGAAGCCTGGCGGATCGCTATCCCCGCCGGCGAGTTGTTTTCTGGACACAGAGCGCCTTTTTGTGCCACGCCCTTCTACTGGCTGCTCTCACAGCCTGTCACTGGACCTGGCCGGCGCTAATCCTGCTGCTCATGCTCCTCAGTGGTGTGATTCAAGCGGTGGACCTGCCCGCTCGCCTGGCATTCGTGCCGGAATTAGTGCCACGGGAAGACCTGATCAATGCTGTGGGCCTGAACGCTCTCCTTTTCAACAGCGCGCGGGCCATAGGTCCGGCACTGGCGGCGTTGATCTTTCTGGCGGCCGAGCAATGGGTGGCTCGGATCGGCTCCTGGGGTTGGGATGCGGTGCAAACGGCGGCTGTCGTTTGTTTCACCCTCAATGCGGTCAGTTTCGTCGCTGTGCTTGTGGCATTGCAGGGTATCGTGATTGATGGGGAACAGCAACGCCGTCCAGAAGCGAAGCAGAGCCAGGATTTGTGGCAAGGAATGCGGTATTTGCAGCACCATCCTCGTTTGGGCCTGCTGGTGTTTCTGACCCTCTTGCTGTGCATTTTTGGTTGGCCGCTCCTGACCCTGCTCCCGGCATATACCCGCTACCATTTGGGTCGAGGAGAGCAGACCTACAGCGGACTGCTCGCGCTACTGGGAACAGGGGCATTGAGCGGAGCGCTCACCACAGCCACTTTCGGCACGGCCGCTCGCCGGAGGTTCTTTCTCCGTGGCGGTGCCTTGGCAACAACCCTGGGCCTAGCGCTCTTGACGCAAATCTCTTCCTTTCCTGGCGCGGTTCTCGCCTGTGCAGCCGTGGGGTTTGGGCTAATTCTTTATCTGTCTACCGGTCAGGCGACGCTGCAACTGGCAGCCCCCTCCGAGTTCCGTGGCCGCTTGATGGCTCTGTGGGCCATGACTCTTAGTGCCAGTGCGCCTCTAGGACATCTTTTGGCCGGTCAGGCAGCGGCGATTTGGGGTGTTACAACCGTCCTCTCTGGATTGAGCTGCGGTTGTGCTCTGGTGACAATTGTCTTGTGGTTGCTCCCCCCGATAGGGGTCCGGGAGGATGGAGAGCTGGATCGGAAAGCGTAGATCTGCGATTGTTCAGCGACGATGTTATCTCCGCCTTCTCCTCGCAGAATCAGTCGGAGGCAACCTATCTCTGGCGAGTCCACTTGTGCGGTGGCCCGGAGATGGCGGGAGAAAGTAGTGTCCTCGAAAGGTGAAATGTTTTCATTCTGGCAACGGACCAGGGACTAACGGTGGAGGCGGCAGCAGAGGACTTCCGTTTGAGGTAGAAGGTGCAACAGCCGGAGAGTTGGCCGGTCTTGCCGGTTCAAGTCCTGGAGGCATCGATGGAGGCGGTTCTGGGGCTGAGCTGGAGGGTGCGGTTCCCAGTGGAGTTCCCGGTACGGAGGCAGGTGATGTTGCTGGAGGCGAAGTTGCTGGAGAAGGTGTAGGATTGCCCGCTGGCGTCGAGCGAGCGGGTGGGGTAATCTCCAGCACGCGCCAACGCGAGGGCGCAGAGCGAGAAACCGGTGAGTGATTTGCGTTAGTCGGTGGTGCTGTGGATTCTCCCCCGAAGCGAAAGACCCCCATTCCCGGCCCTGTCGGGGATTGCGGTCGGGGTTGATAGGGGCCAGCAGCGGCAACATCCGAGATGCTTCCACTCGCCGCCCCAAGGATCAGGCGTGTTTCCGGGGCATAAATCGGAAAGCCTCCCCCCTCCGGTTCGTAACGCACTCGCAGGCGGATATGGGTCACATCCGGACGATACGTCGGCCAAGGGAGGAAGATCACGTAGCATTCTCCGAAGCGTTCATCGAGGGTTCGGAGGTTTTTCAGTACATCCTTTTTGAACTCCCATCGTTCCGGCGTCAGAGGAGGGACTCCAGGAGGCCGTGGAGTTTCGTCGATCAAGTCCACGATAAGGTTCCCGTTGGCAACCGCCGGTTTCGCCTCGGCGGTGTAAAGGAACACTTGGCCGGCGAGACCGGGTTGCATAGCACCACCGGCCGCGGGATTTGGCAGATACTCGATCTTATTCCGCCAAGCGGTAGCCACCTCTGCCACCGGCTGGGCTTTTTCTCGGCCCAAGAGTTTACTCACGCCAGACCAGGGTTTGCTGCTCCTGTGGACAGGAGTGGTAGGGACTGTGGGGTCTAAGGCGCTGCCCGCGCTTTGGCTTGTCGAGAAATTGCCGGCGGGTTGAATGGGAGCCGATGGTGGCGTTGGAGCCGCTATCGGGGGCACCCGGTGGTCGTTGGTCTTCCAGCTCTCTAAGGTGGTACAACCTGTGGCTAACCCAACCCACGCAGGAAGAACACACCACCGGATCAGTGGCCGAACGGATTCCATAGGCGACCCTCCTTGGTCCCGAAGAGGCGGCGTCGTGCTGGTTCTGCCGCAGATACAGTTGGCGGTGCAGACCCAGCGGCGGGTCCTGGGGCTGGCTCCACCGCCGGAGGCAGCACCAATTGATACGGTTTTCCGGGCACCGGCATAACTCTGGACTGTGGGGGTGCTGCTACTTCTCCATTGCTATTTGCGGGATAACTCGGAGTGGCAGGGATTGCAGTGGGGGCAGAGGCATTCGTTGGGGGGGCGTTCCCAAGGGGCATACCCGTGGTGATCGTGGGCACAGTGACAGGCACTGCGAGAGCCGGCCCCGGCAGTTGGGGAACGGCAGGGAGGGGCGTCGGCGGCGGCAACAGAGCCTCTGGCTGAATCGTTGGTGTGGCGGGCTTAGTGGGCGTCGTTGAAGTGGAAGGTGAGGGAGCCGGAGAGGGAACCGGTGTCGGGGAAGGCAGAGGTTGAGTTCCTGGGGCGGGGTTTGCAGGGCTGGGATTTTCTGGCGCTGTCGGCACCACCCGTGCCCCCTGCATAGCGGGACCGATAATGTCCGTGCCATGTCCATGTATGCGCTCAATATCTTGAACGCACCAGTTCATGCGTGCCGCTTCCTCCGCCAGCAGGCGGGCCTGGTCGGCTTCGTTGCGGACGATGTGGGGCGTCATGATGATGAGCACTTCGCGCCGCTGAACCTGATGTTGCCGGTAGCGGAACAAAGCCCCCACATAGGGGATGTCCTTGAGGAAGGGTAAACCATTTTCGATGCGGCTGTCCTGCTTGGTGATCAGCCCGCCGAGCACAATCGTTTCGCCATCGGCAGCCACGACTGTCGTTTGGACCGTCTGAATGTTGAAGGCTGGAGCCTGCAAGCCGCCGCCGAGACTGATCAGGTTCGGGCTGACACTGGAGACCTGCGGCTCGATCCGCATGATAATTTTGCCGTCCGGCGAAATGCGCGGGGTCACGCGCATGACCACGCCCACTTGGCGATAGGTGATGCCTTGCTGAGTCGTCAGGCCGGTGACGTTGACGTTGGTGGGCACCGGAAAATCCTGGCCCACCTGGATGAAGCCGACCTGGTTGTCCATGACTTGCACTTGGGGCCGGCTCAAGATTTCCACCCGGCCCTGGGCTTGCAAGGCTCGCAACACCACGTTTAGCGACTGGTTGGAGGCCGTGAAGATGAAGCCGCCGAACGACTGGGACCCAATCCGGCCAACACCCAAATTCGACAGTCCCTGGAAACCCACGATGCCCGGTCCAGCAATGCCAGTTCCGAGGGGAGCAGTGGTGTTGAAGTTGAAGCCCGGCGTGCTCGGACCGCGCTGGAAGAGCACGGGGCTTTGCAAACCGGCTTCGATTCCAAATTCCATTGCGTTGTTCAGTTGCACATCCGCGATCATGACTTGGATCATGACCTGGGGCGGCTGGGCATCCAAGCGTTCGATGATCCGCTTGATATCCTTGAACAGCCGCGGCGTGGCGCTGACCAGCAGCGTGTTGGAGACAGGTTCAGCGACGAGAACCACGTCGCGTTGCAGGCGTTGGTAGGCGTCCAGGAAACTGCCGCCGCTGGTGGGCGTGGTGGCCGTCAGAACGTTGAGCGAGTCCACGATGAACTGATTGACCGCATTTTGCACGTCGGCAGCAGCGGTGTTCTTGAGCTTGTAAACCTCGTAGTAGCGCTCCTCAGTCTCAGTGTCTTCGAGCCGAGCGATGAGAGCTTCGATGAGGTCCATGTCGGTGCGCGAGCCGGCCACGATCAGCGAATTGGTGCGGTCATCGACGGTGAGGCGCAGGTCCACGAGCAAGGCGCCTTCCGCCACTTCTCCAGTGGGTGTGAGCAAGGGGCGGGGTTGGCCCGCTTGGAGCGCTCCTGCCGCACCGATGCCGCCCAAGCCGCCTAGCCCTCCAACGCCCACTTGCTGCTGCCCCGTGAACAACTGCCGGATCAGGTTAGCCATCAGCGAGGCTTGGGCCTTCTTCAACTGAAATACCTTGACGATCGATCGGGCCGCCGAGACCGTATCCAGCTCTTCGATCAACTTTTCGATCAAAGTCATCGTCTTGGCTGGAGCCGTAACGATGATGGCGTTGATTCGTGTGGAGGGAATGAGATGCACATCGCTGAGCAGGCCGCTTTCAGCGACCAGCTTGCCATCCACGCTGGAGTACAAGCGCAGAGTGTGGCTTTTAGTCACCAGCCCGCCGCCGATCGCCGTGCCCACGGTGGGGACAAAGGTTTGCACCAAAGCTCCTTCCTGCTGGAGAGCGGCACCGCCGGGCTGCAGTGCAGCGAGTCCCGCACCGGGTTGCTGGGCTCCCAGGCCGCCTAGGCCGCCCAGGCCGCCCAGTCCGGCGGCTCCGCCGACTCCTCCGACCCCCAGCCCGCCTGCGGCACCACCCAAGCCTCCTAACGCCCCCAAACCTCCGAGGGCGCCAAGCCCCCCGACTCCCCCAATACCTGTCGTCAAACCTGCTGTGCCCCCAGCAGCGGGTGCGACCGGCTGTTGGAACTGCGCTTGTACCAGCGGGTTGACCACATTGACGTTCAGCGCGTTACTGAGAACTTGGGCAATTTCCGAAGCGATACCGTTGCGGATGCGAATGACCCGCACTTCCTGAATCGCCTGGGACTCGGAGGTGTCCAGGTCTTGAATGAGGCGTTCGATATCCTCCAAGTCCGCCCGCGGACCTTGCACGTACACGGTATTAGTGGGAATGTCGAAGGTGACACGGAACTGGTTTTGTGTGATGGGGTCGCCGGGAAAGCGGGCGTTCCAGAACTGTTGCAATTGCAGAGCCACAATCTGAGCGGAAGCCTTCTTGAGACGGAAAGCGCGAGGGAAGACGGTGTCAGCATTCGGTCGGTCGATCCGGCGGATCTCCCGCAGAATGTCATTGAAGCGGGCCTGCGGAGCAGCCACCAGGATCGAGTTGAATCGGGGCAAGGCTAGGAAATAGATGCCGCGGTTCTGTTGCGGTTGCAAACCGGCTAGGCCCGGCAATCCTGCTACTCCACCGACTCCTGCGGCAGGTTGTTGGGCCAAATAAGTACCACCGGGACCAGCGACCAACACACGGGAGAATAGCGTGGTCAGCCAGTTGGCCACCGCATTGCAGTCCTGATACTCCAACGGCACGACTTCCAACCGCGGTTGAGCGTCGCGGGAAATTTCCCGCAAGGTTTCAATCAAGTCCAGGACCAATTGCAGATCGGTGGCGTTGGTCGCCCGCAGGATGATGGCATTAAGTTCCGGCAGCGGAACAACAGTCACAGGGCCGCGGGGTGCCAGCTCTCCAGGAAGAGGCGCGGGTGGTACGGGCTGGCCGGGAGGGGATGGAGGTTGCATCGGTGGAGGTTGCATTCCTCCGGCGGCGAGGATCCCGCTAGGCCCCTGCACGCCTTGGGGTGCGGAGGCTGGTTCCGTTGCAACGGCGTGGTGAAGGGCTGAGGCAGGCCGCTCTTGTAACGTACCGCGTTGCCGGGTCTTGGGGGGGCCGTCGAGGAGGGGATCGTAAACTGGAAAGCCGGAGGCAGTGGACGCATGGCTCGCGGCTGATGAGGGTTGAGCGTTAGAGTCTGGCGAAGTGGTGCGGGATGGTTGATCGTGGGTGTTGGTGTTGAGGGCCGACGGGGCCTCCATGCCCCAGGAGTCAAAATTTCGGGGTCCCTCCTGCGGATCGGCGAGAGCCTGGCGCCCGCCACGTCCGCCTCCGCCTCGTCCTCCCCCTCCTCCGAAGCCTCCGCCGCCGAGTCCGCCTCGTCCTCCGCCGAAGCCGCCGCCCATCGCTGGAGCACCGAAGCCTCCGCCGAAGCCGCCGCCGAGGCCAGGTCCCCGTCCTCCTCCGAAGCCTCCGCCAAAGGGGGTACCGCCGAAGCCTCCGCCGAAGGGAGTACCGCCGAAGCCGCCACCGGCAAAGGGACTGCCGCCAAAACTACCGCCGGCAAACCCTCCTGGACCCCGTCCGCCGCCGAAGCCTCCCATGCCCCCGAAACCAGGCCGGCTTTGCTGGGGATTGATCCCTTGGATGGCGAGCACAGCCGCTTGGACTACATTGGGATCCAAATTCCCAAGCCGGACAAGTCGGGCTACGTCCGTGGTGCTCGTGGAAGCTCGATCGAGTTGCTCGACCAACGCCTTGATGTCCTTGAAGAGCGGCTCGGAACAATTCAGGATGAGGCTGTTGGTGCGGTCATCGACACTGACCGTCAGGGCAGGGGGCCGTTGGTTTTGCTGATTCCCTTGCGGCAGAGGAGCGAAGGGGAAGATCACGGGAGCTGTGGGTTGCCCGCCTCCCGAACTCATCGCTGAGCGGTAAACATCTCGGATGATTGTAGCCATTTCGGCGGCGTCGGCGTTTTTCACGGGAAGTATCCAGGTTTTCAAAGCCAGAGCGTCATCATCCGCTCCCCGGTCGATGTAGTTGGCTAGAAGACTTTCAATGGCCAACAGGTCCGCCGGGCTGGCTTTGACGACCACCAAGGCGTTGGAACTTTTGATGGCTACAACGCGAATGCGATTTGGGTTGGTGCCCGCGGGGGTGGAGTCACCGCCTCCGCCGCCGAAGAGGCCGCCGAGTAGGCCCAGAGGACCGCCTCCGCCGCCTAACAGGCCGCCTAATCCGCCTCGCCCTCCACCAGGACCTCCCTGTTGCCGCCGCTGCGGGCCGTTGAAGATTTCCGTGATCTCTGCGGCAGCCTCCTCCGCCGATACATTCTTGAGCTTGATCACCTTGAACAAATTCTCCGTGGGCGGAGTTCCCACCGTGTAAGTTCGCATCAAGCCCGTTAGGATGTCCAAGGCCTCGGTGTCCTCGCTTTGGATGATGATGCGATTGCCGACCACCTGAATGATGACCGGTTTCCCACTCGTTCCTTTGGGCGGTGGAGTCTCGCCCTTTTTCGGCTCCACTTGGGTGTGGACATAGCGGTAATCACCGGCGGAAGTGTTGGAAGCGGCTTCGCGTTGGGGTGCTGCTTTTGTGGAGAACCCCGGTACTCCCTGGAGGGGGTTGATCCCTCCGCCGTCATTGCCGCTCTGCCGTTGACCTGGATAGGGATTACCGCCCGGACTGGGCACGGGCGCAGGGCTGGGGTTCCTCGGCGGATTGGGAGCGTTGGGATCGACCACGATAGCCGGTTTACCCAACTGCTGGAGCGTCTTCGCTAGATGTTCCGCCAAGATCGAAGCGCTGCCGTCCGGCAGGGTGAAAGAGCGGATGCGCGGATCGAGTTGTCCGCCCGGCCGTTCGCCAAGGTCCGCCAAGATTTTCTTGACATCGTTGATTTGCGCTGGAGTTCCCTTGACGAGCAGCCCCGGAGCGACTCCGGTGGTATGGGCCTCGACCGTTGGTCCCCCCGCGGTACCGGTGCTGGGATACAACTTGGCGACAGTCGCCGCCGTCGTCGTGGGGTCCAAGATGGTCAGAGGGATAAATTCCGTCGTCACCGTGGTTTCACCACCCTGAACTAGGCTCCGCATCTTCTCCATGATGATCAGATGTTCTTCAGGTGTGGCGGAGACGATCACTTCATTCGTTTGAGCCAAGGGGTAGATGCGGAGGGTGGGATGATCCGCTTGGAGGGTCTGCGCGATCGCCTGAGCAGTACCCGGAGGTACAGGATACTTCCGCAATTCCGGATCCCGAATGACCAATGGGGGTTGGAAGGGATCGCGTGGTTTGTCGAAGTCCTCGATGATCTTCTTCGCCAATTGAATCTTTTCGGGCGGAGCGGTGATGGTCACCGAATTGGCCTTGGTGTCCACAGCGATCTGCACGGTTTTGACACGCCCAGCAGCCGGGGCGAAGGAGGAGCGGTCCGGTCCACCTCGGCGATCCCCACGTGGATCGAAGCCGCCGCCGAAGCGGGGATCGAATCCCCCCCAGCCGCCGAAGCGCGGATCGAAACCCCCACTCCCGTAGCGCGGATCGTAGTAGGGGGGAGTCGTCGGAGTAGTTCCCGCGACGGTAACCTGAGCGTTATCGGACAGCAAGGTCTTCAGATGCTCGGCGACTTCCTGGGCCCGCTTGTACTTGCAGACGTGAGTGAGGATGTCTCCTTGGGACAGCTCTGTTTCCACTTTCTGTAGGGTTTCCAGGATGCGCTTGATATTCCCCGCTGTGTCTAATACCACCAGGGCGTTGAGCTTAGATAGGCTCGAAACCATGCCGAAAGGAGAAAGCAGGCGCTGAACTTCGGGAGCGGTTTCCTCCACGGACAGAGTCTTGAGGGGGATGATCACTTGGACCAGTTCCGTCCGTCCACGGGTGTGCAATTCATTCAATTCGATCCGAGGGACCCAAGAAGCATCGATCTTCTCATCCGAGGGATGGATATAGAAGCTGATTTGGCGGCGGATGAGGATAAAGCGCTGCTGGATCAGGGCTTCATTGATCAAGTCCACCACTTCGCCAATGGTGAACTTGCGATCCTTGGGAGGTTGTAAGGTGACGCTTCCCGTGGGGCGCACGGTCAGAATCGGGGTCAAACCGCTTTCTTTGGCGAACCATTCCAGCACATCGTCCCAATGAGCATTCTTGAAGTTGACCGTAATGGTACGCTCGCTGCCTGAGAAAGAGGGTTTATCGGCGGGTTTGTCTTTGTCAGCCGGCTTATCAGGGGTCTTATCTGAGGGTGAACTGGTTCCCCCATTGGCAGCCTTGCTTCCCACTTCACCCGGTTTTCCCGGTGGAGTCATCGGCTTACCGACGGGAGGCGAAGTTTGGGCTGCAAGATTGGCCGCGAACATCAGGCTGCCAATCGCCAACATCCACCCGCTCAGAAAGTGGCTGATGCCAAGGAACGGAGCACGCCCATGATACGCTCCTGTAACGCTCAGGCGTGACGGCATGGTTTCTTCCCCCCAAGATCGCTGGACTGCTGGAACAGGTCAGCGCAACCCCGGCGCGAAGTTGCACGAGATCTTTGTCACTATCCCGAAGTCTCAGTTCCCCCGTTGCACGACCACTGCCTTATTCCAGGCAGCCCGTGGCGGAGGGATAACGTCTGCTTGGGATGCAGGCAACGGCATTTTGCCGCTGCCCGGCAATTTTTAATCCCCCTCGTTTTCTAATCCTCCGTGTTATTTCTTCCCTCGGATTCGCTTGACGTTACAGCGGTGCTGAGGGTTGGCTGCCTGCCGCTGGGCGGTTGACTCTATCTTACACGGTCTTCCTATCTGACTGTGTCTTGTACAGCTTTTGGGCTTGCCGGCCTTTGGATAGACATCCCCCTAGTCTGCATTGTACTGCCTCCCCTAGGGGTCATGGTGAGAAGCTGATGAGAAAACAGGGAGATGGGTGATTTTCCTACTGCTGATCCTCCCGCAGGCGATGGAGGACGACGGTACCGGAAGCTGCAATACGGCGGAGGATGTGATCGATTTCTTCGGCTTTCAGTCGGCCTTTGTCCAGGGCCTCTTGCAGGGACTTGCCGTGCTCCCAGCGGTAATAGGCCGGACGAGGAATCAGGGTGGCGGGGTTGCCGGTGAGGGCAGCCAGAGGGTCCGCAGGTCCTTGGCGTGCGCCCGCACGTCCGCCGCCGAAACCGGGCCGGCCACCCCATGCGCCTCCGTTGCGCTCGTTGCCAACCTTCGCCGGGGGGTTCGGCTCGCAGAGAATGATCCCGTTTTCGTCGATGGCAATGACCCGGAATGTCCGTTGAGTAGCAGATGTCCCCTCATCCGAGATGACGAGGTAGCCCGGCGGATGGGTCCGCCGATAGTTGGCGTCCTCCTTCATTGATTTGGCAGTCCAAGGAATCTCCTTGCGCACCGTGATGGTGGTATTTGTAGCGCTGATCAGATAGCGGAAGTTATTAAAGTGATCCTTAATGATGGCCTGGGCGGTACCATCTGAAGCAGTGGAAACAATCGGCAGCGTGATAAGCCAGGCAATCTCCGGCTTCGGAGGTGGAGGCGGAGTAACCGGGGCTTCCACGCTCACGCGGAAAGATTTCTTGACCTCGACCCCTTCGGAAGAGACGGCGGTGACGGTGACTGTGGAAGTTGCAGAGTCCGGTGTGTCTTCCCCCACAGGGGGCAACGTAATGGTCCAGTTCTCGGCATCCACTTGGAGAGCATCTTCTGGAATGAGCGAGCCGGTGACGCTGGCGGAAATCTCCGCCTCTTCGGACCCATCCCCACTCAACCGGATTCGGACCACGTAGGGCTTGCCATCCCGCCGCATGGTGACGTCTGGTAACGGTCCGATGGCGAAAGGCACCGGTTTTCGCGGTACATAAGGCGGCAAGATGCCATAGAAGATGTCCCGCTGCACAATATAGGTGTAATTCCTCGGCGGGGAGGCGAGGACGGGTTCGGCACGGATCCACTGTAGCAAGCGGGTTTGTTCCGGGTTCTTTTGGAGTAGTTGCGGGCCGAGATTGCTAGCTACCGCAGCGACCACATTCGTCACAGGGAAAAGTGATGTCCGTGCCTTGACACCATCTACGGCGATGGCGTCACTGGTCAGAGTCACCTTCAAGCCATTGCGGCTGGGGTCTCGCTCATTCCTTTCGATCTTGAGAGTGCTGATCTGGTGCAACAGATCAAGCTGGTAGTACGCGTAGAGGAAATCCACCAATTGCCAAATGTTGATGCTTTCCATGCTGATGACGAACCGGTGCTGTTTATAGGCGGGGCGTTTGGGAGCGATATCGGGGATGATGGGGGGGCGCGCCTGGACGATGCCGACGGATGAGAATTTGAAATCGCGAATGCCCGATTGCAAGAGGAGGCGTTCCAGCAATTGGGAATACTGGGCTTGGGCAATGGTATCGTCAGGGGGCAGACTTTGCCGTTGGATCAGTGCGACGGCGGGCCGGTCTTTGATCATTTGCATCAGTTGCAATTCGAGATCGTCGATGTCTTTTTCGAGCATGCGGCGCATTTGAGCCGTGTTCTGCAACGGCGTATAGACGAAAAAGTAGCCACCGACGCCGGCAATCGCGGCGCTGATCAGTCCTATCAGAGCCAAAGCGGAACGGAATTCACGGGGAGTCATGGAAGCATCGCCTGTGGGTCGTAGGGAGGTAAATCCTCGGTTTCTGTGTTACTCCCTGCAGAGAGGGGTCCAGAGGACAGCCATCGGGGGTGTCTTCATCCCGATTTGCTGGAACTCCATCGCTGCTGGGGGATTGTGTGTCTGTTCTCCATGTTTGGCGAATTACGGCATTGTGGTCAATTCGCGGTTTGTTCCTCAGTCCAACATTGAGTTAGGATCGCCTAGCGGTTTTTCCCCTTACCTTCTTTCCCGTCCTTGGTGGAAGGGGAGGGGGGATAGCCCCGGCGATCAGGGGGTGTAAACTTTTCGGGGGCGCGGGTGTACTCCTGTGGGGGCCGGGCATTGACGTTGGCCGAAATCGCGTAGTCGGAGTTGGGGGCTATCGTCGTCTGGCGGACACCGGCATAGTATTTGGCTTCACCGTAATGCAACTCGCTGTAGAGGTGAGTGGCGGCCTGGTTGTCCGGGGCCTTAAATTTCAATTCCACTTTGGCCTGGTGCGTTTGTTTTCCGGTTTTGCTATCCGGGGGGATGGCACTGGCAAAGAATTGGGTGGCATGGACTCCCTTGCCATGGGGGAAGCGATCGCTCCAGTCGTAAAGCTCGTCAAGCCAGTTGACGCCGCGGGCTTGCCATTTTCGGACGGCATCCAGGCGCTTGGCATCCGGCTCCAGGAGTTTGACTTCGTTTTCCAAATCCTGTTTGCGGCGCTGGAGCTGAACGATTTCCCGCTCGGCATCGTGCACTTTCCAGTAGCCGAAGACCCCGCCGAGAAGGAGGAGCAAGGCCGCTAGGCTCCCCACAGCAGCCAGGCGGATTTTATAAGGATCGCGGCTTGCTTGCGGTTGGCGAGGTTGGACGAAATTGATGGCCAGGGAACGGGAAGCCTGGGCCACCAATAAGCCGACCAAGGCGGCGCAGCGGCCCCGCAGACTTTGATGCAATTCGGGCACGAATCCCTGGAGGGGATCATGGGCATGCACGGGTAGAGGCAGGGCGGCGCGCAGGCGAGGAGCGTAT
>Ga0209478_1001157_pt1 | contig 21969 bp, 18 predicted proteins | sample DewCreD2012metaG_5_FD_184109 | JGI IMG/M metagenome (GOLD analysis project Ga0209478, IMG submission 184109) | Hot spring sediment bacterial and archeal communities from British Columbia, Canada, to study Microbial Dark Matter (Phase II) - Dewar... ... | reverse complement strand
GGTTTTAACAGGTGGGTCACTTCCGAAGTTTGCGGTCGCTGCCAAGCGAATTCCTTTCCGTCACTGCGGGCAACTTCCACACCGTTGACGAACAAGACAAATTGGTTGTCGGCAGTGAACAAAACACGAGCGCGGACGATTTTTCTGTCGGCAGGCAACTCAAAAGTTCGGCGAAAGTGGCGAGTGCCGACGGGAGCGTTTTGGCGCGGGTTGTTTTCTGGGGACCAAATCCAGCGGCAGCCATTGAAATTCAGCCATCGTTCCTCCCATGGTGCAGGTTCATCGTAGCCAATCCATTCGGCTTTCCACTCCCTCGGCTCTAAAATGCCCATCACCCAACGAGCAGGTTCGCTCCACTCCGATGGCTTCCCGTCCTTGTCCCAAACCCGCACTTTCCACCAACATTCCATCAACGAGCGGAGCGGTTTGCCAGCGTAGGCGACCATCGTTTCGTTGGAAGCGACCTTCCCCGTGTCCCACAAATCTCCGATGTCTTTGTCAAGGTTGTCACGGTTGGAAGCGACGAGGAGTTGGTAAGCGGTTTGATTCTGCCCTCGTTCATTTGGGTCGGTGGCTTCCACGACCCAACTCAACCTCGGCGGCAAAACATCAACACCCAACGGATTGACCAAATACTCACACCGCAGGTTGGTCACCCTCAACTCAGCCATTGCAATCCCTCCTACCAAAACCAAATTCGCCAACACAAACCAAACCTTCACCGCACATCACCGCCAAAAGTTTATGACGCAAATTTGCTTGCTGACTTACGGCAATTGCCACTGCAAGCACCAATGTTCACCATTGCGGCGATGCCAGATGGAAAAGCAACAAACGGACAAATCGCCATTTATCACAAGTCTTGCACCTTCACCTTCCGGCTTCACCACAACGCTTACTCTGTCGGCTAAGAAAGCATTTTGTAACCACGCCCAATCGTAATACCGCTCTCGCTTGATGACCAAGTTGACCGTTCGCTCCCCGATTTCTGGGCAAGAAGCGTGCAAATTGGCGTCGCTTTCAACTTCCGCCATGATGCGAAAACGAGGTTTAACCGACGCCCCTGAGATGTGGCGGGAACGGGCAATCGTTGCTTGTTCTAACTTTGCCAGCAAAGTCAGCAATTGCTGTTTCTGTTCCTCTGGCACTCCGCTTTCGCTCAAAATTTGTTCCCAAACTCGTCTTAGCAATTCCCCTTTGGGCAATGTTTCAAAGAACGAACCTTCCACCAACGAAATGCGAACTTGCTTATACGAGCGACGATGAGTGCGAACGAGGTAAAAACAATGACGAGGACAACCCTCGTAGCCCTCACTAAGGGAATATGGGAAGTCTCGCAGCCATGAGGCTTCCAAGACCATCCTGCTTCCTGTGACTTCTTTGACCTCTGCAAGAGTTTTAAAGCGGGTCGGAATAGTGGAGTTGAACGAAGCAATACTGCTACCGTCGGAATCTTTTAGTTCCAAAATCGCCCCGTTACCGAAAGTCGGGACATCGTCCAGTGCTAAAACAAAATCTGGGAAAACACCAGAGTTCTTTGCCCAGTCCCGTCGCCCGAACCAAGCCGCTGCAACCTCCTCTGCCGAATGACCATCTTTACATCGCTGCAAGCGTTGAAGCAGTTGAGGCTGAACTCTCTCCAATGCTTGTTGCCAGTAGTTTTGAGTGACCTGTTGAAGCCTTTGCTGCAACTTGCCCGCTTGATGCAGCACAATGGATTGCAACAACTTCCGACTGCCGATGTAAGCAAAGTCGCCATAACTTCCAGCCAACTCGTCCAAACTTCTCTCAACCGCTTCATCGGGCGATTGAGCCAATCTCGCCAGTAGCGTCGCATAAAGCCTCAAAATACCCACCCTTGCGTCCTCCTCATTTTTCAAACAACTTCGGCGTTTGGGGATCAATTAGCGAATAGCAAGGAGTTTCCGCAAGCCATATGGCATCCAGATTTGGAGTAAAGCGGTAGTAATGCCGAAGCGGGACAACGCTATCAGCGGGACGCTTCGCATTGAGTCGCCATTGAATGACCTCCACCATTTGAGGGTCAATCTCAATTCCTACAGCGTTGCGCCTTAATTGCTGGGCAACAACCAAAGTTGTGCCTGTGCCTGCAAAGGGGTCAAGCACCCAATCACCTGGCAATGTGGATGCAAGCAGTATTCGCAGCAGTAATGCAATGGGTGCTTGCTGAGTGCAAATCCGACTGCCATCGGGATGGCGTAATGCCTCATCCCCTGCATAATAGCCTGAAGTGAGTTCCCGAATATCGTCCCAAACATCAGTGACAAACATCCCGTTCTCCCGTTCATAACGGTATTCGGGGCGAAGCGGCGCGTCAATGCGCAAGCGATGGAAAACACGAGGTTTACGCCCTTTCGTGGCAAATGCGATGATTTGGTAGGCTTTGCTGTAGCGCCATTGGTTCGGCACTGCTGATGTGCGTTTTTGCCAGACAATCAAGTTCTGAAGCGTCCACCCGGTCTCCCTCAAAACCCGAAGGACATGTTCAGCATTTTTCTCACGGTGCATAAAGTAAACTGCACCACCCTCCACAGTCAGGTCATACACCTTGGCACAAACCTGTGCGAGCCATCGCCAATACTCCTCTGTCGGCAACTCGTCGTCAAAGAAAGCGTAGTCTTTGCCCTGGTTGAACGGCGGGTCAAGGAAAGTCAGGGCAAATTCTGCCTCAATGCCGTGGTGTCTCAATGTTGACTTGTCCAACAATTCCACACAATCACCGCAGAGGACAGCGGTCATGGCGTCCCACCTCACGATTTTTCGCCTCTAATTTTGCTGCTCACCTCCTTTTACTGACTTGCTCGGAAAGCCATGTGCACAGGTGCTTGGCATCGTCGCGGATGATGACTTCAAACGGGCATCGTCTACAAGCGATGCGTTTTCCATACCGACTTTGGCTCGGATGATTGGCAGAAGTTCTAAGTCAATTTCGTAGCCGATACAGGAACGACCAAGCAAGCGGGCGCCCCTCATCGTTGCGCCACTGCCCAGGGAAGGATCAAGCATTGTCTCGCCGACATGGGGAAAGAGAAGGATGAGCCGACGGGCAAGTTCTTCTGGAAACGCTGCAATGCCTTCCTCCAATCGTCCCTTGAGCGGTAGCAACATTGGTAATCCTCTCTTCTGTCGCCATCAGCAGTGCCATCGCTACCCATCGCACGAGTATCACCCCAAAGGATTTGGTGGCCCCGGCGGGATTTGAACCCGCGACCTCTGGCTTGAGAGGCCAGCGTCCTGACCGGGCTAGACGACGGGGCCATCAAACAGTTGGGCGTGTTGGATTTTAACGCGCCTTCGCAGGAAGGCAACCTCGTGGAATTGTCCGTCTTGGCGCGCCCGGAGGGATTTGAACCCCCGACCCCGGGATCCGAAGTCCCGCGCTCTCTCCGGACTGAGCTACGGGCGCGCAAGGGAAGGAACAAAGAGGCAAAAATTTGGTGCCGGGGGCGGGAGTTGAACCCGCACGGGCGTGAAGCCCAGGGGATTTTGAGTCCCCCGCGTCTGCCAGTTCCGCCACCCCGGCACGCCGCAGAAATTATAGCAAGCCATCCTTAAGCGCGTCCGCTTTATTGCGCCTGTCGTGGCTGGTCGTCGTTCCAAACAAGTTGCTTGCAGTTCGTCGGCTCTTTCTGGTTCCGCCCTTTATTGAAACGGCTGTTAGCCGTGATAACCCATCCGCTCTAACTTTGTTCTTTCAAACGGGCTTGACAGTTTGAAGGCGTTCGTCAAATTCCATCGCCCGCCCTTGCAAGTAGGAGCGGATGCCCATGTGCAACGCCGTCATCACATAGTAGCCCAACTGAGCATTGCTGCGGGGTTGTTCGCGGGTTCGCAGGCAGGTCAAAAAATCACGCCAGTGCTCTTCCAGCGATGCCCCGCGCGTTCGGGCAATTTCCTTTCGGGGCAACTCGCCGACGACTTCTTTTTGCGGATAAATGACTGCCCCGTTGCCTTCAAAAACCAGCGTTGCCTTGCTGCCCCGAAGAAGCATCGGCGCTCCCCAGTTGTTGCCCAAACATGCCATCAAATGGATGGACGGACCGTCGGGATACTCCACGACCATCTGGAAGATGTCGGGCACTTCCCATCGCCCTTTGTGCTCAGGGTGATAAATCCCGCCTGAAGCGATGACCCGTTTGGGAAACTTCAACCCCATCGCCCGCACCAACGGCGTGAGGAGGTGGGGAAACCAGTCCGTGCCGATGCCCCCTGAGTAATCCCAGAAGATGCGAAAGGCAAAGTAGCGACGGGGCTCCCACGCCCGACGGGGTGCTAAACCAAACCGCCAACCCAGCCACATGTCCCAGTCCAAATTCACTCCGGGCTTGGCGTCAGGGTCAATGTCTTTTTCGCAACCGCACAAAACACCCCAATGACCCGTCCGCATGTCCGCCGCCTGCGCTTGTATCAGTGTCCCGATTTCGCCCGCCTTGACAAGTTCGGCGACTTGCTCCCAAATGCTATCGGACATTCCCTGCGTGCCGACTTGAACCACTCGCTTGGTGCGAGTTTGCGTGGCGACGAGGCGTTTGGGTTCGTCTAACGATTTCCAATGGGTCATGGGCTTTTCGCAGTAAACATCCTTACCCGCTTCCATTGCTTCTATGGCAATCTTGGCGTGCCAATGGTCAGGGGTGGCGATGCAAACAGCGTCTATGCTTTTGTCGTCCAACACTCGCCGATAATCCCGCAGCGCTTTCGCTCCTGTTCGTTGGGCGGCGTCGTCCAAGCGTTTCTGCCACACATCGCACACCGCCACGATGTCAACGGGTTCGCCTTTTTGCTTGAGGGCAAGGAGCGTGCTGATGTGGGCGTTGCCCATCCCGCCGCAACCGATGACGGCGACGCCAGCCCGCTCGTTAGCGCCGAAGACCGACTTGCTTAGCAGCGTCACCGAAGCGAGGCTTGCTGCCTGCCGCAAAAACTCCCGTCGCGTCTGTCGCATCCTTACGCACCCCCTTGCATTTGCCTCATCAAGTCCCGCGCCCAAGCCGACACGAATTTTGCGTCGGCGATGGCAACTTCCGCATCGGGGCGTTCAAAGATAGCCTCCCTCACAACTCCAAGGAAAGCACTTCCCCAAGCCGCCAGTCGGGTTTAAGTTGCCAATACCAAGTGCCGTCAGGCAAACGCACTTTTCGGCTTCCCCATTGTTGAAGGCGCTCCCGCACCTTTGTCAACAAGCCTGCCAACACCCCTTGCGGGTCATGCAGAATAAGTCCCTCTTCGGTGATGTCCAAAAGGAGCAAAAAGTTGCGGCGTAACTGCTCTGGTGTCGTCACCAATGGTGAAAGGCGTCGCAGCGGGTAAGGTTCTATTTGCCGCCGCACGGAAAGGTATTCCGTTAGCGCTTCTGAGGGTCGTTCGGACACAATGACCAAAAGGTCAATGTCGCTGTCGGGCGTCGCTTCGCCTCGTGCGACAGAGCCGAAGAGGGCAACCGCCAACAACCGTTCTCCTAACCGCTCCCTCAAAGCCTCCGTGCACCGTCGGGCAAATTCCTTCTCCGCTTCGCCCGCCATCGCTCTCACCTTCGGCTACAATTTTGACGAACGCATCTTTGGAGACGACAGCCAGTGGCGATGAGCAACTTGTTGGAGTCGCTCTCAGTCGCAACAAAACAGCCACAACGGAGACCGTCGGTCAAAGGGGAAGTGAAGGGCGGAGATGGTCGGTGGTGCGGACGCTATCTTGTTGGCGGCGGGGCGCATCGGCGGCGAATATGCGCAGGTAGCGGGGACGCAACGGAAAGCCTTCATTAACTGCAGGGCTTGACCGTTTTGGAACGGACAATCATCCCCCTTCGTTCCCTGCCTGCCATCAACCGCCTCATAGTCATCGTGCCTTTTTAAGCCTTTCGTCATCCTGCCTTGCAAGATGCTGATGCCGTCATTGTGGCGACCGATAGCCCGTTGGCAAATCTCATGCGAGCCGCTGAACGGTTGCGCCATTGGCATGGTGGCGAATTACCGTCGCAGGTTTTGCTGGTGGCGACCGACCTGCCCTTTTTGACGGCGGAGGCGATCGGCGAATTCCTTCACCGCTGCCCGCTTGATGCCGACCTTTGTGTGCCTGTCGTTCACTGGAAAATTTTCGTCAAGCGGTTTCCACCCGATGAGCGATTCCCAAGGGCGAAAATATCGGCAAATCGGGAAATGGGCAGGTGAGCAGGTCGGGTAAATTGGGGCTCACACTAAATTTGTCCGCCAATGAATTGGCAGGCTACGATGACGAAGCCCATCAAAAAGTGGGCTCTTTTCAGTCGGCTTTTGCCGACTTCGTGAAAGTAGCCCAGCATTTCAACGCTGGGCAAAGATTTGGGGGGCATTTTGTGGGGCACGAGTTTATCCCGTTCCGACCGAAATTGTTGGCGAGGTGGTGACAAGCAACACCAGACGCAGGGGGAAGGAGTTGAGGAAAGTGGCGCTGACGGCAGCGGAGCGGACGATTTTCGCCGACTTGTTCGCTGCCATCGCCGAGGAGATGGGCAATGCCCTGATGCGCCTGTCCTTTTCGCCCAACATCAAGGAGCGGCGGGATTTTTCCTGCGCCGTCTTTGATGCGCAAGGGCACATGGTCGCCCAAGCGGCTCACATTCCTGTCCATCTCGGCTCCATGCCGATGGCGGTGCGGGCTGTGCGAGAAATTTTCAGCGAGTTTGCCCTTGGCGATGTCGTCGTCCTCAACGACCCTTTTCGGGGTGGGACGCATCTGCCCGATGTGACGGTGATCGTGCCTGTGTTTTGGCGGGGACGCCTTTGGGGTTTTGTCGCCAGCCGCGCCCACTACGCCGACATCGGCGGGGCGAAGGCTGGTTCCCTCTTTGCGGCGACTTCCGCCTTTGAAGAGGGCATCCGCATCCCCCCCATCAAGTTGTGGCGGAAAGGCAAACTTAACGACGACGCCCTTGCGTTGCTGCAAGCCAATGTCCGCCTGCCCGACCAGTTGCGCCGTGATTTGGAGGCGCAAAAAGCCGTCGGCGAATTGGGAGCACGACGGTTAGGCGAATTGCTGAGCCGCTACGGATGGCGAAAACTCAACGAAGCCGTCACCGATTTGCTTGCCTACACCGAACGAATGATGCGGGCAACCATCCGTCAAATTCCCGACGGCGTTTATGCCTTCCGCGATGTGTTGGACGATGACGGCATCACCGATGAACCTGTCCCCATTTGCGTGACTTTGACGATTGAGGCTGACCGAGCCATCGTGGACTTTTCGGGCACTTCCCTGCAACGGCAAGGCAGCGTCAATTGTCCCTTAGCGGTCACTTTGGCGGCGGTGCGCTATTGCTTTCTGTGCCTTGCGCCCGAAGAGATGCCGTTGAACGAAGGGGCCTTTGCGCCCATTGAGGTCATCGCTCCCGAAGGGACAGTCGTCAACGCCACCTTTCCCGCCGCTGTCGGAGCGGGCAATGTGGAAACTTCGCAGCGCATCGTGGATGTCCTTTTGGGGGCATTGGCACAAGCCTTGCCCGACCAAATTCCCGCCGCCAGCCAAGGGACGATGAACAACCTCGCCTTTGGCGGTTACGACCCGATGCGTCGGCGATTGTTTGCCTACTACGAAACCATCGGCGGCGGTTCAGGGGCGTGTCCCCATCGGGACGGCGTTAGCGGTGTCCATGTCCACATGACCAACACCCAAAACACGCCCGTTGAAGCGTTGGAGATGGAGTTACCCGTTCGTGTTCGGCGTTACGAATTGGCACCTGAGAAAGCGGGGGAAGGCAAGTTTCGGGGCGGAGCGGGCATCGTGCGGGAGATTGAGTTTCTCGTGCCCGCACAAGTTTCCATCGTCGCCGAGCGGCGCAAGTTTGCTCCCTACGGGTCGCACGGTGGCGGTAAGGGTGGCTGCGGTGAAGATTGGCTCATCAAAAAAGACGGTCGGGCAGTGCGATTAAAGGGGAAAACTTCGCTAAGCGTGGAAGCGGGCGACGCCATCCGCATCGTTACTCCCAGCGGAGGCGGATGGGGCAAAAGGCAGACGAGGTGAGAGAAGATGCGAGTGGCAGCCATCGGCTACGGTGCTTTTGGCGCTTTCGTTTTGAGCGCCTTGAAGGAGTTGCCCGAAGTCACCCTTTACGCCGTTGCGGGTCGGAGGGCAGAAAAAGTGCAAAGTTTCGCCGAACAGATGGACATCCCGCATTGGACGACGGATTGGCGAACGCTCGTCAGTGACCCGCAAGTGGACATCGTTTGTGTCCTGACGCCTCCTTCTACGCACGATGAAATCGCCATCGCCGCCGCCCAAAACGGTAAGCACTTGTTCATTGAAAAGCCGTTAGCATTGACGCCAGAGGAAGCCGATGCGGTCATCGCTGCCGTGCAAGCGTCAGGGGTTCGTGCCGTCGTCAACCACATCATGCGCTACCATCCTCTCTATGCGTGGTTGAAAGAGCGAATTGCTTCGGGTAAGTTGGGTGGGGTGCGAAAAGTTTGGTTCGTCAACTTTGCCAGTTGCGAGGGGTTAGCGCCTGAGCACTGGTTTTGGGATGAGCGCCAAAGTGGAGGTGTGCTGGTGGAGCATGGCGTTCACTTTTTCCACCTCTTTGCGTGGCTGCTGGACGAAGTGCCCGAACCTGTTGCCACCTTCGGTCACGCACCTTTTGAGGCGTGGAGCATTGTCCGTTTTGCCCGCCACGACGCTTTCGGGTCGTTCTACCATTGCTTTGACCGTGCGGGGGCGTTAGAGCGCAACTTTGGCGGCATCGCTTTGGAGCACGGCTTCGCTACCTTTGAAGGTTGGCTACCATTGAGCGTTCGGTTGGAGTTGCTGCGGGATGGGACGATGGTCATTGAGGAACGGCGGTTGCCGATGGACAAGGAGCGCCTTTATCGGCGACTCATCCAAGCAGCGTTTTCTGACTTACTGGCTGCCATCCAAGACCCGCAGCACCAGATCGCTGCCGACCTTGTATCCGCTCGCGAGGCGTTGCGGGTGGCATGGGAGGCAAAAAAGAAAACGGCGCCCCCGTCGCCTTGAACGGGAGCGCCGTCGCCCTTTCGGCGGTGTCTGCTGTTAGGTGTTCAAATCGCCGTTAGGATTGGCAGGTGGTGTGTAGGGCTGGAATTGGACGGGATTGTTGAGGTCAAAACCCGCCTGGTTGGCAGCGTCTCGGTTGATAAAGGGTTGTGCCGCTTTCACGATGTCGTTGATGTTGGCGAACCGAGAAGCGAAGCGACGCTCAAAGTAGACATTGTTGGGGGGCTTGACAGGCTCCGACCCGACAAGCGTGGTCACCGTCGTCAGTCCTAACTCTGCAGCGACTGCTCGGATAAGAGCCTTATGCTCCGCTTCCACACCCATGATGCGGGCTGCCAGCACCTTTAAGGCATTGTTGGATAAGTCGTTGACTGCAATGAGGTAGGCGGGGATGAAGATGTCTTCCAGCGTCAGCATCGTGTTGATCGTGACTTGCGGGTCGGTGAACATGTTTTTGGGGAAATAAAAGGTGGTGACGGGCGTTTCGCTGTTGGTGGCGTCCCGAAGCACTTCATAGTGGCGCATCTCCGCATCGCGGGCTGCCCTGAAATAATCTTGGTCGTCACGGGGCAACTGGGCAAAAATAGGGGAGTTGTTGATGAACCGAGTATACATGGCAGTCGCCAATGCTTCAGCGATTTTTGCTGCCGTCAAGATTTGTTGGTCTTGTTGTCGCTCCGCCATCACCACCCTGTTACTTCAGCCCGACAGGAGCGCCATTGTCCCTGCTCCCAGAGTGAACGAAACGCCACCCAACAGCAAATCACGACGCCGCATAGAACCTGCCTTTCCCTTGAGGGGAAAGTCGCGCATAACGGCAACACCCTCCTTTGGGTTAGGATTTACGACGCCAACCAATTTTGGTGAGGTAGTTGCAGCCGATGTGTGGCATTCGTCACCTTTAAGTTGGGTGAACTGCGATGGAGAAGGGCTTAATTGCCGTCGGCTTATTGCTGTTGTTGCTGTTCACGCAGGTAACGCCTGAGAAGGTGGAGCGACAAATAGAAGGGGTGCTGCGGCGCTCTTTGCCTGCCCGTCATGTGGATGTGGAACTGGACGGAGCACCGGGATTGCCCACCTTGCGAGGCAGGTTTCGCAAGATGACGATTACCGTAGACGGGCTGTCGTTTCGGGGCGGTCAACTTTTGGAGATGTTGCCCGTTCAGTTCACCAGCAAGCCCGAAAAGGAGGGACGGGTCGGTGAAGTTGTCATTTTGCTTCGCGACGCCGATTATGAAGGGTTGAAGATTGCGGAGGTGAAAGCGCAAGCGAAAACGGTTCGGTTTGACCTAAAAGGTTCGTTGCGCGCCCGTCGGCTCGTTCTGGTTTCAGCGTCGGAAGGTCTCTTGTCGGGCTTCATCCCCCCCGAGGCTTTGCAGCGCTACCTTGCCGAGCGGGCGGGGAAAGAGGGCGTGGAAGAGTTGCGGGTGACTTTGCGGGATGGGGCAGCGGACATTGAAGGGCGCTGGCGCATCACCGTCGGCGACACTGTCCTTGGGCGATTGCCTTTCAGCGCCACGACGGAACTTTTTCCCGCTAACGGCAACGAAGTGCATTGGCGGCTGCAGCGGGCGACCATCGCCCAAATTTTTCCGCTGCCCTCTAACTGGCTTCAGGAACGGTTCAAAAACTTCAACCCTCTCTTGCGCTTTGACTTGTCGCCATTGCAGTTGAACTTACACACGGTGCGGGTGACGCCCAAAGGCATTTGGCTTCTTGCGACTTTCTCCCTTTCACCGCCTTCACCCGTCCCACCTCAATTGCCTCACTAACGATGCTGAGTTTTGAGGCACTCTTGCACGGCTTGAACAAAGGCGTCCATCTCTTCTTTCGTGCGCTTCTCGGTGACCGCCAGAAGCCAACCGTCGGGCAATTCGGGGTAGGAGCGGCAGAGCGCCAAGCCACCCAAAAAGCCCTTGCCGATGAGCGATTTGTTGAGCCCTTGAGGGGCGGTGGGCAATCGGACGGCGAACTCCTTGAAAAAGGGGGCGCTGAAGAGCCGAGGGATGCCTGCCTGCTCCAATCGGTCGGCAAGGTAATGGGCTTTTTGAACGCACAGTTCGGCGACTTGATGGATGCCTTGTTTGCCCATCAGCGCAAGATAAGCGGCAGCGGCGATAGCGCAAAGGGCTTGATTGGTGCAGATGTTACTGGTCGCCCGCTCACGGCGGATGTGTTGTTCGCGAACTTGCAGTGTTAACACGAACCCACGCTGACCTTTTGCGTCAACAGTTTCGCCAACCAAACGCCCGGGCATCTTGCGGATGAACTCGCGCTTGCAAGTGAAGATGCCCAGAAGCGGTCCACCGAAACTTGGCGGCAAACCCAAACATTGCCCTTCAGCGACGGCGATATCGGCATTGTATTCGCCGGGCGGTTTGAGGATGCCGAGACTAATAGGGTCAAAAGCGACGAGGAACAATGCGCCAACCTGATGAGCCACTGCCTCCAATTCGTTCACGAGTTCAAGGCAGCCGAAAAAGTTCGGATGTTGGACGACGACGCAGCAAGTGTCGTCGTCGCAATGCGCTCGCACGAAGTCGGGGTCTGTGATGCCCTCATCGCCCAAGTAAGGCGCTTCCACGAACTCCAAAGGCATGCCCGATGCGTAAGTGTGAACGACTTGTCGCCAGTGGGGATGCAGCGTTTTCGGCAAAATCACTTTGCGCCGTTCGTTAATGTTGTGCGCCATTAGCACGGCTTCCGCCAGCGCCGATGCACCGTCGTAGAGCGACGCATTGGACACTTCCATGCCCGTCAAATCGCAGATGAGTGACTGATACTCAAAGGTCGCCTGCAAAGTCCCTTGGGACGCTTCCGCTTGGTAAGGCGTGTAGGCGGTGTAAAACTCATTGCGGCTGATGATGTGTTGGACGGCAGGCGGGATGTAGTGGTCGTAAATGCCCGCACCGAGAAATGGGACGAGGGACACGGGACGGGGGACGGGGTCATCAGGCAATTCGCCAAGCGGGATGTTTTGAGCGGCAAGGGAGCGAAGGTGACGCATCAGTTCGGGCTCGCTTAATGAGGGTGGCAAATTCAACAACGCTTTCTCCCGTAACTCGGCAGGTATGTCGGCGAACAAATCGTCAATGCTTTGGGCACCGATAAAGCGCAGCATTTCGGCTCGGTCTTCATCGGTGTTGGGCAAGTAAGGCACATCGTTGACTTGTCCCTTGTCCCGTGTCCCTTGTCCCATCTCAAATCGCTCCTTCCCGCTCCAGCATTTGCCGATACTGCTCGGCGGTCATCAAACCCTTCAACTCTTCAGGATTGCTCATCGTCACGGCGATAAGCCAACCGTCGCCGTAGGGGTCTTCGTTGACGATTTCGGGATGGTCAACGGCATTTTGATTGACTGCCACGACAGTGCCTGAGACAGGGGCGAACAACTCTTCGTCTGCCTTGACCGACTCAACGATGCCGAAGGGTTGCCCTGCTTCCACGGGGTCGCCGACTTTGGGCAACTCCAAGTAGGTGATGTCACCCAGTTCGCTTTGGGCGTAATCGGTGATGCCGATGATGGCTCGGTCGCCTTCCACCCGAACCCATTCGTGGGTCGGTGAGTAGCGCAGTTCGTCAGGGAAACGCAGTTCCGCCAACTTCTTCCCCTCCTTTGCCGCCAATAAATGTGGCGCAAGGGAGAAAGCACCTGCCAGTCAATCGGTCAGGTCGGCTCGGTTGTGCCCGCCATCGCATTGCCAACCCTCAAATTTTCCTGCCGCAAAGGCGACAAAGTTGCCGATGCTTCGGAAGGCTCCAGCAGGGGCTGAAAAGCGACAAAAATTGGCGAGGGAACAGCAATTGGGGTAGGAGGGAACAAACCCTGCGACCTTTTGGTGCCAGGGCGCGGAGTCGAACCGCGGACACCCGGATTTTCAGTCCGGTGCTCTACCACTGAGCTACCCTGGCGAGGGATGGCGGGCCCGACGGGACTTGAACCCGCGACCTCCGGCTTGACAGGCCGGTGTGCTAACCAGGCTGCACCACGGGCCCGCACGGCATAAGTTTAAGGCGTTTCGCTCTCTCCGTCAATAAAGTTATCGCCGCCGCCACTGGTCCAGCAACACCGCTCCCACGACCAAAATGCCCAAAATGACTTGCTGCCATTCGTAGGGGATGTTGAGCAAATCGCAGCCATTGCGGATGACTGCCATCAGCAATGCCCCCAAGACTGTGCCTAACACACTCCCGCGCCCTCCTGCCAAACTGGCACCACCGATGACAGCGGCGGCGATGGCATGTAACTCATAAAGTTGACCGCCTGTCGGTTGCCCGATGGATAGCCGCGCTGTCTCCACGACGCCACCAACGCCTGCCGTTAGCCCACACAAAACGAACACCAGCCATAAAATCCGATGGACGGGAACGCCCGAAAGGCGCGCCGCTTCCCGATTGCCGCCGACAGCGTAAATGTATCGCCCCAAGCGGGTGAACGCCAGCAACCATTCGGTCAACCCTGCGACAGTCGCCGCAATCAGAAAAGGCAACGGGATGCCAAGCAAATGCCCCGTCCCCAACTCTAAAAACGGGCTGTCTTCAGGGATGAAGATGTTCTGGGCTTTGCTGAGGACTAATGCCAAACCCCGTGCGACGCCCATCATGCCCAAGGTGGCGATAAAGGGAGGGATGCGCCCTTTCGTCACCAGCCAACCGTTAAGCGCCCCACAGAGAAGGCTTATGCAAAGTCCCACAAAAACTGCCCCAAAGACATGGGTGTTGCGCTGCAGCATCAAGGCAGTGACGACACCCACCAACGCCAACACTGAGCCGACAGATAAGTCAATGCCGCCAGCGATGATGACAAGGGTTTGCCCCACTGCCAGCAACACGATGACGGCAGTTTGAAACCCGATATTGCGGAAGTTTTCTACGGTGCGGAAGGCTGGGACATAAATCGCCAGCGTTCCGCTTAAGAGCAAAAGCGCCAAAAGCGGCGCTACCCATTCCGCTTGCCAAAATTGCCGCCACCGCATCCTTTCGCCCCCTTTGGGCTCATCGGCGTTGCATTGTAGCGCTCCCCTTTGCTGCCCACGCAAAATTGCTACCGAAAAGACGCTTTGAAGGGAGGCGGGCGACGATGCTGCAGCAAATCGGTTTAGAAGGGCTCGTGCGGCAGGCTTTGCAGGAAGATGCGCCCTTCGGCGATATGACGACGCAAGCCATCGTGCCCCCAACGGTTCGTGGTGTCGGTATCTTTGTCGCTAAAAGTTCTGGCGTGATTTGTGGGTTGTCCATCGCCCAACAAACCTTCGCTTTGCTGGACGAAACGGTGCAGTTTCACCCGCGTTGCAACGACGGCGATGTAGTAGTGGCAGGGTCAGTCATCGCCGAGGTGGAAGGCAAATTGCAAGCCCTCTTGACGGGTGAGCGGGTGGCACTGAACTTCCTCCAGCGCCTTTCGGGCATCGCCACGCTCACCCGCCAATTCGTGGAAAAGGCAGCCCCTTACGGTGTCCGCATCGCCGACACCCGCAAGACGACGCCGACTTTGCGGTGGCTGGAAAAATACGCCGTCCGCTGCGGCGGTGGCATCAATCATCGCTTCAGCCTTTCCGACGGTGTGCTCATCAAGGACAATCACATCCGAGCCGCAGGGAATTTGACGGAAGCGGTGCGTCGGGTGCGGCAAAACGCTCATCATTTGCTTCGCGTTGAGGTGGAGGTGCAAAATCTGGAGCAAGTTCGGGAAGCCTTGGAGTGTGGCGTAGACGCTCTTTTGCTGGACAACTTTCGCCTTGAGGAACTTCAAGAAGCCGTAGACCTCGTGCGGGCTTGGAGCGAGCAGATGGGACAGCCCCGTCCCATTTTGGAGGTCTCTGGCGGCGTCACGCTGGAAAGCGTGGAAGCCATCGCCCAAATGGGCGTGGACATCATTTCTGTCGGTGCCCTCACCCATTCTGCCCCCGCTTTGGACATCAGCATGGAAATCACGCAGGTTTTCTAAATCACCCGCTACGGTAGGCGGGTGAGTTCGTCCTTGACAAAAAGTGGCATCGGCACAGTATCGCCATCTCGCCGACGAAGGAGCACTTTTGCTCCGTTTCGTGCCACGACTTTTCCGATGGCATAGACAGGGATGCCCGCATCTTGCAAGGCTTGCATCACTTTCTCCCCATCGCCTTCGGAGACGCAAAGGAGCAATGACCCCGACGCAATCACGCCCAACGGGTTCAGACCAAACGCCCCGCAAAGTTGCTCCGCTTCGGGCAAGATAGGCAAGGCTTCTTCCCAAACTTCCAAGACAACTCCCGATGCTTCCGCCAATTCCCACAAGCCTGTCGCCAAACCGCCTTCTGTCAGGTCATGCATGGCATGAATGGGTGCGGTTTGGCAAGCGATGAGGGCATCCCGAACGACGCTGATGCCCGGTTCAAAGAGGAAGCCTTGGGCTTTGACGAGGATGCTTTCAGCGATGCCGAAGTGGCGCAACTGGTCGGCTTTTTCGCGGGCGATGATGGCACACCCTTCCAAGGGCACACCTTTCGTGATGAGCACCAAGTCACCGACTTGCGCTCCCTCGCTGGTGACCAATCGGTCTTTGGTAACTTCGCCCAACATCGTCCCGACGACGATAGGGCGGGAAAGCCCTGGTGTGCTTTCCGTGTGACCGCCGATGAAGGCAACGGAAAGGCGTCGGCAAGCGTCGGACATTTGCGCAAAGATGCCCCGCACCAATTGTTCGTCGGTTCTCCCTTCAGGCAGCAAAATCGTCGCCAAAAACCACTTCGGCACCGCTCCCATCGTCGCCACATCGTTGGCATTCACTTGCACGGCATACCAGCCGATTAAATCGGTGGCGAAAGTGATGGGATCAGTCGCCGCTACAAGGTAGCGGTCACCCATGTCCACGACGGCTGCATCTTCGCCGATGCGGGGACCGACGACCGTTCGGTCATCTAAGGGCAATGTCGGCAACAACTCCTTCAGCAACTTTGCCTCCAGTTTCCCTGGCGAAAAATCGTAACGGCTCATTTCGCTCACCCCTCCAAACTGTTTAAGGCGTTCCCTAAAATTGGGTCGGCAGCGCCAGCATAATGTTGGCGAGGTGAGCGAAATGATGTGGATGCTCTTGATGGCGCTGAGCGAACCACAAAGCCCTTGCGTTATGACGGTTTGCGGACCGATTGCGCCTGAAGCCTTCGGAAAGGTGTTGGCGCATGAGCACATCATGTGCGACTTTATCGGTGCCGAAAAGACAGGTCGGCATCGCTACGACCCTGAACAAGTCATCGCCACGATGTTGCCTTACTTGAAAGCAGTGCGGGAACGAGGCTTTGCAGGTTTCGTGGATGCGACGCCTTCCTACATCGGGCGCGACCCACAAGTTTTGCGGCGATTGTCGGAGTTGACAGGTCTGCACATCCTGACCAACACAGGCTACTACGGCGCCGCCAACGACAAGTTCCTTCCGCCCCACGCTTTCACCGAAACAGCCGACCAGTTGGCGGCACGATGGGTTTCTGAATGGCGAAACGGCATTGACGGCACGGGTATCAAGCCGGGCTTCATCAAAATCGGCGTTGACCCTGGTCCGCTCAGCGACATAGACCGCAAGTTGGTGCAAGCAGCGGCAAGAACTCATCGGCAAACGGGCTTGACAATTGCTTGCCACACAGGCGAAGCGCAAGCGGCGTTAGGCGTTTTGGAAGTCGTCAAAGGAGAGGGCGTAGACCCATCGGCGCTCATCATCGTCCACGCCGACAGCATCCCCGATGTGGCGGTGCACGAGCGATTGGCAGAGGAAGGGGCTTGGGTGGAATACGACGCTATCGGCGCCAAACCCATCAGCGAGCATGTTCGGCTCATCACCCACATGGTGCGGCTCGGCTTTGCCGATCGGCTATTGCTCTCCCACGACGCAGGCTGGTATTGGGTCGGCGAACCCGAGGGAGGCAAGGCGAAGATTCGCCCTTATACCACCCTTGCTGATGAACTGCTGCCTGCTTTGAAATCGGCAGGCATGGACGAAGGGACCTTGCATCGGCTTTTGGTGGACAATCCTCGCCGAGCCTTCACGGTGCGGGTGAGATTAAGGCGATAGCCGCCTTCGTTCCTGAGGCGTTATGCTAATGGATGGCTCAGGGATGGAGGGGGTGACCGCCGTCGGAGGCAGCAGAGCATGCGACGGGCAATGAGACGAAAGGAAGAACACCGAACCGCAAAGACAGACCGCCTTGTGCTTTCCGAGTTAGGCTACGAAGTTGCGGGCATCGCTTTGTTAGCCGTCGGCGGTTTGTTATTCGTCGGCTTGTCGGGAAAAGCCAGCGGCATCGTGCTTTCCCATCTTGTCGGCATGTTGACGATGCTGTTGGGTTTAGGAGCGCGGGCGCTGGCGGTGCTGACGGCTTTTTTAGGTTTGGCGTTAATCGTCCAAAAACAGCGGTTGCCTTTACCTTCCTTAGCCCTCGGCGGTGGGGCATTGCTTTGGGTGCTGGTGACAGCGGTTCATTTGACTGTCCCCAGCGGTTCGGAATGGCTGCCAAAAACTCTCCCTACTCACGGTGGATGGCTTGGAGCGGTAACCGCCTTTCTGTTGCGCAAAGCCTTCGGCGATGCAGGAGCAGTGATCGTCCTAACGGCGTTGACGCTGGTCGGTTGTTTGATGGCGACGGGTCGGACACTGAGCGAAGTTATCAGTGCCGTCATCGGCAAAGGTCGGCAAATTTGGCAGGGATGGCAATCCCGTCAGAAGGCGAAGGCATCCCTAAAAGGACGCCCCAAAAGTGTCAAGCCCACCCTAACCTCCTCATCGGAAGCGCAACCACCCGCACCGTTGGCAGATGAGTCCTCAACGGCGGAAGTCGCTAAGCCCGCCTCTCCCGCAAAGGCAGCAGGGAGCGATGACCTTGACTTTCCCTTCCCGATGGAGACTCTGGTGACGGGCACGACGAGCAAACGAGGTCGTCGGAAAGAATTGCCCTTTTTGCCCGAGCACTACGAAAAAGTCATCGCTGTTTTAGAACCGCCCCGCCCCGAAGATAACCCCGAAACGACGGCGAGCGAGGAAGAAGGCATTCGCTTGGTGGAAGAGACTTTGGCGAGTTTCAAGATAGAGGCAAAGGTCGTCAATGTCAAGCGCGGTCCTGTCATCACCCGCTATGAGGTGCAACCTGCGCCGGGCATTCGGGTGAAGCGGATAGAGAACTTAGCGGACGATTTGGCACTGGCGCTGGCTGCCATTGATGTCCGCGTGGAAGCGCCTGTTCCAGGCAAAAGTGTCATCGGCATTGAAGTCCCCAACAAACGCATCGCCCTCGTTCGGTTGCGGGAGTTGCTGGAACTGGACGCTTTCAAGACAGCGCCATCCAAATTGACCTTTGCCCTGGGCAAAGACATCGCTGGTTCGCCTCGCTTGGCGGACTTGAGCAAAATGCCTCACCTGCTCATCGGTGGGGCGACCAACAGCGGCAAAAGTGTTTGCCTAAACTCCCTCATCGTCAGCATCCTTTCACGGGCGCACCCTGACGAGGTGAAGTTGTCCCTCATTGACCCCAAGCGGGTGGAGTTGACCCTTTTCAACGGAGTGCCCCATTTGGCTCACCCCGTCGTCGTGGACGCTAAGGGCGCCGCCAGAGCCCTCAAAGGCGCTATCCGAGAAATGGAGCGACGCTATCGGCTCTTCGCCGAACGAGGCGTCCGCAACATTGACAGTTACAACGAAGCCGTCAAAAGTGACGAGAGCGCTGACCCCTTGCCCCACATCGTCATCGTCATTGACGAATTGGCGGATTTGATGATGCAGGGAGGAAGCGAGTTTGAGAAGTTGATTTGCCGCATCGCTCAGTTAGCGCGGGCGACGGGCATTCACCTCGTCGTCGCCACACAGCGACCGTCGGTCAATGTCATCACGGGACTGATCAAAGCCAACATCCCATCCCGCATCGCCTTCGCCGTCGCCTCTCAAACGGACAGCCGGGTGATTTTGGACTGCAACGGAGCGGAGCGACTGATCGGACGAGGTGACATGCTCTTTCAGCCCATTGATGCGCCCAAACCCATCCGCATCCAAGGCGCTTTCGTCAGCGAGCAGGAAGTCCATCGGGTCGTGGAAGTGCTCATCAACGAATATGGTGAACCCGACGAATACCTGTTTGATGTCTACAGCGACGAGGACGAAGAAGTCCAGTTTTTAGGCGTGCGGCTGGACAGGAAAGACCCGCTTTTTGAGCGGGCGGTGGAAATCGTGCGGCGGAAAGGTTACGCTTCAGCGTCGCTGCTGCAAAGGGAATTGGAAATCGGCTACCCCCGTGCGGGCAAGTTGATTGACCAGTTGGAGAAAGCAGGCATCGTCGGACCTGCTGAGGGCAACAAACCTCGGAAAGTTTTGCTGCCATTAGTGGATGCCCCCGAAGGAGAAGAAATGCCTGAAAATGGCGGTTAACGGCGAGAAGGAACGGTCAGCGCATGTTGACCCCACTGCCGTCTCCGAGAGTCGCCTGTCACGGCTGATAGCCGCTCCGACAAGGTGCTAATTTTTCGTCGGTCAGCACGGTGTCAAGCCTTGCCGAGGATGTTCAGAAAGTCACGCCTCAAACGATCCGTCGGCACGACAAGAACTTTTTCGTGGCTGATAGTTTTTGCGGCTAAGTTCGTTGCGGAGGATAAGGTTGGATAGAGCGTCGGCTTTTCAGCGGAGCAGCGAAGGCGAAGGGGGCATCAGGTCGCTCTCCCTTGCTCAAGCGACTATCAGCCACGACGCTAACAAGACCTCTCCCACGAGTTTCCGAACATCCTCAGCCATGCCCTCCATAGGATGAGATGATTTGCCCTGCGGCATAATCAAGGGAGCACAAAGAATAAAGCGGCAAGGATGGGAGCGAGAGGCAAAACCCGTTCCCACGCCGCCGATGGCGCTATAGACTCTGCAACCCTTGCTGCCTTGGAGGTGGGACGAATGGCATCGCCGCGCCGCGATGTCGGGAAAAGCGTCAGGGAGTTCGCTGGTGATTACCTTCTGCCGGCTGCTGCGGTCATGGTGGCTGTCGTCGTGCTGTTGGGTCTTTTGACCATTGGTGGATTGGTGCTGGCGCTTGTGTTGCCCATTGCTTTAACGCTGGCAGTGTTGGCAGCCATCGTGTTGCTGGCGGCGGAGATGCTTTGGAGGGTAGCGGTTTTGGATTTGCTTTTGGGCTTGGGGGCATCCGTTTATGCCGTCAACCTCCTCATTCAAGAACCCCTCACGACCTTCGTCGGCGGATTGTTGGGAGGATTGACAGCGGCATTGTTGCACCTGAGTGGTGAGCCGATGCGCGTCCGTCACTTGCCGACCCAAGCCTTGACAGACGCTACCGGTCAAAACCATCCTGCTATCCTCCTCAACGGCGACCAACCCCACTTTGCTGCCCTTGTTGGTAGTTTCGTTGGCTTGTTAGCCCTACTGATCTGCTGGGCTTTGCAAGGTTATGGTTTGTGGAGTTTGTTTTGGGGGCTTTACGCCACCCTTGCCATCGGGCGAGCATTGTCTTGGTTCAGTGTGGAAGCCGACCTCCAGCGGAAGGTTTTTTGGCAACCTTTTGCCTTCCTTCGTCATTACCCGCCCTTTCATCAAGTCTTCCACTGGTGGCGTCAAACTCGCCGCTGGTTGGGCATCGGGCTCGCTCAGTGGAGCCCTTGGGGGCGGGAGTGACCAGTCATGCAAGTGCGAGTGCGTTTTTTCGGTCCTGCCCGTGAACTATTGGGCAACGAGGAAGTGGAGATGACCCTCCCCGATGGCGCCACCCTCGTTGCCCTGCGAGAAAGGCTGTCAGCAATTTGCTCATCCCTTTGCGCGCTTCTGCCCCGTTGCCGTTTCGCCGTCAACGGCGAGTATGCGGACGAAATGACGCCCCTTCGGGACGGCGATGAGGTGGCGCTCATTCCGCCCGTCAGCGGCGGCAAGATTCAGGCACAAGAAGAAACCTACCTGACATGCCTCGTTGACCACCCCATTGACCTCAATGCCTTGCTCGCTTTCGTCCAAACCCCCGAGGCAGGCGCCATCGTCACTTTTTTGGGCACTGTTCGCCAGCACAGCAAGGGCAAAACAGTCACGGCGCTCACTTACGAAGCCTATTTGCCGATGGCGGAACGGGAGTTGCGGCGGATTGCTGAGGAAGTGCGGGGAAGATGGCAAGTGAGCAAAGTTGCCATCGTCCATCGGGTCGGCACTTTGTCGGTGGGTGAAATTGCTGTCGCCATCGCCGTTTCCGCACCTCATCGGGAAGACGCCTTTTCTGCCGCCCGCCACATCATTGAGCGCCTCAAAGAAATCGTCCCCATCTGGAAGCGAGAGCATTTTACCGACGGCTTGGCAGAATGGGTTATGCCTTAACGCAGCATGTGAGTGCGTTCGGAAATTGAGCCAATGGGAGGGCGAACCTCCCGGTGAGCCTATTCCTCCGACCTGCCCAACTACCTCTCTGCCGACCTGCCCTCTCACGACCTGCCGATATGTTCGGCTCGGCAGGAGCCTCGCCCTCCCTTTCCGAACACCCTCGCAGCATGTTTAAGTCTCCGCTGTTGTGGCATAAATTCAACAGCCGCTCCCAAGGACGGCGTGACACCTTAAAAAGGAGGGATGCTTCGCTACGCGAAGGTTTGGCGGAAAGGCACTGCACAATAAGCCTTTCGTTAGGGGAACGGGGTTCACGCTGATTGAACTGCTGGTGGTGATCGCGATAATCGCGATCCTGGCAGCGATCCTGTTCCCCGTCTTCTCTCGCGCTCGCGAGAAGGCTCGGCAGAGTTCCTGTGGCAGCAACCTTCGGCAAGTTCAACTTGCTATCGCCCAATACACCCAAGATTACGACGAACGACATCCCCATACTTGGTTCGTGCAAAGCGCCGGTGAACAATGGCCGGGCAGTTACCAGTGGGAAGAAGCCGTGTTGCCTTATGTCAAAAATCAGCAACTGTTTGTCTGTCCCAGTGCATCCAGTTTGGTTTATGTTCCTGACGCAAGACCTGACCTTCGGGATAATC
>Ga0209478_1001155_pt1 | contig 21976 bp, 16 predicted proteins | sample DewCreD2012metaG_5_FD_184109 | JGI IMG/M metagenome (GOLD analysis project Ga0209478, IMG submission 184109) | Hot spring sediment bacterial and archeal communities from British Columbia, Canada, to study Microbial Dark Matter (Phase II) - Dewar... ... | reverse complement strand
ATCGTCCCCAGCAGTTCGCTGATCTCATCGGGCAGGAGCATGTGGCGCAGGCTTTGGTGCAGGCCCTGGAGAGCGGCCGAGTCGCTCATGCCTACCTGTTCACCGGCGCTCGCGGCGTCGGCAAAACCAGTACGGCTCGGATTCTCGCCAAGGCGCTCAATTGCGTCCACGGACCGACCCCCTATCCCTGCGACACCTGTGACATCTGCCAAGCGATTGCCACGGGGGAAGATGTCGATGTCGTGGAGATCGACGGAGCCAGCAATCGCGGCATCGAGGATGCGCGGGACTTGCGGCAAAGTGTCGGCTTCCGCCCGGTCCGCTCCCGTTTCAAAATCTTCATCATCGATGAAGTCCACATGCTCACCCGCGAGGCGTTCAACGCCTTGCTCAAGACGCTCGAAGAACCGCCGCCCCACGTCAAATTCATCTTCGCCACCACCGAGGTCCAAAAGATTCCAATCACGATTCTCTCCCGTTGTCAACGCTTTGACTTTGCCCATGTGCGTCCGGCGCAGATCGCCCAGCATTTGCAGCGGATCGTTCAGAAAGAAGGCCGGGAGGCGGAACCGGAAGCCCTGCGGCTCGTCGCCCGTAAAGCCGGGGGGTCGATGCGCGATGCCCAGTCTTTACTTGATCAACTGCTGGCGGCGGAAAGCGGCTGCCTGACCGTGCAGCGCGTGCGGCAAGTGCTGGGTCTATCGAGCGAGGAGCAGGTGCTGCAATTAGCTGAAGCCGTCTTTCGCCGGGATGCCGCCGGCGCCCTGCAACTGCTCCAGCAGTGGTACGATCAAGGGTTGCAAGCGGGGGAACTCCTCGATCAACTCATCGCCCACTGGCGGAACCTGATGCTGCTCAAGTGCGGCGGGTTCGAGGTGCGCGAGTTGCCCGTGGATACGGGAGCGATCGATGCGCTCCGCCAGCAGGTCGAGCACGTCTCGCTGGATACCATTCTGGCCGGGCTGGATGTGTGGACGGCGGTCAAGGCCCGCTTGCGGGATGCTTATCAGGCCCAGATTCTCCTGGAAATGGCGGTGGTGCGCCTGGCCCGTATGGAGGAGCTGCTCTCCGTGGGGGCACTTTGGCAGCAGTTGCTGCAGGGCGGGGGTTCACTGGGGGGGCCAGCCGGGGGATCGTCGCCGGCGTCGAGTCCGGCGGCTTCCCGCAGCAGTGGCGGCCCGCGTACCGGGGCGATGCCTCCGGCGGGGTCCGCGCCGCCGCCTCGGAGCGCTCCCGCGGCGAGTTCCGGCAGCAGCATCGGGTCCAAAAGAATGGAGGGGCCAGCGGCCTCCGAGCCGTCCGGTCCCATCCCCTTGACCCCGGAGACGGTCGCAGAGGTGTGGTCGGAATGCCTACGCCGCTTGGCGGACAGATTTCCCATTCTCGCTAACCATCTCAAGCAGGCCTTGCCGCCAGCAATTTCCGGGCCAAATACGGTAGTGATTCGCTTCCCGGCGCCATACAATTTGGCATACGAGGCGTGCAGTCAAAATGAGCATTTTGCTCGCCGCCTCGAAGAGACGCTCCAGGCAGTCACGGGGCAGCCGGTGGCCGTCCGTTACGAGCGGGTTCCGGTGCCGGGCGGTAGCGGCTCCGCCGGCGAGGCAAGCTCCGGAATGGCCGGTCTTCCGGCTTCGGGAATGGTTCCACCGGGACCAGGGTCAGCCAGCGGGAGCGATCCCCGCCGCCCTTGGCTCGATTGGCCCTTGTTCCGCAAAGCCATCGAGACGTTTGACGCCCAGATCATCCGCGTGGATGAGGGTTTCCAGCCACGGCCCCCGGCGACGACCCACGAGCCGCCCAGCCCCAGTGACAACGGGGAGCCACCCCCGGAGGTCAACTCCGAACCGGACGACGAGGGTTAGGGATGTTTAAAGAATTCGGCCAATTGATGAGCCTGCTCCGCAATTCCGGCAAACTTCAGGAGCAGTTGCAGCAGTTCCAGCAGCAGTTGGGCCAGATTGTGGTGGAAGCCTCCGCCGGCGGCGGTTACGTCACCGCCCGCATGAATGGCCGCCTGGAACTCGTCGATCTCCGGCTGTCCGAGGACCTGCTCGCCTTGCAGGATCGGGAAATGATGGAGGATTTGATCGTGGCGGCGGTGAATCAGGCCTTGCAGCAGGTACGGCAGCGGATCGCCGAGGAAGGGGCGAAGATCGCGGCCCAATTGGGTTTACCCGCCAGCTTGGGAGGCTTGCCGGGATTTGGACCTCCGCCCGGTTCGTAACTCCTGGATCGCGGGCGGCTTGTCGCAGGCGGCTTGAGGGGCGGGACGTGCAGGGGGATGCAGGGGGGAGGAAGCGTAGCGTGGGAACAGCTCGGACGTTTGCAGGAGCGGCTCCGGTGACGCAGGCGGAAAAAGGTGTCCTGGGAGAGGTGTTGCAAGAGTTGACGAAGCTGCCGGGGATTGGTCCCAAAAGTGCGGAGCGGATCGCTTTTTATCTGCTGGCGGGGGATCGCAGCCGGGCCAAAGCGCTGGTGGAAGTATTGCAGCGGGCCATTGAGCGCCTGCGTCCTTGCCGCGAGTGCTTTTACCTAAGTGACGAGGAATTGTGCCCCATCTGCCAGGACCCCAAGCGGGATGGGAGCGTGCTGTGCGTGGTGGAGACGCCGCGCGATGTCGGTGTGATCGAACGCGTGGGGACTTTCCGCGGGCGGTATCATGTGCTGGGAGGCCGGTTGGCCCCGTTGGAGGGAGTGGGACCGGAACGGCTGACCTTTTCCGCCCTGGTGGAACGGGTGCGGCGCGGCGGTGTTCGTGAAGTCATCCTGGCCACCAGCCCCACCGTGGAGGGAGATGGCACCGCCCTGTTCGCCGCGGACCTGCTCGCCCCCACCGGGGTGACCATCACCCGCCTAGCCCGGGGCTTGCCCAGCGGCGGGTCGTTGGAATTGGCCAATCCCCAAATGCTGGCCGACGCCCTGGAAGGACGCCGGGCTTTTACCTGACCCGGCCTGGTACAGGCCATGATCTGCCCCCTCTGGTCCGACTTCCCGGAGGGTAGGACATTCTGGATGGGAGGAAAGGGTACGCATGAGTTCGCTGCGCCTCGGAATGGACATGCAGTTGATCCAAGGCCAGAAGATGATCCTGGCCCCGCGCATGATCCAGTCCATGGAAATCCTCCAGTTGCCCCTGGCGGACTTGCAGGCGCGCATTGAGCGGGAGTTGCAGGAAAACCCCTTCCTAGAGCTACGCGAGCGGCTTGGCGAAGCGGCAGGTTCCCGCGCCAAGGAGGAATCCTCCGCCGAACCCCTGCGCTACGATGAAAGCGGCGCTAGCGAATACGAGCGGCTCGAACAACTCAACCGCGAATGGGAGGGGGTGTTCGACGACGAGCCGCGCTTGAGCCGCTCCGCCCTCGAGGAAGCCGGTGAACGCAAACTGGAAGTCATGGCCAACGTGCCGGACCGGGCGCCTTCCTTGCAAGAGCACCTGGCGGCCCAAATCGCCGAATGGGACCTCGACGACCGCACGCGCCGCTTGGCCTTGCACATCTGCTCCTACATCGACCGCACCGGCTATCTCGGCACACGGGTGAGCATCCGCACGCGCCGGAGCCAGCGCGACGAGCATGAAGAGGAAATTTTCCGCCCGGTGCCATTGTCAGAAATCGCCGCCACGTTCGACGAGCAACCGACCACCGCGGAGGAAGTCGAACAGGTCCTCCTCAACATCGTCCAGAAACTCGATCCCCCCGGCGTCGGCGCCCGCAACATGGCCGAATGCCTCTTGCTCCAAATCACCGAAGAGACCCCGCACGCCGACATGCTCCGCGTCTTGATCCGCGATCATCTTGAAGACATTGCCCACAACCGCTTGCCTGTTATCCAGCGGGCTACCCACTGGGATATTCCCACCATCCAGGCGGCGATCGAAACGCTGCGGCATCAACTCGATCCCAAACCCGGCCTGCGCTTCGGAGAAAGTGAAGCTCGCTATGTCCTCCCCGATGTGATCGTCGAACGGACGGATGACGGAAGTTACACCGTTCGGCTGGTCGAAGATTGGGTCCCGCCGATTCGAATCAGCCGGCGCACCGTCGAGCTGCTGCGCCGCACGGACCTGGATGAGCCAACCCGGCAAATGCTGCGCAAGAAGCTGCAAGCCGCCGATTGGCTGGTCAAAGCGGTGGAACAGCGGCGGCAGACCATCCTGAAGGTGACCCAGGCCATCATCGAGCATCAGCGTCCGTTCCTCGACCTAGGACCGGAACATATCCAGCCGCTCAAGATGCAGCAGATTGCCGATCAGGTCGGCGTCCACGTCACGACGGTCAGCCGGGCTGTGGATGAAAAATGGGTGCAAACCCCCCGCGGTCTCTTCCCCCTCAAGCGCTTCTTTGGCGGCGGTAAGGCCAACGAGCAGACCGGCGAAGATGTCGCTTACGAAGTCATCAAGCAGAAGCTGCTGGAACTCGTCGCTCAGGAGGACAAGGCCAACCCCCTCTCGGACGAGGAGTTGGTCGCCCGCCTCAATGCCGCCGGTTATCCGGTCAAGCGGCGGACGGTGACCAAGTACCGCAAGCTGCTCAACATCCCTTCTAGTCGGCAGCGGAAGGACTGGTCGCGCGCGGAGGTTCGTGCGCAAGCTACGGCTCAGACGGAGGCTCCCTCGGTTTCGCCGCATTCCGCAGTTTGTGCCGCCCCTGCTGGGGCCTCGTCGGTCCCTGCGCCCCCTGCGGTGAGTCTCGGCATGCCTGGTGTTTCCCTCCCTTCTCCGTTCCCCTCAACTGGTTCCGCCGCGGAGCAGCACCCGGGCGACTCGGAGGATGCATCCCGGCCATGATTCCTGACTTTCGCGCCGAGGAGGAACGCCTGCGTCAAGGCGGTGGGCCGGCCGCCATCGCTCGCCAGCATGAGAAAGGACGGCTAACGGCCCGCGAACGGATCGCCCGCCTGTTGGACGAGCCGTCCGCCTGGCTGGAGTTGGGCTTGTGGGCGGCGTGGAATATGTACAGCGAATGGGGCGGGGCGCCGGCAGCGGGAGTTATCACCGGCATTGGCCGCGTCGCTCAGCGCCACGTCATGATCATCGCCAACGACGCCACGGTCAAAGCCGGCGCCTTCTTCCCCATGACGGTCAAAAAGGTCCTTCGCGCCCAAAGGATTGCCCGCGAGCAGCGTCTGCCGCTCCTGTACCTGGTGGATTCCGCTGGCGTCTTCCTGCCGCTGCAAGATGAAGTCTTCCCCGATGAGGACGATTTTGGCCGTATCTTTCGCAACAACGCCGTGCTCTCCGCGGAAGGGATTCCCCAATTGGCGGCGATCATGGGCAACTGCGTGGCCGGAGGAGCCTATCTGCCTGTCCTGTGCGACACTGTGCTCATGACCGAGGGGAGCGGTTTGTATTTGGCCGGCCCGGCCCTGGTCAAGGCGGCCATCGGCCAAGTCGTGGACTCGGAGGCGCTCGGCGGCGCCCGCATGCATGCGGCCATCAGCGGCACAATCGACTTCCGGGAGCCTAACGATCCCGCTTGCCTCGACCGCCTCCGCCGCCTCGTTGCCGCCCTGCCAGCGGACCCCCCGTTTGTCCCCGTCGAGGATCGGCCCTTCGATCCCCTGCCGTTTACCCAAGCCGAATATGACGTCCGGGACTTGCTGCGCCACGTCTTGGATGAAGCCCCGTTCGAGGAGTATAAGGCCGAATACGGTCAGACGCTGGTCTGCGGATTCGGACGGCTAGGCGGTCAGGCGGTCGGCGTGGTGGCCAATCAGCGTAAGCGGGTCCGGCCGGCGGAAGGACCGCTGCAATTCGGCGGCGTTCTCTACGTCGATTCCGCAGACAAGGCGGCCCGCTTCGTCATGGATTGCAACCAGATGCGCATTCCCATCCTCTTTTTCCAGAATGTCAACGGCTTCATGGTGGGCAAGGAGTCCGAGCAAGCGGGGATCATCCGCGCCGGCGCTAAGTTGGTCAACGTCATTGCCAACAGCGTTGTTCCCAAGATTACCCTGATCACCGGGGGTTCGTTCGGTGCGGGGAATTACGCCCTCTGCGGCAAGGCCTTCGATCCGCGGCTGATTGTGGCCTGGCCCACGGCCCAATACGCCGTCATGGGGGGCGAACAAGCCGCTGACACCTTGCTGGACATTCAGGTGCAAGCTCTGCGGCGCGCGGGCCGGGCGCCGGATGCTGCCGAGCTGGAACAACTCCGCCAGCAGGTCCAGCAAGCATATGCCCAGCAGATGGATATCCGCTACGCTGCCGCCCGGCTTTGGGTGGATGCCATCATCCGCCCGGAACAGACCCGTTCTGTCCTGGGTTGGGCCGTGCAACTAGCCCTGCGGCCTCAGCGCCTGCCGCCCCTGGAGCCGCCCTTCCGCACTGGCGTGCTCCAAGTCTGACGGCCTGAGTACACCGCGAGCTTGGGATTTGGCTGATAACCAGGTCGGCGGCCTTGCCCAGACTTCTCATTCCCCCTGCCGAATCCCGGCGTGTCTGCGGAGGCCTCACCCCTGAGCTTGCCCCAGGCTGATGCCGCCGCATCCCTTGACGTCTCACACTTGAGCGTTAGGATATTTACGCAGTCTTTCGGAGCCGCGGTGGCGGAATTGGCAGACGCGCCAGATTCAGGTTCTGGTGACCGAAAGGTCGTGGAGGTTCAACTCCTCTCCGCGGCATTCAAAATGGTCCCTTCCTCCCAAGCATCTCCCGTCACCGAATCATTCCCTTCGTTCCCTTGTGTCCTGTGATTCCACGTTCAGAGACTGCCGTTTCGCTTTGGGGGGCAAACCTGAGCGCAAAGACTGTTTTGAGGAGGCATGGGCTTTTTTCAGCTCCAGCCGGCACCGCCACGGGGCTAAGGAGAGTGGCTCAAGCCCTGTGGGAAAAGCCAAGAGGAAAGGCGCGGTGAGAGACGCGATAAGAGAAGAAGAGAGCTGGAGCGGGAAGAAAGCCAGGCAAATGTTGGCGGAGCGGACTGACGCTGTCTTAGCGTACCAGCGCTTGCCGTTCCAGATATTGCCAGAGGCGTTCATAGCGATGGGCCACGAGCCGCCGCTCCACGATACGCCAGGCATGAATTACACCGGGAACGTACAGGAGCAAAGTCAGTGCGAGATTCACGAGAGTCGGCCCGCTCCGCTTCTCGCTGCTCCAGACAGCCAACGGGGGACAAGCTAAAGCCAGGAGCGTCAACATCCGTCATCACCTCCTTGGGCGAAGGTTTGGGGTGGGAGTCATTCTCATGAGCAGGTCGGTTTCACTTGGGTGTTCCAGGGGCGGCTTGGGGCCGCACCTCACTCGTATTATGGCCAGGCACCCGTGAAGCGCTGCTGAGCAAATGCTGAGCGGGGAATGAGAATAACGCGGTCATTGCTGGTGGGTTGACACATCCGGCGGGTTTACACGCTCGTGGCGGGTACCGAGGCACGCATCGGTGTCTTGGCACTCCAGGAACGCGGCGGAGAGGCAGACTTGCGCTCCGGGCAAGCGGCAGTCCGGGTGGTTCCCTCGAGGCTAGCGAGAACACGTTGCTTCCTGAAGGCCAGCGCGGGCAAAGGCCAGGGAGCTGGGCAAGAGAACGGAGGCGTATTCCGGCGGGGCAGGGAGGGGGCGTTAGCCCAAACAAAGGGATCGGGAGATCGGCGCGGGGGCGGCCTTAACGGCGGTGGCGAGGCCAGAAACACGCGGCAGCGACGGTTCCCAAACCGACCAAAGCGGCGAAAGCACTCGATGGCTCCGGCACGACGGACCCCGGCGGTTCCGAGATCGGCGGGGGATTCGGCGGGCCGTCACTGGGCGGGCCATCGGGGGGATTGCCCGGCGGGTTGTCGTGCGGTGGAGGCAAGGTACCCCCAGGCGGTCGGCCCTTCGGCCAAGGTTGCCAGTAAAAGGCTGGTCCGCTTTGAGCCGTGGCCAGCACAAAAGCCACACTGCTGATCCACGCCCCGACCACCGTGAGCCATCTGGTCATCATCGGTCCCTGCTCCGGAGGACTCCAGCGAAGAGTCACTGAGAAAGAAACGCTCCGTGACTGACCCATCCTTCATTCCCTTTTTCACCCGGCATGTCAAGGCGGATTGCCTGAAGCGATCTTTTCCGCTTTTGGAGAAAGGGATGCGGCGGGAGGGGTGGGCAGGAATTGCCCTTCGCAGCGGTGGGGTGACGGAGTAAAGTAGAGGGCAAGCTTGGAAGGAAGCGATGGGATCAGGAGAAGGGCAATGGTGTACGCACTTCTAGCGCTTTTGGCTTCCATGGCGGCGGTAGCGGGAAGTCTGTATTTGAGCCTAGGCATGGACTTGCAAGCCTGTACCCTCTGCTTCTATCAGCGGGCGTTGGCTTTGGCCCTGGTGGGGGTGTTGCTCCCCGGCGTTTTGGCCTTGCGGGATCGCGGCGGGCGCTTGTGCTTGGCAGCCCTGCCTGTGGCCATTGGCGGTTGGGGGGTGGCGTTGTTCCACGTCTGGCTCGGCTGGACCTATTGGCCCCGCAGTCAGGCAGCCTGGTACTTGGCTTGCCCGGAAGGCATTTATGGCCTGGGAACTGCCCCGCAACAGAGCCTGGCCATTTTCACCTTGATCATGATGTTCCTCCTCATCGGCGGCCTGCGAGAGGTGCGCAAGACGCATCAAGAGCATGCTACCTTGCTCTTGGCTGTGATCCTGGGGGCGGGGATCGCCGCGGGGTGCCTGCTCGCCAACCCGAAGATGCCCGATCCTAAACCGCTGCCGCCGGGGAAACTCAGCACTTGCCAGCCCACGCCGCGCTCCGCCTCCTGATCCGCGGGGGGAAGTAGAGAACTCAAACCGTATGACCGGCGAAAACGTATCCGCTCGACGATCTGTTCAAGGAAAGACAATCGCTAAAACAGTGGAAGAGGAAACATTGCTTGGCTGGGGGAATGAAGTGCATCTTGGTCCTGCGGTTCCTGGCTCGCGGCCGGCTTCGTCGGATTCCGATCCCAATCGATTAGGATTGTAAGCTTAGCCGCTGCCAGGCGGTATGTGCTGATACAAGATGTGCAGATACTGGCGGATTGAGGCAGCGGAAGGGAAGACTTTTCGCCAGCCGCTGCTGGAATGCACTCATCCGGGGAGTGACAAGTCATGCTGCGGTTACTGAGCGTACTGGTGCTTGCGAGTGGTGCGGTCTGGACGGTGGCGTGGGGTGCCGATTGGCCCCAATGGATGGGACCGCAGCGCGATGCCGTTTGGCCGGAGGAGGGGGTCGTCCGCCAATTTCCAAAGGACGGTCCGCGGATTCTCTGGCGCAAGCCGATCCACGGCGGCTACGCCGGCCCAGCGGTGGCGGAGGGACGAGTTTATGTCACCGATCGGATGCTCACTCCGGGCGCTCGCCTCCCGGATGATCCCTTCTCCACCGCCCGCGTGGCCGGGAAGGAACGCTTGATCTGCCTGGATGCCCGCACCGGTGAGCAGCTCTGGCTGCACGAGTACGATTGCCCCTACGAGATCAGTTACCCTGCCGGCCCGCGCTGCACTCCGGCCGTGGCCCAGGACAAAGTCTATTTCCTCGGTGCGATGGGGGACCTGTACTGCCTCGATGCCCGCAGCGGTCGGGTCCACTGGTCGAAAAACCTACCACGGGAATATGGGGCCAAGGTGCCGACCTGGGGTTACTGCGGCCATCCCTTGGTCCATGATGGCCTGCTCTATTGCATCGCCGGGGGGAAAGGCAGCCTGGCCGTCGCCCTGGATAAAGACAGCGGGAAGGAAGTGTGGAAGGCTTTATCGGCCAAAGAGCCGGGGTACAGCCCCCCGACCTTGGTGCGGCTGCACGGGAAGGAGCGGCTCCTCATTTGGCATGCCCAAGCCCTCAACGCCTTGGAACCGAAAACCGGCAAGCTCCTCTGGAGTGTTCCCCTGGCCCCGAAATACGGCATGGCCATCATGGCGCCGCGGGTCGAAGGCGACCTCATTTACGCGGGGGGAATCGGCGGAGCCGCCGTCGTGCTTCAGGCTCTGCCAAATGATCAAGTCAAAGTGCTCTGGAAAGAAGTGGTGGGCGAGACGGAATCCCGCGAACGCGGCTTGTATCCTGTGAACATGACCCCCTTCGTCCATCAAGGCGTCATCTACGGGGTGGATCAGGAAGGGATGCTGCGCGCCGTCGAACTCAAAAGCGGCAAGCGCCTCTGGTTCACGTTTCTGCCCGTCATCGGCAAGGAAGAGGATGAGGACTATAAAGGGGCCGGTTCCGGTACGGCGTTCCTCGTCAAAAACGGCGACCGCTTCATCCTCTTCGCGGAGACCGGCCACCTCATCCTCGCGGAACTGACTCCCCAAGGCTACAAGGAGATCAGCCGGGCCAAGGTGATCGAGCCGAGCAATGCCGCTTTTGGCCGCAAGGTCGTCTGGAGTCATCCCGCCTTTGCCAACAAATGCGCCTACATCCGCAACGATAAGGAGATCATCTGCGTCTCGCTTGCCGAGTGAGGGGTTCTGCCGCGCCTTTCTGCTTGACAATGGGAATCATTTGCCATTCGCGTCCAGAGGGATTGTGGGATTGTAGCGGAGGTGCGGAGCTAGTCTAATCAGCTCCCCTTGGCGTTGCTGGCGTGCTCTGTTCTCCTGACTCCTTCCTCCCCGTCGCGATTGTAGTTCCCGGCGGCGAGGTGGAAAAAACCAAAATCTGGCGTGACGGGGACGGGCGGAGAGGGTATGATACAGGTGCCCGCCTGAAAAAGGCTTGTCTTTGGATCGTCCCTTTCCCTTCCTCAGGAGACTTGGCGATGCGTCCTTCCACACCCGAAGTTGTGAGCTGCCCGGAGTGCGAGTTGGGCTGGGAAAGCGTAGCGAATTGGGACCGGCGGGAGTTTCTCCGCGTCACGGGGGCAACTGCTGCCGCGGCCACGGTGGGTCTGGCACTGACCCCTCTGGAGCGTGCCCGTGCAGCCCGGATGGCGCGGCAGGCCGAGGCGGAAGCCCTCGTCTTCGAGCTGTATCGCTCCCTCGACAGCGAGCAGAAGAAGTACCTGGTGCAACCCTGGGACTTGAAGCGTCCGAATCAGCCGTTGCCCGCCCGCCTGATGACCGCCAATGCTGCCGTCGGCAAATCGGTCATTGGCCTGGAATACAAGCGGCCCCAAATCGAGCTGCTCCGCAAGATCTTCCGGGCTATCAGTAATGGGGAGGAAGGGTACCGGCAGCTCAGCCGCAACGGCAAGTTCGACAACAGCGGCGACTTCGAGAACATCGGCGCGGTGCTCTACGGCGAAGCGGTGGAGGGGAAGAAGTTCTCGCTGGTCTTCTCCGGCCACCACCTGACCGTACGCTGCGATGGCAACTCGGAGGAACAGACGGCCTTCGGTGGCCCGCTTTACTATGGCCACAGCCCCAGCGGCTACTCCCGCACCAACGTGTTTTACAATCAGACGCAAGCCGTCACGGCCATCTACGAGGCCCTCTCGGCGGAACAGCGCAAGCAAGCCGTCTTCCCCGGCAAATGGCGCGATGGCGTGGAAACCGTCCGCCTGCCCCAAAAGCAAGCGAAGCTGCCCGGCATCGCCTACGCCGACATGACCGCCGAACAGAAGGCGCTGGTGCAAAAAGCCATGCAGGAGCTGATCGCTCCTTACCGGAAGGAAGACGGCGAAGAAGTCATGGAGATCATCAAGGCCAACGGCGGCCTGGAGAAAATCCACCTGGCTTTCTATCAGGAAGGGCAGACCAGCGCCAAGGAGCCGTGGACCTATTGGCGGCTGGAAGGGCCGGGCTTCGTCTGGAGCTATCGCGCCTTGCCGCACATCCATTGCTTCGTCAACATCAGCGCTCGGATCAGTTGAGCGAGGCACAGGACTGAACGGGAGGCAAGATCGCTCAAGGGGCCGTGCGGGCCTGCTCCGAGTAAGGGGCGCCCGGCACGGTTTACAGGACCTCCAGCCCCTGTGGCTGCCACGCTGACGATCCGATGACCAACACAGTCGCGGAGTAGGGCTGCTGCCGCCTACTCCCTCAATCTCCTGGGATCTCCTGGGATGGTATTTGAACGCCACCTGGGAGATGCTGTTTTTTCGGAACGGCGTTTTTTCCTGGATGCTGTTCCGGTACCCCCTGGTGTTTTCCCGTCGCAAGCCATGTCCTCCAATCCAGATCAAGTCCCGCGGGAAGGCGGCCTCACGTTTGCCCGCCGGAGTCAGTGGACGGCGCTGAGCGATGAGCAGCTTTTGGCGCAGTGCTCCGTCGATACCTACCGCGCCAGTGGGCCGGGAGGCCAGAAGCGGAACAAGACCAGTTCGGCGGTCCGCCTGCGCCATCATCCGAGCGGATTGATCGTCATCGCCGAAGAGAGCCGGTCGCAGCATGAGAACAAGGCCAAGGCTCTGCAACGCCTGCGGCAGAGCTTTTACCTCCACATCCGGGAAGCGATCGCTGCCACTACGGACGGGCAGGTGGTGATCGAGCCGGTACGCTGGCAGCAGCTTGGACTTCCGCCCGGCGAGTTCCCCCGCTCGGTGAAGCATCCGGCGTTCTGGCCGCTGGCCGGTTTGGCCCTGGACGTGCTCGCGGCTTTGCAGGGACGGGTCGCACCTGCCGCCGAGACGCTCGGCGTGTCCACGGCCCAACTGGTTCACTTTCTGCAACGGCATCCCCAAGTCTGGCAGCAAGTCAATCGCCTACGGCAGCACTTCGGCCACGCCCCGCTCCACTGATGGGGGTGAACGCACGGCTGAGAGCAGACTGCTGGTCTGATTTGTCGGGATATTTCCGTGGAGTCTAAGCGATGGGGTTACGGAAACCGGGCGAGCCGGGGATTGAGGTTGCCGCGGGGGTGAGGAGTGAGAAAGATGAATACGGAACGAAACGTGCGGGGAGAAGGTCCGCAATATGCCGCCGCCGCGATTTTCCTGGATCGTACCTAGGCAATTGGCCGCTCTGGCTCAACCCGAGGCGGTGGAAGACCTCCTCTGGCTGCGGCGGGAAGGAATCGAAGTGCTCATCAGTTTGACGGAGGTTCCCCCGCCGCGCGCCTGGATCAACGAAGCCGGCCTGATGTTGGTCCACGTGCCGGTCGAGGATATGACTGCGCCCACACTGGAACAACTGGAGCAGGTGGTGGACACCATCCGCAAGGCGAATGCCGCGGGATTGGGAGTAGCGGTCCACTGCACAGCGGGGCTGGGGCGCACGGGGACAGCACTGGCGGCGTATCTGGTCAGTCAGGGTGACTCGCCGCAGGATGCCATCGCCACGGTGCGCAGCCAGCGGCCGGGATCCATCGAAACGGCGGAACAAGAACAGGCCATCGCAGAGTTTGCCCGGCATTGGGCCGCCCGGAAGAAGGACGCGCCGGGCCATCCGTCTTCCTGAAGCGGCGTCAGCCGCCCTGGACTTCTTCATTGCCTCTTCCTGGAAAATTCGGCGACAAGGGTGGGGCTGCGTCGCTAGGACAGCCTTTAGCAGGATGCTGAGGTGTGGGGCGGGATGTTCCAGGAGGAGCGGGGCAGCGGCGTTCGAGGCGGCATGAAGCGGGGCATTCCAGCAAGAGGAGGGGAGCAGATGCGCGCGCACGTAGCTTTGGCGGGTTTACTGGCGATCCTGGCGGGACTGTGGCAGTTGACCCCGACGGCGGGCATCTCGGTCGCCGGGGAGATAAGCCAGACGGTCGGAGGGTCTTCTGGGTCAGCGGTCGCGAATCCGAAAGTGCGCTTAGCGGTGCTGCTGGTTTTCGATCAACTCCGCGGAGATTTCCTGGAGCGCTGGGAACCGCTTTGGGGACCGGATGGTTTCCGCCGCTTGCAACAGGAGGGCGCGTGGTTCATCCACTGCCATTACCCCTACGGCGTGACGACTACTGGTCCCGGCCATGCCTCGATCCTAACTGGTACCTGTCCCGATCGTCACGGCATCGTCAACAATAACTGGTACGAGGACGGCGAGGAGGTGTATTGCGCCACGTCATCGCGCTATCGGCTAGTGCCTGCGCTCCCGAAGGACGGCCGAGGCAACGAGGCGGAAGCGCCGTCCCCTGCTGCCAAGCCGCGCGCACCCCAGGCGGGAACCCCGGACCGGCTCCTGGCGGAAACCGTGGCGGACGTTCTGCGCGCTGCCCATCCCGCGGCAAAAATCTTCGGCCTGTCGCTCAAGGACCGCTCGGCCATTCTCCCCGTGGGCCGCCGCCCCAATGGAGCTTTCTGGTTCACCCAGCGCTTTGTCACCTCGACTTACTACGCAGAACGGCTCCCGGAGTGGGTCGAGGCCTTTGAACGCCGCCAGGTAGTGCAGCGGTGGTTCGGCCAATCCTGGGAACGCTACCGCAAGGACATCGACTACACACGCTGGAGTGGGCCGGACGATCAGGACGGCGAAGGAGTCGGTGTGCGGGTGACGGCAGTCAAGGACCCAGCGCGGGGCTGGTCCCAAGGGCGGACTTTCCCCCATCCGCTTCATCCGCCGCAACGGCGTGCACCGGGTCGGGAATACTACGAAGCCCTGGCCAACTCTCCCTTCGGCAACGAGCTGCTCGCGGAGTTCGCCAAGGCATGCATCACGGCGGAAAAGCTCGGCGACGATGACGTTCCCGATCTGTTGGTCATCAGCTTTTCGTCCAACGATCTGGTGGGCCACACCTGGGGTCCGGACTCCCAGGAGGTGCTGGACATCACCCTGCGTAGCGACCGGATCGTGGCCGACTTGCTCCAGTTCCTGGATGCTCAAGTGGGGCGGGGGAAGTATCTGCTCGCTTTGACCGCGGATCACGGCATCTGCCCCTTGCCGGAAGTTTCCCGCCAACGCCAGATTTACGCTCAGAGGGTCGAGGTCCGCCGCCTGCTGGAGCAGACTCAGGAACATCTCAGCCGCGTTTACGCCCTCAAGACGGAGGAAGGCGGCGCGTTGGGCCGGCGGGCAAGTTGGTTCGAGGCGGTTTCACTACCGTGGCTGTATTTGAATCCACGCGTGGTAGCAGCGACAGGGAAAAGCCGGGAGGAAGTAGCTCAGGAAACGGCCCGCTTCCTGAACGAGCAGGCCGAGGTGTACCGCGCTTGGACCCAGAAGGAGCTAGTTCAGGGCTTTCCGGCCACGGAGACCGTGGGGCGACGCATGGCCCGTTCCTTCCATCCCCAACGCTGCGGCGATGTCGTGATCGTGCTCAAACCCTACTGTCTGCCCCGCTCGTCCAATCCGGCTACGCCGAGCACAGGCACGACGCACGGTGCGCCGTTCAGTTATGACACCCATGTGCCCCTTTTGGTTTACGGCCCGGGCATTGCTGGGGGGGTGCGCCACGAAGCCACGACACCCCAAGCGATCGCCGCCATCTTCGCCCACTATCTGGGGTTGCGCCCACCCCGACATGCGGAGTTCCCCATGCCGAAGACCCTGGCGGCCAAACCGGGCGGGTCTCCACCCAAGCATTCACGCTAGGGAGAGCCATGCTGGACCTACGGAGAGGAATGCCGGGGCTACACCCAATCATCCACCTTCGGGATGTCGTCAGGCGGAGGAGGAGCCGGGGGGAGCAAGTAACGGAGGAACCAATCGCGGGCCAATTCGGCGACTTGCTCCAACGCGCCGGGTTCCTCGAATAGGTGGGTCGCTCCCGGTATGACCACCAACTCTTTCGGGCAGGTTAGCAGGTCGAAGGCCTGGCGGTTCCAGGTGAGGACCGGTTCATCGTTTTCGCCGACGATCAGCAGAGTCGGGGCGCGGACGAAGGGGAGGTCCTGACTCGCCAAGTCGGGCCGTCCGCCGCGGGAGACGATGGCCGCCACCAGCGACGGATGGCTGGCCGCCGCTAGCAAAGCCGCCGCACTGCCTGTGCTCGCCCCGAAGAGACCACAGGGCAAGCCGGTGATCTGCGGCTGCTGCACCGCCCACGTCGCGGCTTGCACCAAGCGATCCGCTAAAAGCTCGATGTCAAAGACTTTGCTCCGAACACTGGATTCGCTGGTTGTCAGCAGGTCGAAGAGCAAAGCGGCGAATCCCGCCTCGACCAACACCGAGGCCACGTAGCGATTCCGCGGGCTGTGGCGGCTGCTGCCGCTGCCGTGCGCAAAGATCACGATTCCCCGCGGCTTACGGGGCCGCCATAATGTGCCGGGCAAGCTCAATCCTGGACGTAGGGGGATCTCCACTTCGTCCTGGAGGTTCCCACTCCACGGACTCCGACTATTGGACGGCTCCGGCGGTGTGGGTGCCGTGGGCGAGGAGGATGACTCAATACGGTCTAACCCACTCTCGAAAAGCGACATGAGGGTGTAACTCCTGCTTCTTTACTGCCGCTACCGGAAAACGTGAGTGGCCTCACGGTCCAACGACTCAAGCCGGCAGTACTTCGCTGGGCGAAGGGATTAGCTGGCTGCTCATCCTGCGCACTGGGCGCCCCAGGACTCCCAATCCTGGGTTGGGGGCGTATTCAATACAACCCCATTTTGTACTGTCGGCGCTGCTCTTCCGCCGCGGATTTGTGGAGATCAGTTTTTCCGTTGCGGATTCGTTTTTCCCAAAGCGTTACCGGGTGTGTGCTGAACCTACTTGGCTGTTCGCCCGACTTGAGCTTTCGCTCAGGGGGTGGATTCCAAAAAACGTCGAGGCGAGGGTTGGCGCTCTCGGCCTGGGCCTCCTCACCTCGGGATTGTCTCTGCTTTGTTCCTTCCTGGACACTGCGTGTTGTGTGTTAATACCCTCGCCTTGATGAGGGGATCATGAGAATCCAAGCCCTGAGAATCCAGGCGGGGGAAGAGATCACCTCCCGCTGAGGCGGCGGAAGATGTCACGCAGTCGCGCCCACCATCCTGGCGCCGTCATTTTGGGGTGACAACGATTTTCTTGGGCTGCGCTTCCGGTTTCTTGGGGACGGTGATGGTGACCACGCCCTGGGAGCTGGTGGCTGTGACCTTATCCGCATCGACGCCCGGAGGCAGCGGGATGGCGCGATAGAAGGTGCCCATGAAGCGCTCCACGCGGTGGTAGTTCTTCTTCTTCTCTTCCCGTTCCTCCTTGCGTTCGCCGCGGATGGTCAGCACCCCGTTTTCAATGGCAATTTCCACATTCTTGGGGTCCACGCCCGGCAGGTCGGCCTTGACGAGGATTTCCTTCTCCGTTTCCTCCACGTCCACACGGGGTGCCCAGGTCGTCAACGCCTCACCGTTCCCTTCTTCGCCGAAGAAGCGCGACATCAAATCATCCATTTCGCGCCGGAAGGATTCCAGCAATCCCCATGTTGTGGGACGCCACCGAGTCAGAGCCGTTGCCATAGTGCTACCCTCCTTTCCAGTACCTCCAACCTCTCCTGGGAGGGCCATCGGGACCGCTCGATGGCCCTTGCGGCACCGATTTAGATTGCAGATGGCGTGCCGAAGTTTCCGGCGGCGATCCGGGCGAGACCTAACTGTTTCCAGGGTGGCGAGAAAGGGAGTGAGACCCACGTTGTTGTGGCTAGGAATGGCAAGTCAACCCTCGCCGCGGGGCGTGCGACTCTGACATGCGCTTGTCGGCCTGGTGTGTCCGGGAAGCACAAGAGCGGAACTGAAGCAGCGGTGCGAAGGCTCCCGCCGCCGTTCAGGGATCGCAGTCAGGCATCACCGTCATTTTTCCGCCGGCAGTAGTTCACCCAAGCCGAGGTCGATGTATTGCCCCCCGCGGGTTTGGCGGCAATGGACGGCGACGATGTTTTTCCCTGGTCGGAGCGCTTGCCGAGCAGACTCCGAGAGGGGGATTTCGACGTAATCGGTGGTGTAACCGGTCAGACGGGCGGCGAGGATGCCGTTGAGGTACACCTCGGCATCTTCATCGTGATGGATGCGCAGCCACAGTTCCCCGCGGGGCTGCTCCTTCAGTTCCCAGACGCCGCGCAGCCAAATGTCCGCGGTTTTCCATTCGGTGCGCACGACGGCGCCTGGCGTCCCTTTCGTGCCGAAACCGCCGCTACCTTCAATCCAGGTGTGGTCATCGAAGTCGGGTTTTTCCCAGCCTTCGGCAGGGCGTCGCAGGGTGTAGCGCCAGGGGTGGCCCGCCTGCTCGGAGGTGGGAATCCATTCCCGGTAGCGGGGAAGGGGGCCGAAGAGCGCGCGGTGCCAGCGACGGGTCTGTTCCGGGTCGAGTTTGAGCACCGCCCGGTCGTAGGTGAGCAGGCCGTTGACTTCCACTTCCACATCCGTGGTCTGGGTATACACCGCGGCGGCGAGTCCCTTGGCGATGAGCGGGTGCAAGCGCCGGATGAGAGCGGCATAATGCTGACGCAATTCCTCGGTGGTGCGATAGGTGCGGTAGCCCCAGTTGTCGGTGTTTTTCCAGAGATGGCCAGGAACGGGCAGTCCCAAGCCGCCGAACTCGCCAAGCACGCTGACGCGATCGGGCAAGGGCGGAAACATCGCCGGTCCCGGATAGCTGTGCATGTCCTTGAGGTCGCCGAAGCCGCGGTCGGCCCAACCGCTGGGGCCATCGACCAGCCGGGTGGGATCATAGGTTTTGACGAACCGGAGGATGTCGTTGGTGTCGTGCTGCCCCCAGCCTTCGTTGAAGGGCACCCAGACCACGATACAGGGGAAAAAGCGCAGGTGATCGATCATGGCTTGCAGTTCGCTGCGGAATTGACGCTTTTCCTCCTCAGTCAGCCGGGCGTCCTCCGCGGCTTGAGGCGGCAGGAAGTGGCCGCGTTCCGGCACGCCGCCGCTGGGCATGTCTTGCCAAACGAGCAAGCCGAGCCGATCGCAGTGATAATAATACCGCGCCGGTTCCACCTTGATGTGCTTGCGGAGCATGTTGAAGCCAAGCTGCTTGAGCACCTCCAGGTCATAGCGCATGGCTTCATCGGAGGGCGGGGTGAGCAGTCCGTCTGGCCACCAGCCTTGATCCAAAGTGCCCAGTTGAAAGAGCGGTTGGCCGTTGAGCAGAATGCGGAGCAAGCCCTGGCTATCCTTGCCCACCGAAACGCTGCGGAAGGCAAAATAGCTTTCGACCCGGTCGATCACCTCGTCCCCCCGGAGCACTTCCAAGGTGACGTCGTAGAGGGTGGGCGTATCGGGGGTCCACAGGCGCGGCGGCTCCAGGCGCAAAGTCACGGGGCGAGAGTCTGCGGCGGTTTGCTGGAGGAGGGTTTGCGAACCGAGGCGCACGGTGACGCGGTAGCGGTCCTTCTCCTGCAAGCCCTGAGGATGAACCGTGACCAAGCCGCGGGTGATGTCCGTGGTAAAGTGCAGCCCCTGGATTCCGCCGGCGGGAACCGGTTCCAGCCAGACGGTCTGCCAGATGCCGGTGACGGCGGTGTACCAGATGCCGTGCGGTTTGCGGACCTGCTTGCCGCGGGGTTGGGCGGCGGTGTCGGTCGGGTCCCAGACGCGCACGATCAGCTCGTTGTGGCCAGGTCGGAGGGCGTCGGTGATGTCGAAGCCGAAAGGGTCCGACATGCCGCGGTGGCTGCCGAGCTTGCGCCCGTTGAGCCAGACGGTCGCTTCCCAATCGACGGCTTGGAAGCGGAGCCAGATGCGCTGTCCTTTCCAAGCGGCGGGCACCTCGAAGTGTCGGCGGTACCACAGATGTTGATCCGGCTCTACGCTTTTGCCCACTCCGGACAAGGCGGATTCGATGGGGTAGGGAACGAGGATTTTCCCGGCCCACTGTTGCGGGGGTGCTTCCTGGCGCGGCGTGATGGCGTAGTCCCAGAGGCCATTGAGATTAAGCCACAGGCGGCGCACCAGTTGCGGGCGGGGATACTCCGGCCAGGGGTTCTCCGGGTTAACTTGCCGGCCCCAGCGCGTCATCAGCGGAGCGGGCGCGGGTTTCCACGCCGCCTGCCCCGTGGTTTGCCCTGCCGTTTGCTCCGCCGGTGGGTCCACTTCCGCCGCCCAGCCGGGCTGCAGCGATCCGGAGATGGCGCAGATGCAGTAGCCGAGCCATCCCAGGGCCGGGAACGCCCCCAGCACGGCGAGTCTGGCGAACCCTAGGCTTCGGAGCGAACGGCGCAGCCAGTGTTTCGGGAGATAGAATCGCATCGCTTTAGCTCCAGGGGTGATGGGAGAAGTTTTTAGATGTTCGGTTTGTTTCGCCCAGAATCCGCAGCGAAAAACCGCGTCGGTCTAGTTCCGCTAGATCAAGGCCCGGCGGGTGAGGTCGGCGTAAGCATCGATGCGGCGGTCGCGCAGGAAGGGCCAATGGCGGCGGACATCTTCGAGCAGGCGGCGATCGCAGACGGCCAGAAGGATTTCTTCCCGGTCGTGCCTGGCTTTGGCCACAATGCGCCCGAAGGGGTCGCAGAGGAACGAGCCGCCCCAGAACTCCAGCCCTTCTCCGGCCAGGACTTCGTGCCCGACGCGATTGACCGCACAGACGTAGACACCGTTGGCGATGGCGTGCGCCCGCATGATAGTTTCCCAAGCGTCGTGCTGGGCGGTGCCGAAGGCGGCCTTTTCCCGTGGATGCCAGCCGATGGCCGTGGGATAGCAGAGGATGTCCGCGCCGCGCAGGGCAGTGAGCCGCGCCGCTTCCGGGAACCACTGATCCCAGCAGACCAGCGGAGCGACCGCAGCCACGGCGGTGTCAAAAACGCGAAAGCCGGTATCGCCAGGGGTGAAGTAATACTTCTCGAAGTACAGCGGGTCTTCAGGTATGTGCATCTTGCGGTAGATGCCCAGGAGCTGGCCGCTACTGTCGTGCACGGTCGCGGTGTTGTGGTAGAGGCCCGGCAGGCGCTTCTCGAAGAGGGAACCGATGAGGACAACGCGGTGCTTCTGGGCGGCGCGAGCCAGACGGGCTTCACTGGGTCCGGGGATCGGTTCGGCCAGGTCGAAATACGCCGGGTCTTCCACCTGGCAGAAGTAATAACCGGTGAACAATTCCGGCAGGCAGACGACTTGGGCACCGCGGCGGGCCGCTTCCGCAATCGCTTCCTCGGCACGGGCTAGGTTCTCCTCTTTCTCCGCCGTCATGCGCATCTGAATTGCCGCCACCGTCCACTGCTCGGCCATAGCTCCCTCCCGCCTGATTCCTCGCCGTGCTTGTTGTAGGCCGAATGCCTGATATGGTAAAGCAAAACAGCGACGCTATCGGATGGTGTGAAAGGAGGACCAGGGCTTATGACCTCTCCCTCTCCCGCGGCGACGATCGAAAGCGTGTTGAAAGAGACGCGGCTGTTTCCCCCGCCGGAGGAGTTCGTCCGTCAGGCGCGGATCAATCCCCAGGAATACCAGCGCTTGCACGAGTGGGCGGAACGCGATCCCGACGGCTTCTGGGCTGAGCAGGCGAAAATCCTGGACTGGTTCGCCCCCTGGACCCAGGTGCTGGACTGGTCAAACGCCCCACACGCCCGCTGGTTCGTCGGCGGCAAGCTCAACGCGTCCTACAACTGCTTGGACCGGCACTTGGCCAACCGGGGCGATAAGATCGCGATCCTCTGGGAAGGGGAACCGGGCGATAGCCAGGCGTGGACCTACCGGCAGTTGCATGCGGAAGTCTGCCGCTTGGCCAATGTCCTCAAAAAGCTGGGAATCCAGACGGGCGACCGGGTGACGATTTACATGCCCCTCGTGCCGGAAGCCGTGGCGGCTATGTTAGCGTGCGCTCGCATCGGGGCGACGCATTCGGTGGTCTTTGGCGGCTTCTCCGCGGAAGCGGTCGCTGACCGCAACAATGACGCCGGTTCCAAACTCATCATCACGGCGGATGGCGGTTGGCGGCGTGGTAAAATTGTCCCCCTCAAAGACAACGTCGATATGGCCCTGAGCAAGTCGCCAACGGTGAAGACCTGCCTGGTGCTGCGCCGCACCGGCCAGCCGGTCCAAATGGTTCCCGGCCGCGATTTCTGGTGGCATGAACTGATGGCGGACGCCTCCCCCGATTGCCCGCCGGAAGTGCTCGATAGCGAACACCCCCTGTTCATCCTCTATACTTCCGGCTCGACGGGCAAACCGAAAGGCGTCCTGCACACGACAGGGGGCTACCTCCTCGGCACCGCCTTGACCCACCGCTGGGTCTTCGACATCCGCGATGAGGATGTGTACTGGTGCAGCGCCGATGTCGGTTGGGTCACCGGCCACAGTTACGTGGTCTACGGCCCGCTGGCCAACGGTGCCACCGT
>Ga0209478_1001119_pt1 | contig 22698 bp, 15 predicted proteins | sample DewCreD2012metaG_5_FD_184109 | JGI IMG/M metagenome (GOLD analysis project Ga0209478, IMG submission 184109) | Hot spring sediment bacterial and archeal communities from British Columbia, Canada, to study Microbial Dark Matter (Phase II) - Dewar... ... | reverse complement strand
TACGAGCATCAAGGGCACGACTGAAGATACGCTGCACCGTCGGCAATTCAGGCCGGATACGGCGGGCAGCCAGGGCGATCTCCAGATTTTTCAGATCATCATCAATGGTGGCAATTAACCCCTGGGCGCGACGCAGACCCGCCCTCACCAGTACTGCCGGATCACGGGCATCGCCACGCACGACCGGCACACCCAACTGATACAGGATCGGTAAAAATTCACAGCCGGGATTCGGTTCAATCGCGACCACCTCACGCCGGCAATCAAGCAATTGCAACACGGCTCGATACCCCACCCGGCCCAGACCACAGACAATCATATGGCGGCGGTAGGTGGCAGCTAACGCTTCCTGCCACCGTTCAGGGCGTGCGCGTTTGTCAACCAGCAGGCGCCCTATATCAACCGCACTTTGCAACAGGAAGAACAGACCGAGGAGTGGAATGAGAAAGAAGAGCACGCGACCGGCGGGATCGGTCGGCAGGTCGAGATCGGTTTGAAAAATGAGCAGCTTCAGCGTTTCAAAGAGGGCAACTTCAAGATCAGGGCTACAGCCACAGACAGGTGGCAAATAAAACCAGCGCAGGTACAACACCCCACTGGTCAGCACCAGTGCAAGTGCTGTCAGGGGAAACCAGGCTTCCCGCAGCACGCGCAGATCGTCAAGCAGATTCGCAACTACCAGGCGCCAGAGCGCAAATCTACGACGACGTAACCGTGTCAGTCGCACATCCTGAGCCATACCACGACCGTCGCCTTCATTCGCCACGACTGACAGCAATCATCTGGTTCAACCGCTCCAGCGCTCGTCCACTATCGATACTATGACGGGCCATCGCCACACCGGTAGCCAGATCGGGGGCCAGATCACCGGCGACCATTGCTGCCGCCGCATTGAACAGCACGACATCGCGACGCGGCCCATGTTCTTCGCCACTCAGAATGGCGCGCACAATTGCGACATTGTACGCCACATCACCGCCGCGCAGCGCATCCTGCGGTGCTCTGGGCAGGCCGACATCTTCGGGCGCAACCAGCATCTGCCGGGGTGCCTGACCGGCACGAACGTCAAAAATCAGATTCGGCCCGGATAGCGTCAGCTCATCGACACCACCATCACCGTGAACCACCAGGGCATGCACCGTATCGAGTCGGCTCAGCGCGTAAGCCAGTTTTTCGGCCAGGGCAGCGCTGGCGACTCCCAGCACCTGATAACGGGCGCGAGCAGGGTTGGTCAGCGGGCCAAGAATATTGAACACCGTGCGAATACCAATCTCGCGGCGTACCGGCCCGGCAAACCGCATAGCCGGATGGAACTTAGGGGCAAACATAAACCCGATCCCGGCCTCTCGCAAACAGCGTGCGACACCCTCGGCGTCGAGTTCGATCTGCACTCCCAAACCCTCAAGCACATCGGCGCTGCCGCACACACTCGACATAGCCCGATTCCCATGCTTTGCCACCGTCAACCCGGCACCAGCAGCCACAAACGCCGCTGTCGTGCTAATGTTAAACGTATGCGCTCCATCACCACCAGTACCGCAGGTATCGATCACCGGCCCATCAAAATAGACGTGAGTTGCCTTTTCACGCATCACCGCCGCCATACCGGCGATCTCAGCATCCGTCTCACCCTTCATATGCAAAGCGGTCAGAAACGCCCCGATCTGCGCTGGCGTCGCGGTACCGCTCATAATCTCTTCCATCACACTCGCTGCTTCAGCCTGGGTCAAATCTCGCCGGGCGACCACTGCCGCAATCGCTTCGCGGATGTTCATCATCAGCTCCTTTGGCTCGTCATGCGCACTGCGTTTGTATTGTAGCGGGCCAGTGGATTGTGGTCAATGTGGGGGGATGTCTAACAGAATTGGGAAGCGGTCAGATACTAGAGAAATAGGAGGCGAATCAGACCCTGTTCATTTCGGCAAATCAGCACCTGATCCAGAGAGCGAGTTGGATCGGGTATGGATGTTACGTGTTTTCCTACAGGTTACAGCACGCAACAACCTGTGACAAATGATAAGCGACGTGAAGCCGCTTGCCTTCTGATATGCACTGAACAAACCTGGCGATCAATAAACCTATACCGGGTAGTAGAGAATGATGGGAGAGTAATACACCATGCTACACTTTGAGATAGCGCCTATCCGAACAAGCCTTCTCGTCTCACTACACTGCCGTGCTCACCAATTCGCCTCCATCCTAACGTTACGGGTCATGACTGCCTGAACCCTCACCCCACCGACTCACCTGGAAGAGTAGATTGACTCGCCGGTTGCGGTGCAAGGCGCTGGCGGGCCATCTGCAAGAGCTGGCAGCTTTCGCCGTGAGCGTGACAGCGGGGACAACCCGACACCAGGCGCTTTTCGTGCAATTCGATGATCGCGTGCGCTGAACTCCAGTAGATATTCCGAGGGCCAACCAGGTCAAATAAACCAGTACGCTTGAACATGTCCAGGACAGCGGGTTGCAATGCCGTAAAAATAACTTCACCGCCACGTGCGTGGTGCTCTTCAACGATCTGGTGCAGGGCCTGAACACCCATTGCGTCGATGAGCGGTACACCACGCATACTGATAATAATCGTATGGTAATCACCGGCAGTTTCAAATGCTTCGAGCACAGTGGTGACGCTGCCGAAAAAGATCGGCCCGGTGAGATAGTAGACGTGAATACTGGGGCAGGTTGCTGTAATTGGCGATCCCTGCACCTGCAACTGCTGCGGGTTGATCGGGGCAGTGGTAACGACAGTACTGGTTGCCGATTGGCGTAGATAAATAATGGCCGAAATGACAACACCGATCAGAATTGCCTGTGTTAAATCGAGCGCAGCGGTGGCAATCATCGTGATGAAGAAGCCGATCAGGGCATGGCGCAGGCGCGCATTCACGAAGAAATGAATACTCTCCCACTCATTCATACGCCACGCCGTCACCAACAACACGCCACCGAGTGCGGCCAGTGGTACATAGCGAATAATCGGACCCAGAACCAATGCACTCAACAGCAGCAACAGCGCATGAACAATGCTGGTCAGGCGAGTAACCGCACCACTCTTGATGGCGACGCTGGTACGGGCAATCGCTGCTGTTGCGGGGACGCCACCAAAAAAGGGGATCGCAATATTTCCAATCCCTTGTGCTATCAGCTCTTGATTACTATCGAATGGTTTGCCACTCATGGTAGAGCCAACGGCACCGCAGAGCAGGCTCTCGATAGCACCCAGGGCGGCAATCGAGACGGCTGGTGTGAGCAGATCGCTCAGATGTTCCCACGGAATCGCATTCCAGGTCAGCCGGTGTTCAAGCAGGATGGTACGCGGGATGTCGCCGATAATCGGGATATTCCACCCCAATACCACACTTATCACCGTAGCCAGAACAATACCGACGAGTGACGCCGGGATGGTTTTGTTGATGCGTGGCATAAGGATCATAACCGCAATGACGATCCCCGCAATAGTGATCGTTCGCCAGTCGGGAAGTAAGGGATGCGTGAAATAGTGAAATACCTTCGCAAAGGCATTTTCGGCAGCCGGAGTCTTAACGCCGAGAACATTATCCAGTTGCCCAATCGCAATAATCAGCGCAATCCCACTGGTAAAGCCGGCAATTACTGGTGAGGGAATGAATGAAATATACCGACCGAGGCGAAACAAACCGAGCAGGATGAGCATCAGTCCAGCAAGGACACAAGAGACCCAAACCGCTTCCAGCCCGTAACGGGCAGAAATCGAGATCAGGATCGCCGACATAGCACCGGTTGGTCCACTGATCTGATACGCGGCGCCACCCAGACCACCAATCAGAATCCCGGCAATGATTGCTGTTACCAGGCCAGCAGGCGCATCAGCACCAGAAGCAACTCCGAACGCAAGAGCTAACGGTAAAGCAACTGCACCGGTGGTCAGTCCAGCCAATACGTCGGCCCGGAGATGGGTTGCTGAATAACCGGCAAACTCGCGCTGAAGCAGGGAAATGAGTGGCAGGCGAAACGTTATAGCTTTCATGGTTTGTTTTGTCATTATATGAAAATATTCTAATATTATTCAGTTATGCGAGAGTGTATCACGCTTACGATCATCTGTCAAGGTAATAGACACAATGCACGGTTCATGACTGGCGGGTAGCCATCTCTTATCTGGTATTACAATCTATCGATGGCGTATTTGGGAGTAGGGAAGCCATATTCCGAGCCGGGTGGAGGCCAACCCTGGTGGAGCTTCTCGGTCAGCAGATGTTTTTTCAATCCACCGTTTTGTACAGCAGCGCAACGACATCCCATCGCACAGTGCTATTGTCATAGGGCATTGTGTTCAGGAGTGCGTGAGGTTGGCGTAAAGAGAGGGCATGATTATTCCGGACAGCGATCATCCGGCGGTATTGCTTTTCGTGCTGTCTTGTTGTATAATGTATACAAATATTAGAATATTATAAGATAAGTGTATGCCTCTTCATCGTTTCAAAGCTGAATTCTTCAAAGCCCTGGCCCATCCTACGCGACTTGCCATTCTTGATCAACTACGGGCTGGTGAGCGTAGTGTGCAGGAATTGCAACAGGCACTGGCTATCGAGCAATCGAATGTATCGCAGCAATTAGCAGTGCTGCGCAATAAGAATATTGTTGACTCAAGAAAAGAGGGTACAACAGTCTATTATCGAGTGCGCGATCCAATGATTTTTCAACTCCTCGATGTTGCCCGGGTGATCTTCAACAATCATCTTATCGATACCCAGGAGATGCTGGCAACACTGAGCGAAGAGCAATAAGATTGCTGCCGCAGGTTTAGGAGATAACGATTACCGGTAGCAGCCGTTGTTGATGAGCGCGTCGTTCATTCGTGAATCCGGTCAATTCACTACACCCCACCTGCCCTGAACCAACACCCATAACTCAAGTTGCCATCTATGCTGTGAGCAGGCTACGGCGGCTGACTGCCAGGATGCACCGCACGACGTTGCGCTCAACACCGGGTGGCGTAACCGCATGAACGATGTGGGGAGCAGTCAGTTCCTATGGATGCGCTACGGCGTGCCTCACGGTAGCAACTCTGGTTATACCCATCCTCTGTGTCTCTGTGGTGACAAAGGGAGCAACTCGGGTTATATAACGTGCCGGGATGATCATTCTCACCCCGGCACACGTGTTTCACGGCGTGGTATTAGCACTCGCTATAACCGCACGAGTGGCACTTCCGACAACCCTCTTCGTTCAGCATGGTCGCGTTTTGGCATTCAGGGCAGATCTCGGCGGCTTCAATCGTGCCATGACCCGGATCACTGTGGAGATGGCTTATCGGCGTTGCGGCAGTAGTTTCGCTGACCCCATTTGTATATGTGCGGCCAGTATCGGTTTCGCCGTTGCTGTACTCGTAGTCATGACCATTACCGTTACCATTGCCATTCCCGTTCCCGTTTTTCACGTAATGATCGAGCAATACCTTGCCTATTGCGTCAGGCACCGAACGCACCCGATCCGGACCAAAACCGGCCGAGCGCGAACCACCAATGCCGCGCAGTTGCTCGGCAATGAGTTTCACCGGAACCCCACACCGGAGCGCGAGTGAGATCAGGCGGCCAATGGCTTCGGTGAAGGCGGTGACATCGCTGCCGGCGCGCCCGATGATGGCAAACACCTCGAACGGCTTCCCGTCCAGCTCGGTCACAAAGAGGCGCAGTTTGCCGAGTGGCGTGACAACGGGGAAGGAGTGGCTGGGCAATCCCTCAGCCGGGACCGGGCGCGGCTTCAGCTCCACTGGCTGATCGGATGCCGGCGCCGGCTCTGCACTCTTCCCGGTTGAGCCGGTTGAGAGTACCTGGTTGGCGCGCGATCCGTCACGATAGACGGTGATCCCCTTGCAGCCAAGGCGGAAGGCCAGCTCGTAGGCTTCCCGAACCTGGTCGGGGGTTGCTTCATGCGGGAAGTTAATCGTCTTCGAGATCGCACTATCGGTGTACTCCTGGAACGCTGCCTGCATGCGCACGTGCCACTCTGGGGCAATATCGTGGGCAGTGACCCACACCCGCTGCACTGAGGCCGGTACTTCCGGGTGATGGATATGACCGGTGTCCGCAATCCGCTCCATCAGTTCATCGCTGTACCATCCCTCACGTTTGGCCTGCGCGACAAAGTCCTGATTGATATCGAGCATGCGGGTGTCGGCCTGGTAGCGCCAGAACGCAATCGCAAACAGTGGCTCGATGCCGGACGAGCAGCCGGCGATAATGCTGATCGTGCCGGTCGGGGCGACAGTGGTGACATTACAATTGCGGAGCAGACGCTGGGGCCGAATGCGCGATCCATCGGGGCGACGGGCGCATGTTGCATCGGGACCCCAGATGCTGTACTCCCATTCCGGGAAGGGGCCACGCTCGCGAGCAAGCTGCTCGGACGCCACTTTGCTCTCTTCGTCGATAAAGCGCATCACCTGTCGCGCCAGATCAATCGCTTGCGCTGAATTGTACGGAATGCCCAGACGCACCAGCATATCGGCCCATCCCATCACCCCAAGACCGATGCGGCGAATCCGCTGGCTGAGCTGCGTAATCTGTTCGAGTGGATAGTGATTGGCGTCGATCACATTATCGAGGAAGCGGGTGCTCTCATGCACCACGTCACGCAGCGATTCCCAATCAATGGTGCCGGCTTCGGTGACGAATTTCCCCAGGTTGATCGAACCGAGGTTACACACATCGTAGGCCAGCAACGGTTGTTCACCGCAGGGATTGGTCGCCTCATATTCACCGAGGTGGGGCACCGGATTGTACTCGTTTGCCCGGTCGATGAAGAAGAGACCGGGTTCACCGGTGGCGTGGGCGCACTGCACGATCAGATCGAAGACCATGCGAGCACGCAAGCGCATCGGTTGACCGGCGGGAACGAGCACCTCACCGGTGAGCGGATGCTTGAGACCATCACGCGACGCAATTTGCACCAGACCGGTGCGTGGGTTGATCAGGTCATACTCCTCGTCGCGTTCAACGGCACGCATGAACGCATCGGTAATCGCGACCGAGATATTGAAATTCGTAATTTTCGTTGTATCGAGTTTGCAGGTAATAAACTCAAGAATATCAGGATGATCGCAGCGCAGAATACCCATGTTTGCGCCACGGCGCGTCCCACCCTGCTTGATGGCCTCGGTGGAGTGATTATAGACATCCATAAAACTCACCGGGCCGCTGGCCACCCCCATCGTACTGCGCACCACATCGTTGCGCGGACGCAGCCGCGAGAAGCTGAAGCCGGTACCGCCACCACTCTGATGGATCAGTGCCTGATGTTTGAGCGTCTCATAGATACTGGTCAGGTTGTCGTCGATAGGCAGGACGAAGCATGCACTCAATTGCCCCAATGGCCGCCCGGCATTCATCAGGGTTGGGCTGTTTGGTTCAAAATAGCCCTGGGTCATCAGATGATAAAATCGTTCGGCACGCTCCTCGACCTGCTCGGCTGACGCCCCATAGCGAGCATCGACGGCGGCGATGGTCTCGGCCACCCGCCAAAACATCGTTTCGGGGGTTTCGATCACATCACCATGCTCATTCTTCAACAGGTAGCGCTTTTTCAGCACGGTACGGGCAATGTCGGTAAGATTGGCGGGGGCAAGCTCTTGTTTCATCATTGGTTGGATGCTCCTCTTCAGGATAGACCTCTCACACGTGCAGGAACCAATAGCAACTGTAAAACGTTTATTAACAACAGAACAGGTCACTATCAAGGAACACTAGATCATCATACTATATCTAGTGTGTACTACGGCTGATAGAGTGCATATATTGGTGTTCTTGCACGCCTCGCTAGTTTAGCATAGTGATCGGTGTTGTGTCAAGCAGGGAAAGATTACAAAAATCTTTTACAAACTTGACGATAATAAACCGGGTGTTCCACGCCAGTTTGCCTTCCTCTGCCTCACGCTATGGCTCTTGGATATTGGGGATGATCATTAATATCCGTTGCCTGTTTCGTTCGCGCTGCCGGGGTGCCCGTCTGTATCGGCGGGCCGTTGGGCAGAGAGCGATTCAATCGTTCACCAAATTGGTAGATGTGGTAGATGTATTGGTCAAAGTCATCTCTCGATGCGCTCCATCATCAACGTGGGGTAGTTGGGGTATTCCACTGCATAGCATGCCCCTGCGTTGTCAGCACAGCACCACAACCACAGTGGCGCAGGCTTCCCGCGTGGCGCAAGCTTCCAGCCTGCGCTGGGTCGTCACCTGCCCCAACACCACACCACCCTGGCCCGCGCCTCCTTCCGATCCGCGTCCCCTCTCACGCACCGTCAGATTCGCAGGTGGTCAGACCCGTTGCGAACGACGCACCCGCTCATTATCGCCATCACCAGCAGGTGTACCGCTGCACCATGCACCGGTTCGGGAGCACGGCTGGTGCGGCAGCCTGGCTGCCGCACTCCAAACGACGCGACACGTGTATTTTTGAGCGTAAACCGGCTCCGCGCCGGTGTGTAATCCCACGGCGTGCGCAGCGGAAACGCTGGTTTTATGTATCCGTGCTCAGGTACGGTGCCGACGTGATTAGAAGTCATCTCATGTATCACCTACAGACTGCATGATCGTGACGAATGCACTCTGCATCCCCGTGACCAGCAGGGGCACCGCTGCACCACGCGCCTGACCGGGAGCACGACTGACGCGGCTGCCTGGCTGCCGCACGCCAAACGACGCGACACGTGTATGTTTGAGCGCGAAACGACAACCATGCGATGTGGTATCATAGTTATGTAGACACTTCTTGCGAGGGATTATTTCCCTATGACCACACATACTGCATCTGCTGCTGAAACTGCCGTTGCCGGTCTGCGCACGTCGTTTCGTCGTGCCGGTCAGGGTTATCCGCTCCTCTTGCTGCACGGTTGGGGTGGCTCGTCGCGGTTGTGGCACTATACGCTGCGCGATCTGGCGGATCGGTACACGCTGATCGCCCCTGATCTGCCCGGTTTTGGGGCATCACCTCCGCTCAGCGGTCGGTTGTCGCTCGAACGGCTTGCCGATTGGGTGATTGCGTTTGCCGATGCCCTTGGTCTGGAACGGTTTGCCATCAACGGCCATTCGCTGTGTGCTGCTGTCGCCGTTCACGTTGCCGCTCGCTACCCCGAACGGGTTTCCCATCTGATTGTCACCAGCTTCAGTACCTTTCGCGATGAGCGTGAACGACGGGTTGTGGCCTCGATCCACCATCTGATGGCCCTCTGGTTAGCATTACGCCGCCCATGGATGCTCGATGTCCAGCCCCTGATGCGTCTGGTGGGTAGTCGCTTCTTCTACCGGTTACCTGCTGATCACGCACTGCTGCGCGAGACCTTTGCCGATTTCCTGGCGATGGAACAACGCACTGCCCTGGAGACCGCACGGGGAGCGGGGAGTCCGACGATCAGTGCTGCAATGGCCGCAGTACGTGCACCGGCTCTCCTGATCGCATGCCGTCATGATCAGATTATGCCACCGCCAGGGGCACCGGTTGCCGCCGCGCGCATACCTCGCTGCCGGCTGGTTTGGATTGAGCAGTGTGGTCATTTGCCAATGCTGGAACGACCGCACGAATACCACGCTATTCTGACCGAGTTTCTGAAGGATGGGTCTGTATGACTATCGATTTGGCCGCTTATCGCGCTGGCTTCCCGATCACCGAACGCTACGCCTTCCTCAGCCACGCGGCTGTCTCACCGTTGCATCAGCGTGTTCAGGCAGCAGTGCAGAGCTACCTTGACCATGCCACCCGCGAGCCGTTTCTTGCCGTCTTCCCACAGGTGATGGCACAGTTTGCCGAGCTTAAGCAGCGCCTGGCCCGGCTGATCAACGCTCGTTCGCCCGATGAGATCGTGCTGATGCCCAATACGGCTGCCGGCATTAACACCGCAGCCGTTAGCCTGCCGTTACACCCCGGTGATAATGTGCTGGTGCTTGATGGCGACTACCCGGCTAATATCTACCCGTGGCAACAACTGGCATATCGTGGTGTGCTGACGAAGGTCGTGCCGCAACATCAGGGTGGCCTCGATCTCGATCTGCTGGTGCGACGCATCGATCATCGAACGCGGGTGATTGCGCTTAGCTCAGCGATGTTTGCAACCGGGTTTCGCAACGATCTGGCGGCTGTCGGCCGGCTTTGTCGCGAGCGGGGCATCTATTTTGTGGTTGATGCGATCCAGACACTGGGGGCATTTCCGCTCGATGTGCAGGAATGCCATATCGACATGCTGGCATGTGGTTCGCAAAAGTGGTTGCTCTCAACACCCGGCAGTGGCTTCCTCTACGTGCGCCATGAGTTGATTCGCGATCTGGTACCAGGAGCTTACGTCGGCGCCGCCAGTAGTGTGAGCGGGATGAACTATCTCGACTACAACCTGACGCTACCTGAAACTGCCGAGCGGTTTACGCTGGGAACACCAAATGTTGCCAACAATCTCGCCCTATTGGCTGCGGTTACATTACTGCAAGAGGTTGGTATTGAGCGGATCACGCACCAGATTGCGACACTGGTGGATGCGTTGATCAACGATCTCCAGGAGCGTGGCTATCAACTGGCTGCCAGCACCAAATCAGAACACCGGAGTGGCATTGTGGTCGCGCTGGTCGAGAATCCGGCTGTGGTTGCACAACGCCTCTACGAGGCCGGGATTGTTGTCACTCCGCGGGGGGCTGGCGTGCGGATCGCCCCCCACTTCTACAATACGCTCGATGAGGTGTTGCGGGTTGGTGAAGCGCTTGATGCGGCAACCCGCTGATCGGCAGACGACCATCTGATACGGTTGTACAGCCTTAGTGCTTTGCATCAACCACTTCAACACCGATAGCACGCAGACGGTTCAGGATCGTCTGCGTGCTGTTTTGCCACGACCATGCCCGGGCACGCAATGCAGCCTGTGCCCCGCGCTGCCGGGCGTCGTCGCGTTGTCGATGCACATGCCTGAGCAACTCCACCAGCGCATCGAAATCAGGCTCTGCCCAACAGGCATCTGCGTATGGGCCGGTGGGGATGCCTGTCGGCACCAGACCGCGAATCGGCAGCGGATAGCCACAGGTGTCATCGAGAAACGCAGTTGGGCCACTCCAGGCAGTGGCAATGACCGGCAGACCGCATGCCATTGCTTCCAGAACCGGCATCCCCCAGCCCTCTCCCCGACTGGGTAAAACGAAACAATCAGCGCTCCGGTAGAGTTCGGCCATCCGCACCGGATTGAACGTCTGGTTGTAGATCACCGCCACCGGCGGCGCCTGATCGCCGAGCGTGCTCGTCAGCTCGCGGAGCGGATTACCGGCAGCGCGGTGATCAATCTTCAACACCAGCACCACCGGATCGGTCGGCTTGAAGGCCGCCCGATAGGCGGAGAGCAATATATCCCAGCCCTTACGCCGGCTCCATTCAAACACAGACAGAAACAGCGTGCGGTCGGTAAGATCGCGTCGTGGTGAACCAGGGGTAAAGACACTCACATCAACACCGAGCGGGATTGTGTGAAGAGGACGCCTGACGCCACTGGCGGCAAAGACTGCACACCCCCATTCAGTCGGTGTCCAGACTTCATCCATCAGATTAGCCTGGGCAACCCAATGGGCGGGCAGGCGGTCGGTTTCCAGCATGGTAAAGCCGATCCGATAGGAACCACTATTCTTGCAGAACAGCTCACCCCGACCATAGACAACCTGGGGCACATCGAGGCGGATTGGCAACTGTTGCAGAGCATGAATAGCAGGTGGAACAGCACCATAGACGCGCTCGGCATCGTCGGCATCGAAGAGATAGAGCGGCCGGACGGCCAGACCGGTTGCGGCAAGACCGGCTACAATCGCCCGCGACGAGCTACTGTAACCGGTCGGTGAAGCAAACGTCGAATGCCAGACGAGCTGCGTCATAGTCGTTCGAGAGCAGCGAGACGTTCGGCCAGCTTCTGACGGGCAGCCCGTTCCGCATCGAGGTGAGCAATCAGGCTCTCGACGATACGGGTGAGCGTAGCGTGAGTAGCATTGATATGGGTGAATTCAGGGCCACACAACCGCCAGGCCAGCCAGCGCCGCAACCGTGCCAGCAGCGAAGTTGCGGGTGGTGGGGTGAGTTCCCATGTCGCCTGCAACATCCCAAGTTGTTCAGCCAGGTACGCATCGCGACTCAACAACTCATTGAGGAGTGTGATCTGATGCCGGGTGTGGGCAGACTGCCGCAATGCGCGGGCAATTGCCACATCGAACGGCTCATCGTCTTGTGGATGAACTATGACCGGCCCTGATGTGCTCATACCTACTCACGTTTCCCTTACCGAGAGTAAAACAGACATTGCTACCGGAACAGATCAAGGTGATCGCGAATCCAGCCCACCATCCGTTCCACCCCTTCGTACACCGACACCTGTGGTTGCCAGGCCAGCTCGCGCTGCGCCAGCGAAATATCACTGATGTAGACCGGTTGATCGCCGGGCCGCCAGTCGCCATAACGCACTGAAATCTCCCGTCCGATCAGACGGCTCAGAAGCGGGCCGAATTCCGCCCAGATAGAGAGTGCATTCTGCGGACCACCACCGATATTATATATCCGTCCACTCACCTGATCGATCCGGTCCAGTGCCGCCATATACGCTGCGATCAGATCATCAACGTAGAGCATATCGCGCACCTGCTTCCCATCGCCGTAGATGGTGATGGGGCGATTCAACAGTGCAGCAATCGCGAAGTGTGCAGCCCACCCCTGATCTTCAACCCCAAACTGGCGTGGGCCATAGATGCACGACTGGCGGAAGACCACCGTTTTCAAACCGTAGATACGGGCATAATCACGCACGTATTGATCGGCAGCACCTTTGCTGCAACCATACGGTGAATGAAAATCGAGTAACTGATGTTCAGGTACTCCATGCGGCAAATCACGGTAGCGGTAGCGGGTCTCATCTTCGACCACGGCAACAGTCTCCATCCCACCGTAGACCTTGTTGGTAGAGGCAAAAAAGACAATCGGCGGCTCACTCGCCAGGCGGGCTGCTTCGAGGATATTCAGCGTACCGAGCGCATTAATCTCAAAATCACTGCGCGGATCCTGTACCGATGTCGTCACCGCCACCTGACCGGCGAGATGGTAGACGACCTGATGACCGGGGATCACAGCCTGCATCGCCGCGGCATCACGAATATCGGCCTGCACAAAGCGAAGCCGGCTACCGTACCGTTCCTGCAACCACGCCAGATTGAGCGGGGTTCGCGGACGGCTCAGATTATCAACAATCGTGACGTGTTCGCCACGTGCCAGTAAGTAATCAGCCAGATTGCAACCGATGAACCCGGCACCGCCGGTGATGAGGTGGGACGATGTTTTCATAGCGTTTATAGTATCGTACAGCCTGCTCCTTCGTAATTTCAATTCAGGCTTCATCATTATAACGATACAATGAATCGGTCGGCAAATCAGCCGACCGATTCTTCCTCAGAGGGTGGTTTGGCCAGGATATTATTAACGAAGGACCAGAGGGGTATACGTCGTGTAGACGTTAGTTGCTACTCGTACCGTGATTGGAATCTCGACGTTGGGCACATCATTACCACTGAGCAGTATTCTTGCATTATAGGTACCGGGAGCTTTACTACTGGTATTAATCGTAACACTGAATGAACTGCCGGTAGTTGAGCTAAGTGATACGCTGGTCGGGCTAAGCTGGATAACACCGCTCGCATCGTCCTCCCCAATGGTTACGTTGATTGGTGAACCATCGTTTGAATAGAGTCTAATCGTGTATTGTTGCACCTGATCCGCCTCCATCAATACCGCCATACTGGCTACACCCGGACGTATCCTGCGCTCAAGGAACAGACCGTTATGGGCGGGATCACGCTGAAACTGTGGCCACGGTGTGCTGTAGGGCTGGTAGGGGCCACTCGCGCTGGTAATCGCCTGTTCGAGATCGCGCCAGACGTAGACAAACGCACTGTTCGCTGCGCCGGTATGTGAACCACCCACAACGATTTCCAGCTTACCATCATTATCAATATCGGCAATTGCCGGTGTATTGCGGATTGGCATCCACATAAACATCGACTTCCGGGGCATACAGGCTTCAGCCTCAGTGCCGTACGTCGGACAACTTGGGGTAAGCTCCTGCCCGGCACCGTTGTAGATCATCACCGAATTCTGGACAACAACGATGACCTCGTGCGAACCGTTGCCATCAATATCGGCAATCAGCGGGTTGTTGAAAGCCTCCGACATATCGGCCTGTTCCTGAGTGGAACCACGCACGACGATATTCCAGATTGGATTGGGATTGTCAAAGCTCCACGCTACCAGTCGGCCACCTTCAAGGGGCGTTGCTACGGGTGGATTAATCGAACCGCCAGAGGCAACAGCAGCCACAATCTCCGGCCTACCATCACCGGTAATATCACCGATGGCCGGCGATGAAGCAACACATTCTGGCGCATTAAGCGTCATCTTTTCGGTGCCGTTCGCTGCATTGAAAATCTTCACCCATCGACCCGGTTTGGGATTACCCCCGTAAAAACAGCTACTACCGACGATCACCTCAAGCTGACCATCATTTTCCAGATCGGCCACTGCTGGTGACGAGTAGATAGACTGGTCAAAGCGCACCGCCCATAGAAAACCTTTACCAAAACCTATTACTTTACCGCCATCCCTTGCACAGTAGATCGGATCAGCCACAAAGGTCGGATCGGCGGGAAAGGCGTAGAGGAATCCCTTTGCACTTTCATAGTACGAATTCGTCTGTGGAAAAGGCGTGATATTGTTGGGATCACATACCATTCCCGGCGTAAAATCGGTGCCAACAATAATATCTTTGCGTCCATCACCATTAACATCGGCAAATGCCGGTGATGACCAGATCGAGTCCATTGCAAAGTATTTCCAGCGCAACGTGCCATCCTTATTCAGCACGTGCAGGTAGAGGTCGGCTGAACCGGCAACGATAATAATGTCGCCTGCACCATTTACATCGGTTACCGATGGTGTGCTGAAAACACCCGATTGACCGCTAATCGAACTGATCGGAATCTGGTAATTCCACAATGGCTGGCCGGTAGCCGAGTAAGCACGGATACCACCGGGACAACTCGGGTCGGCCAGAATTTTGCCGTAGCCTACAATCACTTCCAGGCCGGGCAAATCTGGTCTCAGATCGAACAGGGAGGGGGCACCGTTGAGCAAACTATCATCGCCGGTCACACTACAACTTGCCACCTGCGCCGTCCACATCACCTGACCATTGTTGCGTAACGCGAACAACTTCCCGTTGCGATCCCCAATCACGATCTCCAAACCGTTGCCGGGATTGCCATCCAGATCACCCACCACCGGTGAACCACGAATAATTCGGGCACCATCCAGTTGCTTCCCGGCCAGGTTGTCGTCCACTTGTAAGGTTTCGGTTCGTGAAAAACCGGGTTGGGAATTAACCGGATTCCGATAAAACGCAAATGCAAGCGATGGTGCAATGAGTACTACGACAACTAAAACGAAGAAAAACCGAAGGCGTGTCATAGGGCTATATCCTTTCCTGATAATGTGTATATATTTCAGTTGCACCTGTGAAGATCAATCTATTCACCCAAACGATCAAATCAGGTTATATTTCGGTTCAAAATTGAGGAATTCAGCATTGTCGGATGAAATCAGTTCCGATTTCCAACACCCAGGCGTACTATAACGGTTCTGAATTACCAATCTCTTACCAATGGTGGTTACTGCTGGATCAGTCGGCAGGCTCAACGAGGGTAAAACTCAGGTCGTGCATCAGAAACAGAATGCATCGCTGCTTGTTCGCACACAACTCTTTGCGAACTCCGCATGCGGCCTCTGACGGTGAAGCGAAGCGCGGCTTTCACATCGAGCTGGCTTATACCGGGAAGAACTCCGAAGCGTCAGCAGCACAATAACAGCACCGTACATCAGCCACGGAAAGCAAGAGCTGCCTCCAGATAACGCTTGCGCTCTATCATCGGCGCAGGGCAACCAGCTACCGGATTGCACCCAGAACAGTACTGAACGATACGTGAACATTCACACTGATACCATCTTCAGGGATATGGAGAGGACTATCAGGCGAAATGAAAGACCCTATCTAACCGCATTCTGCATTTCGCTGATGGAGAGGTTTAAGCAATCCGACAGCCATGTGGACTATCCAATTACTTGCAGTCAGCCTATTGAACGACCTGTAGCCCAGCTTTCTGGCCCGTAGTCAGGATTGATCCATCACCAAATCACCCCATAATCGCCGCCAATCGCTGCCGGATCCGTTGAGCTGCATGCTGCCAGGTCCAGCGTTGGGCAACTTCGGCTGCTGCTGCCTGACCGATAGCACGAGCCTCGGTAGGATGCTCGTAGACATACCGCATCAGGTAGACGAGGTGGTCAAGATCAGGCTCGGCCCACGACCAGCCCAGATAATAAGGACACTTCGCCTCAGCCGGCACGAGAGAACGGACCCGTAGTGGATAGCCAACACCCTCGTGCAAAAACTCGGTTTGAGCGCTCCAATTAGTTGCAATGACCGGAACACCGCAAGCCATTGCCTCAAGAATGGGCAGCCCCCATCCTTCGCCACGACTGGTCAGCACAAAGCAATCTGCGCTACGATAGAGCGAAGCCAGTTGGGCACGACTCAAATACTGGTTGTAGAGAATTGCTATCGGCGGCCCATCGGCTGGTAAGTTCAGGCTGGCAATTTGCTGAGAAACGCTGATAGATGCATCAAAATTGTTGACCCGTAAAATAAGAATAACATCATCGTGGTTTTGAAACGCACTCACATATGCGCGAAGTAAAATTTCGGGTGCTTTTCGTTCACCCCATTCGAAGATCGAGAGAAATGTGAAACGGCTATCCAGACGGTGTACCGGCACTCTGGGATGAAACTGTGTTGGATCATAGCCAAGTGGCATTGCATACAGTGGCCGAATCACACCAGCCGCGGCGAAGGTCTCGACCCCCCAATGACTCGGTGTCCAGACTTCATCCATCTGATTGCAGGCTGCCACCCAATCAGCAGGTAATCCATTGACTTCAAGCATGGTATAACCGATACGGTAGCCGCGGTGTTCAGTATAAAAGAGATCTGCCTGATCATAGCTCACTTGTGGAATGCCTTCGGGCAACGAGCGTGCCGCAATCTCGCGCAGGCGTGGATGCGAAAGACTGGCAGGCATATGCCAGGGCGTAGGTCGGTGGAACAACTCCACTCCTGCCTGATCGAGGTGGAGAGCCAGTTCTTCCGAACTCACCGAATACCCTATCGGCAAACCCCACCGTGACTGCCAGATGGCTTGTAACGCAGAATACTCTTTCATAAGGCTACTCTGATTTAGCCTGGTGCATCGCCTGATACTGCTTCAACTCCATAAGGTGTTGACGAGTTATTGCCAGTTCATTACGCAGCAGATGAATCTGCTGTTCTGCCGCATGCAGGCGGTAGTGATAATCGTTGATCTGTTGTTGAAACTGTTGCTGACGGGCTAAAAGAACCTCAATAATCCGTACCACTGCGGCATGAAATTCGTTGGCTTGCAACCATGGAGCAAAGAAATACCAGCGGGTTACCCGACGTATCAGATGTTGAATGTGTACACGCAGTCGGCTGATGAGTCGTTGGTCGGCGGGAGGCTCGGCACGCAACGGATCAACAGACCAGGACGTGTGCAGCGTTTGCAGGTTAGATTGGAGATAGTCTTCGCCGGGTGTCGTTGCTTCAGGTTCTGTCCTCGGTTTCTCACTGTACCCGGCATCGGGCGCAACACCGTGCTCACCCTGGTACAATGCGTCGGCAACAGCCTTCATTGCTTCCGCCGCACTATCACCCTGAAAGCGAATCCAGTAGATGCTCATATTGCCTCACTTCACGAATGTATAATGGCTTCTAAGCGCTCGATAATTCGATCAACAGCTTTTTCCCACGTCCAGCATTGCTGTACTTCAGCAGCAGCCTGTGCTCCTTTTTCACGTGCTTCTGCTGGATGCTCGTAGACGTACCGCATAAGATAACGTAAATGATCAATGTCAGGATCGGCCCAGCGTGAACCGGCATAATATGGTGAACGAGCGACTGCCGGTATTAACTGACGCACCCGCAACGGGTACCCTAACCGGTCGTTGAAAAAGTCACGCTGAGCACCCCAGTCGGTTGCAATGACCGGTAAGCCACAGGCCATGGCCTCAAGTATCGGCATACCCCATCCTTCGCCACGGGTGGGCAGGACAAAGCAGTCGGCACTCCGGTAGAAACTCCCCATCTGGTGCTCGGCAATTTCCTGGTTCAGGATAACCACGACTCTGGGTGCATCGGGACGGTTGACAATCTCATGGATACGCTGATGAACATCGAAGCGTGGATCATGGTTAAAAATCTTTAGCACCAGCACCACATCATCGCTACGCTTAAATTCACTCACGTATGCGCGTAGCAAGGTTTCGGGCGCCTTACGCTCAATCCATTCAAAAACAGAGAGAAACACGAACGAGTCAGTTGGTTTATGCCCCTGGATACCCGGATGAAAATAGTTGGGATTAAATCCCAACGGGATAATATGGATTGGCCGTCGTACACCGGATTGCACAAAGACATCACGGGTAAAGTGGCTCGGCACCCACACCTCGTCCATCTGATTTGCCTGATGCACCCAATCGGCAGGCAGGGCATCAGACTCCAGCATGGTAAACCCAATCCGGTACCGACCACTGTTTTTGATAAAGGCATCACCCTGACTGTAGACAACCTGGGGCAATGACGTATCTTTGGGACGCTGCCGCAGTTGATCAAGCCGCGGATCGCGGGTCGGCGGTTCCGTGTAATCGGTGCCGAAGATGCAGGCCAGCCGAATATCGACACCACGCCGATCCAGCTCGCGAACAAATTCACGCGACGAGGTTGCGTAACCCGTTGCATGGGCAATGAGCGAATGCCAGACCAAACCATAACGGTACCGTTGCCGGTAGTAATCACGCCATTTCGACAGGAAAACCCGTTGTCCATGACTGAACATACGCCACCAGTCGGCGTTGTTAAGTTTTGTACTCGAATTTTCGTGATGGACAACCCTGGCTCCACCGGTGCAAACAACTTTGAATCCGGCCTGCATTGCGCGTAAACAATAGTCGGTGTCTTCGTAATACGAGAAGTAGGTTTCATCCAGACCGCCAATGGTGGCAATCACATCACGCCGAATGTACATGCACGCACCGGTGACCCCTTCAACCTCGCGGATGCCGGGATACTGGCCGATAAACGGTTCACCACCACCGATCTGGTAGCCCCAGAAGTTATGTTGCGGCATATAGGTGCCGGCGTGTTGTAAGAGGCCATTTGGGAAGAGGAGCAAACAACCGACAATCCCATAGTCGGGATGACTGTTTGCCACGTCACGCAAGTGGGCCAGCCAGGACTCTTCAATAATTTCGGTGTCGTTGTTGAGGAGGAGCACATCGTGATCTGGAGGGGCTGCGGCGATGCCTTGATTGACGCCAGCCGCGAAACCTCGATTTTCGCTATTGGCAATCAACGTAACATCGGGTTGATCACGAAGCCACTCCACGGTACCGTCGGTACTCCCGTTGTCAACAACAATGAAACGATACGCTACATCACGAGTGTTTGCACGCAGGCTGGTAAGGCACCGTTGAGTGAGTGCCAATCCATTCCATGTTAGTATCACGATAGCGACTGGCGGACACGCACCGGGCTGGAATGGTGGTCGCTTTGAATTGATAGATTGCTGTGGGAGATCGATGACGGCAGATACCCCTGTGTCATCTATACCCTGTTCGTTGTCCTTTGCTATTGTCGCCGGATGATCACCACGGGAAGGCGCTTCTGCACTATCCTGCAATGTAGCAGGTGGTAATGTAACAGTCTCTACCATCACACGTTCATCGGTAGCAGCAGGTGCCGATGCATACGGCAACACATGCGAATGCAATGCCTGTTGTAAGCCGGTAATTCGGCTGGTACGTTCGCGGGCAATAGCTTCAGAGCGCAATTCAATCAGTCGACCACGGATTGCATTGATCTCCCCCGTTGTCCAGCCACGTTGCCGACCAATCTCAGGTAAGGCAAGGATCGCTTGCAGATAGGCGGCGCGCAGACTGTCACTGATCCCTGTCTCAGCACGCTCTTGCAATAAGGCATATTCGGCTGGAAAGACAATCTCGTGTAGTTCGGCGAGAGAACGATGTTTCAAGAGCAGACGCCAGCGCTGTCGCTCAAGCATATAAGTATGCCTGGGTGATGTCTGCTGCAATGCGCCCTCGTGATGAATGAGCGTTGCTGCGGCTACCAGTTCGATACGCCAGCCACGTGCCAGAGCACGCAGGCAGAGGTCAACATCTTCGTAATAAGCTGGAAAGAATCCTTCATCAAATAATCCAATCTGATCGAGTGTTGTCACGCGCATACCCAGGGCCAGCGCAGCCAGGTAGTGTATCGGCGCAGGATCGTCGAGAGAGTGGCGATTCCGCCCATACCAGAGTGGCTCGATCAGGGTGCCGCCGGCATGCTGAATCTGACCATCAGGAAAACGGGCCAGACAGCCTGCAAGGCCAACCGCCGGGTCGGCAAATGCCGACATCATTGCAGCCAGCCAACCAGGATCAACCACTGTGTCCTGGTTTAGTGCAATCACCACATCGGGAGGCTCGGTTGCAGTTAAAGCTGCCTGTATACCTGCATTGACTGCACCGGCAAAGCCGAGTGGTCGGGCAAAATCCAGGAGTGCTGCATCAGGAAACTCGCGACGAACAATGCCTGGCCCATCATCACTACTACCATTATTCACGACAATAATGGCCGGTTGTTCTGACTGTTGTTGTAATGATTGCAGGCAGTCACGAATGTACAACCCACCCTGCAACAATGGAATAACAACGCTTGCTTTCATTTTGATAGAGAGAGAGATAGATCGCTTAATCGCTGTGCCACTTGCGAGAGCACTTCATCGAAATCAAGGATACGTGTTTCGAGATCAATAATGTGTTGATGGAGTGGTGGTAATGTGTCGCGAGCTTTTTGTAATTCAGTACGCAGCGAATGTAATTCAGTATTAAGTGTAATCTGCTCCTGTCTGACTACTTCCAGCAACGGCTTCATCTCGGCAAGTTGTTGGGTGAGCGAAGCCAGGTGATTTGCCACATGCTGCTGATGGAGAGTTGTTTCATAGCGAAGCGTATGGAGTTGTTCTTCCGTTCGTCGCGCCTGTTCATCGAAAGCACTGGATAAACGATATACCAGATTGATCAATGCTGCATTAAACGCCCGTTGCTGATCCGCAATTCGACACAGGTCGGCGTGTAGTGAACCAGTTATTCGTCGTTGCAGCCATTGCTTTACGCGCCCGAGAATTGAGCCTGGTTGGGAGGAATCTGGAGCGACCTGCCAGTATTTTTCCAGTTCGTGGATTAATGCATTGCGCTCTTGCAGAATGGTTTGCAGATTATCCATGGTTGGTTGCCGTTTCTCGGTTGTGCTGCGATCAGTCTTTCTTACAGGAGATGATACCATACGCCACAATGGCTCTACCACCTGCGACCAGCGCAAACGCTGGCCAAGGGCGGCGGCCTGAGCACTCTGCTGGGCCCAGTACTGCTGATCGGTCAGTAAACGAATAAGCGCGGCGGCTACTGCCTGACTATCACCAATCGGAACAACCTCTCCAGCCTGATGTTCCCTGATGAGTTCGGCAGCGGCATCACCGGCGCTAACAATACTAGGGCGTCCCACCCAGAAATGGTCGAGCACACGTGAACGCACCGCAGCATAGCGTGTTTCTAAATGTGCTCGATGCAATGATACCATAATCGTTGCTTCAAGCAGGAAATCAGCACGCTGTGCGTAAGGTACCCATTCAGTGTAGAAGTGAATGCCGTTACCGAGCAATCCCAGTTCAGCCGCCAGATGTTGGGTTCGCTGGATGGTTGCCATTTCGGGAACCTGACCCGGATGTCGTCCAGCCAGGAAGACCAGGCGGGCTTCTGGTACAACAGCCAGCACATCCGGCATCGCCCGTACCACAGTCAGCGGATCGAGCCAGTCCCAGAGACCACTGCTCCAGAGAATGATCTGGTGATCGGCGTTCAGGTCATCGAGCACACCACGTAGCGCCGGTTGACCACTCGCCTGCGGCGGATCATCACTCACTCCGAATGGCACAACGGCGATCAGGTTGCGTAGGAGAGGATCGACGTCGATTAACGCGGGCGTTACACGGCCAAGTGCCAGCAACCCTCCGATGTACAAGTCGCGCTGCCGTTCGGTAGCGCAGAGAAAATGGTCACCACGCAGGAGTAACTCACGTAATAACGTTATGTCACGCTGTGTCTGTTCTTCCCGTTCTGCAAGTGGTCGGTGGCGAAACAGTTCGAGATTCTCAAAGACAATCGGGTCGTATAGATCAACAATCAATCGGCCCCGAAACGTAAGCAGTTCGGGATGAACAGAGGCAACGAAACCATTTGCCAGTACTGTGGTCGCTCCGTTCAGATACGGTGTGAGCGTGGTTTTGTCGCCCCAGATGTAATGCCCATACGTAATCCCCGGCACTGACGGTAAATCAATAGGGCGTGGTGCAATTAAGGTCACCGGAATCTGTCTGGCCAACGTTCGTGCCAGCTCCCACATCCGAATGCCAGGTCCAGCCATTCGTTGACCAACGACATCATGGCTGATGATCAGCAGATCACTCATCCGTGCCAGCTCCA
>Ga0209478_1001097_pt1 | contig 23109 bp, 16 predicted proteins | sample DewCreD2012metaG_5_FD_184109 | JGI IMG/M metagenome (GOLD analysis project Ga0209478, IMG submission 184109) | Hot spring sediment bacterial and archeal communities from British Columbia, Canada, to study Microbial Dark Matter (Phase II) - Dewar... ... | reverse complement strand
GGCGGTTGAGCATATCCTTCAAAAAACCAAAATCCCCGCGAGGGGATTGAAACTCACCGTTCCTGTACCCAACCATCATAGCGACCTCTACTTCAAAAAACCAAAATCCCCGCGAGGGGATTGAAACGCAAGGAGGGAGAGTGTGCCCGACGGCTTGATGGTGGTCAGGCTTCAAAAAACCAAAATCCCCGCGAGGGGATTGAAACATAGCAACAACTGATACATCAGCTATGCACACTTATGCCTTCAAAAAACCAAAATCCCCGCGAGGGGATTGAAACCAGCCGTTTATCTGTCGCCCCCCCACAGCACCCGCGCGGCACTTCAAAAAACCAAAATCCCCGCGAGGGGATTGAAACCGAGTAGCCCCTTGTAATCGGGTAATATCCATGAAATCTCCACCCTTCAAAAAACCAAAATCCCCGCGAGGGGATTGAAACGCGCATCCAAGCCTCCGCTTCAACCCTGTCCTCAAATCTCCTTCAAAAAACCAAAATCCCCGCGAGGGGATTGAAACCTGCTGAATGCTGAGCAGTGCTCAGCATATGCTGAGCAGTATCTTCAAAAAACCAAAATCCCCGCGAGGGGATTGAAACGCTAAATATTGTTTTGCATCCGCCAGCGCATTTGCACTTTCGGCTTCAAAAAACCAAAATCCCCGCGAGGGGATTGAAACACTTTACACAAGCGTTAAATACTGCTCGTTGCGTCGCAGAAACTTCAAAAAACCAAAATCCCCGCGAGGGGATTGAAACATCATGTCATAGCAATCGCTCCCCACCAGCCCGTCACGAACCTTCAAAAAACCAAAATCCCCGCGAGGGGATTGAAACCGCTGAGCCGGGGACTTGACAACGAGCACCGGTTGTACTATCACTTCAAAAAACCAAAATCCCCGCGAGGGGATTGAAACATGTCATCGGCGGCGAACCGTTGGTCTTTGTGCAAATCTCACTTCAAAAAACCAAAATCCCCGCGAGGGGATTGAAACCAAAAATTGCATTTGAGCAAATACGAGCATCGGTACAATTACCTTCAAAAAACCAAAATCCCCGCGAGGGGATTGAAACTTCACGATCAACCCCAGCTCGATAACGCGCCGGTTAAGTTGCGCCTTCAAAAAACCAAAATCCCCGCGAGGGGATTGAAACCTGTGTATGCCTGCGCTGCTCGATGTTAAAAGTTTTACATCTTCAAAAAACCAAAATCCCCGCGAGGGGATTGAAACGCGGACATTGACACAACACGAGCACACGGTAGTATTTTTTCGCCTTCAAAAAACCAAAATCCCCGCGAGGGGATTGAAACCGAATGCCGCCGGAACCGTCGTCATTCAGACGTTTTTTATCGCTTCAAAAAACCAAAATCCCCGCGAGGGGATTGAAACCAACACGACGATCAGCGGTGTTGCGGTTAGTGCATGGTCGCGGCTTCAAAAAACCAAAATCCCCGCGAGGGGATTGAAACCCGCTGCCGAGCCGCTAAACGTCGCGGGCGTGAATGTCTTACCGCTTCAAAAAACCAAAATCCCCGCGAGGGGATTGAAACCCCATATAGCGAGGAACTTTGACATACCAGTTAATCTTCTTCTTCAAAAAACCAAAATCCCCGCGAGGGGATTGAAACACCAACGCTTCCCCGGATCATCGCGTCCATCTCACACCTCCACTTCAAAAAACCAAAATCCCCGCGAGGGGATTGAAACAAATTAGGGAAGAAACGGCGGCATACTATCAACAACGACTTCAAAAAACCAAAATCCCCGCGAGGGGATTGAAACAAGAACAAGCCGCGTTCCTTGACAAGCAGGATTTGAGGTATACCTTCAAAAAACCAAAATCCCCGCGAGGGGATTGAAACTCAAATCGTTGCGTTGAAGAACGAATTGGCCTTTGCGCAACGCTTCAAAAAACCAAAATCCCCGCGAGGGGATTGAAACACAACGAGTATCGCAACTACGCGAAGAGTTATATCAGCTTCAAAAAACCAAAATCCCCGCGAGGGGATTGAAACCATTGCTCATTAGCACGCGATACGCGGCGCTATTGATCTGCTCCCTTCAAAAAACCAAAATCCCCGCGAGGGGATTGAAACCTGCATAGACACGAATTGCCGTGACAACCACAGGTTCAGCTTCAAAAAACCAAAATCCCCGCGAGGGGATTGAAACCAAGCGTGGGTTCGTGCCGCGCCGCCCGCGTCTAACCCTGATCCCTTCAAAAAACCAAAATCCCCGCGAGGGGATTGAAACCCGAAGGGAACAGCCCCCGACAATCAATACCGCTGGTACGCCTTCAAAAAACCAAAATCCCCGCGAGGGGATTGAAACTCACAAATGACAATACCAACCCGCCGCCGACCCACCAGATAAACGCTTCAAAAAACCAAAATCCCCGCGAGGGGATTGAAACTCGCTGTGACCAAAAGCTCGTTAACCATCCCGTTTCGTGGATCACTTCAAAAAACCAAAATCCCCGCGAGGGGATTGAAACTCGCAAGAAACTCAAACGCGAACGAGGCCGCGAATGTCCACTTCAAAAAACCAAAATCCCCGCGAGGGGATTGAAACGTCTATTCCGCGTGATGTCGAGTGCATTTTAAAAGAGATCGGCTTCAAAAAACCAAAATCCCCGCGAGGGGATTGAAACGGTGTTCGGCAATCCAGACGCAACCGACCTTGAAAATGAGCTTCAAAAAACCAAAATCCCCGCGAGGGGATTGAAACTTCGGTCTTAAAATCGCCGTACAGGTTAACAAGGTACATTTTTTCTTCAAAAAACCAAAATCCCCGCGAGGGGATTGAAACGCGGTACGGAGAAGGTAATTCCGGCGACATTCTGATTTTTGACTTCAAAAAACCAAAATCCCCGCGAGGGGATTGAAACTATCCTCGTTTGGGCCGTTGATGCTTTCGGTGAATTGGCCTTCAAAAAACCAAAATCCCCGCGAGGGGATTGAAACGAACAACGATTGACGCGGGTCATCTGCCCAAAATGTCACGTCTTCAAAAAACCAAAATCCCCGCGAGGGGATTGAAACCTGAATAAGGTGCTGAAATTGCCACGCAGAAGCCGATGTTTCCTTCAAAAAACCAAAATCCCCGCGAGGGGATTGAAACGGATTGGATTGGAACTTGATAAAACTATTCGCGCTGATTTTCTTCAAAAAACCAAAATCCCCGCGAGGGGATTGAAACAAATAAAAGAAAAGCTGCTGCTGTGACGGCTGTTATGTAGAAGCTTCAAAAAACCAAAATCCCCGCGAGGGGATTGAAACGTACGCAGAAGCGATTATTTGGAAGTTAGAGTATCCTGAAATCTTCAAAAAACCAAAATCCCCGCGAGGGGATTGAAACGTGATGTCAAGCTGTTGCGCGTTGCCGGTCAGCGGACCTTCAAAAAACCAAAATCCCCGCGAGGGGATTGAAACCGCCAACTCGCCCGCGCCTCCGCGAGCGAGGGGAAGGTTTCGTCTTCAAAAAACCAAAATCCCCGCGAGGGGATTGAAACCCGGCTGCCCGGCCAGGCGCTGAATTGCCTCGGCCTTCTCCACTTCAAAAAACCAAAATCCCCGCGAGGGGATTGAAACTAGATCAATAACCGTACCCTGTGTGTCAAGATACGGAATAAGTCTTCAAAAAACCAAAATCCCCGCGAGGGGATTGAAACGTGCCGTTCACGTCGTAACTGCCCAGCTCCAGCACATATGCGCTTCAAAAAACCAAAATCCCCGCGAGGGGATTGAAACCAATGCATCAAGCACGTTCTCGATCACAGTTTCATAGTAATCTTCAAAAAACCAAAATCCCCGCGAGGGGATTGAAACCTCGTTCGACAAGGGGCGTTGCATAGTCTCGAATACTATCTTCAAAAAACCAAAATCCCCGCGAGGGGATTGAAACGAACAATACTGGTCGCATCGTTGTGCTCTTGTACTACATACCTTCAAAAAACCAAAATCCCCGCGAGGGGATTGAAACCTATCCTGAGTTTGCTGATCGCGTGGTCGAGCGATGGCGCAAGCTTCAAAAAACCAAAATCCCCGCGAGGGGATTGAAACATAATTTGAAAGCGACGCCCGTTGGATCGTTATATTTCGTGCTTCAAAAAACCAAAATCCCCGCGAGGGGATTGAAACCGACCCGACGCGCTGGCCAGCGCCGGAGCCGAAACCGCTTCAAAAAACCAAAATCCCCGCGAGGGGATTGAAACAGGAAGCCCAGCGCTGGCTTGAGCAAGTGCTGCTCAGCGCGGCTTCAAAAAACCAAAATCCCCGCGAGGGGATTGAAACAAAACGCTTTATTCGCGACGCGGCCAGGCCGGTTATTCACTTCTTCAAAAAACCAAAATCCCCGCGAGGGGATTGAAACATCAAAATGAATAAATGCGTGATGGCAGACGGGAAGAGAGCTTCAAAAAACCAAAATCCCCGCGAGGGGATTGAAACGCAACCGCCTCGACAACCGTGTGCAGCGCATTCAGGAGTGCGCTTCAAAAAACCAAAATCCCCGCGAGGGGATTGAAACCGGGCAGCCAGCGCGCCGGACGGCGTGCGCACGAATTGCTTCAAAAAACCAAAATCCCCGCGAGGGGATTGAAACCGCCAGCACGTCATACGCCGCCGCAGCGCCGGCGTCGAGCGCGCTTCAAAAAACCAAAATCCCCGCGAGGGGATTGAAACCCAATTTGTACGATTTGCACGATACCCGGATGTCTACCGTGCTTCAAAAAACCAAAATCCCCGCGAGGGGATTGAAACCCACAATTCAGCGCGTTCGTGATAGCGAATGTCTTGCGTCTCCTTCAAAAAACCAAAATCCCCGCGAGGGGATTGAAACATGTATGGGAACGGATAATCATTCCGGTCGATCTTCCCTCTTCTTCAAAAAACCAAAATCCCCGCGAGGGGATTGAAACCCACAATTCAGTGTCGCTCTCGATAAAAATATGATGTAACTTCAAAAAACCAAAATCCCCGCGAGGGGATTGAAACTTACCAAAGATATGAGATTGGTGCCCGCCCCGGCGCTTATTGCTTCAAAAAACCAAAATCCCCGCGAGGGGATTGAAACAAATAACGGGATTAGTATGGAGTTGGATGGTTGATGATGACTTCAAAAAACCAAAATCCCCGCGAGGGGATTGAAACCCGTTCAAGCGTTTACCACCACTGCTGCTACAAAACCGCTGCCTTCAAAAAACCAAAATCCCCGCGAGGGGATTGAAACTGGGGGCATCAGCCCGCGCAGCGGGCTTCGTAACTATAGCCCGGCCCTTCAGGGCCGGGTACTGGACAGATGTTCTGTCCGTGGGGGCCAACCCACAGCCGCCAAGCGCGCTAAGGTCGCAGAGGGTTGGTGGTGTTCACATACTCCCCTGCGCCCTCCGCGTCCCCGGCGGTAAAATACCCCCTCCCCGTTCACGGGAAGGGGGCAAGGGGGTGGGGTCACATCCCCCGCACCGGCGCATACACCTGCTGCATCGCCGGCGCCGCCAAGACCACAAAAATTACTAAACCCAAAGGCGCTACGATCGCTAAGTCCGCAAAGAGTAGGTAATGGGCAAGATAGGGAACACGCCCCTATTCCCCACTCCCTACTCCCTATTCCCCTCTGCGCCCCCCGCGTCCTCTACGGTAAAAACCGCAAGATTGCGGTTTTTGCGCCTTTTCGTGGCCATTCCCCCGCAAACAGAAGTCACATCCCCTTTTTCTTCCCCCACAGTAAACATCTCTTTCGCCCGCTCTCGCACCGCCGGCGCTATACTCCGATCGGTACTCGTCACGTAAAGGGGGATGTATGCGCTGGCGTAAACTTGCCGCCGGTATCGCCATCGGCATCGCTCTGCTCGCCATCGCCGGCCTGATCGGCTGGCAATTGCTGTTCAATTTTTTCATCCGCTCGTACTACGAAACCACCTACGAGCCACGCTGGGTAACGATGGCTGATGTAGCTCCCGCACCCTCGGCATGGATGCTGGCCGACATACCGTGGATCGCCGCCGATGGCCCGCTCTGCCAATCGACTAGCTTGCAAATGATCGCGGCCCAACACGGTAACGTGCAACCCAGACCCGCCATTGACTGGCTGATGTCTTTTACCTATGGCTTTACGATCATGCCCGGCAGCAATGATTTACTGCCGTTCGGTCTTGATCCCGAAGTTGGCTTGCGCAACGCTGCGCCCTACCTCGGTTTGCAGCGCCAGTATTATGTCACTGACGACGCCGATGCCTTCGTCGCACTCGCCCGCTCGTTCATCGCCCAAGGCTATCCCGTGCGGGTTGCGCTGGATATGGGAACGCTCTACGGTTCAACCGAGTTTATCGGCCATAGCGATGTGCTGATTGGCTACGACGAGGAATCGTTCTATCTCTACGAAACGGTCTGCTTGCCGCCGGCCCCCTGCCAACCCGGCCAGCATCCCGCCGGCGATCAAGGCCTCAAGGTCAACACCCAACAGCTCCTCGCCGCGATCACTAGCCAAGCGCGCACCTTCCAATACCCATGGCGCTACAGCCTCACGATCTTCACCCCCACCGCACCGGCCACCGATCTGCGCCCCGTCTGGCGCCAACTCGCCCAAACCATGCTGGACACCAACCAGTATGGCCCACCCACCGGCGTGGCTGCCCTCGAACAGTGGGTTGACGAGATTGAAAAAGGCCGCGTCGCCTCGGCACAAATCCAATACACCGTACCGCTCGCCGCTCGCCTGCGCCGCGAGAACGCCGATTTCCTGCGCGACCATTTCGCCGCTGAACCGGCCATCGTGCAGGCCGCCAGCTATCTCGCCGAAGCCGCTGCCTCCTACGAACAAGCCGCTGCCGCAACCGAGCCAACCCAGATCGCTGCCCTCCTCCGCCGCGCCGCCGCCGCCGAACGCGCCTTCGGCGAAGCCATTCGCGCCTACGTACCATAGAGCCGCAAAGCAGGCAAAGGCGCAGAGATTGTTAACGCAAAGACGCTAAGATCGCCAAGGCCGCAGAGGGTGGGGAATGGGAAAGAAAATTGGGTGAACATATCCCCATCCCCCATTCCCTACTCCCCACTCCCTACTGCCCCCTGCGGTAAAAACCACCCCCTCCCCGTGAACGGGGAGGGGGCAAGGGGGTGGGGTCACATCCCCCGCACCGGCGCATACACCTGCTGCATCGCCGGCGCCGCCAAGACCACAAAAAATACTAAACGCAAAGGCGCTACGATCGCCAAGGCCGCCAAGGGTGGGCAATGGGGAAGAAAAATTGGGTGAACATATCCCCATTCCCCACTCCCTACTCCCTACTGCCCCCTGCGGTAAAATACCCCCTCCCCGTGAACGGGGAGGGGGCAAGGGGGTGGGGTCACATCCCCCGCACCGGCGCATACACCTGCTGCATCGCCGGCGCCGCCATCGTCCACTGCCGGTAGCCGACCGTCCACAGCGCCACATTCAGGCTAGCCAACACCCCGCCCAGAATGATCGCAAAGATCACGTTAAACAACACGGTGATGATGACCCACGCGCCGAAACTCGTCACCGGATTGGCGCCGGTTGCAAACAACAACACCCCCCCAATCGCCCCCACCGGCAAGCTATAGACCAGCCCGATCCCGAATGTCACCAACCAAACCACAACTGCCTGCCCCACATTGCGCCGCAAGACCTGCCAGCCGCGCTTGATGCTAGCCACCGGCCCTTGCCCCTCCAGCACGCACGCCCGCGCCGCCAGCGGGCGGAAGACGGCAAGGAAGAGGCCCCATAGCAAGATCGGAATGGAAAGACAAATGATCAACCCTGCTATTGTCACGACCGCGCCGGCGAGCATCGAAGCTGACGGCCCGTCGTTCGCCATTGTTAAGACACTGGCAACCAGCGCTCCAAACGCCACCAGAATGCCAATCCCTACCACCAGACCCGGCAGCGCCAGTAGCAAATCCATCAGCGCCAACGGTACCATCCGGCTGACTCCAGCCGCAAAGCTGTTGCTCAGATCAAACTGCCCGCGCTGATCGAGCAGATCGGTCTGCACGATCGCCGCCCCTTCCACAATGCTCCCTACAAACAGCATCACCAGCCAACCCACCAGTAACCCTAGCCCTAACGACAACACCCAGCCGGTCGCCGCCTCCGGGGTTAAGTCTTCCGGGATAAAGGCCAGCAGAATCCGGCTCACAGCTTCATCAGGCGGCTGGCTCGGATCGCTCACACCAAAATTGATCGTCACGCCATATCCGCCTCGCCCCACCAGCGCCAACAAAATCCCCAAACCCCACAGCACTTTGTACCGCCACCAAACCGTAAACCCCCGCTTGAGCAGCGCGCCGATCTCCATGATGACCTCTCTTGCTTCAACGATAGCCTTCGGCCTGCATATTGAACAAACGGGCATACATCCCGCCGCGGGCTAACAACTCCTCATGCGTCCCCATCTCGGTGATCCGGCCATGTTCGAGCACCACAATCCGGTCGGCCATCCGCACGGTCGAGAAGCGGTGGCTGATCAGCACCGCAATCCGCCCCGCAGTCAAATCCCGAAACCGCTGAAAAATTTCGTATTCGCGTTCAGCATCGAGCGCCGCCGTCGGTTCGTCCAGCACCAACACTTCGCTCTCGCGCATAAACGCGCGTCCGAGTGCGATCTTCTGCCATTGCCCGCCCGACAGCTCGGCCCCGTTCTCAAACCAACGCCCCAGCATCGTATCGTAGCCGTGCGGCAGTTGCGCCAACACCTCATCGGCCCCTCCCCGCACCGCCGCCGAGCGAATGCGCGGTTCGTTCGCCAGTTCGTCGATCTGGCCAAACCCGATATTCTCCCGCGCCGTGGTCTGATAACGGACAAAATCCTGAAAGATGACCCCAATCCGTTGCCGCAGCTCATCGATATTGTAATCGCGCAGATCAACCCCGTCGAGTAGAATCTGGCCTTCGGTCGGATCGTACAACCGGGTCAGCAGCTTGATCAACGTTGTCTTGCCGGCCCCGTTCGCCCCCACCAGCGCGATCTTTTCGCCCGGCCCGATCCGCAGGTTGATGTCGCGCAAGGCCCATTCTTCCCGATCAGGGTAACGAAAGCTGACATTGCGAAACTCGATCCCCTGCCGGATCGGGCGCGGCACCGGTAGGTTGCGCCCATGGCGCATGCGCGGCTCGATCGCCAAAAAGTCAAACAAGTTGGTCAAGAACAACCCGCCCTCATAAAGCTGGGCCAGATTGCCAAACAGCGTCTGCACCACCGATTGGCTCTGACGAAAGAGCGTCAGGTAGAACGTCATTCCGCCGATCGTGATCACCCCGGCCACCGTCTGCCAGATGATCCAGCCATAAGCGGCGTAATAGCCGGCGCTCGCCACGATTCCCCACAAGGTGCTGATCAGCGAACGCCGCCGGGCCAGCGCCTCATCTTCGTGGAAGAAGCGGTGAAATTGCTCTTGATGGCGCTCGATCAGCGGCTCGCCCAGCGCAAACAGTTTTACCTCTTTGACGGCGGTATCCACCGTCAGCAGATGCTCAAGGTATTGCATACGGCGAAACTCCGGCGCCCGCCACGTCAACAGCCGGAACCGCAGCCGGCTGAAGTGGGTTTGGGCCAGAAACGCCGGAATAGTTGCGCCAAACAGCAGCAGCGCAATCAGCGGGCTCAACCAGAGCAGGCTGGCCGCAAACGAGAGCAAGGTCAGTACTTGTTGGATGGCGCTAAACACGGTGTTGACCATCGCCATCGCCCGCCAATTCGTTTCCCGCCGCGCGTTTTGCAATTTGTCGTAGTATTGCGCATCCTCGAAGTAGTGCAGGTCGAGCAGCAGCGCCTTGCGCATGATCATCAGATTAACCATATTGCTCAGGCGGGCATGCAAGATATGCTCGCTCAGCGACCGGCCCTGCGCCAACACCGCCCCCAGCGTGATCAAGCCAAACTCGCTCAGCAGCCACGGCAACGTCTGTTGCAGACCAACCAGCGCATCCACCCCGCCCTGCACCGCCGCCACTACCGTATCCACGATCAGCTTGCCAACATACGCCTGTGCCAGCGGCAACCCCGCCGCCAGCAACGTAATCACCGCCATGAGCACCGTATGCCCGCGGTCGGCCTGCCACACCAGCCGGAACGCCGCCGGCACATTGCGCAACGCTCGCCGCGTCTCAACCACCCACTGCCGCAGCGTCTGCGGGCGCGACGGCGACGGGATCGGGCGCGGACGACCGCGCGGAGGTTCTGCCATATCCCATCCTCACTCTGCCCTACCGGAACGTGGTAGCATGATACGCGATCAGACGCGCAACTTTTCGTGCAGGTTGCACGTCTGATGGGGAAAAGGAGCACATTGCTACCGGGGCAACGCATGCCATCCTCCCCGGCGCAAGAGTATCGAACGCGGTTGTTCCGCAATCCATCCGCCACCGGAGTATTGCTATGGAGACAATCATTGCACTGGCGAGCTCGCTTGGTCTGGCCACCGCCACCGGCCTCAACGCCTATCTCCCCTTGTTAACCGTCAGTGTCCTCTCCCGGCTGGGCCTCATCCAACTCAGCGAACCATTCGACCTGCTTGCCCACCCAATTGTGATGATCGTGCTGGCGGCGCTGGCCATCATCGACTTCATTGGCGACAAAGTACCGGCGGTTGACAGCGTTCTCCACATTATCGGGCTAGTGATCAGCCCCATCGCTGGCGCGATCGTCGCCCTCGCCGCCGCCCAAGATGTCGTCGCCATCCACCCGGCAGTCGTCGCCATCGCCGCCATCATCGCCGCCGCTGGCACTCAAAGCGCCCGCGCCAGCATCCGGCCCGCCGTCACCGCAGCCACCGGCGGCACCGCCAACTCCTTCCTCAGCTTCCTCGAAGACGCGCTCTCATTCGTGCTCAGTCTGCTCGCCGTCTTCCTGCCCATCCTTGCCCTCATCATCACCCTCGTCCTCGCCTTCGTCGCCTACCGCTTCATCCGCGGCGCCGTGCGCGTCTGGCGCGAAGCCAACCTCCGCCGGAACGGCGTCTCCCGCGCGCCGTGAGGCGTCTCATATATGGAGTGCGGCAGTCAAACTGCCGCACTCCATGCCAGACAAGCATCATCACTCTCGTCCTCGCCTTCGTCGCCTACCGCTTCATCCGCGGCGCCGTGCGCGTCTGGCGCGAAGCCAACCTCCGCCGGAACGGCGTCTCCCGCGCGCCGTGAGGGGCTGTTCAAAGGAGACGTTTTGCGTAGCATGTGAAATGCAGAGTAAAAAACGCTATAATAAGCGCAACCATTCTGCCACCAGCAATGAAACGTATGGACAAACCATTGATCGTCTCACATCCCAATATCATGATGGGGAAACCTGTCGTCACCGGCACCCGCATCACCGTCGAACTCATCTTAGAGAAATTGGCTGCCGGCGAAACGATCGATCAAATCCTCGCCGCTCATCCTAGGCTGAGCCGTGAGGCGATATTCGCCGCTCTCGCCTTTGCCCGCGATGCCCTTCGCGCCGGCGTGATCTATCCCTTGGCCGAGGATGCCGCATGAATCTCGTGGCTGATGAAAGCATCGATCGAGCTATTGTGGAACGTCTGCGGCAAGATGGTCATCAGGTCTAGTACATCGCAGAGATGGAGCCGGGAATTACGGATGATGAAGTCCTTGCGATTGCCAACCGTGTGCAGGCGATCCTGATTACCGCTGATCGCGATTTCGGCGAGATTGTCTTTCGGCGCCGGCTCCACACGCAAGGCATCATCCTATACGATTGGCCGGCTTATCACCGGAACGCAAAGCCGATCTGGTCACTTCAGCAATCATCCAACACGAAACAGAGCTGCGCCAAGCGTTTGCAGTGATAACACCGGCAATATTACGAATTCGGATAACTGATCAGTAGCGAAGATGAAACGAACCCAATCCACTATGCCAACCCCGCAACCGCTCACCGATCTGCGCAAGCGCGTCCCGGAAGCTAAAAAGCTGATTGCCGATCTACTCACCGGCCTGCTCGGCCCGGTTGAACTCGACTACGACTTCTACCGTGAATGGAACGGCTGCTGGAAAGTGCGCGTCACCGTGCGCGGCAAAACCGCCGGCACACTCGATTTCACCCTGCTCAGCACCCCCTCAGGCGGGATGCTGGCAATGCCGCGCCCCCTGCCCGAACGCTGGCGCACCCAAACCGGCATCACCGCCAACGACGGTACCATCTGGACGCTGGACGACGCTGGGAATTTGATCCCGTTTACCGGTTCGCACCCATCGTAAAGACGCACGGCTGTGCGTCTCCATAATCACGGAGGCGCACGGCCGTGCGTCTCTACGGTCGCCACGGTATCACGAAATGGAATATGCCTGACCCGCAAACCATTCGCGCCTACGACGAACTGGCCCGCCAACAGGCCGCCTTCCAGCGCAACCAGCGCCCGGAATCGATCTACCGCCTGATCACGGCCTTCTTCCACCATGGCCGGCCCACCGCCGACATCGGCAGCGGCAGCGGGCGCGACGTGGCATGGCTCGAACAGCACGGCTACCCCACCATCGGCTTTGAACCATCGCTGGGCATGATCAACGAAGCCCGCGCCGCCTACGCCGGCATCAACGTCCAACCCGCCGCCCTCCCCGACCTTGCCGGCGTCGCCGACGCCAGCTTCGACAACGTCCTCTGCGTTGCCGTGCTCATGCACCTGCCCGCCGCCGAACTCATCGGCGCCGCCGTCAACCTCGCCCGTATCCTCCGCCCCGGCGGACGCTTCATCGTCTCGTACCGCACCCCACCCCCCGACGGCGAACGCGCCCCCGATGGCCGCCTCTACACCACCATCCCGCCCGCCCGCCTCACCCTCCTGCTCGAATCGGTCGGCATGCGCGTGCTGCTGGTGGAAGAGGTGCCTGATCCTAGCCGGCCCGGCATCCAATGGATCAATGTGGTGGGGGAAAGGGGTTTAACGGTACGTGTCTAACAACCGCATTAACTCCTCTTCATCCATAAACGGTGCCTGTAAGCGTAGAATCCGGCCATCTGGCCGGCGGAAGAGCATATCGCCTTGACCGAGAAGATGTTCGGCGCCGGTCGTGTCTAGTACTACTCGCGAATTTACGTGAGAGGCTACGCGCAACGCTACCCGAGCATCTAAATTGGCTTTGATAATCGGGGTAATGACCTCAGCGCTCGGATGCTGGGTAGCCAAAATGATATGAATGCCAACCGCACGCGCGGCTGCGGCTAGCTCACCTAAGCTTTGCTCAAATGCCTCTCGCTCTTTTTTGCTCATGAGACTTGTTAATAGGCCATATTCATCGATCAAGGCGATAATCGGCGACAATGCCTCTTCGGGATACCGTTGATTAAACGCCTTAATATTCATACTCCGATGGGCCATAATCTTTTGCCGGCGCGGCATTTCGGTGCGCGCTAAGTCAAGCAATGCCTCCCGCGCCTCTTTGCGATCAACGATGACCTTACCCCCTCGCAAATAGGGCAGCTTATTGAATAAAGTAAAGTCTGTTTGTTTCGGATCGATGATCAGCAGCTCCAATGCTCCCTGACGGTAGACCGTTAACAGACTGAGCAACAGATTGCGTAAGAAGACTGACTTGCCCGACTTGGTAGCGCCAGCTACTAACAGATGAGGAAATTCCGCTAAATCTTCAATAATTGGTTGGCCATCCGGTGCGACCCCTATCACAATCGGCAGTTCCGCTGGCTTTGGCTGAGGTAATTGCTTAATGAATGGGTGTAAATAGATCGTTTCACGCTGTGGCCGCGGAACGTCTATACCGACAAAGTCCGTTTCCGGCACATTATCGATATATGGTGGCGCAGGCAGTTTCAAATCGCGCGCCAAATCTTCGGCCATTGCTTGTACTCGTTTCAACTGTTGATTTGGCTTGAGTCGAAACTTGAACCGCACAATACTTGGCCCTTGATCCGCATCATTGATATTGATGGAATAGAGTTGGACACCACGCTGGCGGAGGGCACGCTCGATATCGCGCGCTTTTTGTTCAAGCCATGCGGCCTCGACCGGTGGAATAGGGGCTGGCTGTTCCTCTTCGGATTGAACACTTGGACTGTCATGTTGATGTTCGGCAATGGCGTCTTGCGGTACCTGAGGTATGTCATAAGATGATGGGAGATCGATTTGTTCACCCGACGTGCTTGATATCGGCGGGGGCACTAGGGTATGAGAGGCGGGTACATGTTCGGTCAGACCCACCGCCTCCGCAGCGACATCGTGCGAATGTTTAACCGGATCAGGCGTCCAATCAAATATCTGTTGCGGATCGAGCGCACTCGTCTGCTGCACAAGCTGATGCAGCGCCGTTATCAACTCATTGCGCCCATAGCGATGTTCAATCAGTGATGCCGCTGGGGCATCAGCAGCCGTCTCGGTAAATGGCCGAATGTCTGGGCCATTGAAAATTCCTACTTGATCATCATAACAGAAAACATAACTAGCGCCACTGATGACGAAATCATACTCGCCACGATGGATCTGCTCAGCAACTGCCTCCCAAACCGCAAACTGCTCATCATTAAATTGGACATTGCCGGCAATAGCACGATAGAGTTGATCATACCAGAATGGCGCATCGAGATGGCGTCCGCCGGGGGCAAAGATACTAGCCAATCGGCTTACCCCGCTCCGCACTTGTAAACGCGCATCCTTTGCCTCTTGCTCGAATGCGGTTGCATTAACACATTTCGCTTCCACAAGCTGTAAATGAACCAGAGCCCGTTCACCCGATTTCTGCAATCCAATCAAGAGTAAATCAGGCATTTTGCCGCTTTGGAACCAATGCTTATAGTCATCGAGCAAGATCCATACGCTAAGCGCCTGCGGATATTGGCGCTGAAACACCTGCTCAGCTTGAAACATTGCCACAACGAGACCGATCAACTCATTGAGGAACAATCCCGGCCCGGCGGCCCGTAACACAATATCACCTGAAATCCGATTGGCCATCTCAGCTAAATGAGCTGCAATCTGTTGGCACTGGCTTCGCTTGATGCGCGGCAACATATTAGCTAGCCTATCACCAAGCCGTTTGACCACAATCTCTTGGGTACGACTAGCGGAAGAGACTGTCAAATGATGCAGCCGTTGTACGCCTAACCCTAACGCATAGCGAATGATTTGAACGCGATCGTGGCATGCTGCTTTGAGCAAGAAACGGTCGATGACTTGATCGTAGCACACCACCCAATTGAAGTGATGGTGCAACTGTTCGAGATTGGCTTGCCATGCATCGAGTGAGAGCACTTGCGCTAATTCCAGATCATCCGTTGCCTCCGGCATTTCAGCTCCCGGCTGCAGATTGCCGGCATACTGGCAGAGCAGGAAGAGACGCAATACATCCGGTTTATGATTCGGGACTAATTGCAACAACCGTTCTGTCTCACCCTCGCGGAATGGCTCTGGTCGCGTAGGGTAGAAGTCAATAGTTGTATTGCCCGCCTCCCGCTGGGTGCGCTCAATAAGTGTTGGTTTTAGCGGTTGATTTGACCGTTTGAACAGATCAACCAATACAACAACGTCTGACCTTTTCAATGATTGCAAGAGTTCATCAAGTGCGGACTCGCGCACCTCAACCACAATGCGCGGCAAATAGGCTGCTCCCTCTCGCTCTGTTCCTGACGGCTCGTCGGCGAGCCATTCATCAAGCCGCCGGTAGAGCGATCCGCCGTAAGTGGATGTATGCACAATGAGATGCAAGCGCTCAGGATAATGCGTGGTTGTTTTCCGCGCACTTACTTGTTTGAGCAGCAACACCGGCAGCGCGCTGTTATGGCATTCGAGGAGTACGATCGTAATGCCATCTCGCGCAAAGGGGTACGTTTCAATATAGTCTTGAATAATCCCAACCAGTGTTTCGACTGCCTGACTAGCCATCAGCTCTTGTTCATCTGTGGCTAGCTCATGAACAGTAGCGCCAGTAATGCCGTTAGTCTCGCGCACCCCACGGAAGAGCGTGTACCCCTGCACATCTTCATGCGCTACATACCAATACCCTTGATGCCGCGCATTGGCCAGCGCAATCACCGGCGGGGTCGCTAATGCGCTGTCGATGAGACTCATTTCCCGCCGAAACCGCTTGTCGTCAATGGCGCGCGCTGGTGTTGAAACGCGAAACATCTGGGCAATAATATCGTGATAGTATCTTGCCCGCTTATGCCACCAATCTAATTTCAATGGATGGATAAGCGGCATTATCACCCAATCTTTTTGCACATCTTCGCTTATAATCCAAGCTTGATTGATGGTTTGATAAATTTCTTTGTATTGCTTCTTTGGTAAATGTTCGAGGATCGTCGCTAAAAATTGTTGATATACCAGTACAAGTTGATCAATCGGGGCATCAAATAACCCTTGTAATGCCGCGTGTACAACGTTAGCCCATGCTCGTTCAAGATTATCAAGGGCATTCATCAGGGCCGATTTCGCTTCAGGAGGCACTCGTAGATCGTGGAAATTCATTTCGAGCGCGCGCCGCAGGTTGTTACGTTCGGCATCCGCTTGTTGGTACCAATTGCCAAATGTATTCAAAGGGCGATGGAGATCAAGATCGACAATGTTAGCCGGAAGCTTGCAAGAGGTATAGAATGGAATCCGTAACGATGGCGATGCAGCGGCAAATAGAGGGCCGTGAAGAGATGGTTGCAAGAATCCGCTCTCGTATACCAATGCTTGATAGGTCGCTGCTGCTGGACTATCCGAGCGATATTCCCAGATCAATGTGGTTGAAGCGATGGTCTGATTCTTACGCTGAAGCAGAACATTGAAGGCCAGTTTACTCGTTTTCACCCGTTCGGTCTCATCACTACCCAAATCCTCTTCTTCAGTTTGATCAACAGCTAAATTCCATAATTCAGCTAACTCCCATTGGATAGTGCTCATGACTGTCTCAATACCGCCGTACAAACAGCGAAACGCTTGCACGGCCTCCGCCAACGGTTGCTTTTCTTTCGACGGCTGAAATTGCACCACTATTTGTGCGCCGGCAACCTCGCTATCCTCACGCAAATGGCGCAGATCGATCAATGCTGAGAGCAAGCCGGTCAAAAAATCAGCACTTCTCACTTCGCGCGGTCGCATAAGCCGGCGAAGTGCGCTTTGACTCTCAACCGACAGCATTTCACGGTAATTTGCCAATGTCTTCTCGATCAGCGATCGCTCAACCTCAACCCCATCCCGGAGTTGGCTGATTAACTCCGGCACAACCTCGACATCATCATCGGTCTGGTTGATCACCTGCTCGAGTTCTTGAATAACCTGCTCGAGGCTCGCTTTCTTGCGGCGCGGCTTAATGATCTGTTGCACCTCGGCCCAATCAAGTGCAAGCGCTTGGCGAAGCTGAGCCGGATCATCAGTCAGCTCCCCCAGAATAAAAGCGCGGAGCAACTGCTTTTTCTGCTCAGATGATAAACCGCCGGTTGTCGTCTCGTCACTCAGTTCAGCCCGCTCAAGATTCTTAAGGTACCGTTCTCTGCGTTGCTCATCAACGATCTCAAAACCGATCCGGGCTGCATCACGCACTTCACGCAGCAGCTTATCGGCGCGCGAGGTATGAAGGTGTGTAGCAAATTCAGCGCAACGGAACAAGCGTAGATGGGGTAAAGCTTGGGCAATTGCCTTCTCGAGTGTGACATGATCATTTAACAACCTATCAATTTCAATAAAAAACGACACCAAATCCTCAATTGATCGTGCTATATCTAAACGGCTCAAGCGAATACGCACGAATTCACTTAACACTTTTTGTTCATCTCGACTTACTTGATAATACTGGATACTGGCTTCGATCAATTCATCCAGATAGTCAAGCATCAGAGCTGTGCTATTAAGCACATACATATCTTTCAAGCTTTGCGCATCGCTCGCGCGCCGGTTAAAAATCAGCAGGAGCATGTGTCCTGCTTTTAAGTTGTTGCGATACCATGTGGCTGATTTGTCAGGTTCGATTTGAAATTGTTCAAAACCCTTAATCAGACCAACCGTCCGCACTATCACGGGGCGACCATTCAAGATAGGCCGGATCGTTTTGAGCACGTGACGATACACGTCGGCTGAAAAATCTTCTAAGCGCACAAATATCCGGCTGGTTTGATCTTGCGCGGCGAAACGATCTAAGCAGTGCATAATTGTATTAGCAACAATCTGATCAGGACTCTTTGTCATAGCGCCTCCGCAACCTACGCTCGATGCACCATTGCCGTCGCATCAGAATAGATGGTTGCTAAACCGGCAAATTTCAGCCGCTCGAGCAGCCGCTCGCGATTACGGGCAAACACTCCTTCATTCACCCCAGCCCGCGATAGCAATCCAGACTCACGCGCTTCACCCGGCCCGACGATAATGCCGTACCGTTGATATAATCGGGTTAAGAATTCACCAAAGCTAATGGCCTGCTCAGCCGGTTTGACAACAGTCATTGTCAACGTCTTGAGCAACGTATCACCCAACACAAACCGTGGCTGCGGGCCGCGTTGCGGTGCGATCAGACCAATTGCCCGGCCAAGCCGGCGATGAATGGGCAGGAAGTGATCACGGAAATTATGTTCTGTCACTGCATACATCATCTGGCTATAATGTTCGATGATCGCATCCGTATTGTTTTTAAGCTGGAGCGCTTGCTGGTGAAATTGCGCAATGTGGGTCTGAAAGGCTTGGCGAGCCGTCTTGCGCACACCCCCGACAAACTGTTCTGCTTGATCAACGAGTGCATCAACTAATACCGCCGCAGTTGTGTGCTGTGCCATCACTGTTGCCACACTTCGGAACCATGCCCGAATGCGATCGCTCTGCCATTGTTCATGCCGTAACAGTTGGCTAGCCGATATTTGCCGGATAACCCGGCTATCCTCATCACCGGGAATATCAATCAGGATCTCAGGCCGGCACTGATTAAGACATTGTCCTGTGTGATGAATGTGATCGTTATGATTGGGATGCGCACGATGATAAATATAAATAATGATATGAAATCCAATCAGGTGAGCTAGCAGTTCGAGGCTCTCTAGAGCATCAAGCCGGTTATCGAGCAAATGTTCAACATCCTCCGCACACTGCCGGTACAACGAACAATCCGGATCGGGCAGCCATCCCGGTTCCGTTTTAACGACCTGCTCTTCGTTAATCAATGACTGCCATGTGGCATTGACCATCTGCGCAAATCGTCCCAGCATCTGATTGCGCTCGACTAAGAGTTCGCGTAATCGATCACCGATGCGCTGGCGCTGCTCTGGCGATTGTTCAGTGCCGGCTGAGATCATCAAGTAGTACAACTCACCGCCGCGCGCAAAGAAATTTCTCGGCAAAAACTCAATCCCCGCATCCAATTGTGCGCTTGTCAGACTATCAACTTGGGCTTGGTAAACGTTTTTAGTTGCTCCCTTGCGTAACGCTTCCCATAGCAACAATTCTTCATGCACGGGAAACAAGCTTTTGGCAAACCAAGAACGATTCGCTTCAATCACGGAAAATGAACGCAGTAACGCGCGCAACTGCTCTAAGACTGCTTTAGGTTGATGGCCATTGGCTGTCACATGCTTTTCTAGCTCTTGCCGCAATAAATCGACCGCTTTTTGATCACGCGGATCTTGAGTTTTTTCGTATTCATCGTAAAAGACAAACCGCTTCAACCCTAACCGTGCCGGTACCCGATATTCATCGGTGCGGCCAAACTGATAGCCATATCCCGCTAGTACACTCAAGAACTCCAGCAAATACTCCATCCAGTGCTGGCCCTCTCGCAACCGGTGGCCCCACACCATGACCTCAGGTGGATACTTACCACGCGCATCAATATTGCCATACGTATCCATAACTATCACCAACCTGAGCAGTTAGCTAATAGCCAGCCGTCCTTGTTCGTCGATCCGTAACCGGCGCAACTCGTAGCGGTGACGCGCCGGCACAAAAAAGGCCACTTCGTTGGCCGAAATATCAACCGTAGCGAATTGTTGAATCAAGACGTCCTTCAGCCGGCGCACCTCGAGTTCGCATTCGTCAGCCAAAATCGAGATGTGCCCGCCATCGGCAATGCGCATCAGGTGCTCGAAGAGCAAGATGTTTAGTGGCCACTCTACCGGCTCAGCATGACGCTGAGTGGGTGGCGGCGCAATATGGAGGTAAAGGGAGCGCGCTGGCAGATCAAGATGTTGATCACTAGTTGTGTTTACGATGAGCCTTATATTTTCAATCGGCAAGGTCAGCAACACGATCGGATGCGGTTGATTAACGCTATGAACGTATTGGGTGGTAATGTACAGCCGTTCATTGGCCCGAAGTTGGCCGGTCTGCGTCAAATAGAGGCGTGAGAATGCCCGATTGAGACCTCCGATCAACTGGCTGACGATGTCTTCGTGTTTTCCTTGCGGTTGATCGAGCAATCGTTGATAGATGGAAAAGTAGCGAAACGGCAATAGTTGCTGATCGTCTGGATGATTGCGCTCAAAGAACAGTTTGCGCCGGCAATGCGGCAGCCACCGTAACACATCTTGACCACGTTCGCTCTCGATGCCTTCGGTATAAGCCCGGCGCGCCTGATGAAACGCTTTGAAGTGCAGATCAACCGTTTCGCCAAAGATCGCTTGGTGGTGTTGTTGCTCCTCAATTGTTTCGCCGCCGTTAATAATAAACTCGTCAATGGCAAAGATCGATTGGGAACCAATGTTGAACCGATGCAGCAAGCGCGTAACATGCGATTTTCGGCGAAAACCGGCATCGTCGTCACGCCCAAAGATATTCTCATAGTATGCAAGATACGACATATCGGCGCGCTCTTGCACCTGTTGTTGCGCTTGAGTGCAATCAAACCCGCCGCTTATGGTGTACGCCAAGTGAATGAGCATATCCCGAATAGTGACATGCTCGTTGCTCCGCTCAAGCACCTCGTACAACATCTTGATGCGTTGTTGCACTGGTTGCGCGGTTAATCGGGTCATATTGAAGCGAATGGGACATTTCAGTTGGATCGGGCATTCGTTGCAGGCCTGCCAATTGCGCTGATCGGTCATCCACGCTAACGCTGCCGGCACAAAGGTCGAAGTAGCGACGCGATTCAAATTGAGGACAATGAGAGACTGATGATAAGCTGGCCCTTGATCAAGCTGAGTTTGAATGGCCTCTTTTAGCTCCTTGTGACCAACAATAGTGCTGAGCAGAGCCCGCAATCGGCCTTCATTCGCTGCAATCAGATACCGATCACGCTGATCCGGGGTTTGCAACGTCTGGCTCAGACGTAGCAGAATTTCTTTACCCTTCTCCTCGCTTAATTCCGACAAATCTTTTACAATGAAAAACCGCATGGTGTTGTATTCAATCGGTTGATCAATCAAATTCTCCCATCGTTCTGGTTCTTTTCCCTGTAAAACGTTCACGATCTGCCGGCATAAATACGTTTTCCCATCGCCAGCATTACCCGTTAGGATCACTGAGGGTGGTTGGGGTTGGCGAAACTGGTTGGTCAAAAACTGTTCAATTTTGGTTGTCAGCCGCAACGATCCTGCCGGCGGCTCCGGCCCGTTGGAAACGTATTCATCAAACGCCGCTTCGTGATCGGGTGATGCGGTGGTATAGCGATTGAGAAAAGCGACAAAGGGATTGCTAACCCGAACCATAAGCCGTCCTCATAGATGACAGATATCACAACCCCGTTCATCATCTTCGGCATCCAACACAGCGCCAAGCAACTCGATCAGAGGGCGATTTGGGCGCTTCTTGCGCTCTTGCTCAAGGCGTAATGCATGCTCGCGCTTGATCTGTGCAATCCGTTCCGGTTGTTCGAGTTCGGCTAAACTCTCACGTTGCCGCCAGTAAAAGTGTTCGCCACCTCGCTCAGTTTCATACTTTTTCGCCTCTTCAAAGAGATCGGGATGATGCTCTTTGAGACCAACCCACTCGCCGGTACGCTGGAAGAAGCAGAAGAAACAACCACTCCGTTGTCGCCACGAGTAGTAAGCTGGCAAACCTAACCCGCTCGTTTCGAGAATACGCTCAATGTCGGCAATGGTCATCCCCAATTCTTTAAAAGGATACACCGGGTGAACGTTCGGCTTGGTCGAAATATAACCGCTACGCCCTTCATCGGCGCGAATGCCGATATAGCTCCATACCGTGTCATCACCGACAAAGGCTTCAAACGGCTCGATCTTCAGCTTGCGTGTACACCAGCGCACTTGGGCTGACGGCAACATGCCGCCATACATGTTGAGCCAGTGATCAAAGCCACGCTGCGCGTTTAGGCGAATGATCGGGCGCTGCAAGAACGCTTCGAGCCGGTCAAGATAATCGTACGTCTCCGGCAATTCTTTATGGGTATCGCAAAACACATACTCAATTTGCGGAATTTTGTCGTGTAAAAAGATGGCTAGCGCGGTGCTGTCTTTTCCGCCGCTTAAATTGACAATATGGCGTCCGGGGCGCGCTGCCCAATCGGCAATCACGTCGGATTTCATCGGCATAGACACTCCTTAGACCAACTGTTGCTCATTGAGCAGCAGTTGCTGCAATACTTCCGCCATTGCGCCGAGCTGTTGCTCAGTGCTGAGATGCGCATAACGGCGCAAGAGTGCTTGCAACTCGCCGCGCAAGCGTTGGACATCGCTGTTCGCGGTGAGGTGAACAACGCGGCTCATTTCGCCATTGCCGTTCGTAATGCCGACCCGCATCACTTCACGATGAGACGATGGCAAGATCGGCGCAGTCAAACTGAGTTCTTCCGCAGCGCGGAAACGGCGGGCGAGATCGGCAATTGCCGCTTGAAACACCGGCACATCGGCATCGTGCCACTGATCGGGTGGTCGCTTCACAACCAGTGCGGCTACACTCAATGCCCACGCTTCACCATCAGGCACGGCTGTCTCAAGACGGGCGCCGAGCGCGTGTAGTTGGGTATCGTTGGTGACAGCAGCAATGCGCTGGTATCGTTGCAGCAATTCACGGTGCGCTACGACGCCATCGCCGCTAAGCCCGAATACGTGCATAGTATGTGCCAGAATAATGCGTCGCAAGCTTGGAAAGGCCTCTTGCAGCTCACGCATGCTCTGCCGGAGCTGATCGATGAACGTGTGCATCTGCTCCAGCGACACTGACTCATGCCCAGAAACTGGCGGTACGCCAAACGCTGGCGGCAGCAGTTCAAATAATAATTCATCAGGT
>Ga0209478_1001085_pt1 | contig 23380 bp, 19 predicted proteins | sample DewCreD2012metaG_5_FD_184109 | JGI IMG/M metagenome (GOLD analysis project Ga0209478, IMG submission 184109) | Hot spring sediment bacterial and archeal communities from British Columbia, Canada, to study Microbial Dark Matter (Phase II) - Dewar... ... | reverse complement strand
CTCATGTGGGTGTGAGCTTTCGGAACAGAATATCCGAGGGTACGTGCTGTGGGAGTGCGCATTCGTTTGAAGCAGATGGGGCGGCGCCACCGGCTGTATTACCGCATTTGTGCGATGGATTCCCGGCAGCCCCGTGATGGCAAGGTCCTGGAAGAGCTGGGAACTTACGATCCCCATGTGCCTGATCCAGATGCGGCCGTGACGCTGCGTCCGAGCCGGATCAAATATTGGCTGAGCGTGGGCGCCCAACCGACGGACCACTGCAAGGTGCTGTTCCGCAAATACATGAAGAAATGGGAAGCGATTGAGGCGGAACAGGCCGCCGCCCGGCAAGCCTCGGCCGCCGATGCACCGGCTCCTGCCTCCACAGCTCCCACGGGCTGAGACTCCCCTTGGGCCTACGGCCCCGTTTCTGGGGGCGAGGAGGAGGGCGTGATCCGCTTTGATGTGCTGACCTTATTTCCCGGTCTCTTTGACAGCTACCTGCGCCACAGCCTTCTGGAAGACGCCATTGCGAAAGGCCTGGTGCAAGTCCACCTGTGGAATATCCGGGATTGGTCGCACGACAAGCACCACAAAGTGGACGATCGACCCTTCGGCGGCGGACCGGGCATGGTGCTTATGGCGCCCCCCGTCGTGGAGTGTGTCGAGGCCGTGCAAGCGCAAGCGCAGCCTCCGGGCCGGGTCATCCTGCTGACCCCCGCAGGGGAACGCCTCACCCAACCCTTGGTCCGGCGGCTGGCCCAGGAACCCCGCTTGCTTCTCGTGTGCGGGCGCTATGAGGGATTCGATGAACGCATCCGCGACATTCTGCACCCTTGGGAGATTTCCATCGGCGATTACATCTGCAACGGCGGAGAAGTTCCCGCGATGGTCATCATCGATTGCGTGATTCGCTTGGTTCCTGGGGTGTTGGGCGATGAACAGAGTATCGCGGAAGAATCGCATAACACTCCGGGCGAGTTGGAATACCCGCAATATACTCGGCCCAGAGTGTACCGCGGGCACGAGGTTCCGCCGGTGCTATTGAGTGGGAACCACGCGGCCATCGCGGCATGGCGGCAGGAACAGGCCGCTTTGCGCAGCCAGCAGAGGCGCCTCCGGCCTTCCTTGGTCGATGCGCCCCATGAAACCCCGCCGCCCCACTCCTCCTGGCCCGCGGAAAAGGCGACGTCCTAATCGCTCAGGAGGACTGTAAGAGACTTCCTTCCAACACCCAAGCGGCCCAATCAGGGCCACATTTTCTCATCCAGGAGAGGTCTATCATGATCGGCACACTGCTGCGTCATGTTGAGCAACAGTACCTGCGTACGGACATTCCAGACTTCCGCATTGGCGATCGGGTGGAAGTCCACCAGCGAATCCTGGACGGTCCCAAGGAGCGCATCCAGGTTTTTGAGGGGGATGTGATCGCCCGGCAGCATGATGGCGTCCGGGAAACGTTCACGGTGCGCCGTATTGTCCAGGGAGAAGGCGTGGAGCGTATTTTCCCCTTGCATTCTCCACGCATTGCGAAGATAGTGGTCAAGAAAGCGGGCAAAGTCCGCCGGGCGAAGCTCTACTACTTGCGGGAACGAGTCGGGAAAGCCACCCGCATCCGTGAGGATAAGGAACGGCAAGCCCGGATCGACGAGGAACTCCGGCGCGCTGCGGAAGAGGCCGCCAAGGCCGCTGCGGAAGCGGCGGCTAAGGCCGCCGCCGAGGGCGGAACCAGCAAGTCCGCTCAGAAGAAGAAAGCCAAACGCGAAGCTCAAGCGAGTGGTAACACCGGTGCCAAGGGCAAAAAGAAATAACCCGTCCTCCCTCTCCTCAGTTGAGCGGCACGACTCCGCACGGGACTCTTCCACCCCTTGGTGGCAGCGCTGGCGTCGGGCACTCTGCCCTTCCCATGATGATGCTTCCGCCGACCACTTCACCCGTTGGCCTTGGTGGCGGCGGTGGTTTGGCCACCGCTGTGAACGGGCGGTTGCCGCCCATCTCCGCCGCTTGAAGTTTATCCTCCTCGCCGCCAATCTCCGCCTCTCGCCTGGCGAAATCGACCTCCTCGCTCTGGACGGAGAGACCCTGGTAGTTGTCGAGGTCCGCTCCACCCAATCCTCCCGGCCAGAAGCGATCCAAGAGATCATGGCCTCGGTCGACCAGCGCAAACAACAGAAGCTGACTCGAGCTGCCCTTGCCTTCCTTCAGCGTTATCGAGCCTTGGGACAAGTTCCTGTTCGCTTCGATATCGTCGCCGTTGCTTGGCCGCCCCACGCCCGTTATCCCCTCATCCATCACATTCCCAATGCCTTCGAGGCCCAGGGAAGATTCCAGTTCTTTTCCTGAATAAGCCGGTTTTTACCCATAACGCCTGCACCCGGCCCAGCCTATCGCAGGAGCCGAGCCTTGCTGGGTCCCTTCTTCCGATCCCTTCGATCCGCCGCTGTGTCTTGACCTCACTGGCGAAAGTCTCATCCTGAACGGTATCAGGCCGATGAGCAAGCGATGAGGCGACATACTGTTCGGAGAACATTCGGCCGATCTGTGACGATAGCACAAGGTGGTGAGCTTATGTTTCCTCCTGTGGACGAACAACTCCGCATCTTATTGCGAGGTGTGGCCCAAATCGAAACCCTCGAAGAATTGCGTGCCCGGTTGGAATGGAGTTACCAAACGGGGCAGCCCTTGCGCATCAAGTACGGGATTGATCCAACCGGATTCGATGTCCACTTGGGGCATACGGTTCCCCTGCGCAAGCTCCGGCAATTTCAACAGTTGGGGCACCGAGCTGTTTTGATCATCGGCACGGCCACAGCGGCAGTGGGAGACCCCAGCGGACGCGATGCCAGCCGCCAAGGGCTGACGCCGGAACAGATCGAGAGAAATGCGCGGACCTACCTGGAGCAAATCGCCAAGATCATCGACATCCAGGCGGCCGAAGTCCGTGCCAATCACGAGTGGTTCGACCGGTTCCGCTTCCCCGACTTCCTGCGCCTGCTCGGGCAGACTACCGTCCAACGTCTGCTGGAACGCGACGATTTCAGCAAGCGTCTCCAGGCGAACAGTCCCATTTACCTCCACGAGTGTCTCTATCCCTTGCTCCAAGGTTGGGATTCGGTGGAAGTGCGAGCGGATGTGGAACTCGGCGGAACCGAGCAGTTGTACAACCTCATGGTCGGGCGCGATCTGCAACGGACCGCAGGGCAGAAACCCCAAGTGTGCCTGACCATGCCCATCCTGCGCGGCACCGATGGAGTGAAAAAAATGGGCAAGAGCGTGGGCAATTACATCGGCGTCAGCGAACCGCCTCAAGAGATGTTCGGCAAAACCATGCGCATCCCGGACGAACTGATGCCCGAATGGTTCACGCTGCTGACGGATCGCACCGAGGCTGAAATCCAGGCCATCCTCTCCGGCAAGCCCAACGAAGCCAAAAAAACCTTAGCCGCCGACATCGTTCGCTTCTTCTATGGGGAAGATGCTGCGCAGCAATGCCTGGAAGAATGGCGGCGGCAATTCGAGGAAAAAGGCGACCCCGAACAGATGCCGGAAGTCCGCCTGCCGGCGGAGTGGTCCACAGCGGCGAACGTCCCCGTTGTGGACTTGCTCGTCGCCAGCGGTTTAGCGGCCAGCAAAAGCGAAGCCCGGCGGAAAATCGAGGAGGGGGCCGTCAATTATGGCCCTGATCGAGTGAAAATTACGGACGTCAAAGCTACGCTGACACCGCAGGATGGCCTCATCCTCCGCTTAGGACGCAAGCGCGCTCGGCTGCGGACCACCTCCGCTCCTCAAGGCTAAACCATCCGCAGCCCTAGGGTAACTACGCCGTCCTCTCTCTCTCCACTACCTGGCGGCATCTCTCGCACGGTGGCAGGTCTCGTCTGTCCTTCCTGTCTCGCGGCAGGCAGCATGGGACACGGATGAACGGGACAACTGAACCGAACAGCGTAGGAAGCCGTCGCTCTCCCCTTCTCCTACTCCTTTGCTGCTGCCCCCTTCCCCCTGTATTCTTTGCCTCCTCTTACCGGCTAAGCAAATCCAGAACCGCAGAGGCCATGCAGCGCACTCCGGTTTTCAGAGTTGGTTCGGGAACTGGGGCAAAACGGTCGGTGTGGAGGCCAGGTAGCGGCGCCCCTCCGGGCTTCTGGGCAGCGGCGTAACGCTCCGGCTCAACGGTCCCCAGAAAGAAGATGAAGATTGGTGTATTCTCCGCGGCGTACCGCCCAAAGTCCTCGGCTCCCATGACGGGGGGACGCTCCCGGACATTTTCCGGTCCCAGAATTGACTGGAACACGCGCACGCACCGCTCGGTGAGGGCGGGGTCATTGATCGTCGGTGGCGTGTACTCATCCAGGCGAACCCGGATTTCCGGCTCTGGTGCTCGCGCGCTGACAGCCACGGCCCGGCATATCCGCTCAATGGCTCGCAGGACATGGTCCCGTGTTTCGGTCCGGGTCGTGCGCACCGTCAATTGCAAGCGGACTTCATTGGGTATGATGTTGTGTTTGGTCCCGCCGTGGATCGATCCGACAGTGATCACGACCGGATCGATCGGATTGACTTCTCGGCTGACGATGGTCTGCAAATCCAAGATGATTCGGGCGGCTAGAACGACCGGGTCCACGGTCAGATGGGGGGCGGCCCCATGACCGCCTTGGCCTTTGACGACGATGTCCACGGCGTCCGAGGCGGCCAGACTCAAGCCGGCCCGATAGGCTACCGTTCCGACCGGCAAATGGGCATCGCAGTGCAATGCCAAGGCATAGTCCGGTTTAGGGAAGCGTCGGTATAAACCATCTTCCAGCATACGCCGGGCGCCCGCGACAATCTCCTCAGCGGGTTGGGCCACAAACAGCAGCGTCCCGCTCCATTCCCCTTTCAGTGCGGTCAGAACCTGTGCTGTTCCCACCCAACAGGCCATATGCATGTCGTGCCCGCAGGCATGCATCACCCCCACTTCCTGCCCCCAGCGGTCCCGCGTGCGGACCTTGCTGGCATAGGGCAAGCCGGTCTGTTCGATGATCGGCAGGGCATCCATGTCCGTGCGCACGAGAACGACAGGGCCGCGGCCATTCTTCAAAACCGCCACGACGCCATGCCCGCCGACCTTTTCCGTGACGTCCCAACCGAGCTGGCGCATCTCCTGGGCGAGCCGGGCCGCTGTTTTTTCCTCCTGCAAGGACAATTCGGGGTGGGCATGCAGTTCTTGATACAAGCGAACCAGGCCGGGGAGCGAATTATTCAAAAATCCATCAATCTGTTTCTGTCTGGCGAGAATCTTGGACTTCCCTGGAGACTGAGCCGTATCTCGCAGAGAAAGGTCAAGCGATTTCGGAACCAGGCTGGGCATCGGCGGTTGGGAGGATGCGGTCTTTACCGGCTGGGCCAGGGTGCAGATTCCTGAACCGCAACTAGCAATCAGACAAGCAATTAGAGCCATGTGCCGCATGGGTGACCTCACGGTCGGAGGAAGGTAGGGGGAACCAGCGGGCAAAAAATTGCCCGATTTGACATTTTTTACTCGAATCCGACACCTCCGGTAGCGTATATTTCTATAACCGCATCTCTTTTTTCGCCCAGCATCCATCGCAGAGAGATCCGGTTGCCTGATACGCCAGCGCGTTAGGGTGTTGGCCCAGTTCTGCACCTGAGGGAGGATTTGTGTACTATGACCATCAAAACTTTGACGCTCAAACAGCGGAAGTCCATTTTCCAGGCACTTGTCAAGGCCCAAGACCAAGGGATTCCCGTACCGGAATCCAAACAGCGCATTATGGAAAAGTATCAGCTTACACCGGAGCAGTTGGAATTGATTGAAGAGGAAGGCTTGGAGAAGGAGTGGCCGCCTCTCAACAGCGATGACCATCCCAACTCCTAAGCGGCCTCCCGCTGTAACGTTCCGGCGCGGTCTTCGGCTGAAGTTCTGGGTGTCATCCGTTGAACCCATCCTGTGTCCATTAGGGTGGGTTCATTGCATTTTCCCGACGGGAGAAGCGAAGACTTTTTCAGGAGATGAGCTATGCAGAATGCCACGTTTCGGGGGGTAGCTCTGCCGTAAGGTTGGAGGATTCCGAGAGTCGCAGGATATGCTGGGGGATGCTGGCAACGCCTAGCGTTCCGGCTCGTGGGTTTCCAACCGGAAAGGCTGCCAGATGTGGGGGCGGGCCAATGGCTCAATGTGAAGCACTTCCTCGCCTTTTTTGAAGACGCGGACCGAGCCGGAGGACTGACTGACTGCAAAGGCCACCGCGTTTGTGTGCTTGCTGATCGCTGCGGCGGCCAGATGGCGGGAACCAAAGCCCTTGCGCAAGTTGACACCATCGGTGCGGGCATTGAGATGGAGGCAGGCAGCTTCGGCGATCCCATCCCGGCTGATCAGGATGGCACCATCCAGCTTGGCGATCTCCTTGATTTGCTCGCGGACATCCCGCTTGCGCACATCTCTTTCCGCCCGGCTATAACCCCGAAACGGGTTGAAGTTTTGGAAGCGCGATAGGCTTAGCACTTTGCGGGTATCGCCCACGACCAGGATGGTGCCGATGGGTTGTCCTTCCCGTCCTTCCCGTCCAATTTCTGTGGCCAATTCCACCACCGCACGCAGAACATCGAGGGGAGCAGCATCCGCCAACACGCGCAAATCTTGGGGTGTGAGCCGTTCCAAATGTTCGCCCAAGTGAATGACACTGAGGGTGTCAATGGGTTCAGGTCCATCCTCCAGAGTAGCGATACCGTTGTACAGGGCCACCACGTGGGCGCCGGGTTGCAAGTGCTTTTCGGTGACGGCGCGGAGTAAGGCAGCATTCATCCGTTCTTGGGTCGGGCGGGGTTCCGAATCGACATCGACAACAATCCAACCTTCCCGATCGCGGAGGGAACGGGTCAAGGCGGGGTTGACCGCTGCCACGAGCAGTTTGCAATCTCCCAAAATGCGGGCCACATCCTCCCACGGCAGGCTGGTCTCCGTCAGCAATAGGACGGCGTCAGCGGGCAGGTTTTGGACCAACTCCCGCGCCGCTTGTAACAATGCGACGGACTGGGAAGGCAAGCTCATGTCCGGTGCCGGATTTCCAACTGAAAATGTTCCCCAATCGCTTCAATCTATACCCTGGACTGCCAGAGGGCTATAGCCCCTCCCGCGCGTCGCAAGTCCACCTTCCATCCTGCGCGTCTTTGCTCTGGTTCAGCGGGTGGGAAATAGCGGATTTGCCGTCTCAGGTCATCACCATTGGAAACTCGCTCTCAGGAGCGATCGAAGATAGTCCTGCCCCCATCCTTGGCCACAGTCGGCCACTCCGCGGCCTGGAACAGCCACTCCGGTCCATCTGGGAGGTTCCCACATCCGCCTCGTCTTGTACAGCTTGCGAGAAATGCGGACAATGGCAAGACGGAAGTCAGTCACACATACCCAGAAGATGGCAACTATACTTTCGGGAACGTGGAGTTGGTAAGACACCGGTAGGCTTCGGGGAACAGCGAGGCGAGGATGCACGAGTCGATTCTGGACGCCATTGGGCACACACCCCTGGTGCTGTTGCAGCGGCTGACGCAAGGCTTGCAGGCACGCGTGGCCGTGAAGATCGAGTCAGCCAATCCGGGCGGAAGTATCAAAGACCGGGTGGCCTGGGCGATGATCCAGGATGCCGAGCGGAAAGGATTGCTCGCTCCCGGCGGCACGATCATCGAGGCGACGGCGGGCAACACGGGAGTCGGCCTGGCAATGGTCGCGGCTGTACGCGGCTACCGCTGCATCTGCGTGTTGCCGGACAAAATGTCCCAGGAAAAAATCGCGCTGCTCAAAGCTTACGGAGCGGAGGTGGTCATAACGCCGACTAACGTCCCGCCTGATTCGCCGGAAAGTTACAACGGCGTTGCCGACCGGCTGGCGCGCGAGATTCCCGGAGCCTGGCGGCCCAACCAATTTGGCAATCTCTCCAATCCGGAGATCCACTACCTGACTACGGGGCCGGAAATCTGGGAGCAAACCAAAGGAAAGGTCACCGTCTTTGTCGCCGGCGTCGGGACTGGCGGGACTATCACCGGCGTGGCGCGCTACCTCAAGGAACGCAATCCGAACATCCGCGTGGTGGGTGCCGATCCCGAAGGCTCGGTCTTGTCGGGGGGTACGCCCAAACCCTGGAAAGTCGAAGGGATCGGCGAGGACTTTGTGCCCAAGACATTTTCCAGCCAGTATGTGGACGAGTGGGAGCGGATCAGCGACGCGGAGTCCTTCCATATCGCCCGGCAGTTGGCCCGCCGGGAGGGATTGCTCCTGGGCGGCAGCAGCGGCACGAACGTGGCAGCGGCCTTGCGTTACGCCCGCCGCCTAGGCCCGGAACATCTGGTTGTCACAATTGGCTGCGACACCGGCCGCAATTACCTGAGCAAATTCTTCGATGACAACTGGCTGGCAGAAAACCAACTCACCTATCGCCAGACTCAGCGGCACTCGGTGGCCGACCTGCTCCAGCGCCGCGGACCCAGGCAATTGGCCATCATTCAGCCTGATGCTACCGCCGATGAGGCGATTCACCTGATGGAACGTCTCGGCGTCTCCCAATTGCCTGTCCTGGAACAAGGGCGCGCCATCGGCAGCATCCAGGAGATCACCTTGGCCCGCCTGCTCCACGATGGCCGGGACCCCACACAGGTCACCATTCGGGAGGTCATGGCGCGGCCTTTGCCCCTTGTGGACCTCCACACGGACCTGGACGAAGTATATCGCTTGCTGCTGGCCGGCTACAGCGGCGTGCTGGCCACGGATCGCGATCAGGTTCTGGACATCATCACTCGGATCGACTTGATTCAATACTGGGACGAAACGCGCACCCACAGCAAAACCGAACCCAGCGAGGAAGCGCCATCCTCGTGATCCTAAGGGTGCCATCCGCCCCGCGCGATAGCGTAAGCCAGGGAGATCCGGAAATCCTACTGCTGCAATCTCCAGCAGATGCACAGGATCAGGAGAAGGAGCAGCCATGCCGCCAGATGATCCCCGTAATTATGCAGCGTGGGGTTTTTCCACGCGTGCGATTCACGCCGGTCAGGAAGCCGACCCGGCCACGGGAGCCACGATCGTCCCGATTTATGCCACGAGCACCTATACACAGGCGGCCCCCGGCGTGCACAAGGGGTACGAATACAGCCGCAGCAGCAACCCGACCCGCAAGGCTTTGGAAACCGCCTTGGCCGCTCTGGAAGATGGGGAGATGGCCCTGGCGTTCGCCTCCGGTTTGGCAGCGACCACGGCGGTGTTCGCTTCCCTGCTGCGTCCCGGCGATGAAGTCCTCGCCGCGGCGGACCTTTATGGCGGCACCTTCCGACTGCTGGAAAAAGTCTTTCAGCCGTGGGGTCTCGCCGCACGATATATCGACGACCCATCCCCCGCGGGTTTTGCTGCCCACATCACCCCGCGCACCCGCCTGGTGTGGATCGAAACGCCGACCAATCCCCTGCTCCGCATCCTCGACATTGCCGCCATCGCAGACGTAGCCCGCCGTTCCAACGTTCCCCTGGCCGTGGACAACACCTTCGCCTCCCCTTATCTCCAGCAGCCGCTGCGTTTAGGTGCGGATTTGGTCGTTCACAGCACGACCAAGTATCTGGGCGGGCATTCCGATGTCATCGGGGGTTGCGTCGTAGGCCGTCGCGAGCTGCTGGAGCCGATCCGGTTTTATCAGAACGCGGCAGGTGCTGTTCCCAGTCCTTTCGATGCCTTTCTAGTCCTGCGGGGTCTCAAGACATTAGCCCTGCGGATGGAGCGGCACAGTACCAACGCGCAGGCCTTGGCCGAGTGGCTGGCTAACCATCCGGCGGTGGAGCAGGTGTATTATCCGGGCCTATCGAGCCATCCGGGCCACGAGATCGCCCGCCGACAAATGCGGCACTTTGGGGGGATGCTGTCCCTGCGCCTGCGAGGCGGCGGCGAGAAAGCCCGACGGTTCCTCTCTCACCTGCGCCTGATCAGCCTGGCGGAGAGCTTGGGCGGCGTCGAATCCCTGGCCTGCCATCCGGCCACGATGACCCACGCCAGCATTCCCCGCGAACTGCGGGAAGCCCGCGGCATCGATGAAGCCCTCGTCCGCCTGAGCATTGGGATCGAAGACCTGCAAGACCTCCGCCACGATTTGGAGCAAGCCCTGGCCGATTAGCTCTCCGGCGACCGGGAACCGACTCCGGGGCTGACGCCTTGCTTTGCTCCAGGGCCGACGCGCTGCTCCGCCTCCTCTGCCCGGCGCACTTCCACCAAGTTGTCGAAGAACGTGGCCCCGCCGCCGAGGTCCGACAGTGCGGTGCTCGTCGTGGCGTTACTGTTGGCGCCATCGGGGGCGTAACGCTTCCACCAATTGCCCAGCGAAACGACGACTCCGGGACGGACGGTCGGTCCGACTTTGGCTTTGGCGCGAAATCGACCCCGGTCGTTGAAAATGACGACCCAATCGCCGGTACGAATCTGCCGCGACTCGGCATCCTGAGGATGGATTTCCAAAGTCGGCTCCCCGGCTTGCTGACGCAGGGAATCGACGTTGACGAAAGTGGAATTGAGGAAACTCGGTGCGGGGGGTGAGAGCAATTGCAAGGGGTAACGTGCGGCCAGTTCGGGGCGCGTCTGCGGGTCCTCATGCGGGGGAACATAGTGGGGCAGCGGGTCTCTGCCCGCACGGGCTTCCCGTTCGGAGTATAGCTCGCACTTTCCGGAGGGTGTCGGAAATTTCCCCTCCGCAAACGGTGCCCAGGGACGGGGCAGATTCAAGCGCACCGGACCGGACCGTACCGCCGCGAGTGTGATTCCTTCCAGCGGCCCGCGCCCATGCAAGCAGAGCGCTGCCAGTGTTTCGTCATCGTCCGCCCAGAGCTGCTCTTCCAAACCCATCGCCTGAGCTAGCAGGCGGAACACCTCCGTATTCGGTTTGGCCTCGCCGAGCGGAGCGATCGCGGGATTGTTGGCCTGAACGTACAAATGGCCGTAACTGCTGTGCAGATCGAAGTGTTCGAGTTGGGATGTAGCCGGCAGAACGATGTCGGCGTAGGCGGCGGTGTCGGTCAGAAAGAGATCGTGCACCACTGTGAACAAGTCTTCGCGTGCCAAGCCGGCCCGCACCCGATTCTGATCGGGGCAGACTGTCGCCGGGTTGGCATTATAGACAAAGAGCGCGCGGATGGGCGGCCCCTCCAATTCGCCAAGCAAGGCTTCCGCCAACTGCACCATATTGATGACTCGCGTACCAGGAGGAATGAGGTCCGGACGGGTCAGAGCGGTATCGTCAAAGCCATAAGCCTTACTGGTGCTCAGAAACGCCCCGGCGCCGGGATAACGCCAGTCGCCTGTCAGTGCGGGCAGGCAGGTGATGGCGCGCACAGCCATGGCCCCGCCGCCGTGCCGCTGCACACCATAGTTGAGCCGGATCAAGGCGGGGCCGCCAAACACAGAGCGGGCACAGGCATACTCGCGGGCCAGTTGTTCGATGTCCGCCACGGGCAACCCCGTGATGTGAGACACTCGCTCCACGGGATAGTCCCGCAGGACGCGCTCACGCAAAGCCTCCGCTCCTACGCAATAGCGCTGCAAATAATCGGCGTCCTGCCAGTTTTCCCGGAAGATGATGTGCATCAGTCCCAAGGCTAAAGCGGCATCTGTCCCGGGGCGGATGGGCAGCCACCAGTCGGATCGGGCCGCCGTGGGGGAGCGATACGGATCGATGGTCACGATCCGGGCGCCCTGGCGGCGGGCCTCATGCTCGATCCGCCAGAAGTGCACATTGGTCACGGCGGTATTCGACCCCCAATTGATGATGTAGCGGCAATGCACTGCCGCCTCCGGGTCGATCATCGCGCGTGTGCCCAGGGTGATGTTGCAGCCTTCCTCTCCCGCCGTAGAGCAGATGGTCCGCGCCAGGACGCTGGCGCCCAGGCGGTGGAAAAAACGCCGATCGATGCTGCCGTACATCAGCTTGCCCATCGTCCCTGCGTAGCTGTACGGCAGGATCGCCTGCGGCCCGTCCTGCGCGATGATAGTCCGAAACCGATCTGCGATCTGAGCGATCGCCTCTGGCCAACTGATTCTGCGGAATTGTCCCGCCCCCTTTGGCCCCACCCGCTCTAAGGGATAGAGCAGCCGATCGCGGTGGTAGACCCGCTCCAGATAGCGCGCGACTTTTTGGCAAAGAAAGCCGCGCGTGAAGGGATGGTCAGGGTCGCCGCGCAGGTCCACAGCGCGCCCCGTGCGACGATCCACGGTCACCACCCAGCCGCAAGTGTCCGGGCAATCATGCGGACACACGCCCTTGATCTGCACCCATTCCTCTGGAAGTGAGTTCTGCTCTTGCGGAAGTGGGTTTTTCGTACCGTCCATTCATGCTTCCTCAACAAACCCAGCCCGGAGCGAAGGGGCGGGGGGAAGGTCCGGAGGGGCGGAGGGAATGTATCGATGCATCCATCACATCACGTCGGTGAGGAATTCGCAACGCCATCTCGCCAGCCGCCCCACCGTCTGCTAGTTTATGATGTATGTTATGGCGTGGTGGGAGTGGATGGCTTCTCACCCGTACACCCTGAAATGGCACACCTATGCCACCCCCCAGTACAGCCGCCGAGTTCCTCGACCTCTTGCGGCGCAGCCAACTGGTGCCGGAAGTCCGTTTGGACGAGGTCTTACAACGCCATCGCCAAAACGGCACTTTACCCCAGCAACTCGATCCCCTGGCGAACCTGCTGATCCGAGAAGGGTTGCTCACCTACTTCCAGGCGAAACAACTGAAGTTAGGGCGATACAAGCGTTTTACCATCGCTGGCAAGTATAAGCTGCTGGAGCTGATCGGTGTCGGAGGAATGGGGGCCGTCTATCTGTGCGAACACATGCTCATGCGCCGCCTAGTGGCCCTCAAAGTGCTGCCGATCGAAAAGCTCTCCGATCCCTCTCACGAGGAGCGTTTCTACCGCGAAGCCCGTGCCGTCGCCGCTCTGGATCACCCTAACATCGTCCGAGCCTACGACATCGACAAGTTTGAGCAACTACACTTCCTGGTGATGGAATATGTCGATGGTACGAGCTTGCAGGAGATCGTGGCCCGCTACGTGCTGGAAAAACGGCTGTTTGATCCGCTCCGCGCCGCCCATTACATTGCTCAGGCGGCCCTGGGTTTGCAACATGGCCACGAATTGGGCATGGTCCATCGGGACATCAAACCCGGCAATCTGCTGCTCGACCGCCACGGCTGTATCAAAGTGTTGGACATGGGTCTGGCCCGGTTCTTCAACAAACAGCAGGATTGCGTGACGGAGAAGTACGACGAGAAATGCGTCCTAGGAACGGCGGATTATCTGGCTCCCGAGCAGGCGGTGAGCAACATCGTGGATATTCGAGCCGACATCTACTCCCTGGGAGCTACCTTTTACTTCCTGCTCACCGGCCAACCCCCCTTTCCCGAAGGGACGGTCACGGCCAAGCTTGTGGCCCATCAGACGCGGCAGCCCCGGCCCGTGGAGTCGTTCCGCAAGGATGTGCCGCCGAATATGCTCAAAGTCTTGCGGGTCATGATGGCTAAGAATCCCGCGGATCGCTTCCAGCAGCCCGTGGAAGTGGTGGAAGCCCTCAGCGAATGGGTGCACCAGCCGATTGAGCCGCCGCCGGCGCGAGAAATGCCGCAACATTGCCCGCTGGTCCGCATGATTGCCGGCCCTAGCACACCCCAACCCAATGCGGTCCCCTTGGCCCGCCTGCTGTTCAGCACGCCACGCACCGCCTTGGCCCGCGGCACCACCACACCGCCGCCAACCTCCGCTTCCGCAACCCTGTCCCAAAGCACCGTCACCTTCGGTCCTTTACCCAGCAGTTCCTCCCATCCCAGCGGAGAAATCACGGTGCCTGTCGGCCCTGCTTCGACCGCTCGCTCCTCGGCGGCCCCGACCCTGCCGTTCACCCCAGCTCCTGCGACACCGGTCGATACATCCTCTGCCGCACCACAGGCTTCTGTTCGCTACCGTTCGCTCCACTGGCCCTTCTGGCTCCTCTTGGCAGCACTCCTTTTGCTTTTCGCCACGGCATTGTACCTGGCCTACCTGCTCGGTCGCGGTGCCCTAGGCTGAGCTATTACGCTGTCTCTTGAGTTTTACGACAGTAGGCTTAATGGGATGTTCTTTGGAAGCTTCAATCTCGAAGACGACGGGTCACATCTCATGACGAAACGGTACATTCTCTGAAAAAAAATGGGGTATACTGAGAGAAGAAGCGGCCAAGAGAGGCGTTGGACAATAGTCAACCGCAGAGGGTGGCCAATAATCTATTGCGGGAATGTTTTCACTTGGCGTTGAGATCATCACACCATGCCCGCTCCAACTACTGCCTCGGAGTTTGTCGATTTGGTGCTCAAAAGCGGGGTTGTCGAAGAGCCCCGCGTGCGGGAGTTCCTGAAAAAATTGGCCGAGGGTAGCAGCGGCATCCCTTCCGACCCCGCTCGCTTGGCGGGCTTGATGGTACACGAGGGGCTTTTGACCTACTTCCAGGCGGAACAGATCCTCCAGGGTAAATACAAGCGCTTCACCATAGGCAAGTACAAGGTGTTAGAGAAACTCGGCTCCGGCGGGATGGGGCAGGTTTTTTTGTGTGAGCACATCTTGATGCGCCGTCGGGTAGCCATCAAAGTCCTTCCGACCACGAAGGCGCAAGACCCGGCTGGGTTGGAACGCTTTTATCGGGAAGCCCGTGCTATCGCCGCCGTCGATCATCCCAATCTCGTCCGCGCCTATGACATCGACCAAGCGGAAAACCTGCACTTTCTGGTCATGGAGTATGTGGACGGCGTCAGCTTGCAGGAGCTGGTCAAAAAGATCGGTCCTCTGCCGGTACTGCGAGCCTGCCACTACATCTACGGTGCTGCCGTCGGCCTCAATCACGTCCACGAGATCGGTTTGATCCATCGCGACATCAAGCCCAGTAACATCCTGGTCGATCGCCATGGAATGGTGAAGATTCTGGACCTGGGATTGGCTCGCTTTTTCCATGACACAGATGAGCTAACCAAAAAGTACGACGAAAACATCCTTGGCACGGCGGATTATCTCTCGCCCGAACAAGCGGTAGACAGCCACACGGTGGACATTCGGACCGACATTTACTCTCTCGGCGCCACCTTCTATTACTTGCTCACCGGTCAACCTCCGTTTCCGGAAGGGACCGTGACGCAGAAGCTGATCTGGCATCAGACGCGCGATCCCAAGCCGATCTCGGCTTATCGATCCGATGTGCCTCCGGAGATTATCGCCATCATCGACAAGATGATGAAGAAGAAACCAGAGGAGCGCTATCAAACCCCCGCAGAATTGATGCAGGCTCTGGCACCGTGGGTCACCGTTCCCATTCCCCCGCCAAGCGAACAGGAATTGCCCGCTTTGTCCCGTGCGGCTGGAGGAGGGGCGCGACCGCAAGTTGCTGCAGGTCCGATTACACCGATCACTCCGTCCCCGTCTCCCGTCTCGGGAAACAGCTCGTCCGTGTCAACGCTCCCGTCTCTGGGACCTGCTGGGGTTCCCCATCCTCCACCGCCTCAGACGCCGCCGCCGAGTGCCTCGGAACTGTACCCTGGCGTAGCCGCTCTTCCCCCCTCCCCGCCTCTGTCTTCAGGCGCTGCCCTTACGCCTTCTGCCGCGTTGGGGACCAGCGGAGCTTCCCCTAACTCTGCGGAAACAGGGGGGGTGTCTCTCGTGGCTCCGGTGGCTCCCGCGGCCGTGTGGGAAAGCCTCTCGGAGCAATTGAGCGTGGAAACAACTGCTGCCGCCGTCCAATCCACCAGCACGGCTACACCTCTGCGCGTAAGTCGTCGCTCTGCCACCGCCGCCTCCCGCTCCTCACGGTTGATCGTCCTAGCCGGTTCCGGATTGCTCTTGGCCACAGCAGGGGTGGCGATCGCCTGGTACTTCCTCAAAGGTTCTTCCTCTCCAACTACCTCCCCTCAAACTCCGGGTGCGGGGTCCACTTCCGGCCAACGCACGTGGATTGTCACCAAGGCAACAGGCGAGCTGAATACGGTTCCGTCTTTGCGCGAGGCCCTGCTCAAAGCAGCACCGGGCGATCTGATCCTCGTCCGTGAAGCCAAAATTAGCGAACCGCCGCTGCGCTTGGACCGCCAACGCCACAAAAATATCACCATTCGCGGCGGCCTTCCGGGAGATACCTATCCCGTTTGGGAAGCCACCGGCGGCGGCAAACCCATGCTGGAAATCTCCGGCGTCGAAGGAGTCCAACTGCAAAAGCTCGTGCTCGACGGTGCAGACCTGGCGGCGAATGGAGTGTTCCTGAGCGGTATCGTTCCGGGAGTCGTCCTGGAACAGATCACCTTGCAGCGCTGTTCCTTGGCGGCTGTGCGCTGTCAAAACGTCACGGGAAGTGCGGAGCAACCGGTTCACATCCGCCAAGTCCGCTTTTTGCTGCACAAGCCGGAACAGATCGGGGTCCATTTGGCTGCCCTCAACGCCAGCACGCAACACCTCCAGATCACCGACTGCCGCTTCGAGGGGAATAACAACTCCGTGGGTATCCGCCTGGAGGGCAACAGCCAGAATGTTCTCATCAGCGACGGGCGGTTTTTCCAGATCCGCAGTGCGCTGAAGCTGGGTCCTGTCCCCCTGAAAGGGGCCTGTCAGGGAACATTTCAGCGTAATGTCCTCGCAAATTGTGCCGAGGGACTGGTGTGGGATCGGCAGGTGCCCAAGGCCGCCAGTGGCGTTAAGGAAACGCCAGGGAAATATAGCTGGCAGATCAACGGAAATTACTTCTTCTCGGTCCGGGAAATCGGCAAGGGCGAGGGCGGGGGCGGCCCGCTGGAGGGGCTACAAATCCGAGACAACGCTCGGGCGCCGGGTTGCGGGGAAGGCAATCTCGGTTGGCAGATTCCCGAACGCGCTTTACCACAACCGCTCAAGACCGATCCGAACGACGACGCTACCTTTCTCCGCCTCCCACCACAGGCGCAATTGCTAGGGAGCAAATAGATTCTTCGGTCCCGCTGTCCCTGTGCTGGCATGATCGTATTAGACTCTCACGGCAGCTTCAGGGCAGCAGGACCGTTTCCACCTCCCCCGGCAGGAGGGCCTTAGGGCAGCAGAGCGGTCGTTTCCGCGAAGCCGAACATGCGGTTGAAGTTTTGCACGGCCACTCCGCTCGCTCCGCGGACCAGATTGTCCTCCGCCGTCACGATCACCAGGCGGCCTCCGCGCACCGGCTGGAGGAAGATGTCCAGGAAGTTGCTATGGGCCGTGTCCTTCGTTGCGGGCGGTTGCTGTCGCAGGCGGATGAAAGGCAGCTCCCGGTAGTAACTGCGGTATAGCTCCTGGAGCTGCGAGAGCGTGATAGGCCGCGTCGGCACAGCGTAAATCGTGCTCAGGATGCCGCGGTCCATCGGAATTAAGTGCGGCGTGAAAACCACAGTCACGCTCTGCCCGGCCAAGTCGCTGAGCACCTGTTCGATTTCTGGTGTGTGGCGGTGGACGCCGATGCCGTAGGCGGACACGCTTTCGTTGCATTCGGGAAAGTGGAAGGTCAGCTTGGGCGTGCGTCCGCCCCCGCTTACCCCGCTTTTGCTGTCAATGATGATGCTGGTCAGGTCGATCCAGCGTTCGGCCACCAGAGGAGCTAGTCCCAGAATTGCCGTTTGCGGATAACAACCAGGGTTGGCAATCAAGCGGGCTTGGGGAATCCGGTCGCCATAGATTTCCGGCAGGCCGTAAACTGCATGTTCCAGGTTCCGCAGATCGTGGTGCGGTTCCTTATACCACTGTTCGTACACGGCCGGGTCTCGCAGGCGATAGTCGGCACTGAGATCGATCACCCGAATCCCCCGCTCCAGCAGAGGAGGTATGGATTCCATGCTGGCCCCGTGCGGCAGGCAACTGAAAGCCGCTTCCACACCTTGAGCAACCAAGGCGTCCGGATCAAACGGTTCGCACATCCGTTCCAAGCGGCCATAGAGAAAGGGGTGCAGATCGGCGATTGATTCCTTCTGGCGGGAGGTGATCGCGGCAATCTCGACGCCGGGATGCCGCAGCAAGATTTTGAGAAGTTCCCCCGCTGTGTATCCTGAGCCGCCTAAGATGGCAATACGCACTTTCCGCATGATTAGCTCCTTGCAAGCTGTCCAGGGGAGTACAGGCATTATGGTATCGTCCGCAAGGATATCGGGAGTGGGGGAGGCGCTCCGGCAAGGCCAGCTCTCGGTCCGGCAACTGGCGGAGCAGTTCCTGAAGCGCATCGCGGATGCCGAGGGGCAGATTCACGCCTGGGCAGCGGTCGATGCCAGTGGGGCACTCCAGGAGGCGCAACGGCTCGATGAGGAAGCGCAGCGGGGGCACTGGCGCGGTCCCCTCCATGGCATTCCGATCGGCATCAAGGACATCATCGATGTTTTCGATCTGCCCACCGGCTGCGGTTCTCAGCGCTGGGCCAATAGTTATGCGCGCCAGGATGCTCCCATCGTCCGGCAACTGCGCCAGGCCGGCGCTGTCATCCTCGGCAAGACCGTCACCACGCCTTACGCCTACCTCGATCCGCCTCCGACTTGCAACCCCTGGCAGACGGAACGGACTCCCGGCGGCAGCTCCAGCGGCTCAGCGGCGGCTGTAGCGGCGGGAATGGTTCCTCTCGCCTTGGGAAGCCAAACCGGCGGTTCTGTCATCCGTCCGGCTGCTTACTGCGGCATCTGGGCGCTTAAACCGACGTTCGGCCAGCTTTCCACGCGTGGGATTCTGCCCTTAGCCCCCTCCTTGGACCACGTCGGCCTGATGGCGGGTCATCTGGAGGACTTGCAAATCCTCTGGAGCGCGTTGCGGCCCGCCCCAATGGGAATCCCCCCACTTCTAGAGAGTCCTGGAAGACTTTTGCTGACCCTGCCGGAATACTTGCAGGATCCGCGTTTGGAACCAGTCATGCATCGGGCCTTCAAACAGTGGCAACAACAGCTCGAACAGGCCGGTTGGCAGTGGCTGGAAACACCCTTGCCGATTCCCCTCGTGGAAATTCGCCGCCATCACGCCGTCATCCTCGCAGTGGAAGCAGCCGCCTTTCACCACGGGCGCTGGCAGCGGCATCCCGACGACTATCCGCCCAAAATCACACAATTGATCCGCGACGGACTGAACCACTCGGCCTGGAGCTATCACGAGGCCCGGCAACACCTCCGCCAAGCTCGGCGGGAAATCGATGCATGGCTGCTGCGCGCCGGCGGCTGGCTTGCACTGCCAGCAACCCCTGGCACCCCTCCACCGCGGGACACCACAGGCGATCCCGCCTTCCAATCCCCCTGGAGCTACCTGGGACTGCCGGTGGTCACGTTTCCCATCGCCTGGACTTCCGACGGGTTGCCGCTGGCGGTGCAACTCATCGGTCCTCGTTGGCAGGAGGAAGCCTTGTTGTCCCTCGCTCAGCAACTGAGCCAAACCGTTCCCTGTCCGCCCCGCCGTTTGCCGGTGTAAGAAGGGAAGTAGGTTGTCTGTGTCCTTCTCTTCCCATGTCCGAAGGGGGTACCATGGTACAGACCCGCCATGTGGAAATCAACCACCAACTTGTCGTGTATTCCAATCCTCCTTCTTCGGTATGGTAATGTAACTGTAGGTGCCCTACCCGCACCGAAAATAACGTGCCTATGGGAATCCCGGCATGACCTTTTTTGCGGACTATCTGGATATCCTGTACGAGGACAATCACTGCCTGGCGTTGAATAAGCCCGCCGGCTGGCCCACCACCCACTATCAGGGGAAGGAAGAGACGGTTGATCGACTGGTCAAAAGCTATCTCAAGGAGAAGTATCGTAAGCCGGGCAACGTTTTCCTCGGAGTGGTGCATCGGTTGGATAAACCGGTTACTGGTGCCTTGCTTTTCGCGCGGACCAGCAAGGCGGCGGCCCGCCTGTGCGAACAATTCCGCCTCGGCGCGGTTGAGAAGGTGTACTGGGCCGTCGTCGAGGAACCCGCCCTCTGTCCCACTTCCACGAAGGCTCCTTGGCAGCGGCAGGAGAGCGGCATCCTGGAGGATTGGCTAATAAAAGAGCCAGCCGTGCCGCGCGTGGCGGTGACTCCGGCGCCCACACCGCGTTCCCAACGCGTGAGCGTGATGTTCCAAGTCAAGGCTCGGCACCAGCGGCTAATCCTCTTGGAGTTACGTCCTCATACCGGCCGCAAACACCAGCTCCGCGTCCAACTGGCCTCCCGCGGCTACCCGATCTACGGGGACAACAGATACGGCAGCCCCTACCGCTTGGGCCACGCCATCGCCCTGCATGCCCGAAGCCTGACTTTCTTCCATCCCACGACGCGGGAGCCGATCACGATCACCGCCCCCCTGCCCCGTTACTGGCTGGGGCGCTTCGCCTACCTGCTGCAAAACGTGTCCCTGTGAAAACCGCCTTGTTTCTCCATTCGACTTGTCTCTTTCATAAACTTGGCGGCACAGCCAACTCTCCCAGGACGGCATAAACTGACCGGAACCGTTGAACTCGTCACGCCAAGCCGGTGAGCAACCGGTGGACTCTTAGTTAGCCATGCAAGCTGGAATGCGTCTGAGTTCTCCGCCCCCGCTCAACGTCCTCCCAGGGATCATTCACACCGATCCTGGTCGGCGGGGTTTGAGTCGCAATCCACACTGCAATCTGTTCACCGCTACGGCAACGGATTTGGCCTCGGCGTGCCAGAACCTCACGCATCACCCCGCCCCTCGCTTGGCCATCGTGACGGGCTTTTTTATCCCTACTGCCGACCCGCCCGGTCACGAAACCGATGGTCCCCTCGGTGCCTTATTCCTGCTGAGGACCTGCGCTGCGCTGGGGATTCCCGCTCGGATTGCCACGGATCCGCCGGGCATCGCCGCCATGCGCGCGGGACTGCGCTACTGTGACCTGCCGGGAGATTGGCTCTGTGAACTGCCCCCTCCTACTGCGGACGCCTGGGATAGGCCTTCATCTCATCTGCTGGGATACTTTCCAACCCATTACGTCTTTATCGAACGAGCCGGACCCAATGCCGAGGGTCGATGCCTGACGATGCGCGGCGTGGACATTACCGAACAGATGGGACCTGTCCACCGCTGGATTGACAATGCAAATCCGGCAGCGGACGCCAATAACTCCCCCGTGACAATTGGCATTGGAGATGGGGGGAATGAAATCGGCATGGGCAAGATCGACCCGGCAATCCTGGCGGACAACATTCCCCTGGGACGGCAGATTCATTGCCGGATTGCCACCGATTACCTGATCGTCGCCGGAGTGAGCAATTGGGGAAGTTACGCTCTGGCGGCCGGTTTGTTTCTCTTGCGTCGACAAAAGCCGCCGCCGGGATTGTTCGATCCCCAAGCGGAGCGCCATCTTCTGGAAATAATGGTCCGCGAGGGTCTACTGGTGGACGGTGTGACAGGGCGGCCTGAGGTGAGTGTGGATGGGTTGGCGTGGGAGGCGTACATTGAGCCGCTGATACGGATGCGGGAGATGCTAGCATGGTGAACCCTTCCAAGTGGCAACGGGCGACCGGGGCGGAGGTTCGGCAGGCCTGCCGCCGCGGCGAACTTAGCGGACCGACGAGCGGCTTAGCGCTGGGATATGTTCAGGCCAATTTGGTCATCTTGCCGCGCGATTGGGCCTTCGACTTTTTGCTCTTCTGCCAGCGGAACCCACAGGCCTGTCCGATCCTGGAGGTCACCGATCCCGGCGATCCGGAAGCCCGGCTGGTCGCCCCCGGCAGCGATCTGCGCACCGACCTGCCGGCCTACCGCATCTGGGAACGCGGAGAATGCGTGGCGGAAGTCTCGGAGATCACCAGATGGTGGCGCGAAGACTCGGTCGCTTTTCTTCTAGGCTGCTCTTTCACCTTCGAGGCCGCCCTCCTGCAAGCGGGTCTGCGCGTGCGGCACATCGAACTTGGCCGCAATGTGCCCATGTTCCGCACCAACATTCCGTGCCAAGCCGCCGGGCGCTTCCACGGCCCGTTGGTGGTGTCCATGCGGCCTTTCCCGCCTCAACATGTCATCCGGGCGATTCAGATCACCCGGCGCTATCCACGCGCACATGGCGCTCCGGTCCATTTAGGCCAGCCCGCGGCGATCGGTATCTCTGACCTTCTCCGTCCGGACTATGGCGATCCGGTCCCCGTCGAAGCCGATGAAATTCCGCTATTCTGGGCCTGCGGCGTCACCCCGCAAGCCGCGTTGTTACACGCCCGCCCCCCACTGGCCATCACCCACAAGCCGGGCCACATGTTTGTGACGGACCTGCTGGACAGCCAGTTGGATGAAGCGATATAGCACGCGAACCCAATCTCTCCAAATTGGGGAGGGAAAAAGCCCGATCTCGGACGGAATCCGGTCCCAGGAAATACACGACTCCGATCCTACCCATGAATGAGCTTTTTTTGTCCCAGCCATGAAAGAGCGTGTTTTGGTCTCATGGAGCAGTGGTAAGGATTCCGCCTGGATGCTTCATGTCTTGCGCCAGCGGGACGACGTCGAAGTGGTCGGCCTATTGACAACCGTCAATGAGGCCTTCGGCCGCGTGGCCATGCATGGAGTGCGTCGGGAGGTTCTCCGGGCACAGGCTCGCGCCGCTGGTTTGCCTCTCTGGGAAATCCCCTTGCCCTGGCCGTGCAGCAACGTCGAATACGAGGAGCGTATGCTCCGCTGGTGCACTTGTGCCCGCCAAGCCGGCATCACAGCCGTCGCCTTCGGGGATCTGTTCCTGGAGGATGTCCGAGCTTATCGGGAACAACAGTTAGGCCAAGTGGGTTTGCGACCGCTATTCCCCCTGTGGGGACGTCCCCAAGACACAGCGGCACTGGCGGAAACTATGCTGGCGGCAGGACTGCAAGCCGCGGTAGTATGCATCGATCCCCGGCGCCTGGACCCGCCCCAACGGTGGATCGGCCGGTGGTACACGCGGCAATTCCTCCAGGACCTTCCCTCCGATGTGGACCCCTGTGGCGAACAGGGCGAGTTTCACACCCTCTGCGTGGCCGGGCCGATGTTCCGCTATCCCGTGCAAATCACACTGGGAACAGCGGTCGAACGCGACGGTTTCTGGTTCATCGACAGCCAACTTGCCTCGGAATGAGAGGACTCGTTCACCCAAAAAACAGTTTCTCTCACGCGAGCACAGATGGAGGTGTGGAGATGACGGCGGATGGCTGAACTCGTCGGTCAGGGAAAGGAAGTTGAAGTGAAGTAGAAGAAAAGGTTTGAGTAACAGCCGACGGAGAGGGAGGAAGGAACGTTGTAAAATCGAAGAACCCCGGTTCGGTATGGAACCGGGGTTCAGGGAAGGAAGAGGGTGCCGGCAATGACCTACTCTCGCCCTGGACGGACTACCATCGGCCCCTAAGCGTTTCACGGCCGTGTTCGGAATGGGAACGGGTGTTTCCGCTAGGGTATGGTCAC
>Ga0209478_1001067_pt1 | contig 23787 bp, 28 predicted proteins | sample DewCreD2012metaG_5_FD_184109 | JGI IMG/M metagenome (GOLD analysis project Ga0209478, IMG submission 184109) | Hot spring sediment bacterial and archeal communities from British Columbia, Canada, to study Microbial Dark Matter (Phase II) - Dewar... ... | reverse complement strand
CTCGGTGTGAATGCCCATATCAATTGCGATCTGGTGCTGGTACTGGACGATCTGCTACACCAGGAATGGCCATTGCTCTCTGCGGAACAACAGCGTCAGCGCCATGCTGATTATCTAGCCGTTAATCGTGTCATCGAACAAACTATTGATCGGGTGCAGGATGAAGTTATTGCTCCCTACTCAGTAACACTCCAGCTTCTCGATGCGGTTTGTGGGCCATTCGATGAGTGGTGTACCGCTCGTCTGATCCGTAACTGGCGTGATGATGTCTGGCAACAGGCACTGACAGTGATAAGCCTGGACGATCAGGAAGAACGTCTTGCTGCACGTCGTCAGGTTGATCAGCTCGCACTGGCCAGGGCTTATCTTCTCAGCGGTAATCTGACCGAAGTGAGAAGTTTTGGCTATCCATTGCGCTGGTTGAAACGACTACGTTTGCTTTAAGCTATAAACACAACGAGGAGATATGTCTGCTGAAACACCATTGCCATTGTGGCGGGTCTGGCTCTGGCCAGCAGTGGTAGGTATCACTATCGCTGTTGCCAATGTTCTGGTCTTTATCCTTCTCCCTCCCGATCTGGTTGAACGGTTAGGCGCCCTTGGTTACGTTGGGGCGTTTCTTTCTGCCGGAATTGCGAATGCGTCGATTGTGGTGCCGGTACCGTATTACCCATTGCTGATTCGCCTGGGACAGGCGTTTAATCCCTACGGCGTCGCAATCGCTGCGGCTGCCGGATCGGTTTTGGGCGAGCTGGTGGCTTTTTACGCTGGACGCAGTGGGCGCAAAGCGATGGAGCGCACCTCGTTCTACGATTGGGTGCATCGCCAGATGCAACACCCATGGCGTGCTCCACTGGTGCTGTTCGTCCTGTCTGCCCCTCCCAATCCCTTTTTCGATGTGGCAGGCATTATTGCCGGTGCAGTTGGGGTGCCGGTGTGGACATTTGTCATTACGGTGTTTCTTGCCCGCATCGTGCGCATGGGACTGGTCGTGGTGCTGGGCTATACTCTGTTTGGCGGATGGTGATAAAAACCGGTACGCTGTCGTTGTTCTCGTGACAGCGTACCGGTGCAGGCAATTGACCTTCAGGCTGAGCGAGTCTCGGATTCGCTACCGGGGTTGACGCTTGCTGCCTCAAGCGGTAAGTTGAGTGGGTTTTCCGCTTGAATCTTGATCTCCTCTGGATCGATGCCGGGTGCTGCGCCACCAAAGGTGGTATCGGCATGCAATACTTTCTGCTCTTTCAGCGCAGCGATCTGCTCTGGCGTCAACACACGTGACTCGTCGAAACCCAGATCAATCTCAAGCTGTGTGCCGCGCACATGCACACGACCCAGATCGTAGAAGCGGCGGGTGACCGTCGTCTTCATAAAGGCACGTAAACAACCCAACATATAGCGGCGCTTGAAGGGGTCTTTGATAAACGGGTATTCGAGAAACGCCTTACGCATGTAGAAGCGTGCATAGTTGCGGAGGACGCCTTTCAATACCTCTTCCCGATCCATCAAATCAGGCTTCATGATCGGAGTCACGAAGTTGTATTTGGCGTAATCACGCACCTCAACCCGGTCGCCCAGTTCCTCAAATAGTTCCGCAAATGGCCACGGGGTGTACATGTTCCAGTTCGCCATATCCGGCTTCCAGTCGAGGACGTAACGATAGGTCTCCTCGATGGTCTCCGGCGTCTCGTTCTCCATACCCATGATGAACTGGGCTTCAGCCACCATGCCGTGCTTCTTAATCAGTTCGATTGCCCGTTTATTCTGTTCAATGGTGGTCTGTTTGCGGAAGCGGTCGAGATTCATCTGGGCTGCCGCCTCGGTACCGAGCGAAATATGCACCAATCCCGCCGCTCGCCAGAGCGGTAACTGCGCTTCATCGCGCAAAATGTCGGTCACCCGCGTGTTGATGCCCCAGTAGACTCGTACCTGACGCCGTATCAATTCTTCGCAGAGGGCAGTGAATTTCTTGCGGTTGATTGTCGGTTCTTCATCAGCCAGGATGAAGAAGCCAACATTGTAATCACGTACCAGTGTCTCGATTTCATCAACAAATTTCTGTGGGCTGCGCGCACGGTAACGGCGCCAGAATTTCCACTGTGAACAGAATCGGCATGTGAACGGACATCCACGTGCGAAGTTGGGCACGGCCACGCGCACATTCAACGGCACGTAGATGTAGCGCTTCCAGTCGTAGAGGCTCCAATCCGGTGTCAGTTTGTCGAGGTCAGCAATCGGATCACGGGCCGGCGTCGCCACGACTTTGCCATCTTCGAGGTAGGCAATCCCGCGAATCTTTACCCGGTCACGCTGATCGCTACCATAGGCGATGGCCTGCATCAACTCGACAATAATCTCTTCACCTTCGCCACGCACGATATAGTCGATCCAGGGCGCTTCAGTCAGCACCTGACCATACATAAAGGTCGGATGGATACCACCGAGGATCAGCCGGGCATTTGGTAGTTCTTCGCGGGCAATCTTGAGCGTCTCCTGGGCTTTGTAGATCATCGGCGTGATCGCCGTCGCCATGACAACATCAGGGCGATTGTGGCGCAAGATAAGACGTAGCTTCTCGTCAGGCAGGTCTTCGGTCATGGCATCAACAAAGCGCAGGTTATCAAAACCTGCTGCCCGTAAAGCCCCGCCAATGTACGCCACCCAGCTCGGTGGCCAGTTGCCGGCAATCTCTGCTCCACCAGCATGGTAATTCGGCTGGATCATCATGATCCGCATGCGAGACCTCTCTTCCTTTTGACGACCAAGTCTGAACTACACGTACATAGAAAGCTATGATGAGCAGCAGATCATCTGCTCAACTCCACTGCAAACTCACACCGGCCCGTTCCCATCGCCCGGCACGCCACCTCGTGTACCCGCAATCGATCACAGACCACCCGGCGCAGTAAGCCCTCGAACGCAGCCCGATAGTAGGCACATACCGGTTCGGTAGCGCGTACCCCACGGGCTTCAACACTATCGGCCAGGGTCAAACGCCATGCGGGCTGCAACGTGTAGCCGAACCGTCCACTCCCGGCAAACGTCCAGGCATGACGGGCAATAGCGGGCAGAAAGATGCGCAGGGCGAGTCCAACCGGCAAACGGGGAAGTAACCAGCGAATTGGCACCGGTACGCGGTGTGTTGCCACATACTGCGCAGTCAAGTCACCAGATTGCGCGAGCACATCTGCTGCTGCCGATACCCCTAACCAGAAACGCAGATCGGCAATCAGGTCACCAAATTCGCTCTCTGGCAGCATATGGTCGGGCATCGCCTCCAGCAAATGTCCACGCCCTGTTCGCCGCAGCCAGTCCGCAACTGCCTCTTCACCGTACTGAGCACGCGCTGCTGCAACAGTCTGAATGATCGAATTTGGCCCAATTCGAGCTTCCGTAGCAACCTCTTGCATAGTCAGCCTGCACTATTGCTTGAAGTGTCAATGTATGCCTTAAATGTAACATTTTTGCTTCCATCCGCTCGTTGTGATTCATTCACTCAGCGTAAAAACCGGGTGAAGAAAGCTGGGCAGAAGGTTGGCAAGAGGTTTTACCTGGCAATGACCGCCAGGCACACTGGCTCTATCGAGCCATATCAATGCGTGTGTACTACTGAGGCGATTGCCCGTTCGCTATCGAGCGTGGGGCGGGCCGGGTGAAAGAGGGCCAGGAATTCAACATTGCCGGCAGGGCCGGTAATCGGGGATCGGGTCAGGGCCGCCGGATTGAGTCCACAGTCGCGTGCGAAGCTGAGAATATCGCGAATGACCTGCGCGTGCACTGCGGGATCACGTACCACACCGCCTTTGCCGACATGCTTTGGCCCTGCTTCAAATTGCGGCTTAATCAGTGCAACGATCCAGGCTGTCGGCGTCACGAGCCGCTGCACTGCCGGCAGAACCAGGCGCAACGAGATGAAGCTCACGTCGATCACGGCACAGTCGGCCAACGTATTGGCCGGCAGCGCCGTCAGATGGCGAATGTTCGTTCGTTCAAGCGCCACGACGCGCGGGTCATTCCGTAAACGGTGATCGAGAATGCCGTATCCAACATCAACCGCGAAGACGCGCCCGGCCCCCCGTTGCAGCAGGACATCGGTAAAACCACCGGTCGAGGCACCAACATCCAGCGCGGTCAGGCCTGTCGGATCAAGCGCAAATTGATCAAGGGCATGGGCCAGTTTAAAACCACCACGACTGACATACGGCAAGCCGGTACGCACCTCAACACTGGCATCGTCAGCGATCAGCGTCCCGGCCTTGGTCTGTACCTGACCATTCACCAGCACCTGGCCGGCCATGATCAATGCCTGCGCCCGTGCCCGTGTTTCAGCCAATCCACGACTAACCAGTACCTGATCGAGGCGCTGACGGGGCATACTCACTCTTCCCGCTGCAATTCAAGTTCCAGCCGGGCGATCTCTTCCTCTAATTCGGCCACCATGGCCCGTAACCAGTCCGGCGGTGGGTTGTGGGGATCGTGGAGTTGGGCGCGCAGCATACGTAATTGACTGCGCCGTAAACGCAACTGTTCACGAATGGTTGAATGGCGATCAACCGGTGGTGAAGCGGGTGGCAATGGTTGACCGGCAAGGTAGTCAGTCACCAGTTCGGTGATCAAATCATCAAGCTCAATATCCCGCTCCCGGAGCAACCAGTTCAGTTGCTCACGTTGGGCCGGGGTCAGCCGAAAGCGAGTTGGAATCGTAAAATATCCGCTCATACTGCCCTCATTATATCAAATCTGGGCGCAGCGACAGCGTGACCCACCATCCAATCATCACCCTATGCCGGCGTCGCGCCCTTCACTTCACCCCTAGCCCCAGCTTCCATCGGGGGAGTGGGGAGTAGGGAATGGGGCGTGGGTATGATCGCGATGTATGCTGTTTTGGGCGACTGGCCCGGTGGCAGCGCGCCGCTCCAGCCGTGCTATCACGTGCCTGATGGATTGCCTTACGCGCCCATCATGTGCGTGGCGCAGGGTTTGGAGTGCGGCAGCCATGCTGCCGCGCCAGCCGTGCTCACGATCCGGCGCGTGGCCCACCGTTCCCCATCCTGGTCACGGGGGTGCTGGATGGGATCGTTCAATCATCACCAGTCGTTCCGTCCCTTTATAATGCACCGACATCACCAGAAGGTGCCGTATCGTTGATTTGGTTTATAATGGAACAGGTACAACACCAATACCGGCTAGCATAGAGGGTTTCACCATGTGGTGGCAATCGCTTCTCGATCACTGGATTCTTGCGCTTCACATTCCTGACGGGTTTCTGCACGCACCCGTTGCCCTACTCTGGTGGGTGCCAACGGTGATTATGATCGGTCTTGCCCTACGCGCCGTGCAACAATCGGCTGCCGAACGCACCGTCCCCCTGATGAGTGTCCTGGCTGCGGCTATCTTCGCCGCACAGATGCTGAATTTCCCCATTGTCGGTGGTACATCCGGTCACCTCCTGGGTGGTGTGCTTGCTGCTATCGTCCTGGGGCCATGGGCCGGTATGGTCGTGATGACATGTGTGATTGTCCTTCAGGCCATTGTGTTTCAAGATGGCGGTATCGTGGCTATGGGGGCCAATATCTTCAACATGGGGATTGCCACCGCCGCGATTGGTGGCTGGATCGCCCGTCCCCTGCTGGTTCAGGATCATGCCTTCACCACCAATCGACTCCGTATTGCCCTGGTTGCTACCGCTACCGGCTGGTTGTCGGTGATGGTCGCCGCCGTTCTTACCTCTGCGCAACTCGTGCTCTCTGACCTGCCGGCAGGAATCGTCTTTCCGGCGATGCTCGGCGTCCATGCACTGATTGGGATTGGCGAAGGAGTATTGACGGCGGCTGCGTTGCTCGCCCTGGTCACGGCCCGGCCAGACATCCTGCAGCCAGGCGATACGCCAACCCCGATGCGCACCCAGTTGCTAACAGCAGGTGTGTTCATCGCTGCTCTGCTTGCCGTGCTTGCACCGCTTGCCTCTCCCGACCCGGATGGGCTTGAGCGGGTCGCTGAAGATGTCGGGTTCCTTGATCGTGCCCTCGACGCACCATACCAGATTATGCCCGACTATACCGTCCCATTGCTCGGCGAGACTCCACTCTCGACGATTGTCTCCGGTCTCATCGGGGTCATCATCACAGTTGGCATCGTGTGGGGCATTGCTGTCATGCTCCGCGCCCGCAGGCCATCACGCTCGTAACGACCCCTATGCAGGCAGGGTATACCGCTGGAGACGGACGAGTCAAGACCGGGCTGGCCCTCGGATTTGTGCTCACGATGGCGTGGATTCCGGTGGCAGCGTGGGATGCATTGCTGCTGGCAGCCGGTGTCCTGTGGGGAACACTCTGGTGGTGCCGGGTCGGCGTATGGACGATCTGGCGCCGGTCGCTGATTGCCGTGCCATTCGTCCTGACCGCGCTCACCCTCGTGGTGTCACAACCCGGTACACCACTGGTGAGCATCACGGTCGGGCAACAGGCCATCATCGCCACCGACGGTGGCATCGCTGCCGCCGCCACCGTCCTCATCAAAGCCTGGCTCTCAGTGCAGGCAATGCTGACGCTCATGGCAACCACACATTTCAGCGAGGTTGTGCAGACCGGTGCTGCCCTTCGTTTGCCGCCGATCCTGCTGGCTATCCTGGACATGACCTACCGCTATCTGTTCATTATGCACGAGGAAGCGATCCGTATGCTGCGGGCACGCGACAGCCGCTGCGCCGCCATTCCCGGCTACCGCCATGGTCAGACCCTCCGCTGGCGGGCACGGATCACCGGCCAGATGATTGCCACCCTCGTGATCCGTGCCTACGAGCGGAGTGAGCGGGTCTACGCGGCAATGCTGGCCCGCGGCTACACTGGTCATCCCCTGCGTACCACCCATCCCCCACTCCGGGGGAGCGAGTATGCGCTGCTCGGTGGTGGATTCGTGGTCTTCGCAAGTATCCTTGTCATTGCCTACACCTGAACCATGATTGAACTAACCCAGCTCTGGTATCGCTACCCCGATCACACACCGGCCCTGCGTGGGATCAACCTGACCGTCGCCGCAGGCGAAAAAGTCGCCCTGCTCGGCGTTAATGGTGCCGGCAAAAGCACGCTGCTCCTCCACCTCAACGGAACGCTCCATCCAGAACGCGGAACCGTGGTCGTCAACGGGACACCGGTCACAAAACAGACCGTGCGCCAGGTGCGGGCAATGGTCGGGCTGGTCTTTCAAAACCCCGATGACCAGCTCTTCTCGGCAACCGTCGGTGATGATGTCGCATTCGGGCCGCAGTATATGGGGCTACCGCCGGCAGATGTCACCCAACGAGTACACCAGGCGCTGGTGGCAGTCGGCATGCAGGGATTCGAGCAGCGCCCGCCCCATCGCCTCAGTCTCGGTCAACGCAAGCGGGTCGCTCTGGCCACGGTGCTGGCGATGCAACCGGCCATCCTCGCCCTCGATGAACCGTCTGCCGGCCTTGATCCGCGTGCCCGCCGCGAACTGATCGAACTCCTCCACGCCCTCCCCCAAACGATGATCATCGCCACGCATGACCTTGACCTGGTAGCCGATCTCGCGCCACGTGCGATTGTCATGGCCGATGGGCAGATCGTCGCCGATGAAGCGACGACAACCCTGCTTGCCGATCAGCACCGTCTGTATGAATTCGGTTTGCGATAGGAATCAGGTAAGAGGACGCCACTGCCGGAGCTGCGTAAAGAAGCGCGCAACCATCTCGGTATGCAGCGGGAAGGCCAGCTCAATCGGCGCAGTGACAATCACCCGTTCCGCAGCTTCACTGTTTGGCAGAAAGCGGGGCAAATCCTCACTCCGCAACAGTGGCCCCAACCCAAATACCAGCAAATAGCCGTCAGAGGTGCTGCGTACCGCAAAATCGCTGATCAATGCCGGATCAACCTCAACCCCGGCTTCTTCGTGCAGCTCGCGCGCAGCCGCATCCTGCCAGCGCTCACCCATCTCGATAAACCCACCCGGCAGTGCTAATTGCCCACGCCGTGGATAGGCAGCGCGTCGAATCAGGAGCAGGCCATCATCAACCGGCTGCAACAATAACACAACCGGTAAGGGGTTGCGATAGGTTGTGCTTCCACAGTTGGCACACAATCGTGGCCATGGCTGATGCTCGGCGAAGGGGTGACCGCAAAATGAACAGAACGAATGTTGGCGATACATGTGTCTCTAAAGCGACGATTAACAATTCCAGCAAGGACTGTAGTATAACATAAAACAGTCCCCCTTGCGCATTGCGGATTCACCCACTTGATACCACGAGGCTGATGGTTGTGTCCAGCTTTTAAACCTCGGCCAGATTGTGACAGACTCACATACTGCCGGCTCCATCTTGCACCCCGCCGGCGAGCGCCTGTGCCATCCCACCGCTCTGTCACTGTGTAGAGAGCATCAACCGGCGCCAATTTATTAAGACTCAGTCTCAAAAATACAGTGCGCATTTCACTACAGCGGTACCTCATCACCCTACGCCTCACCCACTCTCACCCTGCAAACAGAACCCTGGTCATGGTGTGACAGACTCACATACTGCCGGCTCCATCTTGCACCCCGCCGGCGAGCGCCCGTGCCATCCCACCGCTCTGTCACTGTGTAGAGAGCATCAACCGGCGCCAATTTATTAAGACCCGGTCTCAAAAAATACAGTGCGCATTTCACTACAGCGGTACCTCATCACCCTACGCCTCACCCACTCTCACCCTGCAAACAGAACCCTGGTCATGGTGTGACAGACTCACATACTGCCGGCTCCATCTTACACCCCGCTGGCGAGCGCCCGTGCCATCCCACCGCTCTGTCACTGTGCAGAGAGCATCAACCGGCGGCAATTTATTAAAACCTGATCTCGAAGATACGGAACGCATTTCACCACAGAGGCTTGTTGCGTTTCGTCAATGCCTGCAATCGGCGTCATTATCACCCGTAATCCACGCATTTTGGTAGTACAATAATAATAATAATACAAGCACCATTAGAAATATTTAAATAATCTTAAAGGAATACACCTATGACTATCTATCAGTTCTCCGCACAACGAATTGACGGTTCAACCCAATCACTGGCCGACTTTCGCGGTCAGGTGTTGCTGATTGTTAATGTAGCCAGCATGTGTGGTTTGGCTCCTCAATATGCGGGTCTCGAACAGCTTTATCGTCGTTATCGCGACCAGGGCTTCACAGTATTGGGCTTTCCGAGCAACCAGTTTATGCAGGAACCACGCAATAATGAAGCAATTGCCGAATTTTGTGAGCGTACATATCAGGTGACCTTCCCCCTCTTTGCCAAAATTGATGTCAACGGGCCGAACGAACACCCGTTATTTACCTATTTGAAGACTCAATTGCCCGGTCTATTTGGCAGCACAGCGATCAAATGGAACTTCACGAAATTCCTGGTTGATCGCAATGGCAAGCCATACCGCCGGTACGCACCGACCGATCTGCCATCGCAGATCGAAGACGACATCGTGTTGCTCCTGCGTCAACAGCCCAAATCTTTGAGTGCATAGTCATCAGTGTCTATACCTGATTGAGCGTGATACCATCGGGTGCACGAGCTACAGGAAGTTGCTCTTCATGACGGGCAAATCCTCAACGAATCGCCATAATATCCAGACAATCGAAATCGCCTGATCCGCGCCAGTGTGCTTGATGCCACCACCCGCAGTCCGACCCTGACCATCCGGGCACGGGGCACCGCAGCCGGCGGGGTCTGGCCGAGCATGGCCCTGCGGATTAACGGCGCCATCGTCCAGCGCTGGACGGTCACCAGCACGACCTTTCAGACCTATACCTATACCCACCCAACCCCCCTCGACGCCGATCAGACCATTGACCTGCTCTTCGAGAACGATGGTGTGGTGGGCAACGACGACCGCAATCTCTTCATTGACACCATTCAGATCGGCTCCCAGGTCATCAGCGCCGGCCAGCGGGGGGTCAGCTATGACCGGGGGGCACTTGATGGGCGCGACGTGTACGCCAGCACGGGCGCGCTCCCCTGGCAGGGCGCACTCCGGCTCACCGAGCGGTATACGTATGACAGCGTGGGCAATCTGACCCGGAAAGCAGACCTGCCGATCACCTATGGCACCACCGGGAATGGCCCGCACCGACCGACGACCATCGGTGGGCAGGAGGTGCGGGCCGACGCGGCAGGCAATCTCACGACGGTGAATGGGCGGCAGATTGTCTGGAACGCCCGCGGGTTACCGGCCAGCGTGAGCACAGCCGGCGTCAGTGAGCAATATGGCTATGATGCGACCGGCGCGCGAGTCACGGTCATCAGCAACGGGGTCCGCCAGCGCGTCGTCGGGGGCCTCTGGGAACACCACGGCACCAGCATGCGCCATGTCTATACGCTTGGGCAGCGGCTGGTCGGCGTGCGTGACGTCACCAGTGGCACGCGTACCTTCCTCCACCTGGATCACCTGGGCAGTATCAGCGTTGCCACCACGGCCCAGGGGAGCGTCATCCGGCAGGAGGATGACCCGTGGGGCGCAGTACGGGTGCCGGCCGTCCAGGCCGGCCACGTCCCGATCACGGCGACGAATCGAGCGTCTACCGGCCAAACGCGTGATGCCAGTGGATTATTGTAGTATCATGCACGATACGACGATCCCGACATCGGGCGGTTTCTCTCCGCCGACACCATCATCCCCGCCAGCCCGCCGCTCACCGTCTGGCCGAGCGATGCAACGGCGCAGGGGATGTGGCGCAGCGCCGGCAGCGGCCCGGTCAACCCGCAGGACCTGAACCGCTATGCCTACGCGCTGAACAATCCGCTGAAATACACCGACCCGACGGGGCATTGCCCAGCTCCCACCAACGACTCAGGCCATGTGATCTGTGTAGACTTTTTTATCCAAACTCATACCATCATCTTCGGAACGGGAAAAGGTGATGGACGAGGTTTTGATCCAAACTCACATTCCGCAGAGTCTCGTGCATACTTCTACTTATATCTGGATGAGCGTGGCGTGCTGCAAAACGTCGTATCGCACATTAACCCATCGTGTGTGATTGTGGTTGGGTGTTTTCAACCACTGAATGAACACAATGTGTTGATAGCATCACAAGACCCGGATACGCTTGACATTACGCTATCATGGAACCTGACGAATGGTGTTTCAAGTCACCTCTTGCGCCTTAGCGAGGACATCTATCGCGCAGAGGCAGACATTGGATCAATGGCGATAGGCTCTACCCTTGTGGGTTTCATCGGAAGAATGCTTCCAGCCATCAATGGTACGTTGACCCTATCTTTATCTGCTGATGGGCAGTTCAACCTTTCTCGCTTGAACCGCGATCCATATCCTAGTTTGGAAATCTACCACTATTACAACGGAGCATTACAGTATACCATTGCGCGATTGCCTGAATGTGACTTTGTAGGTAATCTGGGGCCATTCATTTGGCTTAATCCCCTGGCTCGCAATGAAACACGTTAGTCGGAGGTTATACTGCTATGGGGCATTCAACAATCACGACACGTCCACTGTATCGACGTATTGTGCTAGTGTATCTCATCACCATGGCCTCGCTGGTATTTACAGCGTACTATCATCTGGATTATGCCGCTGATGGTCTGGGCAACGTTTCCTGGCAAACATTAGTAGATGCATTTCCAATCTTCTTTCTGTTCATCTCGATCTTTTTCTTTCTTGCTAGCATCAGTCTTATGAGATGGCGGGGTCGTCTCGCGGCAAAACTGGGCATGGCAGCCTCCATCTGTGCCTGGCTCTACTATGGTCTGATAAACTGCGCCATGTTGTTAGCCTTCGCCCTGCTACCGCTCTTTCACCCACTAGGAATAATTGTATTTGGCTTACCGATCATTTTGCTGTACTTCTCGTATACGTCCTCGTGGCAGCTCTTGCGCAGGATACCCCCGGTGTGAGGAAGATGCTGGCAAGGAGCGATGAGCGCCACATCTGTCCCAGGTTCGTTCCCATCACACTCACATCGTTGAGGTGAAGACACTAGCAAGGAGAAATCAGGGGCAACTGTCGCAATACTGGCAACCAGGGTACTCCCATGCGATGCAGCGTGGTCCCGAACGGTATGGACAACGTACTCGTTGCATGACGCTACTATCTCTGGTATCCTAATCGACAGATAAGCATACCACTGGATGATAGGCATTCTAGTACTGCTGCTGTCTGACCACCAGCGCTCGCTGCCGACACCGCGTCCACCGCGCTGACCGTCGTTCCTGGCAGCGGAGGGGCACTGATCCGCGGCGCAGCCCACGCCGACGAGGCAGCGGGTGCCCTGCACGCTATGGCCCACGCCGATGAGGCGGCGGGCGCGGCGTAGGCGGGGGCTGAGGGTTATGAGTCAGGAAAGGTTATCTTATATGGTTCACCGAGCAACCCTTCCCTGCCAAGTACCCGCCCGGGACGTGACGGAAAAGTGTCGTGTACCTGCCTTGAACCAGCAGATGGAATCCGCAGTTCGTTCAATCGCAATCCGCGGCCAGATGATCGGTATTGGGAGGTCGATACGTTTGCAGTCCAGCAACACGGTGGACACATCGTCTTCGATGGCGGTCAGCCGATCATGGATGTGCACGGCAAGCCCTTGGGTGGGACATACCCACGTGGCCATGTGTCTCTCGTGTTTCCCGATCGATCGAAAGGTTGGGTTGAGCGAACACTACCGCAGTGGTTGAGCGCACCACGCAAGGTGCTGGCCGAGTAACAGCTATACTCGGCGACGACCATGGTTCGTTGATAACGATGCAATCCGTCACATTAGCGAGGCACTGTCGATGTTCTATCATGCTGCACTCCTGTTCGATACCACCGGGTTTGCCCAGGAGGCACGCGCCCTGGCGCAGCGCGTAGACCGCGGTGACCTCCAGCTCCTGCACCAGCGCGCAACCCAGATCGCTGCGGCAACGCCGGCAGCACTGTTTCCTCTCCGGGCATATGGTGAACCGCTGCGACAGCCGCGGCCACTGGCCGACGTTGGAACCAATCCTGTCTCCAATGCTGAGATTGGCGACTGGCTGATGATCGTTTTGTCGCAGTACGTCCGCCCCTGTCCGTCATCGATTGGCTTCCATTGGCAGGCCCTGAAGCTAGCCTTGCGCGAACGAGGCTGGACGCAGGCCGAATGCGATCTCCTGATGCACGGCCAGCCGCTCGGTACGCTGATCGGAAAAGCACCAGTGGGCATCCAGGACCACATCGTGCGACACCACGACCCGTATTGGCGGTGGATCCGACCTGATTATAGCTATACTCACGGGGGCTGGCTGGGACTCGAACACTGTGCCACGTTCTTTCGTCGGCTTTGTGCACGTGACCACGAGCTACGTCAGCGCACGCACGCACCTGGCCGGCATCTGCCGGAAGACCTCCGTGCCTCAGCCATCCAGGGGTATCAAGCGGCCTGTCACATGCTCTCGGCGGCGCTTCAAGCGCACCAGGGGCTGTATATGGTCATTCTTTGGGATCAACCAGACGTCGGTGATGCGCACGGTGGCTAGACATGCACGCCGTGGGCGACGAGTGCGCTATGATCACGTCGCGCGCTGGGAGGATTGAAACACCATCTAAGCTAGCAGATGAACCCGTTGAGTTCTCTCATGAACTCGACGAGCCTGGATGGGAACTGCGCAGGATCGAAATCGTTGCGGGTGGTCACGCAGCAGTTGCCCCGCGGCATGATCAGAGCGAGCAGCTCTGGCAACAGGACGCTCCCGCTGGCCGATAGCATAATGCAAGTGCGCGGCACTACCGGTGTGACCAGTGTCAGGTACGACAAGCCCGAGCCCGCTCGTCATACAGCAACAGACGTCTACTACCACAGTGACGTAGCTGCACCACGACCATCTGGAGCGCGTGCTTACTCCCCAACAGCTAGACACTAGCCGACTGCTATCGTATCATGTCATAGCAATCGCTCCCCACCAGCCCGTCACGAACAGCAGTATCAGGTGATAGGGAGCGCAGCGCCGGCAGCGGCCCGGTCAATCCGCAGGACCTGAACCGCTACGCGTACGCGCTGAACAACCCGCTGACATACACCGACCCGACGGGGCATCATCCGTGTACACTGCTCGTTGCCGGCGGGCCGGTTGGCGCTACCGTTGCGGTGAGCTGCCTGCTCTTCTTCGCCGCTGTGGCGGCGGGTGGTATCATCGTCGGCGAAAGCATCCGCCACGCGGCAACTGATGGTCAGGGACCGCGGCTGCCCCCGTTCAGCACGGATACTGGCGGGCAACCGGCGGATCCGGGTGGGTTGGAGCCAGACCCAAACCGGCGGGGAGCTGAGCAGGAGGAGGTGGCGCCAGGACCTGCACCAGCTCGCCCTGCATCTACTCCCTTTGGACGCTCGGTTCAGACCTTGCAGCACCAGCTCCAGACCGGCAAGGGCCCCTGGAATCGGGTAACGGCGCACGCAGAGCCTGCGCAGGCAACGGTGTATCGCGGAGGGGTAAGTATTGAGGAGGTGTACGTTCATCAACAAACTGGGGAGCGTATCATCCGGCATATCGTAGTGCGCGACGGCAAGATACTTCACGAGACATTTCGTTCGTATGCCAAGTTCGGGAGACCATGACATGCAGTATTTCAGCGAACGTGAATCCCTGGCCTACCATGTGCTGTCATTGCTCGTCGACGCTCCCTCCTCGTTTGCAGCGTTGTACGGTGGGTTAGTACGCCACTACGGCTATCCACGCACCTTGAATCTTGCTGACCTTATGGCAACCTTGCACAGCCTAGAGCAGCATGGGTGGATTACCGCCTGGCAGATGAGCGCGGATGGCCACGTTCACGCACTGCATGCCGCTGACCGGGAGCGAGCACTCCTCGCCTATCAGCGTTGGCTTCCCGCAGCCGACCTCGCTGACCTGGCGGTCGATGAGATTGGCGTATGGTATGAGATAACTACCGCTGGGCGCACCGCATGGCAACGCTGGGACGACGCGGCCACGTCGGAGCCGCAGGCGAGCTGGACGCTGGATCAGGTGACGGCGACGCAAACACTGATCATTCACGCAGCAACTGAAGCGCTGGCGGCAGCCGTCTTGCACTGGTGGCTTACGACCCACCCGGAGATCGCCGTCATCAGGAGCAGCCAGCGCATTGAGCCGGTTGCTACCGCTTCCTTGCGCAGTGGCATCACTATTCCCAACGGGGTTCGGCTGGTAGTCCGGTACCAGCCGGTGCTTGAACCACCGACATAGCGGTGAAGCACCAGAACACATCATTAGACCGCCCCGGGTGCGTATCCAGGACGTCACCGTCTGGCGCTTCGCACATAAACCTGCGGCTAGACAGCGCTCAGTGACACCGGACCGCGCCTGGACGCCAGCGGGTTGCTGGAGTATCATGCCCGGTACGACGATTCGGCGAGCGGGCAGTTCATTGCGCTGGACAGCAGCGTCGTCGGCGCGGAGCCGCTGACAGCGGCGCCGCACTACGCCACCGTGCGCAGCGTGGGGACTGGACGGCAGCAGCCCGGTGCACCCCGCACGACCTGACCCGCTCCGCGTATGCGCTGAACAATCCGCTGACATACACCGACCCGACGGGGCATCATCCGTGTACACTGCTCGTTGCCGGCGGGCCGGTTGGCGCTACCGTTGCGGTGAGCTGCCTGCTCTTCGCCGTCGCTGTGGCGGCGGGTGGTATCATCATCAGCGAAAGCATCCGCCACGCGACAACTGATGGTCAGGGACCGCGGCTGCCCCCGTTCAGCACGGATACTGGCGGGCAACCGGCGGATCCGGGTGGGTTGGAGCCCCAGGATTCGCATCAGCCACCTGAACCCGCTGGTCGGGAAGCACGAGCAATCTATGAGACAGCACGTCGTGTCAACTACCGTGGCACCTATTTTGCACACCACCCCCGTCTTCGCCCATTCAGCGAACACATTGTGGTACATCATCGGATACCATTGGATGTCTTGTTACGACGACCAGGTCTGTTTACCGCCGAAGAGTTGAATGCTGCCACCAAGCTCAGAGGTATTCCTGTACGTGAGCATTCTCATCTCCACTTGTCTGTCATCCATCGCAACTTGTGGGACAAGTTCTGGACGAATAATCCGCACGCAACTCGTGAGCACATCATCGCTTTCGCACGGAGCATTGATGAGCAGTATGATTTGCAAAACCTCGCGTACAAGGCATTCCTTCAGCCGTAAAGATAAAGCTTCTGTGCGTAATGTATACAAGAGACGCTTCAGGAGCACTAGTACAAATATGGGAGTAGGATCCCGATGACCTCAACAACGCATGCCATTGCTCGGTGGAGGGATTGTATGAATAGTTTGCCTCATCTTTACACCCTTGTGACGGTACCCGTTGTCGGACATCTACGCGATACGATTCCTGACACTATCTACTGTGTGACGTGTGGGCGACCAGTACACCCGTGGCGGAACGCACGACTTGTGATTGATGTTCCTTTCATTACAGAGATTTTTAAAAGCACGGACGGAACGTGGTTTATCACGGATAGGTTGAAGAACCAGCTTGAAACGTTAGGCGCACGAGGTTATGTGACGCAAGAGATTCCGTTTGAGTTTAGCGATGATTATTACCGCTGGGCATCAATAAGGAATGACCGGACACAAAGGCAGCAACCATTGTATTATCTTGCGATTACTGGATTGTGTGACGGTCCCTGGGTATCTCATCGTCGAGCTGGTCAGTGTCCCACCTGTGGGCAAGCGATGGCTATCGTGGACGATATGGAAACCCTTATCACTGCCTTACTCGATGATGCTCCACCACCAACGCGACTGGTGTATCCCGACACCTGGCACCAGGAAGACCTCTTCTATCTCAGCGAACCAGGCCCTCCGCTCATTACTGAGCGAGTCGCGCAGCTCATTGTGCCACACAGACCTTCTCCGGAACGTGTGAGACCGGTGCATTCTACAAAGGCACAACACGGACACGCTCTAACGTATGCAGATCCTCATACTATTGAGCTGTACCCGGCTCGGTGGGTTGATCGAGATTGAAGTGATGCGGCACTCGATGAAGAGCTTACCCTCAACAACCTCGCTTACCAAGCGTGCTTACGATCACCTCCTTTCCGTTCATTGTTGCTTGATTTCCAGATCCATCGCACAGCGTGTGCGATGCTGCGCTGGCTTGGACGCGGTTAACTGGTCATCTGATGTGAGATGCAAATATATGGATGCAGGAGATGCTACCATGGCTCTATGCCTTGCAATTTGTTCCAGTTATAGGCTATCTTACGAAGATGGTACCGTCCACCATATACTGCCGACAATGTGGACACGAGATTGGTGATTGGCAAGAACTCGATCTTGTTCTCGATCACGTGCCGGAGTGGGATCTTGTTGCGAGCAGCGAGGAGGCATACTTCATTTCGCCGCGATTCCTCGTGCGGTTAGCAGACATCAATGCGAGCGGGTACACCTATCGTCCGATCAAGATGAGCTTCAGCGATGATGTTCACCGCTTTTATCCTGAGATGACCGACTTGCCGGAGTTGGCACCGCAATTTCACCACCTAGTGATCACCGTGCGATGCGATGGCCCATGGATGTACGCCACGAAAGGCGAACCTTGCGCTCTATGTAGCCAACCAGTCCCTATCCCACCTAAACGCATCAACATCGAGCGCCTTACGCCTGACATAGCAGGTGAGACGATACAACCACCGCGCCACGTGTTCCCGAACACGTGGTGCAGCGAAGATTTCTTTTATCTCACCGAACCCGGGCCGCTGCTGATAACCGAGGGTGTAGCGATGATGTTTGCTGAAACTGGAAATGTATAGAGAGAACGTATCGCGGATCGAAATGCCATCCGCCGACTAATGCTGTGCGGCAAAGCTAGAATGGAAGGGTTGGTATGTCGAACGAGGGGTAGTTCTTGGAGCCGCTGATTGGGTAAGGACATCGTCCAACGCTGAGGCCCCCTCATGAGATAAGTACGTGCGTCCATGCCCCCTCGATGCAGCCAGCTCGATTGCCACACACCCCAACAGCACGATGGGTGTGCTGCACAGCTTAGCAGCATCAGCGTGGCAACCACAGCAAAGGGTGCAGAAAACGTCAGGACTATGGCCTGTGGGATGCGCTCAAGGTACCAGCAATTCAAGCCGGGCAGGACTCAATCACAGCAACACATTGAACCTATGCAGGTCAACAAGGTGGCACTACCGGATTACAGGAACATCAGTTCGGGATCAGGAACTCCGTTTTGGCTACACGTGAACGGAGCACAACGCGATCTCTGTCATTAAGGAATGCCAATGGATGAGTTTCACGTGATGTCGGCTTAAAGAGAACTGACGTTATTGTACTATAATGCCAGCAACGACGATCCTGACATCGGGCGGTTTCTCTCCGCCGACACCATCATCCCCGCCAGCCCGCCGCTCACCGTCTGGCCGAGCGATGCGACTGCGCAGGGGATGTGGCGCAGCGCCGGCAGCGGCCCGGTCAACCCGCAGGACCTGAACCGCTATGCCTACGCGCTGAACAATCCGCTGCCCGCCACCGACCCGACGGGGCATCTGCCGCTGCTGCCGGTGCCCATCGCTGGCGGGCTGGCGCTGCTGAAGGCGATTGACGACGGCTGGACGACGTGGGATGCCGTGCAAGCCACCCACACGCTGGCCGATCCGCAGGCGTCGGTTGAGGAGAAGCGCGCGGCGGCGGCCAATCTGGCCCTGACCGCCGCGCTGGAAGCGGCTGAACCTGATGACCTGCTGCCGGTTGCGCTACCCCTCGATGACCTGCTTCGGGTTGGGATCATCGGGGGGAGCAAGGGGGCGGGAAAGTCATTACCCGCTGCGTATGAGATCGCGAAGGCTGGTGGCCGTCAGGCTGGCGTTCTCAAAAACTATCTCTCACGGCGTTCGGCAGAAATTGAGCGTGCACTACGCAGCCTGGAGCGGCAGGCCGCACTGCATCGTGACAAGCTTGCCAATCCCGCACAGTATGCCGAAGAGTGGGAAACCATGACTGCCGAGCGACGGAAAGCTCTACTGCGTTACTGGCATAAAGAAGCTACCAATTACGCAGAGCAAGCTGATGTGCTGCGCGGCCTGCTGATGGAACGTAGTCAAGGAGGCTCGTGAATGGATGAAAAGACCCTTATCTATTTTTTGCAGTATTTTGCAGGGCTTTTGTACGAACGAGCCTTGGAAAGTAAGGAGCGATGCACGGCTGCTCAGAAGAGACCCGATAAGCCTGGCAGTCGTGACTTTGCGTGCGGGCATGCTCAGGCTTACTATGAGGTGCTGTCTACGTTTGTGCATCAAGCTGAGGTCTTTGGTATTCCGGCTGATCAGCTCGGCATCCCCAACATCGATCCCGATGAGCTGCTGCGCTAGCATAGCGTCCATTCTAGCCTGGACACCAACCAACTGCTATCGTAGCATGCGATAGTAATCACTCCCCGTCTCTCCACTAGCCCATCATGAACAGCAGTGCCAGGTGATGGGGAGCGCAGCGCCGGCGGCGGCCCGGTCAATCCGCAGGACCTGAACCGCTCTGCCTATGCGCTGAACAACCCGCTGACGTACACCGACCCGACGGGGCAGTGGGTTGAGAGCGCCATCGATATCGCGTTCATCGCGTATGATCTATGGGACATTGCCCAGAACGGGTTGACGCGGGAGAACGGACTGGCGCTGGCGGCGGATGTGGGCGGGTTGCTCCTGCCAGGGCTGACCGGCGGCGGGATGCTGGTGCGCGTCGCCGCCCGAATGGAGCGCTTTGCCGGCGCCAGCCCGGCGATCCGGCAAGGCGTGGAGCGGCTAGCCAAGATCGTCGAAAACCCTAACGTGCCCCCGGCCTACCGCCACGGGCTGGCGATGCAGTTGCAGCGGGCCGAGATGTTGTACGCGCAAGGCAAGCTGCAAGGGGTGGAGGTGCTGGTCGAAGGTGGCCGCGTCGACTTTGTGCTGGTCACCGACGAACTGGTAGAGTTCAAGTACTGGACGCAAAAGCATACAGATACAAATATCGATAGGCTTGCCAACCAGTTGAAGCGGTATCAGGCCTCGGGTCGCCCCATCATCCTGGAGTTGGGCCGGACGAAGACCGACCCGATCACCGAGGCGTATCTGGACAAGTTGCTCAAAGAGCTGCAAGGACTAGAGCCTGTTATGGACTTTTCGGTTCTGCTCGTATATCATGACGCTATGACACGAAAAGCCTATCCCAGTGATGTTTCCGATGAGGAGTGGGCGTTTGTCGCGCCCTATTTGACGCTGATGGACGAAGCAGCACCGCAGCGGAACTACCCCCTGCGCGACGTCTCCAATGCGCTGCGCTACCTTCTGCGTACCGGTGCGCCGTGGCGGATGCTGCCCACTGACGTGCCGCCGTGGCATGTGGTGTATCAACAGACCCAGCGCTGGCTGAAGGCGGGTGTGGTTGAGCAGATGGTGCATGATGTGCGGATGCTGCTGCGCGACATCACCGACCGCACGCCCCAGCCTCGCGCCGTCGTTGTGGACAGCCGGACACTCCAGTCGACGCCAGAAAGCGGGGAACGTGCCGGCTACGATGGACATAAGCGGCGCAAAGGCTCGAAGGTGCATGTGGCGGTGGCTACCCTGGGGCACCTGCTGGCGGTTGTGGTCACGCCAGCCAATGAACAAGACCGGGCGCAGGTGGCGGCGCTGGCACAGCGCATGCAGGCGATACCTGGCGACACGGTGGAGGTGGCCTTCGTTGACCAGGGCTACACCGGTGAGCAACCGGCAGCCGATGCCGCCGCCCACGGCAGTCGCCTGGCGGTGGTCACGCTGCCGACCGCCAAGCGAGGCTTTGTCTTGCTGCCGCGGCGCTGGGTGGTCGAGCGCAGTTTCGCCTGGATGACGCGCTTCCGTCGCCTGGTGCGTGACGACGAACGTGTGGCGGAGACGCTGGCCGGCTTGCATGTCGTTGCCTTCGCCATCTTGTTGGCCCATCGGTTTGTCTCGCTCATGGTTCAACGTTCATAACAGGCTCTAGGCGTCACCATCACACGGGATCGCATTCGCCTGGTGGATTTAGAGTGAGGGAGCAAGATGGACAAGATTAGCGTCGAGCTACGGTTCTTTCAGGTGCAAACGAACGCAGCGGCAGACATCGTAGCGCTGATGGCGGAGACGGCCCGTCACGGCGCTGCGTTCTGGACGGCAGCCGACGACCGCCCTCTTCCGCCCGAGGAATGGTTGACCGTCGTGCAAGCGCTTATGGAGAGAAAGTGGCAATTTCAGGAATGGAATGTACCTCTGGCCATTCGCTTCGCAGACCTACCCGACCTATCGCTGTATTTCAGCATCGACCAGTTCGATTCCAAGCAGAAGCATAATCTATTTGTTGTCGGAACGGTGCTCTTCGCCGATGAACAGCATCTTGCCGAACCGCTGGCGCAACGGCTGGTGGACCTGGGGCGGGCGCTCTATCCCATGGTTCAGCCGGGGCTGGGGTTTGTGGACGGCGACAATGCTGTGTATCCCGAAGATGCCCCTAAACTGCGCCTCAAGCACATCGCCTGGGTCAACTTCTTCAGCCCGGCGTATGTGCAGAAGTACGGCCGGGAGTTCTTGCTGGGCCTGCCCGGCCACAAAACCGAACTCCTGCCCGACGGCGGCGTGTTCCATCAGCTCGCGCCCACCTTCGTGGCCCCCAGCGAGGCGGACGCCAGGGCCGTGCGCCAGGAGGTCATCGCCTACTGCGCCCGCCACGGGCGGCGGGTCACCTGCTGGGCGCCGTTCGTGATCCCCGGTCTCACACCGATGCCTGCGCCGCAGCACGCCGCCACCGATGACCAGGTGCAGGCATACCTGCACCAGATGCTGGCCACCACCCTGGTGCTGGAGGACGGTACCCGGGTCAAGCCCATCGTCATCCCGTGGGCCGACCTGACGCCCAGGCAGCGGGCGATGGCGCTGGCGGCCATCCGACAAGCGGCGGTTGCCGAGATCAAGCGGTCACCGGGGCACCGCATTCGCCTGGAGTTCAATGCGATCCCGGACGACCTGGACCGGATGCTGGCGGACCTGGCCGGCCGGGACAACCCCCACTTCGTGTGGGTGGAGGAACCGGCGCTGGGGTCATAGGGTGGGGTGCGCCCCGGCGACAGCACCGTCGCAAGAAAACAAACCCGGAGGGGCGCCCGGTGGGTGCGGCGACGCCTCCCCTCCCCGTTGGTCGCCGATGCCGAGAACCGGCTGGTATGGGTCAGCAGGGCGGCCGACATCGTCGCCGACGGCGACGGTCAACGTGGCTGGAACGCCCGCGGGGTACCGGCCAGCGTGAGCACAGCCGGCGTCAGTGAGCAATATGGCTATGATGCGACCGGCGCGCGAGTCACGGTCATCAGCAACGGGGTCCGCCAGCGCGTCGTCGGGGGCCTCTGGGAACACCACGGCACCAGCATGCGCCATGTCTATACGCTTGGGCAGCGGCTGGTCGGCGTGCGTGACGTCACCAGTGGCACGCGTACCTTCCTCCACCTGGATCACCTGGGCAGTATCAGCGTTGCCACCACGGCCCAGGGGAGCGTCATCCGGCAGGAGGATGACCCGTGGGGCGCAGTACGGGTGCCGGCCGTCCAGGCCGGCCACGTCCCGATCACGGCGACGAATCGAGCGTCTACCGGCCAAACGCGTGATGCCAGTGGATTATTGTAGTATCATGCACGATACGACGATCCCGACATCGGGCGGTTTCTCTCCGCCGACACCATCATCCCCGCCAGCCCGCCGCTCACCGTCTGGCCGAGCGATGCGACTGCGCAGGGGATGTGGCGCAGCGCCGGCAGCGGCCCGGTCAACCCGCAGGACCTGAACCGCTATGCCTACGCGCTGAACAATCCGCTGAAATACACCGACCCGACGGGGCATTGGGTTGAGACGGCGTGGGACCTTGCCAATCTGGTCCTGAGCGCTGCTGCCGTCTGGCAAAACCCCAGCGACCCCTGGAATTGGGCCGCACTCGCTGCCGACACCGCGTCCACCGTGCTGCCCGGCGTTCCTGGCGGCGCGGGGGCGGTGATCCGCGGCGCGAAAGTTGCCAATGTCCTCTCCGATGCCGACCTCCTGCGCCAGGTGGGACGCGCCGTTCCTTCAGGACGCGCCGTCACCTCCCTGAGCCAGGCGGCCCTGGCAACCATCCGGACATACGGCATCCAACCCTACGGTGAGTTTGACCGTCCCCTGGCACCGTCGGGTACCGCCGTCCATCACCTGGTGGAGAAGCGGTTCTGGCAGCAACTAGGGTTCACGAGCCCGACAGAGGCTGAACAGCGGATCCTGGCAGTGCTCAGCCCACAGACGCTGCACGGCCCGGCCGGGAAAGGGAAGCAGACGATAACGGATATGATCCGCGATCAGCTTCCGTATCAACCGAGCAACCCGCCATCAGCACAAAAAATCTGGGAGGTGCATCGTAAGGTTTATGAACGGCTTGGATTTAACGATTGGGCACACCTGGTGTGGGAAGTATACTTCAAGCCACTCGGCATCTCGTATTAGGAGCACGAGAGCATTGGCTGGAAGGGTGTAGCGAGGAGTAAAACGATGAAAGAAATCATCACGCTCGATGTGTCCTTTCCCAAGGAAGAGGCGGCCCATCGACCGCAGTGGGAACGCGAGGTGCTGCAAATCCTGGAGCCTTTGGGCTTTATTGCTATTGAGCGATGGCCCAATCCGTGTGTGCTCACGTTCCAGTTCGACCATTATCCTGCCCAGTTGGACGAGGTCTGGCAACACCTGCAAGCCCGCGGCTTCTACGGCTCGGTCTGGGAACGGCGGGAATACACCCCCACCGAACTCCTCGA
>Ga0209478_1001033_pt1 | contig 24509 bp, 19 predicted proteins | sample DewCreD2012metaG_5_FD_184109 | JGI IMG/M metagenome (GOLD analysis project Ga0209478, IMG submission 184109) | Hot spring sediment bacterial and archeal communities from British Columbia, Canada, to study Microbial Dark Matter (Phase II) - Dewar... ... | reverse complement strand
CCAAGCCCCATTCCGCCAGCCACACTCATGCCGTCCGGTAGGGTTCTGCCAGGCGCCATAATCTGTCCGGCAGGGGGAGCAGCATTGTTTCAGCTTGCCCCGGATCGTCCAGCCAGCGGATTCGGAAGGAGGCGTTTCCCTGGACCGACCTTGCACGCCGGTCCGAGAGCAGGGAAAATCGGCAGGGGGTTCTCCCGGTTCAGCAATGGAGCGGGGGAATGGCGAAACCTTCCCGCCGCAGAGGGGGCTTTCCCGTAACGGAGGAAGGCGGACTTTCCCACAGCAAGGGAAGGCGGACTTTCCAGCGATAGGATCAAGGATCGAGCTATGGCAGCCTCGCAATCCTCGGCCAAAGGTTCCAGCCGAGTATCTCAGCCGACCGCGGCGTCAGACCCCGCGGAGCGTATCGCTCAGTTGCGGCGCGAGATCGAGCGGCACAACTACCTCTATTACGTAGAAGCGCGGCCCGAAATCTCGGATCGGGAATTCGATCGCCTCATGGCGGAGCTGATCGAGCTGGAGCGTCAGCATCCGGAGCTGGTGACACCGGACAGTCCCAGCCAGCGGGTCGGGGGCGCTCCCATCAGCGGCTTCCGCAAGGTCAGGCACGCCGTGCCGATGCTGTCGATCGACAACACCTACAGCGCCGCCGAGTTGCGGAAGTTCGACGCCGATGTGCGCAAGGCCCTGGGACCTGCCGCGGTGGTCGAATACATGGTCGAGTTAAAGATCGATGGCGTGTCGCTGTCGCTGCTGTACGTGGAGGGCAAGCTGGAGGTGGCGGCGACCCGCGGCGATGGCGAAATCGGCGATGATGTCACCCACAATGTCAAGACCATCGCGGCCATTCCCCTGCGTCTGCGCACCGATCATCCGCCGAGACGGATCGAGGTCCGCGGAGAGGTGTACATGACCCGCGCGGAGCTAGCGCGCATCAATGCCGAACAGGTGCGGCAGGGTCTCGAACCTTTCAAAAATGCCCGCAATCTCACCGCCGGCACCCTCAAGCTGTTGGACCCCCAATTGGCCGCCCAGCGGAAAATGCTCTTTTTCGCCTATGCCACCGGCCTGGTCGAAGGTGTGACCCTGCGTTCTCAGCAGGAGCTTTTCGCCGTCTTCCGCCAATGGGGGCTGCCGGTCAATCCTCATGCCCGGCTCTGCCGCACGATCGAGGAAGTGATTGCCTATTGTCAGGAGTGGGCGACGAAGCGGCGCGAGCTGCCGTATGACATCGACGGTATGGTCATCAAGGTGAATGACTTTGCCCAGCGGGAGGTGTTGGGGGCCACCAGTCGGGCGCCGCGGTGGGCCAAGGCCTACAAATTCGAGGCGGAACAGGCGGTGTCCCGCATCGGAGCGGTGGAGTTTTCCGTGGGCAAATTCGGGGAATTGACCCCCGTGGCCCTCTTCGATCCGCCGGTGGAACTGGCCGGGACCACGGTCAGCCGGGCCAGCATGCACAATGCCGCCTGGGTGGAGGAGAAAGATGTCCGCATCGGGGATACGGTGGTCATCGAGAAGGCGGGTGAGATCATCCCGCAGGTGGTGGAAGTGCTCCGGGAGCAGCGCACGGGCGCGGAACGCCCCATCGTCTGGCCGCAGAAATGCCCCCGCTGCGGCGGGCCGGTCGAACGCGAAGACAGCGGTACCAGCTATAACTACGTCTGCGCCAACACCGCGTTGTGCCCGGCGCAACTGGCCAAGCGGATCGTGGCCTTCGCCCGCCGCACCCATATGGACATCGACGGACTGGGCGAGCGCGTCGCGGAGCAACTCGTCGATGCCGGCCTGGTGCGCTCCGTCACCGATCTGTACCGCCTGCGCAAGGAGCAGGTGGTCAAGCTGGAGCGCTTCGCGGACAAAAGTGCGGAGAATCTGATTCAAGCGATTGCCGCCAGCAAGGAGCGCGGACTGGCCCGGCTGCTAGCCGCTCTGAGCATCTACTCCGTCGGCGATAGCCTGGCGGAGGAATTGGCCGCTGCCTTCCCCTCGCTGGAGGCCATCGCCGCCGCCTCGGAAGACGAACTGGCGCGGGTCAAGGGGTTCGGTCCCAAACGGGCCAGCTTCGTGCGGCAGTATTTTGACAGTCCCGAAGGGCGGAAAATCCTGGCGGATTTGCAGACCTTTGGAGTGCGCACCACCGCCGACGCCCGGCCAGCGGCTAGCCGCCAAGCTTCCCCCCTGGCGGGCAAGACCGTCGTAATCACCGGCACGCTCCAGGCGATGGACCGGGCCAGTGCGGAACAAGCGGTGCGGGCAGCCGGCGGCCATCCCTCCAGCAGCGTCTCCCGCAAAACGGACTTCGTCGTCGTCGGAGCCAATCCTGGCAGCAAGCGGGACAAGGCCCTGGAGCTGGGAATCCCTTTGCTGAGCGAAGAGGAATTTCTGCGGCTCTTGCAGGCAGGGTCAGGGGCCGGTGCGGCACCCGCGGCGAAGGCTTCCTCCCGTCATGAGAACGAGATTGCGCCGGAGGAACCGGCGGTGAAGCCGGATGGACCGCTCCCCCCGCCGGCTCGCTCATCCTCGTCCCCGCTTTCAGCAGAACAGACCGGGTCGAAAGAGGCCCCCGCGAAGAGTCCGGCCCGGCGGTCCTCCGCAACGAAAAAACCCCGGTCGCTCCGTTCTTCACCTCCGCCGTCCGAACCTGGCCTGTTTTCCTAATCTACAGGATGAGAGAGGCGCGCCGGGAAGAAAAAGGGGCTGGACGAGCCGGCTTCCCCTTTTAGCGGGGACTTTCGTTCCGGGGTTCGCAGCGAGTATTGGCCCGCTTCCTGGTGGTCCGGGATACTCTGGCGAGGTCCAGCAGGCGTGAGGTGGTGAGCGAGGAAGGATTCCCCTTGCGACGTGATTGAGGAATGAGGCTGTGGACGCTCCGCGCGATGGTTCTGATACCGCAAGGCTGCCCGTGTGGACCCCCGCGGAGCAGTGGCAGCGCACGGCCCTGTTTCTCTTCGCCCGCCTGCAATTTCCCCGCTTCCCCTTGGCGGACGATCTGCTGCTGTCCCACCTGGAGCGCACGTTCCAGCTTTATCAAGCCAAGCAGGAGGCGCCGCTGAGCTGGCAGGCGTATCTGGACGGATTGTACATCTTGGACTGGTATGTGTGCGTTGGCTGCCTGGAGCGTCTCGAGACGGCCTGGGAGACGCTCTTCGCCGCTCGGACGGGCCGCACGGACTGCCTGCTGGTGGATGCCTTGCGCCTGCGAGCCGCCCGCCTGTATCCCTCGGATCTCGCCGCTCAGGAGCAAGCCGTCAGCGAGTTCTGGAGCCGCTTGCTGGTCCCGGACCGCCCCGCGAGTTTACCCATTCTGGCCCGCTACGACGGGCGGCGGCCCTTGGTCCCCTGGCTCATCCGCGTCTTCCAAAACGAGCATATCTCCCGTTTGCGTCAGACGCCGGACAACTCGCTGGAAGAAGACGATCATTTCGTCCCGGCCGATCTGCGCCCGGCAGATGCAGGGGCGAGCCGCTGGCGGGAACTGTTCGTACAAGCAGCCCAGGAATGGCTCAGCCAGTTGCCGGAGGAAGACCTGCTCCTTTTGGGCCTGCGCTGGCGCTACCGCCTCAATCAACGGGAGGCGGCCCGCCTCTTCGGACTCAATGAAGGGACCTTGACCCGCCGGACGGACAAACTCCGGGAGCGTGCCCTGGACTACTTCCGCCGCCGCCTGGAAGCCGAAGGCTGGACCGGCGAGGACCTCACCCCCTTCATCCTCTCGGAACTGGGCCAGGTGCTCACCGACGACCCGCGCCTGTCCGCTGATCACCTGGCTTTCCTCCTCGCCCAACGGCAGGCGAAACAGGCCGCTTCCTAACCCCTGCCTGGGGGCTAGGCACTCTCCTAATTCACCGTCATTTCCTGACGGATCCCCGTTGGTAGGACCGCTTCCCGCTGGACCGCTTCTTCGCTGAAGTAATGCCGTCTAGCGCTGGGAGAGATAACGTTGCACGGCGAGGAGCCACGGGGTGGCTTCATCTCCCTGTTCGGGGAATCCGAGGGGTCGGGCGCGGAGGCGAGCGGCATCGTCGTTGAGGACCTCGACGGTGCGGAAGTGGAGATACCAGAGCACGCCGGCGCGCACGCCGTCGTCATCGAAGACATAGAGAGGATGGCGGGAGTCATCCCCCACGACGGCGTTGAATTGGGCGAGGGCTTGGGGCAGATTTTCCGGCGTGACTTCCAGGGAAACCAAGTCGAGTTGGCGCTGGCTGGCGATCTGGCGGAGGGCGGTCACATCCGCCTGGGGAGGATGGAGGTAAAGGAGGGTGCGGAAGTTGGCGCGTTGCAAGGCGTCGAAGCCGTCGAGGGTGGGCCGCCGGCCGCTGGCCACGCCGCGCTTGACGCGGGTATACCCCGGCAGATGCGCCGGCGGCGGTGGGGAAGTGCTCGCCGCGGGGGATGGCCCGCCGGACCCTCCCGCTTGGGGCGGCCGCGCGCTGGAGGAGGAGCCGTTGGCGCTCGGCGGCAAGCTCTCCGGCAAGAGGATTTCCGGCGGCGGACGGTCAGCCGGCCGCGGCGCGGGAGCGGGAGCCGTCGGCGGGGCCAGCCAGGAAGGAGCCGGCGGATACTGCCGCGTCTCCGGCGGCGGAGCGACCGGCGGCACCAGGTTGCCATTGGCCAGCGGCGGAGCCGGCGTGGTTGGCACATTCGCCGGGGGAAGCAGATACGGACTGCGCGGCGCGGCCGGAAGAAAGGGCCGCGGCTCGCGAAAGCGATCCGACACACAGCAGCGATGCTTGCAGCATCCCAGCGCCAATACGCTGCCACAAAAAACTATCATCGGCACGATCGTCCCAAACCGATGACGCAGAATGGTCATGGCTGCTTCCTCCTCCCTTAGCAAGCGTCCTGCCGTGCGCATCTTCTGGAGAACCCGCTCAGCCGCTATATCTCTTGTACATTCTACTGCACGCTCTTGGCCGTCCCACGGAACTTCTCCGTGACGGATGACACCCACCCTGCCGGAGCAAGCGACTGTAGCGATTGTGTCGAAAGGATAAGCCGGGCGGAATTGGAAGCGGCCGCGACAGACCCAGCAGCGATCCGAGCAGACGCCCTAAAAAGTCAGGGGGTAGGGAGCCGCCCGTTGATCCTGGCCCATTGCAACCGGCCCATGCCGCGGGTCCCGCCGTCCCACTCGTATTTTTCCTCACCGCGATGTCTCCTATTTTTTCCTCACCGCGATGTCACCGGGGAAAAATGGGGCGGGTGATACCCAGAGGCGGAAGCGGTTTCTAGAGTGAAGGGATGATGGAGGCCGGCCCAGAAAGGGAAGGGAGCTATTCGGTCGAGATCGACCCGCCGAGGGAAGAGATGGCGGAGGCCAGTCCAGCACGTCAGCCGGTGGAAGCGCCGCAGATTCGCCGGGCGCGGCGTGTGGGCCTGGCTTTGCTGCTATTAGGCAGTGGAGCGGCGAGCGGAGCGGTTGGGCTGGTGATGGCGGCGGCGGAGGCCGCCGAGCGGGCTTGGGCGGCGGGCAGCTTCCTCTTCGTGCTGGTCCTGGTAGTGGCGGGGTTGCAACTGTATTGGTCGGCGTATCGGGCCTGGGGCTGGACAGTGTACGGGGCGTGGCTCTGGCTGGCCCTGGTGGCGCATGGCGGGTATTGGCAGCACTGGCCGGGCTGGGCGCATGGGCTGGCGTTGGGGTTGCTCCTGGGCGGCCCCGTGCGGGCGTTGCGCTACTATCGGCGACGCTCCGGGCCGGAAACCCTGCTACTCCTCGTGGCAGGATTGTGGCTAGCAGGGGGCCTGGGGGTGGCTCTGCTGCTGATGGCCGGTGCCGCCGGGGAGGAATGGTTGGACGTGGCGCATCGCTTCGGCGGAAGCGGAAGGGCTTTCTGGGGCTGGCTGGCGGGGGCGGCGGGCATGGCCCTGCTGGCTAGTATCGGGCTGTTCCGGCCCGCTTTCGCTCTGGCCTGCGAACCGCTGCTGTGGCTGATGTATGCCGTGCGCTGGCGCGGCGGAGAAGAAGGACAGGTTCCTGCGCACGGCCCCTGCCTGGTCATCGCCAATCATGCCTGCTGGGGAGACCCTCTGTTTCTCGAAAAAGTGCTGCCCCGCCCGACCACCCCGATGATGACCTCCCGCTTCTACGACCTGCCCGTGCTCCGCTTCTGGATGCGGCATTTCGGAGTCATTCGCGTGCCGGAACAGCCGCTCAAGAAGGAAACGCCGGAAGTCCAGGAGGCCATTGCCGCGCTGAAGCGGGGCGAATGCCTGGTCATCTTTCCGGAAGGGTATCTGCGACGGCGGGAAGAACAACCCCTGCGCCGCTTCGGCCGGGGGATTTGGCTGATCTTGCGGGCCTGCCCCCAGGTGCCCATCTTCGCCTGCTGGATCGAGGGGAACTGGGGCAGCTACACTTCGTACTGGAACGGCCCGCCTACGAAAAACAAGCGCCCGGATTTTCGCCGGCCCATTCGCATCGCCGTCACCGGCCCCCATTGGGTCTCCGCCGCTGTGCTGGCAGATCACTGGCAAACTCGCTTCTACCTGATGGACCTGGTGGACGCTGCCCGCCAGCAACTCGGCTTGCCTCCGTTAGGACCGTTTGCACATGCCGCTTCTCCCACCCAGGCCAGCCTCCGACAGAATCCCGACAGCGATGCGGACGGAAAAGACGAACCGGACCCACCACCATGAACCGAATGGGCATGATGAAGTCCTACCAGAACGGGGATGACAGACCCCTGCCAGAACGGAGTAACGAACCCTTGCCAGAACGGGGATGACGAACCTCTGCCAGAAAGGCCTTCCTGAGCAGGGACCGGGGGATCGCTGCGCGGCTCTTTCCTGAGACCCTGGGCATAAGCTAACTTGTGGGAGGAAGTTTGGGAGAAATAAAGGATAGAGGGGTCCGCCTCTACACCGTTTCCAGTGCTTCCCGTAGCATGGCTTGCGGAGCCTGTGGCAGGCCGGAGCTGAGAGTTGGCGGCCTCCCTGCCCTGGGCTTCGCCGGTGTTAGCGGTTTCCCTCCCTTAGCAAGGAGAAGATCACCATGTGGACGCGCCGGGAAGTTCTCCGTTACAGTGCGTTGGGCGCCGTGGCAGCGTGGGGTTCCTCCGTGTCGGGGTTGGCACAACAACAACCGCCGCCCGCCGCGGGCTTTACCCTGCCCAAGCTCCCCTATGCCTACGACGCCCTGGAGCCAGTCATTGATGCCGAGACGATGATGATCCATCACAGCCGCCATCATCAGGCGTACATCGACAACCTCAACAAAGCCCTGGCCCAAGCCGCCCCGGACTGGCTGAAAAAGGACATCAGCGACATTGTCCGCAATTACACGCAGTTGCCGGAGTCGATCCGCACGGCGGTGCGCAACAACGGCGGCGGACACCTCAATCACTCCTGGTTTTGGGTGATGATGACTCGGCCCCGTTCGACGGCCCCCAAAGGCGAATTGCTCCGGGCGATCGAGACCAGCTTCGGCTCCCTCGACGGCTTCAAAAAAGAGTTTCTCGCCGCAGCACTCGGACGCTTCGGCAGCGGCTGGGCCTGGCTCATCACCGGCAAGGAAAAACCCTTGGCCATCACCAGCACCGCCAATCAGGACAACCCCATCAGCGAGGGGCAGACTGTCCTGCTCGGCTGCGACGTCTGGGAGCATGCTTACTACCTGAAGTACCGCAATGCCCGCGGCAAGTACGTCGAGGCCTGGTTCGACGTCATCAACTGGGACGATGTGGCGGAACGCTTTGCCAAAGCGGGCCGGCCGTGAGGATTCCCGCCCTTGAAGTTCGGCGGCAAACCGCGCGGACCCGGCTCTTCACGCCGGGTTCCCCCCTCCTGAGTCCGCAATGAGAACGTGATCCTGTCATGACCACGACACTGCACGAGGACGAAGTGCTGGCGACGCCGGAGGAGGCGTACCAGTTGCGTGCCACGGCGGAAGGGCCGGCGGGGCGCTTGCCCCTGACCGCCGAATGGCTGCGGCAGGCCCCCAGCGGCGACATCTTCGGCTGGACCCAGAACGTGGGCATGGGCTGGCGTCCGGAGCGCCTCGGCGCGCCAGAGTTTTTGCTGCTGAGCACTCAGGGCGGCTTGCGCGCCGCCGACGGCACGCCCGTGGCCCTGGGCTTACACAGTGGGCACTGGGAGGTGTCGCTGCTCGTCCAAGCCGCCGCCGAGGAATTGCAACGCCTCGGTTGCATCCCTTTCGCCGTGGCGGTGAGCGATCCCTGCGATGGCCGCACTCAGGGCACCACCGGCATGTTCGACAGCCTGCCCTATCGCAACGACGCCGCCGTGGTCCTCCGCCGCCTCATGCGCAGCCTGCCCACCCGCCGCGGCGTCCTGGGAATCGCTACCTGCGACAAGGGACTGCCCGCGATGATGATGGCCCTGGCGTCCCAGCACGATCTGCCAGTGGTCCTCGTTCCCGGCGGCGTCATGCTGGCTGGCCCGGCGGAGCATGAGGATACGGCCAAGGTGCAAACCCTGGGCGTGCGCTTCGCGCATGGAGAAATCACGCTGGAGGAAGCCGCCGAAGCGGGCTGCCATGCCTGTGCCAGTCCCGGCGGGGGCTGCCAGTTCCTGGGCACCGCGGCCACCTCGCAGGTCGTTGCTGAAGCCTTGGGATTGACCCTGCCCCATGCCGCCCTGTCCCCCTCCGGGCAGCCGATCTGGCTGGACTTGGCCCGCCGGTCCGCCCGCGCTTTGCTCCGTCTGGCCCAGCGCGGCCTGCGCGCCCGCGACATCCTCACGGAAGCCGCCCTCCACAACGCCCTGGCCGTCTTCGCCGCCGTCGGAGGCAGCACCAATCTCGTCCTGCACTTGCCCGCCGTCGCCTTCCACGCCGGTTTGCCCCGCCCCACCCTCGACGATTGGATCCGCGTCAACCGCTCCGTGCCCCGCCTGGTCGATGCCTTGCCCAACGGCCCGATCGGCCATCCCACCGTCCGCGTTTTCCTGGCCGGCGGAGTGCCGGAGGTGATGCTCCACCTGCGCGAACTGAACTTGCTCCGCCTCGAGGCCCTGACGGCTAGCGGCTACCCTCTCGGCCAGGTGCTGGAGTGGTGGCAACAGTCCCGCCGGAGGCAGCGCCTGCGCCGCTACCTCCAGGAGCACGAGGGCATCGACCCGGACACGGTCATCATGTCCCCCCAGCAGGCCCGCGCTCGCGGCCTGACCAGCACTGTCACCTTCCCGCGGGGCAACCTCGCGCCTCAAGGCAGCGTCATCAAGTCCACAGCGATCGATCCGAGCGTGGTGGACCCCGACGGCGTCTATCGCAAAATCGGACCCGCAAAAGTCTTCCTCCGCGAAAAGGACGCTATCGCCGCCATCAAGGACGGGCGCATCGCTCCGGGGGATGTCCTGGTCCTCTGCTGCCGCGGACCGCTTGGCAGCGGCATGGAGGAAACCTATCAGCTCACTTCCGCCCTGCGCTATCTGCCGTGGGGGAAGCATGTCGCCCTGCTCACCGATGCCCGCTTCAGCGGCGTCTCCACCGGCGCCTGCATCGGCCATGTCGCCCCGGAAGCCCTCGCGGGCGGACCCATCGGCAAAGTCCGCGACGGCGACCGCATCCAGATCATCATCGACCGCCACCGCCTGGAGGGGAGCGTGGACTTGGTCGGTGATGCCAGCGGCATCTATGGCCCGCAGTGGGGGGAGGCCGAATTGGCCCGCCGCCCGCCCCGGCCCGACCTGGCCCCCGATCCCGACCTGCCCGCCGATACCCGCCTCTGGGCCGTCCTCCAGCATCTTAGCGGCGGACCCTGGGCTGGCGCCGTCTATGATTCCCAGCGGCTCCTCGAAGTCCTCCAGCCGCTCCTTCAACGCTCGAATTGACGCCGCTTTGGCTCCCGCTCTTTGCTCCCGCTTTTTGCCCCCGCTCTCATTGGGACCATTTTTGCCCGTCATCGCCTCCCTCGCCTCCTGTCCCACGGACCGGTCGGTCCCTGCCGCGCTGACGAAAGTTTCCCGGTGGTCGGCTGCCGCGAACCTTTAGCTGCCGCGAACCTTTCAGACTCGGCACGATTGTTGTGCCGGCAGATGAAACTTTGCCCGGACATACGCTGCGAACAACACAAGCGGACCCGGAAATCCCCCGCCGCCGCTTTTTACCGCTTTCTTCCTCAACACCGGCAGGATCAGAAGATAAAATGACAGTACACCAGGTCCTTCGGGGAAGCCGCGATCATGCGTGCCGTGCTCATTCCTCTCGACGGCGGAGTGCCCATCGAACTGACGAAGGAATTGGTCCTTCTCGGCCGGGATGAAGAATGTGACGTGCGCCTGGAACAGAAGAGCATCTCCAAGCTGCACTGCGTGATTGTCAAAAGCGAAGGCGTGCTCCTGTTGCGCGACCTGGGCAGTACCAATGGCACCCGCGTGAATGGCCAGCGTGTCCGCCGGGCCGCCTTGCTGCCGAACGACATCCTGGCCCTAGCCAACGTCAAGTTCCGCGTCTATTACGGTCCCGATACCGCCGGCCAACCCCTGCCGGAAGCCGTCCCCTCCGACCGCACCTTGGACGAAAGCGATCAGACCGCCTTCCCGGCGGCTCCCAACCCCTTGCCCGATGTCTATCCCCCCGATCCCTCTGGCCTGCCCGGCAGCGGTCCCGTCGCTCCGCCTCCCCCGCGACCGCAGACCTGAAGCAACCGTCCCTCTTCCGCCTCCAACTCTTCCCCGCCCGCCTCTTCCCCGCCCGCCTCCTCCCCGCCCACCGGCGGCATGCGCTCCTCCAGGTCGAAGTAGAGGGCGAACTCCAGCTCCTACAGATCGAAGTACAAGGCGAACTCGTAAGGATGCGGGCGCATCCGTAGGGGCGCCACTTCATACGTCCGCTTGTAGTCGATCCACGTCTCGATGACGTCCTCGGTAAATACCCCCCCTTGCAGCAGGAAATCGTGGTCCCGCTCCAGGGCGCTCAGGGCCTCATCGAGGGTTTGCGGCGTCCGCGGCACGTCCTGCAACTCCTCCGGCGGCAGATCGTAGATGTCCTTGTCCAACGGCGGACCCGGATGCATCTTGTTGCGGATGCCGTCGAGCATCGCCATGAGCATCGCCGCAAACGCCAGATACGGATTGGCCGCCCCATCCGGCACCCGGTACTCCAGGCGCTTCGACTCCGGGCGGGCCGAATAGACCGGAATCCGCACCGCCGCCGAACGATTCCGCTGGCTGTACGCCAAATGCACCGGCGCCTCGTACCCCGGCACCAGACGCTTGTAACTGTTCGTCGTCGGATTGGTGATGGCACACAACGCCGGCGCATGCCGCAGCAAGCCCCCCAGAGCGTACATCGCCATCTCCGACAGATTCGAATAATCGCTGCCGTAAAACAGGTTCTGCCCGTTTTTCCACAGCGACACGTGGACGTGCATCCCGCTGCCGTAGTCCTCAAACAGCGGCTTGGGCATGAAGGTGGCCACCTTATTGTGCCGTCGGGCCACATTTTTGACCACATACTTGTACTTGAGCACCTGGTCCGCCATCGCCACCAATTCGTCGTAGTGGATGTTGATGGCACATTGCCCCCCGCTGGCCTTCTCGTGATGGTGGCTCTCCACCCGCAGGCCGCATTCCTCCATCGCCAGCATCATCTCGCTGCGCAGATCATAGAGCGAATCCGCCGGCGGACAGGGGAAATACCCTTGCTTGTGCGGTATCTTCCCGCCCAGGTTGGGGCCTTCCTGCCGTCCGCTGTTCCAAATCCCCTCGGCGCTATCCACCCAGTAGAAGGCGGCATGGGCCGTCTGCTCGTACCGCACCTCGTCGAAAATGAAAAACTCCAGCGACGGGCCGAAACAGGCCGTGTCCGCCACCCCCTGCTGCCGCATGTAATGCACCGCCTTGCGCGCCACATTCCGCGGGTCCCGGCTGTAGTCCTCCCGTGTCAGCGGGTCCTGAATGTTGCAGATCATCGCCAGCGTCCGCTCCCGCGCGAACGGATCGAGAAACAGCGTGTCCGGTTGCGGCACCAGCAGCATGTCGGACTCATTGATCGCCTGCCAGCCCCGCAAACTCGACGCGTCGAAGCCGTAGCCCTCCTCGAATATCTCCTCTGTCAGCGCTTCAGCGGGTATCGTGAAATGCTTCCATTGGCCGGGGAAATCCATGAAGCGCAGGTCCACCGCCTTCACTTCATGCTCCCGCAAATAAGCTAGTACTTCCCGCGGCGTCCGTGGTGCTTCGCGATGCGGCACGATGGCGACCCCCTTGGGGAGAGGCATCGGTTGTTGTAAACGGACGCCCTGCCGCCTGCAAGGGAGCCACCGCAGCCGCCCCGCCCGCCGACCGCCCCCCAGCCGACTCTGGAACCGCCGCCACCCTCGGACTCACTGCCAGGATGGACAATGGGACATGGAGACTCCCCCCTGGACCCCGCCCAGACTAAACGAGCTGTTCCGACCCAGGGTGAAGCGAAGGTGAATAAGGGTTTTGTGCCCGCGTGTTGTCACCAGTCGGGGCCGAGGACTTCGCCGCCGTTAGGAGTCACTGCGGCCCAGAACGTCTGTGGACTGATCTGGGGAGAGATCATCCGCACGCTGCCGTCCGCCAAACCCGCTAGCAGGCCATGCGTGTAGGGGCTTTGCGGAATGCGGGGGTCGGCCTCCTCGATCTTGGGACGGAGCTGGAAGGTCACGCTCTGTGCCTCCGCCGACCCTGGCAAGACATCGCCATGGTAAGGATTAGCGAACGTCGGTGCCAGGAGAACAAAAACTATAGGATCACCCCTGGGATGGGGTAATGTGAGTAAAGCATCATCACGGATTAACATACGTTCATAACCCCATGTTAGGTTTTCCACTTTTTTTCAATCCAAAAGTAATGTGTCGTTATTTCAATGGTATTTGATGATCCATCCCTTAAGACTTTACCTATCGTACTATGTCGATTTGGGTGTATCAGCTTGTTATACGCATAGCTAATAGGTGCTATTTTTTTATCAATTGTAGGGTCATCATAGTTCATATAGACTGGTATAGGATATTTACCAGAATCAAATTTTGCCCATTGTTCAGGGGTGAGTGGATGATCGAGAAAAGGCATAATGGACTCGAAAACCGCTCCACCGCCGACTCGGCCGCCGTAGTGTTCATCCCACATGTGCAGGGCCAATGTGATCTGTTTGACCTTGTTTTTCTCTCGCGTTACCGAGGCACTGAGGCGCACCTTCTGCACCGCGGGTAGGAGCAGGGCCAGCAGGATCACCACAATCCCAACCGCTACTAGAAACTCCAGCAGGCTGAGCGCCGAGCGTGTTTCCCATCCCCAAGGACTTGTGTTTCCCCCAGGTCCCGTCTCCCTGATGTGACGAACCATTGACATGGCATGACCTCCTTCCGAGACTTCGGGACTCCGACGGGAAACGGATACGAATGGGCCCTCCCCGACGAACAGGGAGACACTGAACCCGGCATTTGAGATGGGCGGTATCGGACTCTGCGTTTTTTACACTGGGAGTGTAACGAATCTTCCGCAAGCGGTTAAGAGGAATTAGTAAAAATTGTTACATTGGCGTGAAGTCTCAGCAACGTCGGATGGTGTGGTGCAAGAGCGGGTCAGTCAGACGAAAGGGAGGGGGGCAACAGGAGAGGGGCGGGCGGCGGGTGGCGGTGCTGGAAGGATTGGGCTGCCCAGGGAGGCTTCGGCGGCGAGACGGACGGGGTGGGAGGCTCGACCCTCGGAATCAGGCTCGACCTCGGCTCGGAAGAGAGGGGGGACCGGTTCCCCTTTCACTCGCTCCGGTGTGAGGTAGAATACATCCCAGAAGAGGAGAGAGAGGCGGAACCAGATCGACCTTGGAGCACGGCACCATTGATTGGGAGAACGCGAAGGCGGGGTGGGAGTTACTAGCGGGGGAGAAAGCATGCTCGTGGGTCAAACGATTGGTTCCGGGGCCTACCGCTTTGAGATCGAGGCGGAGCTGGGGGCGGGGGCGATGGGGATGGTCTATCGCGCCCGCTTCTACATGGATGGCAAAGTGGTGCCTGTGGCGTTGAAGATGGTCTCGCTGGGACTGATGGGGAACGAAGCGGCCCTGGCCCGGTTCGAGCGCGAGGCGAACATTCTCAAGCAACTGCGGCATCCGAACATTGTCCGACTGTACGCCTCCGGCCAGTATCGCAAGATGCCTTTCATTGCGATGGAGTTTATCGACGGGGAGTCGCTGGATCGTGTGCTCTCCCGTCGGGGGCGCCTGACGTGGGAAGAGGTGATCACCTACGGCAAGCAACTCTGCGCGGCCTTGCAACATGCCCATGACAAAGGGATCATTCACCGCGATCTCAAACCTTCCAACATCATGATCACGCGGGAAGGCGTGCTCAAGCTGACCGACTTCGGGATCGCCAAGGACATCGATGTGACGGCTCTGACGGCGGCCAACAGCACGATTGGCACGGCGGCATATATGTCCCCGGAGCAGTGCAAAGGGGACCGGGACCTGACGCACAAGTCCGACCTGTACTCGCTGGGGGTGGTCTTCTTCGAGCTGCTGACGGGGCGCAAGCCCTTCCGGGCGGAAACAACGATGGACATGTTCCTCAAGCACGTCCAGGAAGCCCCGCCGCGGCCCAGCCGGCTGACCGTGGAAGTGCCGCCGAAGCTGGAAGCCCTGATTCTGCAGCTGATGGCCAAGGACAAGGACGACCGGCCCACCGATGCCGCCTGGGTCGGCCGCATGCTCGAAGAGATCGAAGAGGATGCCCTAGCCCTGCGCAGCGCCGGGGAAGCCCTGCTCCATTCACGCAATTTGGACAAGCCCCGCCATGCGGACGGTTCCCGCCTGACCGCGGAGGATCGCGAGGCGCTCCGGGCTTTGCGCGGCAAGAAGGTACGCAAGAAGAAGCCGCGCGATGAGCGGGCCTGGTGGGAAAAACCGCTATTCCAAGCGTCGGCGGCTGTGCTCGGTTTAGTGGCCGTCGCGGGGCTGGCGGCCTGGGCCATGTGGCCCCCTTCCGCGGATAAACTTTGGCAAGCCGTCGCGACCGCCTCCGATCCGGAACAGCAGCGCAAAGCTGCCGAGACCTATCTTAAGCGGTTCGGCCAGAACGAGGATGAACGCACGCAAAAGGCGGCCGCTGTCTTCCGGGAGCTGGTGGTCCGCGAGCGCAACCGCGTCCTGCAAAACCGCTTCAACCGGGGCATGTCCCAGCCGCTGGAAAACGATGATGCCGAGGCCTATAAGCTGGCCTGGAAAGCCCTGGAAAACGAAAAGCTGGGGAATCTCGCCCTGGCCGAGCAGCACTGGAAGCAGCTCCTGGAACGCTTCGCCGACAGCGCCCAACTCCCCTTCACCCTGGAGGAAGAAACGCTGCAAAAGGCCCGCTGGGGCTGGCTGGCCCAACACCGCCTCCACCTCCTCCAGGAGGTCCGCAAGCTCGCCGACACCCTGCGCAAACAGGTGGACGAATACCGGGAGTTCGAGCGGCCCTTCCCCACCGATGCCACGCAGCCGGAAACCCTGGCCTTCTCCGCTCAGCGTCTCGAATTGTTCGGCGACCGGGAGAAAGCCCTGCGTTTCTGGATCCAACTCTACGAGCGCACCGAAAAAGACGAGGAGCAGAAAACCTGGCACTTGCTCGCCGGCGAACGCAAGCACCGCCTGACCACCGTGTCCTCTCCTGCTGACCCGCTCAAACAGCGCCTCAACCTTATCGAAGGGCACCTGCAAAAGGCCCAGCAACTCTTGGCCGTCCTTCAGCCCAACGATCCCGCCATCAAGCGCAAGCGGGCCGACATCCGCATCCTTTGCCGCGACATCGCCGATCTGTATGCTGACGAAGGCGAACCAGCCATCGAGAAGCTGGTGCAGCAGGCTCGCAGTCTGCTGGAAAAAATGCGCGACTAGAGAATGGCCCTGAAGCCTTCGTTCTGCCGCAGGCGGAGACCGCCGGTAGCGCCTTCAGGCCAAAAATTGTTCGCGGATAGATTGCCCCAAGCGCCTGAGTGCGGTCCGTATTCTGAGAGACCGCCGCCCAAGGACAAGCGTATATGCGTGAGCGACCCACCAGTGCCGCGGCCTTCGAGCGAGCCAAGCGCAGCATTCCCGGCGGAGTGAACAGTCCAGCCCGTGCTTTCGGGGCGGTGGGGGGACACCCCTTATTCATCGCCCGCGGGGAGGGGCCGTATCTTTACGATCTGGACGGGCAGCGGTATCTGGATTTCGTGGGTTCTTGGGGGCCGCTCATTTTGGGGCACTGCCACCCGGCGGTCCAGGAAGCGGTGGAGGCCGCCCTGCGGCGCGGTTCCACCTTCGGAGCGCCCTGCGAGCTGGAGACGGAGCTAGCCGAGCTGGTCATCGCCGCGGTGCCGTCGATCGAGATGGTCCGCTTCGTGTCCAGCGGCACAGAAGCGACGATGAGCGCCATCCGCCTGGCACGGGGGTTCACGGGCCGGTCCACCATCATCAAGTTCGCCGGCTGCTATCACGGCCATGTCGATGCCCTGCTGGTGGCGGCGGGTTCCAGCGCTTTGACCCACGGCGTGCCTTCCAGCCCCGGAGTGCCGCCCGGCTGCACCCAGGATACCCTGGTGCTGGAATACAACGATTGCCAGGCTCTGGCCGATGCTTTCCGCCGCCAGGGCGATCAGATCGCTGCCGTCATTGTCGAGCCGGTTGTAGGAAACATGGGGCTGGTGGAACCGACGGCGGAGTTTCGCCAGGAGTTGCGCCGCCTCACGCTGCGGTACGGAGCCGTGCTGATCTATGACGAAGTGATGACCGGATTCCGCCTGGCCTTTGGCGGCGCGCAGGAGCTTTACGGGGATCACGCCGACCTGACGACCCTGGGCAAAATTCTCGGCGGCGGCTTGCCCGTGGGGGCCTATGGCGGGCGGCAGGACATCATGCGCCAGGTCATGCCCGCTGGGCCGGTCTTCCAGGCCGGCACGCTCTCCGGCAACCCGTTGGCGATGGCAGCGGGCCTGGCCACGCTCCGCCTCTTGCAGCGCCAGCCGCCCTATGCCTACCTGGAAAATCTGGGCCGCGCCCTCCAGCACGGCCTGCAACAGGCCCTGGATGCCCGCCGCATCCCCGGACGCGTCCAGCGGGTCGGCAGCATGTGGACCCTCTTCTTCACCGCCGAGCCGGTCACCAACTACACCACGGCCCGCCGGGCGGATACCCGCCGCTTCGCCCGCTTCTTCTGGGAAATGCTGGACCGCGGCATCTATCTGCCGTGCAGCCAGTTCGAGGCCGCCTTCCTCAATGCCGCCATGACCCCGCAGCACATCGCCCAGACCATCGCCGCCGCCGAGGAAGCCCTGGACATCCTCGCCCACACCCCCGCCGCCTGACGGTCCCTTCCGGGATTCTCCTCATTTGACAATTCCAGATTTATAGTGCATGTGTATAGATCAATGGTTCTCGGAAATAATGAACATCCCCTCGGAATTGACAATCGCGGCTTTTGGGAACCGATGAACAGATGAAATGGTGAACAGAACCAATCCGGAATCATGAGAAATTTGTAACGGGCCGACTCGTCATCCTGGCCAGCCGCTAGGTTTCCCCCCAGCGAGGCGTACACTAATCAGAAGATAGGGCCGGCGGGTAGGCGAAGGGCTGAAGCCCAACCGCCCGACTTGCTGCGACTCCGGCTGCCGCGGAGGGAGCTGGGACGATCAGGCCAAGTTTCTCCAAACCTTGAGGTGGACAATGACGAACCGATGGAACTGGATCCGTGCGGGGAGTGTGGGAGGGCTGGTTTTCGCCGGTTTCTTGAGTCTGGCGGCGGCCCAGCAGCCCCCCGCGGGCGGTCCCGGCGACGGCAAAGCCGAACCGACCGTGGCCAGCAAATACCTGGAGTTGCAAAAGGAATTCGAGGCGGTCAACCGCAAACTGCTGGAGCGCTTCCAGGCGGCCAAGACGGAGGCCGAGCGCAATGCCGTGCGGGAGGAAGCCCTGAAGCTGCTTCCCCAATTTGCCGATCGCCTTCTCGCCATTGCCAGCAAGGAAGCGAAGAGCCGGGAGGCGTTCGAGCCGTTGATCCAGGCCCTGCTTTTGGGGCGGGGAGGCGAAGCCAGCAAAAAAGCGGCCGAATTGCTAGCGGAACACCATGCCGGCGATCCCCGCTTGCTCCGCCTGCTGCCTGCCCTGGCGAGCCAAGGCGGTGAGGCTGGCACCCGTCTGCTGGAAGTGCTGGCCGAAAAGGCCACGGATCGCCAGGTTCGCGGTCTCGCCCTGCTTTACCACGGTGCCGGTCTGCTGGAACAGGCGGACATGCCCGGCCCGTCCCCTCTCCCGCCGGAGAAGCGCCAGGCCGCCTATGCCCAGGCGGAGAAGGTCCTGCGCCAGGCCGTCCAGGATTTCGGCGACGTGAAAATCCCCACACCCGCCGGTGAACAAACGGTGGCCAAAGCGGCGGAAGAGCACCTCTTCGTCCTCAACAACCTGACCATCGGCAAGGTGTTGCCGGATGCCGAAGTCCAGGACCTTGACGGCAAGAAAGTCAAAGTGAGCGACTACCGCGGGAAAGTCGTGGTCCTGGACATTTGGGCCACCTGGTGCGGGCCGTGCCGGGCCATGATCCCCCATGAGCGGGAAATGGTGGAGCGCCTCAAGGGGCAGCCGTTTGTGCTCATCAGCCTCAGTGCGGATGCCAAGAAGGAAACGCTGACCAGTTTCCTGGAGAAAGAGCCGATGCCCTGGGTCCACTGGTGGAACGGCGGCGAGAGCGGCGGTGCCCTGGAAAAGTACCGCGTCTCCTTCTTCCCCACCATTTATGTGCTGGATGCCAAAGGGGTGATCCGCTATAAGCATCTGCGCGGAGAGGCGCTGGAGAAGGCGGTGGAAGAACTTCTCCGGGAAGTGAAAAGCGGCGAGAAGAAATGACAGCTTCTCCGCTCGTCCGCATGAGTCCGCCGGTGTCGCGAATCGTTCCGACGGGTTCCATAAGGTAAACGGAAGAGGCGCGCCGTTCCGCCCGGCCAGCGGCGGGGAAGAGGATTCAGCCGGACGATTCTAGCGAAGCGATCGGAAGCGATCCGCGACGGGGCGGAGAAGTGCTATCGGCTTGCTGCCGCGGGAAAGTATGGCGGCACCTATGCCTCACATCCGGGAATTACGGCCTGCGCCGCCGGCTTGGGAAGTCGCCCGGCGCCTGATCGATCTGCCCCACCTGGTCTTTCTGGATTCCGCGGAAGGACATCCCCAGCGTGGCCGTTACTCTTACATCGCCGCCGATCCCGCCGTCTGGTTCACCGCCACGGTGGGACCGGACCAGTCCGCCGCCCAGCTTCTCTGGCAAGAGTGGCAAAACCTCTACCAGCAACACCGCCGCTCTGTCGATTGGCCCGCGGAGTTGCCGCCCTTTTGCGGAGGCTGGGTGGGGCTGTTCGGCTACGGCTTGCAACGCCTCTGGGAACGCATTCCTCGGACTCGCTGGGATGAGTTCGCCGTGCCCGATCTGGCGGTGGGACGCTATGACTGGCTGCTGGCTTTCGACCACTTCCAGGACCGGGCCTGGTGCATCGATTGGACCGCAGCAGGTTCCGCGGCGGAGAGGATCGCCGGATTGCTCCGCCAGGACCCGCCGCCATTGCCGGAGTGTGTCGGTCCTCAAGCGGCCCTGGCTGCTCCTTGTTATCCGCTGACGGGTTGGCCGGGCGTAGTCAGCAATTTCGATCGGGCCGGTTACGAGGCAGCGGTGGGCCGGGCCGTGGAATACGTCCGTGCCGGGGATTGCTTCCAGGTGAATCTGTCTCAGCGCTTGTTGGCCCCGCTGTTCTGCCATCCGTGGGAGTTGTACGAGCGCTTGCGGCAGTGCAATCCCGCTCCTTTCGCCGCCTATTTCGACCTGGGCCGGTTCCAGATTCTCAGCGCCTCCCCGGAGCGTTTCCTGCGCCTATCTGCCGAGGGGTGGGTGGAGACCCGGCCGATCAAGGGGACCCGCCCGCGCGGCCGCTCGGCTGCGGAGGATGCTGCCTTAGCGCAGGAACTGCTTTCCAGCCCCAAGGAGCGCGCCGAGAATGTCATGATCGTGGACCTCTTGCGCAACGATTTGGGGCGGGTGTGTTCGTTTGGCAGCGTCCAGGTCCAGGCGGTGTGCGAACTGGAGAGTTTCCGGCATGTGCATCATTTGGTCTCGGAGGTCCGCGGGCGATTGCGTCCAGACTGCGGGCCGCTGGAGTTGCTTGCCGCCGCCTTTCCAGGGGGAAGCGTCACCGGAGCGCCGAAGGTGCGCGCCATGGAGATCATTGCGGAGTTGGAACCGACGGCCCGCGGCCCGTACTGCGGCTGCCTGGCCTGGCTCGGCTTCAACGGTGCGATGGATAGTTGCATCCTCATCCGCACGATGACAGCGGGCCAAGGTTGGGTCCAATTTCCCGTGGGAGGGGGCATCGTCGCGGATAGCGATCCGGCACGAGAATACGAGGAGACGTTACACAAAGCCGCTGGCCTGCTCCGCGCTTGGCAGAGCTGTTCCGGCAGCTGGGACACGACTCTCGAGGCGTTGACACCACGATGATCTTGGAAGACGACTGGTTCCCCCCGCAGGGACTGGTTCCCCCCACCTTGACACGACCATGATTTTGGAAGGCTTGGTCACCACTTTGGACGCTGAAGGCGCCCCGCATCTGGCACCGATGGGACCGCGCTTCGATGCGGCCGAATCAGACCGCTTCCTGCTGCGTCCCTTTCCCACAGCTCAGACCTGCCGGAACCTGCTGCGCCATCCGCAGGGGGTGTTTCACATCACCGATGATGCCCTGTTGCTGGCTCAAGCGGCGATCGGACGCCTGCCTTCCTTCCCGCCGGTTCAGCCCGCCGCTCGGATTCGCGGCGTGGTGCTCCAGGATTGCTGCCGCTATTATGAGTTCGTCATCGAACAAGTTGATACCAGCCAGGAGCGGGTGCATATGCAAGCCCGCATCGTGCATCAGGGCCGCGTCCGGGACTTCCTCGGCTTCCAGCGAGCACGGCATGCGATTGTGGAAGCCGCGATTCTGGCGACCCGCGTCCACCTGCTGCCCTGGGAGGAAATCGAGGCCGAGTTCCGCAAGCTGCGGCGGATCGTGGAGAAGACCGGCGATGCCGCGGAACACGAGGCGATGGCGTTGCTGGAAGAGCATGTGCGCGCGGCGGCAGTCCAGGCAGCCCAGCGATTGGCCCCCCTGCCGGACCAGAACAGCGAAGCGCCCCAGGACCCACCGAGGGGACCATGATTCAGGTGATTGCTCCGAGCCGCTTGCACTTTGGCTTGTTTCAAGTGCCGCAGGGGGAAGGTGAAACCCTTCCGGCTGAGGGACGGCTTTATGGCGGCGTCGGACTGATGATCGACCGTCCCGCGGTGGTGGTGACCTGGCGTGCGGATGGCATGGGCCGGCGCGTGGAAGGGGTCCATGCGGAGCGGGTCCAGCAATTTGCGGCTCGCTTTGAGGCGTCGTTGGCCGTGTCCCAGCGCCGGCCCTATGCCCTGCTGGTGGAGCGCTGCCCCGCCCAGCATATCGGTTTGGGGGTGGGGACGCAACTCGGTTTGGCCACGGCCAAAGCCCTGGCGACTGCCGCCGGTTACGGACACTGGTCCGCCGTCACACTGGCGGCCCGCATCGGACGAGGCGAACGCTCCGCAGTGGGCATCCACGGTTTCGACCACGGCGGCCTGATCGTGGAAGCCGGCAAACGTGCGGGCGAGCTGGTGTCGCCTCTGTGGCACCATGTCCGCCTGCCGGCAAGCTGGCGCGTCCTGCTGATTCTCCTGCCGCAGGGCCAATCCTGGCATGGCTCGCAAGAACGCAGAGCGTTTGCGTGCGCTTGTGGGGGAGCTGCGGCCCGCCTACGCCGCCTGGCCATCGAAGGCCTCGTTCCTGCCGCTCAGAGTGGCGACCTCCACGCCTTTGGCGAAGCCGTCTATGACTTCAACCGCCTGGCGGGAGAGCCTTTTCGCCTCTGTCAGGGAGGAATCTATGCTTCCCCCTGGATCGAAAGCTGGGTGGCCCGCTTGCGGCAAGCCGGCCTCCGCGGTGTCGGGCAAAGCTCCTGGGGACCGACTGTGTTTGCGATCGTCGGCGATGAAGAGACTGCCCGGCATTATGTGCGCCGCTGGCAGACCGAGGCCCCTCTGCTCATCGCCGGCATTGCTCCCGGACATCGCGTGATCCACGATGCTGGCGAACCGCAGAGCTAGCTCCAGAGTGGCCATGGCAGACCTGGCTCCAGAATAGGCAAAGGCGGGATGCGGGACTGGTTTCCAGGCGCCGGCCAAGGCATCAGCCAGCCACTGCCGTGATGGAAGCGGAAGCCCCAGCCGGGAAGGAGACGGGTTGCTGTCAGCGAGGTGCCATCAGGAGGCGAGCCAACCGTGGGTGCGGAACCACTCGAGCATTTCCCGTGTGAGGCGTCCGCTGTTGTCCATGCGCGGCACCTTGTGCTGCCCGCCATATTTGCCGCGTGCCTTCATCCATTCCGCAAAACCGCCCCGGCGGATGAGTTGCACTTCCGGCCTACGCATGGCTAAGTCCCCCTGGCGGTGGGGGGCGTAGTCCTCGTTGAGCACCATCAGGGCGGCATCGATGGCTTGGGCGAACTGCTGCGGATCAGGCAGGCGGTCGGCACATTCCACCAGATACAAGTGATGGCCGGGCAGGTGGGGCTGCTCCGGGAAAACCGGACCAACGTGAAAGTCCACCACATGCACCCCGCAGCTCTGAGCCGCGGAGGCGACCGCCTTTTCCACCTCCTCGCTGATCAGGTGTTCGCCGAAAGCGGAGAGGAAGTATTTCGTCCGGCCTGTGAATCGCAACAGGGGAGGCGACCGCCGTTCGAATGTCACCGTGTCCCCCAGCACATAGGCCCACAAGCCTGCACAGGTCGTGAGCACCACCGCATAGTTAACACCCGTTTCCACTTGGGCCAGCGTATGCCGCGGCGGGCGTTCTTTCTTCCCCAGTTCCTCCACCGGGACGAACTCGAAGAAGATGCCATGATCGGGGATGACCCGCAGCAGGTGATAGCGGGGGTCCTCCGTGGCCACGAATCCTTCCGACGACGGATAGACTTCGCAGAAATGGACGCGGTCGCTGCCGATCTCCCGGCGGAAGATGTCCCGATACGGATCGAAGGCGGTGCCGCCGTGAACCACCAGGCGCAGAGCGGGCCAAATCTCGGCGATGGTCGCTTTACCGCTGATGGCTTTGAGCTTGCCGAAAAGCACGAGTAACCAAGCGGGAATGCCGCTGATCGCCGTGATCGGTTCGGAGACGCTCCGCTCCGCGAGTCGCTGGATTTTTTCCTCCCAATTGGCGAGCAAAGCCAGCTCCGGCGGGGGAAAGGTGTACGGGCGCAGGATGTCCGGGAATTCACGCGCGGCGATGCCGCTGAGATCACCCGCTCGGCTGCCATCGGCTTGCGGGCGCAGTTCCGTACTGCCGCCGACGAAGAAAAACTTGCCGGTGAGTAGGCGAGCGCCAGGATGCACATGGCGAAACAATGCCGTCGTGGTGAAGGCCGCCTTCTTGTTCGACCGCACCATCTCCCACGTCACCGGAATATACTTCGTGGCCCCGGTGGTCGTTCCGGAGGAAAGAGCGTAGTAGGGTATATCTTCCGGCCAGGTGGTCCCCCGCAAGCGAGGATAGGTATCCTTCCAGTATTCAGTCCAGAAGTCCTCGTAATGCCGCAGGGGAACGCGGGCCTGATAGTCCGCCACGGAGAGGAGGCGGGAAAAGTCATGGTCCTGACCGAAGCGAGTAGCTGCCGCCCGCCGGATCAAAGACAGCAGCGTATTCTGCTGGACCTGAGCGATGGGCAGGGTATCGAGCTGCCGGGTGCGGTAATGCGCGTGCCGGACCATCAGCGTGTCCGCCACCTGACGAACCAGCCGGCTCCCCGCGAGGGAGGCTAGCAGAGGGATGCCGCGCATGGACGTGATCTCGCCAAGCATCAACTGCACTCCAGGGTTCCGCCACTTGGAGGGGCATCCCGCCTCGGACCGCGACCGGAACTCCGCTAGCACGGTCCAAATCAAACCCGTTGGAGTGGCATGCGCTTCAGGGAACCAATGGCTGAATCTTGAAGCCCCGGCAGACATACACCCCGCCCGGCGGCAGATTCCAGGGAACGAAGCGGAAGCGGATGTCGTCAAAATACCGGGCATACAGGCGATAGTAGATCAGCGGCATGACCGTGAGTTGCCGGAAGGTTCCGCCCGGTACCAGCACGCGGGCCGCTGTCGAAAGGATCGCGTGCCGCAATTCCTCCGGAAACGAGGGCAGAGGCAGGCCGGAGAGCACGTGATCCACCTGCCGGATACCGCGCTCCGCCAACAGCCGCTCCAAATGCACCGCGTCCCCGTGGATCACCTCCAGGTTCGCGATATTGGAAAACCGCGCCTTGAGGCGGCTGCACAGCACCGGGTCCAGTTCCACCACAATGAGGCGCGTCTGCGGGCGCACGTGCCGGATCAGCTCCGCTGTGATCGGCCCCGTTCCCGCTCCTAGCTCCACCAGGCAGCGCACCTTCTCCCACTCGATCCCGTCCACCACCTTGCGTGCCATCGCCCGCGAACTGGGGGCAAACGAGGCGATCTTCCGTCCATGCCGCAGAAAGG
>Ga0209478_1001004_pt1 | contig 25291 bp, 20 predicted proteins | sample DewCreD2012metaG_5_FD_184109 | JGI IMG/M metagenome (GOLD analysis project Ga0209478, IMG submission 184109) | Hot spring sediment bacterial and archeal communities from British Columbia, Canada, to study Microbial Dark Matter (Phase II) - Dewar... ... | reverse complement strand
GCCGTGGGGAGCCTCCTGGCCCACCTCCTGGACCTCACCCCCGTGGACCCCGTGCGGGAGGGCCTCCTCTTTGAGCGCTTCCTTCACGGGGGGATGAAGGCTTTGCCCGACATAGACCTAGACCTGGGAAGCCGCAGGCGGCGGGAGGTGATCCGCCACCTGGAAGAGACCTTCGGGGCCCGGGAGGCCATGGCCGCCGCCTACGTCACCTACCGTCTGCCCCTGGCCCTCCAGGACCTGGGCCGGGTCCTGGGCCTGCCCGCCCCCCTGCGCCGCCGACTCACCCGCCACCTGGGCCGGGACTTCCGCCACCTCCCGCCCCACCGGGCCGGGGAGGCCGAGCCCCTCCTGCGGGAGGTCCTAGGGGAAAGCCCGGTGAAGAACCTCCTCCTCGCCCTCCTGGCCCGCATGGAGAAGGGCCAGGTGCGCCACCTCACCCCCCATGTGGGCGGGGTGGTCCTGGCCCCGGGCCCCCTCCACCGCTACGCCCCCCTGGCCCGCTCCTCGGGGGGCATCCAGATGATCACCCTGGACAAGGACGACCTGGAGGCCTTAGGCCTGGTCAAGCTGGACCTCCTGGGCCTCAGGATGCTCTCCGCCCTGGAGCGGGCCCGGGAGGAGGTCTTCCGCACGGAGAGGGTCTACCTGGACCTGGACCGCCTTCCCCAGGAGGCGGCCGTCTACCGGCCTCTTTGGCGGGGGGAGACCCTTGGGGTGTTCCAGTTGGAAAGCCCCGCCCAGACCGCCATGAGCCGAAAGCTGAGGCCCAAAAGCCTCCAGGACCTGGCCCACCAGATCGCCCTGGTCCGGCCGGGACCCATCCAGTCGGGGACGGTGCGCCCTTATCTGGAAAGGCGCCTGGGCCGAAAGCGGCCCGGGCCCCTCCACCCCGTCCCCGAGGCCATCCTGGGGAAGACCCACGGGGTCCTCCTTTTTCAGGAGCAGCTCCTCCGCCTCCTCCACCACGGGGTGGGGCTGGACTGGGCCGAGGCCGAGGCCTTCCGCAAGGCGCTGAGCAAGGCGAGGGACCTCGAAGACCTCCTCCCCCTGCGGCAACGCCTTCTCCTGGGCCTCAAGGCCCGGCTCGGCCTTTCCGAGGAGGAGGCGGAAGCGGTCTGGCGCATGGTGGAGGGCTTCCGGGGGTACGGGTTCACGGAGAGCCACGCCCTGGCCTTCGCCCGCCACGCCTACGCCTCCTTGTGGCTAAAGGCCCACTACCCGGCGGAGTACCTGGCCGCCCTCCTGAGTGAGGCTCCCGGCATGTGGCCCCCAGCTACTCTTAGGCAGGAGGCCAGGCGGCTTGGCATCCCCATCCTCCCCCTTTCCATCAACCGCTCGGGGCTCCACTACCGGGTGGAACGGGTCCACGGGGCCAAGGGGATCCGCCTTCCCCTCACCGCCGCCAAAGGGGTTTCCGAGGAGGCGGCCCGGGCCATCTTAAGGGAGCGCCTCCTCGGCCCTTTTCGCTCCCTGGCGGACTTCCGGAGCCGGCTGGACCCGCCCCAGGAGCTCCTCCTGGCCCTGGCCCGGGCGGGAGCCTTTGACGAGCTTTTGCCCAGGCGGGAGGCCCTCTACCAGGCGGGGCTTCCCGGAGGAGGGCTTCTCCCCCTGGAGGAAAAGGCGCCGCCCCTGCCCCCTTTGGGCCTTGGGGAGCGGCTCTTTCTGGACCTCGAGGCCCAGGGCCTCTCCGCCCTCCCCCTCCACCCCATGGACCTCCTCAGGGGCCTTCTGGAGGAGCTGGGGGCCACCCCCATCCCCCTCCTGGAGGCAGGGCCGGCCCGCACCGCCGGGCTTGTGGTGGCCAGGCAGAAGCCGCCCACGGCCAAGGGCTACGCCTTCCTGGTCCTGGAGGACGGCCCCCACCGCCTGCAGGCCGTCATCCCCCCGGAGGTCTGGGAGCGGCACTACGCCCTTTTCCGAGACAGGGAAGCCCTTTTGCTGGAAGGGGTCTGCCAGGGAGGAAGCCTGCGGGTGGAACGGGCCTGGCCCCTCCCCCTACGGGGTCTCCAGGAGCCCTAGGGCCTTCAGGGCCTCCCGCCCCCTTAGGAGGAGGCGGAAGACCCCCTGCACCTCCACCTCCTCGGCGGGGAGCTCCAGGGTGGGGTAAGCGGGGTTGTGGGGTTTGAGGACGATCCGCTTGCCCTGGGGGTAGACGTACTTGAGGGTGGTCTTGCCCTCGTGGAGAAGGGCGGCGATCTCCCCGGGCCTTGGCCTCGGGCCCTTTTCCACCACCACCACATCCCCTTCCAGAAGGTACTCGGCCATGCTGTCCCCCTCCACCACCAGGGCGTAGAGGCCGGGCCTGCCCGGGAGGGCGATGAGGCCCGCCAGCTCCTCCGAAGAGGCCTCGAGGGGGCCTGCGGGGATGCTGCCCACCAGGGGGATGGAGAGGCTCAGGAGGAGCCTGCCCGCCGGGGTGAGCTCCAGGTGGGTGGGGCGGCCGTGGCCCGTGGGGTGGAGGCGGAGGAGGCCTTTCCTCTCCAGGGCCTCCAGGTGCTGGCGCAGGGACTGGGGACGGATCCCCAGGGCCCGGGTCAGGTCGTGGGCGGTGGGGCTAAGGCCCCGGCGCACCAGGCCGGCGATGGCCTGAAGGACCCTGGCCTGTCCTGGGGGAAGCGGCTTGGCCATCGCCATCAGTATACCTGCTCGGGAACAGGCTTTTGGGCCCGGGCCTCTTGGACCATCGGAAACCGTTCCGTAACCCATCATCATCTATTTCACCCCTCGAGAGGACGATGATGACGGGCTACTTCCTGCTTCAGCGACCCATGGCTCGTAGGCCAGCCCAAGAGGGCTGTTCCGCCGCCAGAGGGGTCTCCGCAGGCGTGACTTCCCGCCGAACTGGCGGTAGGGCCCGTTAGGTGGGCCAGGCCGTAGGCTTTCAGGTTTAGAGCGGCGTTCAGGTCCCGGTCCCTCTCCAGGCCGCAGGCTTCGCAGCGGAAGACCCTTTGGGAAAGAGGCATTTTCCCGTGCAGGTGTCCGCAGCGGGAGCAGAGGCGGGTGGAGGGGAAGCTCCTCAGGGCCACGATGAGGGTGGCCCCGTGCCACTTCGCCTTGTACTCCAGCATCCGCAGGAAGGTCCCCCACCCCACGTCGGCCACAGACCGGGATAGCCAGCTCCGAGAAAGGCCCCGCACGTTCAAGTCTTCCACCACGATGGCCGGCTTGGTCCTCGCCAGCCAGGTGGTCTGCTTGTGCAGGAAGTCCCGGCGGAGGTTCTTCACCTTGCGGTGAAGCCTCGCCAGGGCCAGGGCGGCCTTCTTGCTGTTGTTGGAGCCTTTCTGCTTGTGGGAGAACTGTTTGGAGCGGCGCTTGAGGAGCCTGAGCTTCTTCGCTAGAGGCTTGGGGGGCTCTATCCGGGTGCCGTCGGAAAGGACGGCGAAGGAAGAAAGGCCCAAATCAACACCCACTACGTCATCTTCCCTCTTCACCTCCTTAGGCTTGGGGTCAGGTCGCTCCACCTCGCAGGTGAGGCTCACGTAAAAGCGGTCGGCTTCCCGGGAAATGGTAGCGGAGAGGATGCGGGCCTTCTTGGCTTGGATGAGACCGACCAGCTTGTCGGTCCGCTCCTTTGTCTTGACCAGGCCGATCCTCGGAAGCTGAACCTGCCGGGAGAAGACCTTGATGGTCCCCGTGAGGCGGGCCTTGTTGTCGTCCAAGCTTTTCTTGCGCTTGAACTTGGGAAACCTGGCCCGCTTAGCCTTCCAGTTCTTCAGGGCCTTCTCTAGGTCCCGAAAAGCCTCCTGGGGGGCGCACTTGGAGACCTCGGTCCACCAGGGGGCGTTCTCCCGCTTCCAAACGTTCCAGGCCTTGTGAAGCTCAGGGGCGGAAGGGAGCCTTCTCCCTTCCGCCCGGGCCTTCAGGGCCATCTCCAGGCCCCAGTTGTAGGCGAAGCGGGCGGCCCCTATGTGTTGGGCCAGGGCCCGGCGTTGGGTAGCGTTGGGGGAGAGTTCAAAGCGGAAGGCCTGGTTCACCCACATCCCATAACCTCCAGGGCCCTTTTGGCCCGGTTCTTAGCCGAGCGCCTCCCGTAAAACCGTCCGCAGGCGGAGGTCAGGATCTCCAGGAGGTCCCGCACCAGGTCGTCCTTCACCTCCCCCTCCGCTTTGGGGCCCCCTTCCCCCAAATGAACCGCCACCTCCACGAGTTGCCTGCCTGAAGCGTGCAGGGCCGCTTCCACCAGCTCAAAGCCAAAGCGGGCCAGGCGGTCCCGGTGTTCCACCACGATGCGGCCCACGGTGGGGTCCTTGAGAACCCGCAGGAGCTTCCGGCGCTTGCCGTTGAGTCCGGAGCCGATCTCGGCCACCACCTCAAAGTCCTGCCATCCCTGGACCTGGGCGAAGGCCTTCAGGCGCTCCACCTGGCGTTCCAGGTCCGCCTTCTGGTCGGCGGAGGAGACGCGGGCGTAAAGCACGGTGCGCCCCCCTGGGCTGGGTTCCTCCACCAGGATGGTGCCCGAGGGGAGCTGGCGGACGGGGACGGGGAGCTTCCCCGCCTTGAACCACCGCCAGGCGGTGAGGTAGCTGATGCCGTGCTTGCGGGCCCAGTGGGAGAGCTTCACCGCTGATATGGATGATAACAAAAAGGGTGGCAGTTTGCAACCCTTGGGTCAGGAGGCTGAGCAGAAAAAGCCCTCTGGCCTTCAATCAGACACGATGAGGTTCGTGCTAACCTACCCACGTGAGGCTCCTGGTCCTCCTCGCCCTCCTTGGGGGCCTCGGGTACCTCTTTGGCCTGGGGAACCGCCCCATCCCCCGCCCCCCAGGGGTCCTGGCCCCCTTGCCTCCCGTGCAGGAGGAGATCCCCCAAGGGGAAAGGGCCCCCCTGGAGAGGCCCCCCTACCGCTTGGAGCCCGTGGCCCGCTTCCACCTGGAGGCCCGAGTCCTGGGCAAAAGGGTCTACCGTGCCGACCGGGCAGCGGACCTGGCCCCGGTGGACCTGGCCCTGGGCTGGGGGCGGATGTCGGACACCCGGGTCCTGGAGAGGATTCGCCTCTGGCAGGACCACCGCTTCTACTTCTACGCCTGGTCCGGGGAGCCTCCCATCCCCCCCGAGGAGATCGTGCGGAGCAGCGCCAACATGCACCTGATCCCCGCGGATGCGGCCGTGGAGAGGGGGCTACGGCGGGTGCGCCGGGGGCACCTGGTGCGGCTTTCAGGCCTCCTGGTCAACGTCCAAGGCCCCCAGGGCTTCCACTGGCGCACCTCCACCGTGCGCCACGACACCGGGGCCGGGGCCTGCGAGATCGTCTGGGTGGAGCGGCTGGAGGTGCGCTAGTGGTGGACACAGCCCCCATCGCCCAGGGCCTCATGCTCTGGGCCCTCCTCTCCCTGGGGGGCGGGGTTCTGGGCCTCTGGTGGGCCCGGGCCCCCTTCTTCCGGGCCTTCTGGTTCATGACCGGGGCCTGGGGCCTGGTGGACGGGGGCCTCGCCTTCCTGGGGTGGCTGGGGGAGGGGGCAGAGCGGGAAGACCTGAGGCGCCTCCTCCTCAACGCCGGCCTGGACCTGGGGTACCTGGCCCTGGGCCTCCTCCTCTTCTCCAGGAGGCAGGCCCACCTCAGGGGGTTCGGGGCGGCCATCCTCGTCCAAGGGGGGTTCCTCCTCCTCTTTGACCTCTACCACGCCCTCAGGGTCTGGGGCCACACAGGGGGCCGGGGGGTTGGGGTAGCCTCCGGGCATGCGCCCCCTCGCCCTTCTCCTAGGCCTCGGCCTAGCCCTGGCCCACCAGCCCTTCTGGAATCCCGGCTCCCCACGCCTGGAGGCTGCCTACCCCATTGCCCGGCCCACAGTGGCCCAGGTGGTCATGGGCCGGCTGGCCCCGGGGGAGATCCACTTCTTCCGCCTAGAGGTCCCCCAGGGCTTCACCCTGGACATGGCCCTCTTCGTGGGCGGGGCCTGCCCAGAGGCCTTCCGGCCCCGGCTCTGGCTCCTGGGGCCCGGCCTCCGGGGGGAGGTGCCCCCCTTCCCTCTCCCGGAGGGGTACAGGGCCCGAGCCTACCAGGGTGGGTGGCGGGAGTACCGGGGCCACGGCCTGGTGGCCCGCAAGGGACCTGAGGCCCGGGAGCGCCTCCCCGGCGGCGTCCACTACCTGGCGGTGGAGGCCGGGGCCACCGGGGGCTACTACCTCCTCTTCCTGGCGGGGGAGGAGGTGCCCGGGGGAAGCCCGGAGGGCTTCGCCGCCATCCCCCGGTTCAACCGCTGCGGGGAGTCCTAGGGCTACCGCAGGAGAAAGCCCTGGGGCAAGGGGTCCTCGGGGTCCAGCGGGAACCCCTTAGGCGATGGGCTCCACGGTGAGCCTCCGTGGGGAGGCCCGCCCTTTGTGCGCACGCGGGCCTGCCCTAAGGGATTCCTTCGTGTGCCACTTGATCTGGACCCTCAGGCTGTGAAAAAAGGGGGGTGCTATACTTCCAAACCGGGAGCACCCCCTCTTTTCTCACACCCTAGGGGTTGGGGTTAAGTAGCGCACGAAGGCACGTTCACTTACGGCAGTAAGGAGCCAGGGCTTGGTCCACCCGGGCCTGGGCCTCGCGGACCGCACTCCGAACGTCCTTGCGGCCCAGAACTACGGCCTGCTCCGCTTCGGCGATGATGTCCTTGACCTGCTGCAGGTTGTAGACAGGAAGCTCGGCCCTAGCATAGGCGAGCTGCTCCCGAGCGGTAAGGGCCTGAGGCCACTGCTTCAGGTACTCCTGCATGAGGGGCAGGTTCCAGCTGGACCGGCGGGCAGCTACGTAGCCTGAGTCCAGGCTCCAGCGGGCCTGGATCTCGGGGCTGACCATGAACTTGATGAAACGCAGGGTGGCCTCCCGCTTGGCCGGATCGGACCCCTTGAACAGGTAGAAGTTAGCTCCGCCGGTGGGCACCCCGTAGCGCACCTTTTTCGGCAAAAAGGCAGTCCCGAAAGAGAAACGGGCATTGTTTCGGATGAAGCCCAACGAGCCTGTGGAGTGGTAGATCATGGCCACCTTGCCCGCAGCGAAGTCCCCAGGGGTGGTGCCCCAAGCGATCACCCCCTCCGGACTCACCTTATACTTTGCGGCCAAATCCCGCTTGAACTGCATGCCCTGGCGAACGGCCTCGGTGTTCACCAGTACCTTGCACCCCTCGCCCTGGGGGTCGTAGAGCAGGCCGCCCGCTTGGATGGTGAGGCCCTCCAACAGCCAGGTGGAGCGATCCTCGGTAGGAATGGCTACTCCGTAGCGCACCACCCGGCCTTGGTCATCCCGCTTGGTGAGTTTCTCGGCATACTTCACCAACTCGTCCCAGGTGGTGGGAGGCTTCTCGGGGTCCAGGCCCACCTCCTTGAACGCTTCCTTGTTGTAGTAAAGGATGGGAGTGGAGCGTTGGAAGGGGAGGCTGTAGACCTTGCCGCCCAGGGTGGAGTTCATCATAAAGGCGGGAAAGAAGTCTGCCACCGCCTGCTGCAGTTCCCGATCCTTGGCGATGTAGGCATCAAAAGGTTCGATGGCGTTCAGGGAAAGTAGCGTGTAAAGCTGCTGGGAGAGGAGAATGGCGGTGTCTGGGGGACTGCCGGCCTTAATCGCGGCCACCACTTTGGCCTGATTCTCCTCGTAATTTCCACCAAATACCGTTTTGACCTCGATGTCAGGATTTCTCTTGGTGAAGTCAGCCACGTAGGCCTCTATGAACCGGGCGAGAGGCCCGGCCACCCCTACCGGGTAATAGAAGGTTATGCTGGTCTTCTGGGCAAAAGCCGGGCCTAGAGCCAAGATCCCTACCAACCACCACTTCCGGTACCCTTTCCACATACCAACCTCCCTATCCTTTCAGCCCGCTGCGGGCAAAGGACTCCACAAATGCCCTCTGGAAGAGGGCGAAGGCCAGTAGCATGGGAGCTCCGACGAGCAAGGCTCCCGCTGCAATCAGCCCCCACTCCATGCCGCTTTCAGCGGAACGGGCGAAGCTGGCGAATCCCAGGGAGAGCACCCGCTTCTCCGGGCTTTGGAGTACCACCAGGGGCCAGAGGAACTCGTTCCAGTGGTAGACTAGGCTCACCAGGCTGAAGGCTGCTAGGTGAGGCCGGACCAGGGGTAACAGCACCCGTACCATGATCTGCCAGGGACTGGCCCCGTCTACCACGGCCGCCTCCACAAGTTCCCGGGGAATCTGGCGGAACCCCTGGCGCAGGAGGAAAGCCCCAGTGGCCGAGGCTAGGTAAGGCAAGGCGAGTCCCGTGAGGGTATCCGTGAGCCCCAGGGCTTTGAGGGTGAGAAAGTTGGGCAGAATGAGGGCGGAGGGGGGGAGGAAAAGCTGGATGAGGACCGCGTGGAAAGCCCAGTCCCGGCCCACTCCCGAAAGCCGGGCCAAGGTGAAACCTGCGGTGGTCACGGTGAAAAGCTGCAATAGGAGAAGGCCGAAGGTGAAGAGAGCAGTGTTAAGGTACAGCCGAGGGAAGTCTGCGGAGGTCCAAGCAAGCTTCAGGTTCTCCAGGGTGAATGGCCCCACCTCCCCCCGGTTGACGCTCGCGGTAGGGGTGAAGGCGGCATAGAGGGTGAAGCCTGCTAGGGCCAGAAAGGGGAGGGCTACGAAAAGGGCAGGGACCTCTCGCAGAAGCCGCCCTACCCTGCGTAGGCCAGGCCGTCCTACCCTTCCGGTCAGGTAGCGGAGCCCTTTAAGCGTCATAGTGTACGCCCCTTTCCAGGCGTGGCAGGGCAACAAGGGCCAGGAGGGTGAGCAACACAAGAAGGGTGAGGCTGAGGGCTGCGGCCGAGGGGAAGTCAAAGTACTCGAACCCCAGGGTGTAGATCCGGTAGAGCAGGTGGTCCGTAGCCCCTACGGGCCCACCTTTTGTGAGGATGAAGATGTGGTCCACATTGCGCAGCGCCCCCAGGGCGGCCATTACCGTCACGAAGAAGGTGGTTGGGGATAGCAGTGGCCAGGTCACGTAGAGGAAGGTGGTAAGCCGCCCTGCACCATCTACGCGGGCGGCGTCTAAAAGCTCTTTGGGTAGATTCTGCAGGCCCGCCAGGTAGTAGAGCATGTATATCCCTGTGTCCTTGAGCACCCCCACCACAACCACCGCCAGGAAGGCCCCCCGGGGATCACCCAAGGGGTTCTGGAGCCCGAGGGCTTGTAGCGAAGCCTGTAGGGGACCTAGGGGGTTTAGGAGGTACAGAAAGACCGCCGCGAAGGCTACCGTGGGGAGCACCACGGGGTGGAAGACCAGAGCCCGAACGAACTGGCGAAAGCGGTTATCCCCTTCGAGGGCCAAGGCGGCCAGAAGCCCCAGCAACACAGAGAAGGGTACGGTGAGGAGGGTGTAGAGGAGGGTTATTTTTAGGCTGTTCAGGTTTTCTCCGTTGAAGAGCTTGGACAGGGCAGGGAAACCCTCCAGGGCTATTCGTAGGGCGGGGAGATAAGTGAAGGCTAAGAGGGGGATGCCCGTGGGAAGGAGCCAAACCCAAAGAGGCATACGCCCCCATTTGTACAAAGCCTGTGTCAGGACCTTGTCAAGCGGGTCGTGTAAGCTGAGCTTCCCCCTCATGTTCCGACAAGTTGAGGCGGAAGCATCCGGCGCCGCCAGGTATGCAAGGCCGCGCCCAAGGCCACTTTGGGGCCCCCACCCCAAACGAACCGCCCGCCATTGGGCCAGGGGAAAGCGGCCGGGTGCCCTGGCCTCCCCCTCCCAGGGGAAGGAAGAGGCCAGAATAGCCCCGCCGCCTAGGCCCCCCGACCCCCTTTTCCCGCTGCCGCCTCCCCCGCATGACCTCCCCAGTCGCTTTCCCCAACAAGCCCGCCCCAACGCGTCTTACCCCTGTCTCCCCTCCTCTCTTCCGCGAACAGGGGTAAGACGCCCGGCCGCCAAACCAACCCACCGCCCAAGCCACCACCGAGGCCCGCCAAGACGAACCCCCTTGGCCATCCCCTCCAGCTCCTCCAGGGTGGCCCGAGGCGGCCTGGAGGGGCTGAGCCGGGAGGTGGCGGAAGCTTGCGGTGGCCTACCTGCCGCAGCACGAACCCGGTGTCAAGAGGCTCAGGGAAGGGATGGGGCAGGGGGCGTTGCAGAGTCTATGGATGGGCACTTAGTAGAGGGGGCGCTCGCGGTTGGAGTCCATGGCACCCCCTCTTTTCTCACACCCTAGGGGTTGGAGTCAAGTAGCACACGAAGGGATCTTCCTCATTCACACCCGCCCGCCCAGGCCGAGGAGGACGAGGCGTTAGGAGAAGAAGTAAGCCAACCCTTCCAAGAAGAGGAGAACCTGGGTGGCGAAGGCCTCCCGGCCCTCCCCTCTTCGGCAAACGGGCCTTTGGCTTTCTCCAGCCCTTCCCCGGCGCTCGTGAAGGCGGGCACAAAACCCCTGCAGGGGGCCCTCAAGGGGGCGGGGCTCTGGGGAGAGTTCTACAAGGCCTTCCGGCCCGGCTTCCCCTCCGAGGCCCTCTGGGCCGCCTACCTGGCCCGCCTGGAGCGGGAGGCCCTGCCCAAGGGAGAGGTCTTCCTCCAGGCCCTGGCCCTCACCCTGAGGGGGGTGGCCCAGGGAGGGGTGCGCTACCCCGCCCGCTACCTGGAGGCGGTGATGGCGGACCTGGAGGCCCGGACCCCCGCCCCTCCGCCCCCGCCTCAGGGAACCCGGGACGGGATCCTGGACGGGGCCCTCCTCCACCTGCCCGATGGCCGGAGGGGCTACTTCGCCGGCTGGACCGGAGGCGGGGCCAAGGCCTTCGTTGAGGTGGACGGGGTGGCCCACCTGGTGGATAGGGAACTCGTCCTGGCGGCCCGTGTGGTAGGGTGAGGGGGTGGAGACGGTGAGCCTGGTGGCCTCTCAGGACCCCGCTGAGACTTCCCAGAGCGAGGGGCAGTGCCCTAGGGATCAGGCCTACTACGCCTCCCTCTGGAGCGTGGGCCACGTGCGCCTGCGCGAGGTGAAGAAGAAGGACAAGGTGTTCTCCTTTTACCATCTCGAAGCCCCCGGCTATCCCAGGGGTGTGTTTCTGCCCCTCCCCAGGGGTTTGGGTCAGACCTTTCTGAACCAGAGAATCGGGGTCGTCTACGCTCCCAGGACGGACGAACAGGGAGCCCTTAAGGGCCGCCTGGACTACCTGCGCCGGCTGGACCCCACCCTCTGGGAGAGGGCCCCCTACTTCCACCTGCGGGGCCGCCTGGCCGCTGTGGACCTGGAGGAGGGCCGGCTCCAGGTGGAGGTCCGCCCCAACCCCGGGGGCAAGCTCCGGGCCCCCTTCACCCTGACCCTGCTAGCCCCCCTGAGCCTCTTGGAGGCCCTGCCCCCCGTGGGGAGCGCGGTCTACCTGGAAGGGGAGGTGAGGCCGAGGAGCGGCCGCCTGGTGGTCCGGCGCTGGGAGCCCGCCCGCCTTTGGGACGACCCCCAGTAGGCCACTTGGCCCAGGTCCGGGGCGTGGTCCACCTCTCCCCCCTTCCGGGGGCGGTGAGCCTCCGCCTGGAAGGCCAGGGCCTCTTCTCCAAGCGGGTGCGGGCCCAAAGGGGCCTGAGGAAGTGCCTCGTCCCCGGCCTCTACCGGGTGGTCCTCCACCCCCGCACGGACGGGGAGGGCTTCCTCACGGGGCTCTACCTGGCCCACCGGGAGCTCCTCTCCCCCGCCCCCGTGGGGGAGACGCCGGGGGAACCCCTCCGCTTCCTCCTCCTGGGGGAGTGGCTGGGGGCCTGGGCGGGGCTGGGCCGGGTGCGGGTGGTGCCTGGGCCCAAGGAAGAGCCCGAGACCCGGCCCTTCGTCCTCCGCTTCCTCCTTCGCCGCCCCCACCTGGCCCCGGCCCCGGGGGGGCTGGTCCTGGCCCTGGGCCGGGTGGAGCGGGGCCGGCTTGTCGGGGAGGCCTTCCCCCTGACCCCAAGGGCCCTGCCCTAGCCCTCTTCCCGGACCGCCGGCTCCAGGACCTCCCGGGCCCGGGCGTGGGCCCGTTCCAGGCGGCGGAGGGCCTCCTGGAGGGTCTCCCTCAGGACCCGGTGCCCCTCCCGGGGGAGGGAGGCGTAGAGGACCCCCAGGAGGCGGTCTTCCTCTTCCAGGACCTCCATAGCCTCCCGGGCCTTGCCCAGGGCCACCAAGGCCATGCGCACCTCCTCCCATAGCCAGGCGAGGTCGTCCGCCAGCTCCTTCCTGGCCTCGGGGTCGTGGAGGGGGCTCACGGTTGGTTCCCGTAGACTCCGTCCCTACTCGCTTCTCTGAGGGAGAGGAGCGTGGGCTGGGCCACGCGCTTTGCGCCGTTCCCTCCCTCCTCCTCTCCAACCGCTTCAGCTTCTTGGGGTTCCCCCTCTTCTCCCCCAGGCGGTTCCCGCTGTTCAGGAGTCGGGGTCGGAAGTTCATCCACGATAAAGAGGGGGCCCTCCAGAACCTTTTGTAGGAGCTCCTTCTGCTCAGGATAGATCTCCAAGGTCTTCTCCAAGACCCAGAGGAGTTCCAGAAGCTCCCGGCCTAGGTCCGGGGTCCATTTTGAGGGGACGATACCATCCAGGGGGCTGCTCTTCCGCCCCCTCCTGTTCTTCTGGCGGAATCCCAGCCAGCTCTTCACCGGAAAGAAGCCGGAGACCTCAAACCCGTAGACCTCTGGGGCCACGTCCTCTACCTTCCCGTCTCCCACGTGAAGGATTCTCGTCTCGGGGTCGTAGTTGTGCCCCTCGGGGTAGGCGGAGGGGGGCTTGGCCCAGCGGGCTCTGCCCTTGGGGGGCCAGCTCCGCCCCTCGGCGTACCGTTCCCCGTAGGTGTGGAGCCAGAGGAGGTGGGCTCCCAGCTCCACGCCCTCCCTGAAGAGGCTGGGGTCCTTGGTGAGCGGGACCCTGGGCCCAGGTACCCTGAGCTCTTCCGCGAAGCGTTCCGTGTAGGCGGGGTGGGCCAGGAGGGCGTAGACGTAGGCGGCGAAGCCATCGGGGGAGACGGGAAAGCCGTAGGCCTCTTCCAGGAGCTTTAGGAGGCCCCGTGTCAGGTTAGGCTCCAAGCCCTCCCGGTCGCGGAAGAGGGGGATGACGTCCTTCCCGCCGAAGGAGCCCCTAAAGTGGTGCCGGTCAGGAACGTAAACCGTGGCCACCAGGGCAGGTCCTCTTCCTAGGGGGGCGGTGAGGAGGGAGGTGAGGTACACCTGCCTCTCGCTCCAGGTCTGCCACAAGGGGGGACGAGGACGGCTACACACCCTCCCGTCCGCGATGGCCCAGGCGCGGTCAAAGCTCCGGTAGCCGTAGCGCACGATGGCCTCGGGCGGGTCCCCAGGACCAAGTGTGGCAATGGGGGGCAAGGGCTGGGAACTGAAGATGGCGGGATGACTCTTTGCTAATAGGCGGTCTTTTGTTTCCCGAAAGAGCGCAGGCCTTTCTCCGGGGGGGGCTTTCAGGAGGATCTCCCAACGCTTTTTCAGGACTTCTTCGGTGGACCCGATGGGCCAGGTGCGCTTGAACTCTACCCCCGAGTGTTGCCAGGGGAAGAGGTCCGTGAGCTTGGGCCACCTGGCCCACTCCCCGCCCGCCTCGGGGACGAAGGGGGCTTGCCAGTCCCCGGGGGCTTCCTGGAAGGGGATGTCCTTGAGGGGGGGAAGCTCATCCAGCTCCTTCAGCTTCCCCTCCCGGGTAGTGGGCGCCAGGCGGTGGTAGAAGACCCGGGCCGGGGTTTGGGAGTCCTGGGGGCCGCGCCGCACCACCAGGGCGATGGCCACGGGGGTCTGGATGTTGAAGACGTTCTCCTCCCTCACCGCTCCCCTGCCCTCTCCCCCCAGGTCCAGGATGTAGACCCGGTCCGCTACCCGGCGGACGTGTTCCCGCATCCCGGCGAAGCCCAGACCCCGGAGGTAGGAGCTGGGGGTGATGAAGCACAGGACCCCGCCACGTTCTGGGTCCTGCTCAAAGACCTTCCACAGGGCGAAGCGCCAGAAGTAGACGTAGAGGTTGTAGAGGTTCTTGAGGTGTATTCCCAGGCCCGCCTCCCTGGCCGGCTGGAGGAAGTCCTCCATGAGGGGGTAGGGTTCCCGGGGTCCCTTCAGGACCCAGCCCCCCTTCCTCTCGCGCTCCTCCTCGCTTTCCCCTTCTACCCGATCGTAGGGGGGATTGCCCAGGACCACCAGGATGGGCTTGTCCCGCTTGAGTTCCGCGGCCCTTTTGCGCTCCTCCGCCAGGCGCTCGTAGAAGAAGACCTGCTCTAGAGGGGGGGCCTCCGGGGCCTCCAAGGTGTCGGCCAGGTAGAGGTTGAGGCCTTCCTCGGGAAGGGAGCCCCCTTCCCCTTGGATCGCCTGGGAGAGGCGGAGCTGGGCCACGGCGTAGGGGCCCACCATGAGCTCTATGCCGTGGAGGCGGGAGGCCACTTCTTTCGCGTACTGTCCCCGGTAGCCCCTCCCGTAGAGGGAAGCCACGTTCGCGAGCGCCCGTTCCAAGGTGGCGAGGAGAAAGGTCCCCGTGCCCATGGCGGGGTCCAGGACGGTGACCTTCTCGTGGGCCAGGCCCTCCGCCAGGCCGAAGCCCTCTTTCAGCGCCTCGTCCACCAAGCGCACCATGGCCCTGACCACGGGCACCGGGGTGTAGTAGACCCCCATGTCCTTGCGGAGATCGGGGTCGTACGCCTGCAGGAAGTCCTCGTAGAAGTAGAGCCAGGGGTCAACGCCATGGACGTGGAAAACCGAGGGATCCACCGCCCGGAGGGCCCGCCGCAGGAGGTCGTAGGCGGGGCGGATCTCCGCCAGGAGCCGGGGGTGGTTGGCCACGAAGAGGGCCTCCATGAGGAGGCCGTACCGCCCCTCCAGGAGCTCCAGAGCCCGCTCCAGGTAGAGGGGCTCCTCCCCGCTGTCTAGGGCCGCGGCCAGGAGGAAGCCGTAGGTGATGAGCTGGGCGTAGGCGTCGGCGAAGACCCTCTCATCCCCCTCGGGCAGGAGGTTTTTGCGCCACTCTTCGCGAAGACGCGCCAGTTCCCCCTTTGGGTTTTCCCTCACCTCCTCCAGCACCGCCTCCCGCAGGAAGCGGGCCAGGGGGGCGAGGAAGCGGGCCAGCTCCTGGGGGTTCCTGGGGACCAGGGGCTTCCAGTTGAGGAAGTCCAGGAAGAGCTCCCGCAGAGCTTCGGCGTCGCCCTCCGAGGCCAGTCGCACCTCCCGGACCTTCTGCCCCTCGCGGAAGAGGGCGAAGTCCCGCCCGTCCGTGTAGACCAGATTGGGTAGCTGGCGGAACCTCTCCCACTGCTCCCGGTCGTGGCCCCTGTACCTTTCGGGGTCGGCCCCCTTGCCCGGGGCTTTGAGCTCCACGAAGCCCACCAGGAGCCCCTGGTGCTTCACCCCTAGGTCCGGCTTGCCCACTTTGGTATCCCCTTTGGGACGGGCCTCAATGACCACCCGCACCCCCAGGGTTTCCTCCAAAAGCCCCTTCACCAACGGGATGAGCTGGGCCTCGGGCTCGGCCTCGCCCTGGGCTAGGGCCTGAACCCGGCGAAGCTCGCTCAGGTATTTCCTTACACTGAGGACCCAAGTGTCTTCCGTCATCGCTTCTCCAAGAGGGCCAGGAGCTCTCTGACCTTCTCCTCCACCGCCCGCCGCTTCTCCGGAGGGAGGCTTTCCGGGTCCAGCCGGGCGAGCCTCGTCGCCACCTCCTTGTGCCAGGGAGGAGGCACCTTCTCCTTCACCAAGACCTCCCGCACCCTGGCCTTGAGCTCCCTCAGGGAGAGGCCCCCCTTGGCCTCCTCCAGGAGCCGGGCCCGGGCATTGAGGTCCTTCACCTTCTTGAGCTCCAGGGCAGCGGTGTAGGGGAGGGTGCCCTCCTCCAGGGCCGCCCTCAGGTCCTCGGGGAGCCCTAGGAGGGGGAGGCGGTGTTGTACGAAGGACTCCCAGGTCATTCGCCCTAAGGCCTTGAAGATCTCTTCTACCCTTTGGGCATCCTTAGGGACAACGTTGTCCCTAATCCGCCCCTCTTTCGCGTTTTTCATTTGCCGGAGGAGCCCCACCACCTCTTCCCTCGTCTTCCCCAACTCTTCCGATAGGAGCTCCAGCACCCCCAGGGTCTCCTCGTAGGGGTTCAGGTCCTCCCGTTGCAGGTTCTCCACCAGGGCGAGGAGGCGGGCCTCCTTCTCCGGAAGGTCCAGGACCCGGACCGGGACTTCGGCGAGCCCCGCCATCTTCGCCGCCCGGTAGCGCCTCTCCCCGGCCACGATGGCGTACCTCCCGTCCCCCAAGGGCCGCACCAGGAGGGGCTGGAGCACGCCCTTCTCCCGGATGCTCTCGGCGAGGGCCTCGAGGTTCTCGAAGCGCCTGCGGGGCTGGGGGGAGGGGAGTAGGGCCTCGAGGGGGAGGTGCGATGTGGCGGGACTTTTGGCTTCCTCCACCAGGCCCTTCAAGTAAGCGCGGATGGCGCTCACGCCACCACCTCCTCAAAGCGGAACACCCTCTTGAGCAAGAAGTCCGTGAGCAGAGCTACCTCCTCGGCGGCCTCCCGGTCTCCGGTGAGCTGGATCGGTATCTGTCCCTCAGTGGCCTTTCGATGGGGGCCAGGGCGATAGGCTACACGCGGGGCCACGGGTGCGATTTCCTCTAACTCCCCGAGGGCTTGGAGGATGCGGTTGTCCCCTTGGGTCCTGGCGTCGTACTTGGTGGGGATGAAGGCCGAGATGATGTGGCTCCTCCCCGCTACCCCTTCGGGGTTCACTTTTCTGAGGGCTTCCCGGTACTCTTTGGCTACCTGGACCACTGCTCCGAGGGCTTGGATGCCCTTGGCCCCTGTTTCTACGGGAACGAGCAGGCCGTCCCCCGCCAGGGCGGCCATCACCGCCAGGGAGCCCAAGGAGGGGAGGGAGTCTACCAGCACCAAGTCGTACTCCCCCTCCACCCTTTCTAAAGCCGTGCGCAATGCCAGAGCTCCCAAAGGCTTTTTGTCTAGTTCAAGTTCCCCCATGGCCAGGTTCACCGAGGCGGGAATCAGGTAGAGGTTCCGGCCTACCTGCCTAGGGCGTGGAAGAAGATCCTGACGGATGACCTTGAGGAGGGTTTCCTCCTCTTCCACGGAGTTGGGGTCCACGCCTAACCAGGCGGTGAGGTTGGCCTGGGGGTCGGCGTCCACCAGGAGGACCCGGTACCCCCTCGAGGCCAGCTCGAACCCCAGGTCCCGGGCCAGAGAGGTTTTCCCTGCCCCGCCTGCGTGGGTGAAGAAGGTATAGGTCTGGGTCCCCTGCTCGGGTCCATCCACCACCTCAGGGATGTACCAGTAGTGGCCGAGGCGAACGGCTTCCACCCGGCCCTCCCGAATCCACTTCCGCGCCAGGCTTTCCGACATTCCCTCCTTGCGGGCCCACTCCAGGAGGGGTATCAGCCTTTCCCTGCGCATGGTGGAAGACTACCAGATAGGTGCGCATAGGCGCAAGTAGGCGTAAGGCAAACCTTGGCCACGTTCTTCGGCTTGCCCCTTCAGAGATACGCTTCTTCTCACGCCATTCGCCCTCTCCCAAGGGCGGGGATGTATACTGGGACTGGCGGTCAGGAAGGGGCTCTATTTGAGGGAAGACCAGGACCTACTCTTGAAGGAGCGGGCCCGTAAGTTGGGCGTTTCCGAGGCCCAGTTGGTTCGCATAGCTTTGGACCGGTTTCTCTCCGGTGAAGAGGGGGAAGCCACCGCCAAGGCGAGGGCTTCCCTTGAGGCGTTTCTGGCGGAGGCCCGCCATCTTGCTGGGACCCACCGTTTCCCTGAAGGCTGGCGCCTAAACCGGGAGGCGCTATACGCCGAGGAGGGGCGCGGGAGGAGTTGACGACAGTCGCCATTTATCTCGTCATTCAGAGGTTGTCGTAAAAGTGTGGTATCCTTGAAGGGCGACTCTTAGACGATATTACCCCAGCGACCTAACCGACGAGGAGTGGGCCCTCCTGGAGCCTCTCATCCCCGCCCCCAAGCCCTGCGGCCGGCCCGCCAAGGTGTCCAGAAGAAAGATCATGAACGCCATCCAGAAGGTGTTCCCCTAAAGGGGAAGCACGTTACGTCCTGAAGAACGGCATCCCCTGGCGAGCCAGGGGGAAACGATGGGGCGAAAAGGGCCAAAGGGAGAGAACGCCAGATCCTAACGGACACCGGGGATCGCCTCCTGAAGGTCTTTGTCCACCCGACCCATGAGCCTGATGGGTGGGGTGGGCGGGCCTTTGATACCCCCGTACCCCAGGGCCAAGGCGGGGCCGCGAGCCCTTGCGGCCAGCCGGGGCGCAGGGTACCGTGAGCTCATGATGGTCCTGCTCTACGAGGACCTCGAGGTCCCCCCCCACCTCCGGGACCGCCTGGAGCGGGTGCTGGAAGCCCTGCGCTCTGGGCACCTGGCCCAGGCCGAGCTCAAGAAGCTGACGCCCACCCCCTACTTCCGCGCCAAGCTCAGCGACAAGGACCGCCTCCTCCTCAAGCCGGTGCGGGTGGGGGAGGAGGGGGCGTGGCTGGTCCTCGAGGTCATCCCCAACCACGCCTACCACCGCTCCCGCTTCCTCCGGGGGGCGGAGGTGCGGGAGGAGGAGGTCTTGGCCCCGGAGTCCGCCCTTGCCCAAGCCGAACCCGTGCGCCACCTGGACCTCAAGGCGCCCCGCTTCCGCCTCCTGGACAAGCCCCTCACCTTTGACCAGGCCCAGGATGCGGTCCTCCGCGCCCCGCTTCCCCTCCTCCTCCTGGGCCCGGCGGGCTCCGGGAAAACCGCCCTGGTACTGGAAAAGCTTCGCCAGCAGGCGGGGCGGGTCCTCTACGCCACCCTCAGTCCCTTCCTGGCCCGGGAGGCCCGCCGCCTTTACTTCGCCCACGGTTACGAGAACCCCTACCAGGAGGCCGACTTCCTCTCCTTCCGCGAGTTCCTGGAAACCCTCGAGGTGCCCGGGGGAAGGGAGGTCGGCTTCCGCGACTTCCTCCGCTTCTTCGCCCCCCGGGCCCGGGCCTATCCCTTTACCCACGCCCACGCCCTCTTCGAGGAGTTCCGGGGGGTGTTGCTGGCAAGCCCCGAGGGGCCCCTCTCCCTGGAGGCCTACCAGGCCCTGGGGGTGCGCCAGAGCCTCTACCCCAAGGACCTGAGGCCCCAGGTGTACGCGCTCTTCCAGAAGTACCTGGACTTCCTCCATGAGGAGGGGCTCTACGACCCGAGCCTTCTCGCCCACCGCTACCGGGAGCGGGTGGAGCCCACCTACGACTTCGTGGCGGTGGACGAGGTCCAGGACCTCACCCTGGCCCAGGTGGACCTGCTCCTCAGGAGCCTCAAGGCCAAGGGTGCCTTTCTCCTCGCCGGGGACAGCCACCAGATCGTCCACCCCAACTTCTTCAGCTGGGCGACCCTTAAAAGCTACTTCTTCCGGGAGGACGCCCAGGCCCTGGAGCGCATCACCGTCCTCAAGGCCAACTACCGCAACGCCCGCAAGGTCTCCGAGCTCGCCAACCGCCTCCTCCGGCTCAAGCAGGCCCGCTTCGGTTCCGTGGACCGGGAGAGCACCTACCTGGTGGAGCCCCAGGGGGAGCGGGAGGGGCGGGTGGTCCTCCACCCGGCGTCGCCCGAGCTCCTGAAGGAGCTGGACCGGAGGATCCGCCAAAGCGCCCAGGTGGCGGTGGTGGTCCTCCGGGACGAGGACAAGGAGCGGGCCCGCCAGGCCCTGGGCACGCCCCTCCTCTTCTCCGCCCAGGAGGTGAAGGGCCTGGAGTACCCCACCGTGGTTCTCTTCCGCCCCGTGGATAGCGCCCCCGAGGTCTACCGGGAGGTGGCCCGGGGAGTGGGCCCGGAGGACCTCGAGGGCCCCCTGACCTACCGCCGGGCCCCGGACAAGGAGGACAAGTCCCTGGAGGTCTACAAGTTCTTCACCAATGCCCTCTACGTGGCCGTGACCCGGGCCGTGGAGGAGGTGGTCTGGCTGGAGGAGGACCCCCAGCACCCCTTCCTGCGCCTGCTGGGCCTGGAGCCCGGGAAGGAGCTGGAGGTGGCCGCCCGGGCCTCCAGCCGGGAGGAGTGGGCCAGGGAGGCGGCCCGCCTCGAGGCCCACGGCAACCTGGAGCAGGCCCAGGCGGTGCGGGAGGCCTTCCTCAAGGAGCGTCCCGTGCCCTGGACCGTGTACGACCGGGAACGGGTCCGGGCCCTCCTGCCCGAGCTCCACGCGGACCGCCTTCGCGGGAAGGTCCTCAGGGAGCTCTACGAGTACGCCCTCTTCCACCGGGCCCGCCCCCTCCTGGAGGCCCTAGCCCAGGCGGGCCACGAGGGGGCGCGGAACATCCTACGCCCCCTCCTGGCCCCAAGCCTGGAGTACGGCGAGGAGCAGTTCCGCAACCTGGAGCGGCGCCTTGTCCGGAGCTACGAGGGGCGGGGGTGGAAGGAGGTGCTCTGGGATGTGAAGGACTTCGGGCCCGACTTCCGCACCCCCTTGGGCCTCACCCCCCTGATGCTGGCGGCCCGGGCGGGGAACCGGGAGCTCCTCGAGGCCCTCCTGGCCCAAGGGGCCGATCCCGAGGCCCGCGACCCCTTCGGTTACACCCCCTTCCTCCACGCCCTGGAGCGGGCCCTCTCGGACGAGGCCTTCGCCCGCGAGCGCTTTCCCCTGGTGGCGGACCTCCTCGCGCCCACGGCCCTGGACCTCCAGGCCGAGGGGCACCTCGTCCGCCTTTACCCCCGGATGCCGGAGTACTGGGCCTTCCTCGCGGCCTTGGCCAGCCTTAAGGCCCTGGCCCTTCCCTTGCTGCGCCTGCGGGGGCCCCTCATGGAGGAGGGGGTCACGGCCCGCTACCTGGCGGAGGCCCTGGGCCACCTGCCCCCCGCCCTCCTCCCCGCTCCCTTGGCCCGCAAGGAGACCCTGGGGGAGCGGAGGGCTTATTTGGGCGCGGTCCTGGCCCGGAGCGAGGTGGAAAGCGACTACCGTCCCGCCCGCAGGCTCTTCCTCAGGCTGCGGCGGGGGCGGTACCTGCCCAACCCCCATCTCCTCCTGCGCCCAAAGGAGGGGGAGGCGGCCTGGACCCCCTTGGGGGAGGTGATGGACCTGGAGGGGCTTGGGCTAGGGCGGCTCCACCTCGAGGGGCAGAAAAGGCGGGCTTGACGCAGGACTCCCTCTCCCCTTGACCCCGAGCCGCCGGGAGCGGGGCGAACACCCCGAAAAGCCCGGTCTCCACCGACCTTCCCCGTCGCCCTATCTAAACCGGTTCCGGCGGCCCTTTGGGAGCCGGGCTGGGGGGAGGCGCAAACAGCTGAAAAATAGCCCACAAATCCGCACACTTGTTCTCTTTCGTTCCCGGTTCATCCAAAAGCGCAAGACTTCGCGGAGGGTGGCGAAAGAGGCAAAGGGGGGTAAAATGAACCCAAGGATGCCCAAGGGCGAAGCCCCGAAGCTCTACCTCGGCGTCCACGCCCGCCTGGTCTTCCTCAAGGAGGAAGACAAGCGGGCCGTCTTGGACCTGATGCGCCGCTTCTCCAGCGCTACACGCTTCGCCTACAACCGCCTTCTGGAAGGGCGGGATCGGAAAGAACTCAAACGGGAGGATAGTCCCCTCTGCAGGCTCTTCGGCCTCAACACCCGCTACGCCGACGGGGCCATAGAAAAGGCCCAGGCCACCCTGGACTCTGCCCGGGAGCTGGGCCAAGACCCCCGAAAAGTGGTCTTCGGGGGAAGGAAGACTTTTGAACAGCTCAAGCGCAAACACCTCTCCGGCAAGGCCCTTTTGGCCCTGAAGCGGGAGTGGAAGGAAAGGAGGCAGGGCCTCCTCTACTCCCGGGGGGACGCCACCAAGAAGGGCAACGCCAACCTGCGCCTGGAACCCCAAGGGGATGCCCTCTGGCTCCGGGTCAACCTGGGGAACGGCGCTTATGTCCGTGCCCTGGTCAAGACCTCCCACCCCCAGCTGAAGACCCTGCTCCAGAGGGCCTACGCCTCCCTCCCCTACAACGTGACCCTCCGGCTCAAGGACGGCAAGGTCTACGCCCTCTTCACCTGGAGCGAGGGGCTTCCCCCTCCCGTCCACACGAAGGCGAACGGGGTCCTGGGGATAGACGTGAACGGCGACCCCTACCACCTGGCGCTGGCGGTGGTCTCTCCCGAGGGAAACCTGAAGCGCCACCTCACCCTCTCCCTGGGGGAGGTGGACCGGGCTCCCAACAAGGGAGCTAAGGAACTCCTCCTCTGGAAGGTCGCCCACCAGGTGGTGGCCGCCGCCGAGGAACACGGGGTTGCCATCGCCACGGAAAAGCTCAAGTACCTCCGTAAGTCCCGGAGAGGAGACGGCTCAGGCCGGCACTTCCGCCGCAGAGAGCACCGCTTCGCCTACCGGTCCCTCTTGGAGAAGATTCACTCCCTCGCCCGAAAGCGGGGCGTGGAGGTCCTGGAGGTGAACCCCCAGGACACTTCCACCATCGGCATGCTCAAGTACGCCCCCCTACTTCACCTCTCCAAGGACGTGGCCGCGGCCCTCGTGATCGGGAGAAGGGCCCTGGGGTACGAAGAGAAGCTCCCCAAGGGCTACCGGGCCCTCCTTCAAAACAAAAGCTTCCTCGCCCACGCCGAGGGGTTCTACCAAAGCCGCCTCCAGGAGCTAAAGAAGCTCAAGGAAGCGGAAAAGAACCCCCACCTCAGGCGGAGGCTTTCCCGGGACATGGGGAAGGCTAAGGCCGCTCTGACCCTCGTCTCAAGCCTTCAGGGCTCACCAGGGAGCCGGAAGGGGATAACCAAGGGAAGGAACCCCTCCGGTGCCCATCCCTGGCGGGTCCTGAGGGTAGGTCTCTTCCTTCCCCTTCTCGGGCTTGAGGTGCCCAGGGACCTTTCTCCCCTCAAGCCCATCCTACACCTCGCTCCGCTGACCCAGGGATCGTGGAAGGGGTGGAAGGTGGGCTCAGGTCCTTCTCCTGGTGGAGGGCCGGAGTGCACTAATGTGCACTTTTACTGACCAGGGTGCGCGCAGGCAGGGTCGGGAAGGGAAGGGGAAAAGTTTCACTTGCAAGGGGTTTCTAGAAAGCGGAAAGAGCAGGCCTGGTTTTAAAGAACAACTCCAGGCCCCTGATGATCAATCATTCATTCATTCAAGAGGTAAACACCTCTTTTTGATTAAAGACTTGATCAACAACAGGGTGAAGTCGGCTTGCGATGGGGAGACGCTTTCCCCGGCGCAAACGCCCCAAGTCTTCCGATAAAAGGGCCCCTTTCTCCCCAAGTCTTCCGATACTAACTCCCCAAGTCTTCCGATAGGGGAGAGGGCGAACTCCCAAGTCTTCCGATAGCGATTCCCCAAGTCTTCCGATACCAACTCCCCAAGTCTTCCGATAGGGGAGAGGGCGAACTCCCCAAGTCTTCCGATAGCCTGCCCACGGGCAGGAGTGGGCTACTGGACGGAGAAATCCCTTTTTGCCTTTTCGGGCTCCCCAAGTCTTCCGATACCCGGGCCCCCTCAGTCCGGTAGGCCCCTACGAAACTTTTCCAGCCAATCGTCCAGCTTGTTGACCGCCAGGGCTTCCTTGAGCTCCTCCACGAGCCGCCTTGGCTCCAGGGCCCCCGCCTCCATGAGCCGGGCCAGGTCCTCCAGCTCCCCCACGCTCACCCGGGAGCGGAGGACGAGGTGGGCCACCTGCAACGCCCGCCGCACCTGGGCCTCGAGGGGCATGGCGGCCCACTCCCGGGCGGCCTCCTCCTCCAGCCGCCGCGCCTCCTCTTCCTCTTGCACGGCCTGCTTCCGGGGTGGGCGCTTGGCGCGGATCGGCCGCTCGTACTTGCCCGTGGCGTCCCGGATCACGTCCACGAGGAAACCGAGGCGGTTCTTGGGCCGGTAGCCCGCCTCCAGGATGGCCCGGTACCGGTCCAGGCGCTCCCGGATGTGGGCCAGGGAGTATCGGCGGGCCAGGGAGTAGGCGGAGGTGAAGGAAAGCCCCTCCGCCACCAGGAGGTTCACCGCCTCGGCGTCGGGGATCCCCCCGGCCTCCTCGCCGAAGACGTAGACGATGGTCTGGTGCTGGCCGCGCCCCACGTACTCCACGGATTGTAGGTACCGCCTCTCCAGAAGCTCCCGGTGGGCAGGTTCCAGGGTGCGGCGCACCTTGTCGGGGCGCTTGTGGACGATCTTGCAGGCCGCCGCCCACTCCATCAGCCGCACCTCGAGGCGCCCCAGGGGCTCTTCGCGCTCGGGCGACAGGCGCTGGGCGTCCAGGAGCCGGTAGAGGGCCCGGCTCAGGGGCCGCTTCAGGCTGGCCATGAACTCGATATCGATAGGCTTGGTGTAGCGGCTCTGGAGGGATCGGACGATCTCCTTGGCCAGGGTGATCCGGATGACGCTGGAGCGGTCCAGCCTTCCCTCCCGGCCGCTGGTGAACTCCAGCTTGTCGATGTACCGAAAGGTCACGCTTTGCCAGCGGCCGTCCGCCCGCCAGGCCTCGGACAGGACGTAGGTGGCCGTGGTGAGGCGGAGGAGGCTCTCCTTGAGGGCGCGGTAGTAGTAGCCGGAGGTGTCGAAGCCCATGAGCTTCAGGATCTGGTAGGCGGTGGTGGTGAAGGTGCCGTCTGGGGGACTCCCGGCGTTCAGGTAGAGGGCGATGAGGGCCAGGGAGACCTCGTTGTCCAGGCCATGGGGCACGCCCCCCACGTTGGGGTTGGCGTAACAGGCAAGCTTCACCGGCTTGCCCAGGACCTCAAACTCCTCCTCCCAGGAGGCGTACCCCTCGGGAATGCGCTCCTGGATGGAGATCAGCCCCAGCCGCGCCACGTTGGCCTCGTCGAACTGGCGGGGCTCCTTGAGGTCCAGAAGGGGAGGGGTGTCCTGGCTACGCCTTCGGGCCATCCGAAAGGCATTCTAACCCAAAGGGGAGGCGAAGGGGAGGGCGTGGCCCGCGGAGGCCGCGGGTCGGATCCGGGGCCGCCAGCAAGAGCGGTCTACGGGCCTTCCCGGCCGCTCACTGGGCGCCCTATCCGGCCTGCAGGGCCTGCCTCGGCCCTTGCTGCCGGGTGGCGTTTTGTTGGACTGAGGCTTTCCTCCCGCCGCCTCCCCCCTCGCCCCGGTGCCCCCGCGTCGCCCGTTATGGTTTCTGCGGGTGATTGTCGCACTAGCCCAACGAAGCCTTCGGCCCCACCAGCCAGGAGAGGAGGGCTTCAGGCCAGAACGTCCCCGTGCTCCGCTGGTGGGGCGTTCTGGCCGAGAGGGCCGTGGGCCGCGAGGGGCCTAAGGGGAGGAGGACGGCCGCCGGTAGAGCCGGCCGGTTCGGGAGGGACCCGGAAGCGGGGAACGGAACCTTTGTGGTGTGCCCAGGTCAGGTATTGACAAACCGTAAGCCCTATGTACACGTCAAAACCTCCATAGGGCATAACCCCAAGGGACTTCCGCGCCTTCCTCCCCCTGCACCCCAGAGGGCAAGCGCCCAAAGGGTGAGCAGGTCCAGCCCCGCCCGGAAGAGGCTCTG
>Ga0209478_1001001_pt1 | contig 25348 bp, 42 predicted proteins | sample DewCreD2012metaG_5_FD_184109 | JGI IMG/M metagenome (GOLD analysis project Ga0209478, IMG submission 184109) | Hot spring sediment bacterial and archeal communities from British Columbia, Canada, to study Microbial Dark Matter (Phase II) - Dewar... ... | reverse complement strand
ATGGATCGCAAGGCATGGGTCATGCGGGCGGTGGAGGCTTTGCGCTTTGCCACCTTCAAGGAGATCCAGCGCTACCTGGACGAAGAGGGGGAAGCCTTCTCCAAAAAGGAGCTGGAGGACACCCTGACGTCCCTGGTAGCGGAGGGAAGGCTGGAGGAAAAAGAGGGTACCTACCGCCTGGCCCGCAAGAAGGGGGGCGAGGAAGCCTTCGAGAAACTCTTCGGGGACTAGCCCAAAGAGGGTGGGGGGCCTTAGAGAAAAGTGGGGGTGTGGGGGAGCTATAATCCCCCGGTTTCCAAGATAGCCCTCAAGATACGCTAACGCGTGACACAGGCTGACCAAACCGGGGATACATGGGTCAGCGAAGCTACATGCGACCGAAGGGAGCTTAGCTCCCCCACGTCCACCACAGGTGGACACGGATTTGGTACAATGTTCTTGGGGGCAAAGTTCCCCGTGGACCTTGAAACTTGGAGTAGGGGGTTCCATCGGGTAGTCCGATGGGTAAAACTCCAAACGAACACCCGTGGCAGAGCCGGAAGCATTGCGCTCGCCTGCCGATACGGAGTCAAGGTCTTTCTGGGCCCGGACGGGGCCTTCGGGGGAGAACCTGCGTGCTTTCCCGCAGGGAAACACCCCGAGAAGCCCCGGACTTTAGTCCGGGGAGTCGTCACCGGGAGTAGTTGGGGGCCTCCTTGATGACCACCACGTCGTGGGGGTGGCTTTCGATGAGGCCCGCCATGGTCATGCGCACGAAGCGGGCTTTTTGCCGGAAGGTTTCTATATCCGGGGCCCCCACGTAACCCATGGCGCTCCTCAGGCCGCCCACGATCTGGTAGAGGACATCGGCCACGGGGCCCTTGTAGGGCACCATGCCCTCGATCCCTTCGGGCACCAGCTTCTTGGCCTCGGTCTCCCCTCCCCTACCCGGCTCCTGGAAGTAGCGGTCGGCGGAGCCCTGCCTCATGGCTCCCAGGGAGCCCATCCCCCGGTAGAGCTTGTAGCGGCGCCCGTCCTTCAGCACCTCCTCCCCCGGAGCCTCGTCGGTGCCCGCCAGCATGCTTCCCAGCATCACCGAATGGGCCCCCGCCGCCAAGGCCTTGGCTACATCGCCGGTGTACTTGATGCCCCCATCGGCGATGATGGGCACATCCAGGTCCTTTACCCCCGCCACCGCCTCGAGGATGGCGGAGATCTGCGGCACCCCCACCCCGGTCACCACCCGGGTGGTGCAGATGGAGCCGGGGCCGATGCCCACCTTCACCGCATCCGCCCCCCGTTCCGCCAGGGCCCGGGCCCCTTCCCGGGTGGCCACGTTGCCGGCGATGACCTCCACCTTGTCGCCAAAGGTTTCCTTCAGGTAGGTGAGGGCCTCGAGGATCCCCTTGGAGTGCCCGTGGGCCGAGTCCAGAACCAGGACGTCCACCCCTGCCTCCACCAGGGCCGCCGCCCTCTCCGGCAGGTCGCGGCTCGCCCCCACCGCCGCCCCCACCAAAAGCCGGCCCAGGCGGTCCTTGGCGGCGTTGGGGTACTGCTTGCGCTTCACGATGTCCTTTAGGGTAAGAAGCCCCTTGAGCCTACCCGCCTCGTCCACCAGGGGAAGCTTCTCCACCTTGTGCTTGCGCAGGATCTCCTCCGCCTCCTCCAGGGTGGTGCCGGGAGGAGCGGTGATGAGGCGCTCCAAGGGGGTCATGACCTCGGTGACGGGTCGCTTCAGGTTGCGTTCAAAGCGCAGGTCGCGGTTGGTCACCAGGCCAAGAAGCTTCCCGTAAAGGTCCACCACGGGAAGCCCCCCGATGCGGTACTCCCGCATGAGGCGCTCGGCGTCCTCGAGGGTGGCGGTGGGGGGCAGGGTGACGGGATCCTGGATCATCCCCGCCTCCGAGCGCTTCACCTTGCGCACCATGCTGGCCTGGGCCTCGATGCTGAGGTTCTTGTGGATCACCCCAAGCCCCCCTTCCCGGGCCATGGCGATGGCCATCTCCGCCTCGGTCACCGTGTCCATGGCCGCGGAAAGGATGGGGATGTTGAGGTGAAGCTTTTTGGTAAGCCGCGTCCTCACCGAAACCTCCCGGGGTAGCACTTCCGAGTACCCGGGGAGGAGGAGAACGTCGTCAAAGGTGAGGCCTTCGTAGAGGATCTTACCCTCGTACATGTCCTTCAGGCTATACGCCCCCCTGACCTCCCGTCTAGGGCCAAGACCCCGAAGTCCACCCCACGCAAAAGTCCCATTCCTTCGGGGACCCACTTTATCCGTTTATCCGGATACCCATATAATCAGCGCATGGAGCGCCACGAAGTCCCACGGGAAAGCCGACTCCCGGCGGAAGACCTCGAGCACGTCCTTAGGATCTTCTCCGCCCTGGCCGAGGCCACCCGCCTGCGCATCGCTTTAGGCCTTCTGGAAGGCGAGGAAAGCGTGGGCCGCTTGGCCCAACGCTTACAGCTTCCCCAAAGCACCACCTCGAGGCACCTGGCAGTTTTGCGGGGATCGGGGGTGGTGGACGCCCGCCGGCAGGGCACCCAGGTGTTTTACCACCTTAAAAGCCATGTTGCGGACCTCCTCATCCAAGCCTTCGCCCACGCCGAGCACCAACGCCTGGGCCTCCCGGACCATGGAGCCTAGCCATGAGGCCCCTTCCCCGCCTTCTCCAGAGCCTGCGCAACCCCCTCTTTGCCCGCCTGTACGCCGCCCAGACCACCAGCCTGCTAGGCGATGCCTTCACCTGGGTCGCCCTGGCCCTTCTGGCCTTTGAGGTGGGTGGGGCAAAGTCGGCCACTATCCTGGCCGGAGCCCTCACCCTGCGGGTCACGGCCTTTGTCCTTCTCTCCCCGTGGGCTGGGATCCTGGCCGATCGGGTGGACCGGAGGAAGCTGATGGCAGGTGCGGATCTGGGGCGAATGGGAGTGGTAGGGCTTATGCCCTGGGTAAACGAGGTATGGCAGATCTACGCCCTGATGTTCCTCCTCAACGCCCTCACCGCCTTCTTCACCCCCGCCCACCAGGCGGCGCTGCCCCAGGTGATGAAACAGAAAGACTATGCCCAGGCCATTGCCCTATCCGGAGCCACCTACGAGGTCCTGGGAGTGCTGGGCCCTGGGATAGCCGGGGCCCTGGCGGGCCTCCTCGGAGCGCGGAACCTCTTCCTGCTAAACGGGATAACCTTCTTGTTCTCCGCCCTACTCATACTTACCCTGCCGGCAAGCCTCCGGGTGGAACGGGGAAAAACCCCCACCAGCCCCCTGGGCGATATTCGGGAGGGAACCCTTTGGTTGTGGCGGGATGGCCCCATGCGCTATGCCCTGCTCCTAGAGCTTTCGGCCGCAGTGTCCGGGGCCCTGGTATTGGTGGGCACCGTGGGCTTGGTCCGGGGAAGGTTAGGGCTAGGCGAGTTGGAATACGGCTGGACCATGGCTGCCTTTGGCATCGGGGCCACCTTGGCTGCCTTGGCCATGGGCGCTTGGGAAAACCGCATCCCCCGCACCACCTTTGTCCTTCTGGGTGCCTTGGTTTCCAGCCTGGCGGTTCTGCCCGCCGACTGGGCCTCCCTGCACCTGGTCCTTTTCCTATGGGTTCTGGCCGGCGCAGGCCAAAACTGGGTTAACCTGCCCACCCAAGCCCTGATCGCTGACCGGACCCCTGAGGTCCTCCAGGGGCGGGTTTACGGAGCCCACTTTGCCTGGAGCCACCTCTGGTGGGTTCTGGCCTATCCCGTTGCAGGATGGTTGGGAACGCACTTCCCTGGCGGAGCCTTCCTCTACGGTGGTCTCGTGGCCCTTGGCCTCCTTTTGGGGGTGGAGCTTCTCTTTAAATCTTGGAAAGGCCAAGGTAAGGGGTAGGCTTCATATCCCAGCAGACCCCCCAGCGAGCGCCTCCAACAAGAACCCCCCGGGAATCTCCCCGGGGGACCGTCCGTGGTGGGCGATGGTGGACTTGAACCACCGACCTCACGCTTATCAGCACTAAAGGGTAAGGGTCGTTGGTATGGGCGAAGTGGCAAAAAGAGGTCTACAGAAGAGCCTTCTTTTTACTTCTTTGGGGGGAGGACTTATTCCCTTTTTGAGGCCCCTGTAGGTGTAGCAAGGTGTCAAGGGGCACAGCCCCGGCCTTCAGATCATCGTCCATAAGCTGCTGATAGACCTGGAGGGTGAGCTTTACATCCTTGTGGCGCAACCTGGCCGCCACCACCTTAGGGGGAAGGCCAGCCCGCAAGGCCAAGGAGGTGTAGGTGTGGCGGAGCCCGTGAAGGTTGATGGGGGTAACTCCGGCTTTGGCCTGAAGCTCGTTAAAGGCCCTAAGAACATTGCGGTACTCCAGGGGTGTTCCACGACGGGAAGGGAAGATAAGACCGTGCTCCTGCCAATCTTCCGCCTGTTCCCGCTCCGCGTCCAGCCGCTTCTGCCAGGTGGCCAGGGCCACCTGTGTATCTGGGTCAAGGTAAAGGTAACCCATGGATCCCGGTGTTTTGGGTGGCCCCAGGGTGCCATCCCTTCTTAGCGTGTGGCGCACCCAAAGGCGATCCCCTTGCCAATCCTCCCAGCGAAGAGCGAGGGCCTCCCCTATCCGTAGCCCGGTGGCCAGCATAAGCCGAAAAAGGGTGTGAAGGCGGTGATCCTTGGAGGCCTCCAGGAACCTGGCCACTTCTTCCGGGGTCCAGGCCCGTGCCGGCCTTACCGCACCCCCTTCCGGTGGATCTACGGCGTCCATAGGGTTGGAAGGGATTAAATCGGTGCGGACGGCATCCCGTAGGGCGGCCCGAAGGAACTGGTAAATGTGGCGGCGGTGCGAAGGGGAAAAGTGGGCTAGATTAGCGAAAAAGGCCCGAAGCTGCAAGGAGGTTAGGCGTGGCAAGGGGATGCCCAGGAGGGGTTCCAGGTGGCCCATGTAGACCCGGTAGTTGCGGATAGTGGTGGGGCGAAGCCCTTTCCGCAACGCGCGTTCTTCTACCCAGTGAAGGAGCCAGTCCCCCAGCTTCAATCCAGATGGATCCGGTACGGTGCCGGTCCACGCTTTGGGAAGGAGGCGGGCTAGCTTCTCAGCCACTTCCTGGCGGGTACGGCCATAGACCCACTTTTTGCGCTGGCGGCCGTCCGGGGTGTACCCGAGGGTCACGAAGCCGGCCCAGCGGCCATCCTTGCGCTGGAAGATGGAGCCTTCTCCCCTGCCTCGTTTACGCTTCATAGGCGGCTTTTGCTCAAAAACCTCTGTCAGTTCCAATCAGAAAGCCAGACCTTCAGCCGGCCATCCGCATCTGGCTTGATGAGGTAGTAAGTGCTGAAGGCTTTGTTGAGCACTTCCTTGGGGGGCCTGTCTTGGCAAACCAGGGTTTGCTGCCACTTCTTGCTGACGTAGACTTCGGCCATGTCGAGCAGGGCTTCCACGGCGGTGATCCGCATGGGTTCAAGCTCTTCGGTCCGAAGCACGCACCCCCGGCTCTGGCGTTCCCGGATGAAGGGGAGAACCTTCCGTTCCAGGAAGTCTGCGAAGGCCCACTCGTAGAGGGGGGCCCAGTCGTTGGTGCTCAAGGCGTAGCGATAGGCTGAGTCGTAGCCCCTCACCACGGCCTCGGGTGAGGAGACCGGGCGTTTGGCCTTTTGGGGCGAAGACCCCTGCGTCAAAAGGAAGAGGAAACCGAGGACTATCAGGATGGCGATGCCCACGTAAAGTGTTTCCTTCCGGGTTTGGGCAAGCCAGTTTTTGAAGTGGATTGCGAGGCCATCCCAAAATCCCGGAGACTTTGGCGCTTCCCAAAGACCGAGCTTGCGCATGGCGGCCTCGGAGGAAGCCGCCTGGTATAGAAGCCTCAACTCCTCGGGTCCCCAGGTCAGCACCCCTAGGGCTTCGGCGTTTTCCAGCGCCGGCTTGGTGAACCCCGAGGGGCAGATGAGGATGCCCTTGTGGGTCCTGTGGAGGTCTTTGGCCGCATGGGTCAGCCTCACCAGGTTGGCATCTGCGGGCGTGGAAAGGTTTTTGCACTGGATGAGGTAGCGCTTGCCCTGGGGGCTTATGGCTTCCACGTCAAGGCCGTTGTCCGGGGCGTTGGTCTGGCTTGGGCGGGAGGCCTTCCACCCGGGCAGGCGGGCGAAGAGGGCCTGGACCACCACCTCAAGAAGCTCCCCCCTATCCGCCTGGACCAAATAGGCCGGGTCCTCAAGCAGTTTTAGCAGCGGATCGGGCCTCATTTGACTTCGTGGGAAAGACCCCCCTATGAGCCAAGATTCAGTCAAGGTGCCTATTGTTTCTGGGCGTTCCATTCAAGGTAAACGCTCACCATGTTCTGGTTGGAAGGGCACTGGCTCGTGAGGGGGCTGATGGTTTTGCCGATGAAGTAAGTGCTTTGTATCCGACCTTCAAAAGCGATTGAAATGACGGAGTTTCCAGACTGGGAGCTAAATACCATGTTGCCGTTTATGGTGCCGTCCTGTCTTATTTGCGCGGTCACGTCTCCGTAAGCGGCGGGTTGCCCGGGGGTATAAGCTCGGACGGTGCCCGACACATTTGAGCCGCTTTGGTTGAGGGAGAATCTTAACTCCCCTGTGTTTATCGGGTCTTCAGGGCAATCTGCTTTGTTGAGGGGGCGAGTTTTAGCCGTGAGGTCAAGCCACGTGCCGGTGGCGTTTATGGGCGGGTTGGAGCTGCATGCCGCCAGTACCAGGCCGAAGACCACTAAACCCCACCGTATTCCTGATGGTTTCATATCACTTCACCTCCCGGATGCTGATCTTCCGGTAGACCTCCCCAATCACGCGCACCTCCTCGGGTTCCAAAAGCGGGCCTTTCGGGTTGTCCGAAATCAAAATCCAGCGGTTGCCAAGCTTGCGGGCCCGTTTGATGGTGATGCCGTCCCCGATGATCTCCACAGCGTAGACCCGGCCTTCCCGAAGCTCCTTGAGGTTCTGGTCCACCAGGACAAGGTCTCCGTCCCGGAGACCGTCTTCCTCCCCGGTGTCCATGGAGTCCCCTTCCACCTGGATGAGCACGGAGCCCGGGCGTACCAGGGGGCGGGGGACGGGCATGCTCCCGGACTCGGGCCAAGGCCGCCCCGCCACGCCGGAGCCCACCACGGGCACCCAGACCACATCCTCCCGAGGCTCCCCCGAGGGGCGGTAGACCAGGGGCACGTCCAGGCCCGTGGCTTCGGCGAACTCCTCCGGGGTCCACCGGAGGGCGCGAAGCAAAGCAAATAGGCGTTCCGCTTGAAGCTTGGTGGGCAAACTGGAGCCTGTTTCTAAGGCGGAAATCATGGTTTGGGAGACTAGAGGCTCCGGTCCATCCAAAGCAGTCAGTTCTGCTAGACGCTCTTGGGTCAAGCCTAGTTCTTCGCGCCTTCTGCGCAAAGCTTCGGCCCATGGCGGCCTAGACTTAACCCTCACGGCCACGTCTCCAATGTATTGGAGAAGCATGCCCTCACTTTACTAGGCGCATCGTTACCAATGCTTGACTAATCATTAATGTGCTGGTAAGGTGTGGGTATGCAGGTCTACAGGGTAGACGAGGTAGCCCGCATGTTTAAGGTCAGCCGCATCACCGTGCTGAGATGGATAAAGAACGGCAGGTTGCGAGCCCGCAAACTAGGCAAGGGTTACAGGATTACGGAGCAAGACCTGGACCTTTTTTTGAACGCAGATACCAATGGATTGGTAAAAGGGGGTAGCCGTGATTGAGCTGGCGGCCCCCTACTTCCTCCTCGCCCTCGCCCTCTACGCCCTGCTGGGCGTCTACGTGCGGGCCCGGTACGGCCAGCCCGGGCCCGCCCTAGCCGCCGCCATGGCCTTCCTGGCGGGGCTCATGGCGGCGGTGCTGGTGGTGCTGGCCGTGGGAGGTGGAAGGTGAAGCGGATAAGCGAGGATTCCTGGCTCTGGCGGTGGGGACTGGACGCCCTTGGGGGCATCATTGCGGGCCTGATTCTGGGCCTGGCCCTGATGCTTGCCCCCGTTCCAAAGGGGTGATAGTTATGCGGCTTTTGCGGCTTCGGGAAGTGTCTCAAATGTACGGCATCCCGATGGACAGCCTTTATCGGGCAGCCCGGTCGTCTCCGGCTGATCCCCATCACCTTCCCCATGTACGCCTGGGGGCGGGCGGAACCATCTGGACCCGGGAGGACTGGGTGGAGGAATGGCTCATGCGGATGCGTTCGGATGCGGGCATTCCGCGCCGGCGGTGGTCCAGCGCGAAGGACCTGCAAGCGGAGATAAAGCGCCTGGAGCAGCGCGGGAGGTGAGTGATGAAGGAGCGGTTGGAAAGGGCTTTGGGGATTGCGTTGGATCGGGCAAAACGGGAGATGCGGGCGTTGATTGGACGGGCAGACAACCCCCCTGTTATCGCCTTGGCCCTGGATCGGATGGCGGCAGAGGTTGATCCCGTGGCCGAGCCTGCTCGGGCTTTGAACGCCTTTGACCGCCATCTTGGCCTGGACCGGCTGGCCTCATGGGCAGACGTGCAGCGCGTGCTGAATGCGCTCGAAGCGGTAGAAGAGGCCGAGGGAATACGGCATGTATCCATAAGTGCCCCCGGGCGGATCCTGGCCAGCGAACATAACGAAGAACTTATGGAGGAGGGGGGCTCCGACCCCTTCGCCCAGGATCAGGTGGTCCGGCAAGCCCTGCAGCGTCTTGGCCTGCCGGTGAACCTTATCGGCCCTCTCTTGCGGCGCGTCGTGCGGTATCTCCCTCTCGGCGCAATTGTTGAGACCGCGGAGACCGGGGACTGGTGGGTGCTGAGCCGGTGGGGGGTGAGCTGGACCAGCACGCCCATCCACCCAATGGCGTTTGTGCGCGCCGGCTATCCGCCCCGCATCGCCGAGCTGCTCTATAAGGGCCAGGAGATTTCCGAGGAAGCTGTTAAGGCGGAACGGCTGCTCATGCGCTTGCAGGAGTTGGGGTACGAGGTGACCGTTTGGCCAGAGCCTCGCGATTCATCGTTGGAGTCGTGGGAATGGATTGCCATGGCCCTAGTGGACGGCGTTGAGGTGGCGGAGGCCTGGGGAACGAACCATGACGAGGCCATCGTGGCCCTGGCCCGGGAGCTTGGCCATGCGGAAGCGGCTGACTAAAGCCCAGTTGTACGAGCAGGCCGAGAAGGCCTTCTTCGCCTTCCACGTCTATAAGAACCCGGATGGTCCGGGCTGGATCGCGCACGGGATCCACCGCGAGTACCGGAGTATCTGGGCGGCCACAGGCGAAACGGAACGGAAGGCCATTGAGAATCTCTTGTTTGCAAAGGAGCAATCATGATCCAGTTCCCTCCCGATATGCCCGAGGACATCCGGGCCCAGCTAGAGGAAGTGGCTCGGAAGTCCCCAAAGATGGCGGAAGGCCTCTTACGGATCTGGCAGGCCAAGAAGGAGCGGGAAGCCAAAGCCCAGACCGGAACAAAGGCCAGGGTTGAGGAGGCAAACCAGGCGGAGGACTCCCCTCCCCCCGTTTCCTGGAAAGCGACCCGTGTTGAAACGGCAGAAAAGGCCCCTCAGGTGGAGGCCCCGGAGGAAACCACTAGTCCCTCTCTAGTGCCCCAGGCCGACCCCACCTGGCGGGACGTGCGGGCCTTTGAGTGGCAGGACCTCCTCACCAAAGCAGAGGACCTCCTAAAGCGCTGGGGGCACTGGGAGCGACTTGGGCCCCTAGCCCCCATGGTGCGCCTTTTGGTGGCCCACGCCATCCGCTTTGGTGCCCGGCAGGACCCTTCGCGCGAGGCTCACGTGTTCTTGGCCCAATGGGAGCTGGCGGCCATGCTGGGGGTTTCTGAGCGTACTGTGGAGCGGTGGCTGCACGGCCCCGCCTATGAGCGGTACCGCCAGATAGCCCGCATGTGGGTAGCCTGGGAGGTCTGGAGGACGGATGGGGAAGGCATCGGGCGCGCCCATGCCGTGAAGGGAGGCACGGTCTGGCGGGTCCGGCTCCGCCCTATCTTCCGGGCCAGGCCCCTTACGGTCCTGGCCCCCTATCTGCGCTTTCCCTGGCGGGACCTGAAGGAGGACAAGGCCAAGGGTAGAACCGCAAGGGTCCTGAGTACCTCAGACTCAATGTCGGGATATAAAGAGAGTCTTCTTCTAGGACAAGGGATAACTCTCCAAGGTGTAGTAGGTGCGCCGTTAGCCACCCTGGTTCAAAAACAAAACCCGTTACTTCCCTTATATCCCGACACTGCCCGGAACCTGCGGGCACTCCTCCGGGCGGCCAGCATCCCGGGGGGCCGCGAGGGAAGGCGGCGGTGGGCCCAGGACGTGGCCGCGGCCATCAGCGCCGCCCTTGGGGACGCCCAAAGCTTCCGCTTCTGGCTCCGGGTGGTGTGGGCGGCCCTGAAGGCGATCCTCTTCGGCGGGGGGGACGGAGCCCTGCGGGTTCTGGCCCGTGTGATCTACATGGCCCAGGAGGCTAAGGAGGACGGCTTTGCCCGCAAGCCCGGGGCCTATGCCCAAGGCCTCCTCCGTCGGGAAGGGTACTGGGACCTGGTCAATCCCTTCCGGGCCTTCAAGGTGGGGGTGGTGGCATGAGGCTGGATCGGGTGAACCTGCGGGCAGTTTCGGACATCCTGCGGGCCATGGTGAAGGAGGCTATGATGGAACCGGGGAAAGTGGTCCGCATGGCCCTGCCTACCAGCCCCGCGGACGGGGTGCAGGTGTTCCTCAAGGCCGGGGAAGATGTCCTCTTTTTGGCTATCCGCCGCCCTGGAGGCAAGGAGGACCCTAAGGAAGTGCTAGCCCTGGCCAAGGCCATGGGCCTAGTTCCAGGGGAGCCCTACCACGCCAAGGGCAAGGAGGTGCGCCCGGGCTTAGGCCGCAGGAGCTACCTGGTAGCCCGCTGCAAGCTGGACCCCACCGTGTGGGAAGGCCGGAGCGTGGATGAGGTGCTGGAGGCGGAAGATGGGCAGGTAGCTTAAACCGCCAGAGGAAAGGCGCGTTGTGCTTAGCATGAGCCTACGACCTCTGGAAGCCGCCTTCATCCGCCGGGAAGCGGCAAGAAGGGGGTTGACCATCAGCGAGTACCTGAGGCAACTTGTAGCCCAGGACCGCGCCCAAACGGAAGAGGAAATGCGCTGCATGTCGGAGGTGCCATGACCCGAAACACCGCGTTAAGCCTGGTCGCTTTGGTCGCCATAGGGCTTTACTTCCTGGCTCAGGTGCGCCCCGGAGGTACACCCCGCCCCTCCATCCCGGAGGTGCAGAGCGGAGAAATGGCCCCAGGCACGCAAACCGCCGCCCCGGAGGAGCAGGGCGCACCCCATGTCGTCCCGGATCTCTGCCGCGCACGAATCACGTGGCTGACGCGCGGAGGCGAAGAGGTGCGGTTTGCCTACGAAGGGGAAGCTGAAGCGCTGCGCGCGCGGTGGCCCTCCGGGCAGTACCTAGCCCGCATAAGCGACGTCTGCACCGGCACGGAGTGCCGCTTGGTGTTGCCGCGGCCCACCCTCTCGGAGGTACAAATCGCACTAGATACCTGCCCATGGGTAAAAGTGCCTTGACACCTAGAAGCGTGCTATGATGCGGGTGATGGTACTCAAAAAAGGCCGCCCCTCAAAGCGTCTGGTGGAGCTGGCGAGCCGCAAGCGCGATCCCATCCGCCCTGAAAGCATGTCCTTGGCCGAACTCCTCTACTCCCTGCTTGGCAACCAAAAGGCGGCGGAGGCCATCGCCGATGCTCTGAACGGGGATATTCGCAACATCCATAACTGGGACGTGAGGGACTTGGAGGCCCTTCCGGGGGTGGGTCAGGGCACGGTGGGCAAGCTGGTGGCGCTGGTGGAAATCATCCGCAGGCTCGTGCAGAATCGGTAATCTCCGCGGCGCATCTCCGAGACGCACCTCCCCCGCGCATCTCCGCCCCGCACCGCCGGGGCGGGCTTTTGTGCGCCCATTGCGCCCGCCCAGCATGGGGGCATGGCGGAGTACCAACGGGTGCCCGTGGGCAAGGATGCGCCCCTGCAGCCGGGGAAGCTCTACGAGCTTGTCCTAGCCCACAAGGGTGGGGACATCTCCCGCGTGACCCGTTCGGGCCTGGAGAAAGCGCTCCAGCAGCGCTACGGCCCCGGGGTCCGGGTCCTGGACTGGGGCAAGCGGGGGGCGGACCTGGTCATCCGCCTGAAGGTGGCCTCCACGCAGAACGCCTCCACGCCACCGACCTACGGGGGCGGGGGGTGCGGCTCCACCCGGTGCCCGCAGCCCATGGTGTGGTACGGGGGCACGGAGGAGTACGTCTACCCCGCGGTGCTGCCTGTGGTACTCACTGCGGCGGCGGTGGCGGCGGTGCTCTATTTGGTGTGGCGGATCATTTCCGAGCTGAAGGAGGCGGTTGAGCTAGTGCCCGCCCCTGCACGGGGGATCGCCGTGGCGGGAGCAGGGATAGGCGCTGGCGCCATGGGCCTGGCCGCCCTGGGCGTGGTGGCCCTGGCCCTGGTGGGCGGAAGGAGGAGAAGGTATGCCTAAGCGGAAGACCCGGAAGAAGAGCAGGAAGTCCCGGAGGTAGGCCATGTTAAAGCTCCGCTTGCCGGAGGAGCTTTTGGGCGATAAGGCCGTGCTGGAACAGGAGGGGGCTTCAGAAGGGAGCCAGGAGGTGCGGGCCATTCCCTTGGAAGGCCCCCTGGACCCCGTCCTAGAGGAGGCCGTGGAGTCCCAGCCCATGGTGGGAGGGGGGGTATTCGCAGGATCCGCGGAGGCCTTCTCCGGTGAACGTGAGGGCAGCGGCCCCGTCCAGGACGCAAACCCACCCCAAACGGCCACACCCCCTGTCAAGAAAACCCCCCTGGGGTTTCTGGCGGCCCTCGGGGCCGGGGTGGCGGTAGTCCTGGGCCTGGCCCTGGGCATGAAGGGAGGAGTGAGTGGAGGCGGTAGCGGAACCCACGCCGGGACAGGGAGCGCCCCCGGGGTCAGTGACCCCCGGGCCCCCGCCCCCAGACTCTGGGAGTGAGCCTGGCTTCCAGCCCATAGACGACACGCAGGTAACCGGGGAGCCCGGCTTCCAGGACCTGCCCCCGGCCCTGGAGCCCGTAATCCCCTTCACCGGGGAGGAGCTGGCGAACGGTACCGCCATGCTCCTGGCCTTGGGCCTGAGGCTCCAGTCCCCCGAGGAGGTGGAGGCCTTCCAGCGGGCCTTTCAGGCCAGCACCTTCCTGCCCCCGGCCCAGGTGCTGGACATGCTCAAGGTGGGGGAAGCGCTGGCCCAGTACGGCATCGGGAAAAACCGCTTGCCAGGCATGGGCCAGGCGGAAAACCTGCCCCCCTGGGTGCGGGTAGCCCTGGGCGGGGTGGTGTTGGCCGCGGCAGCGTATGGAGGTGTGCGTGCCCTACTGGATGTACGTGCTGCTAGGTCTAGTGGGCCTAGCCCTCATGGGGGTGACCCGGATGAGCGAGCCGACAGTACCCCGTAGCGGGCGATATTTCTGGCCCATCAACCCCAGGAAGCCCAGGCCCGATGTGCGGTTTTTGGACCCCGATTACTACCGGGGCATACCTGGCTTGGTCCCGCCCGGATACTGGCACACGGGCATAGACCTAAACGGTCCTGGGGGAGGGGACACGGACTGCGGCCAGCCCGTCCACGCCATGACCGATGGCCGCGTAGTCTTCGCGGGCCGCCTGCCCGGCGTGTGGGGGAATGTGGTTGTCATCTGGCACCCCCACGCCGCGGTGTGGACCCGGTACGGCCACCTGCGGGACATCCTGGTGCGCCGTGGGGATGTGGTGCCTGCGGGAGCCCAGATCGGCACCATCGGCAAGATGACCATAGGCGGCTACTGCCACCTGCACTTCGACGTATTCGTACGTCAGCCCCCGGCTAGTGAGGGGCTTTGGGGCTTCTTCCCCCGGGGCGGGGAGGAGGCCCGGCAAAAGGTCCTCACCTATTGCGTGGACCCCGAGGCCTTCTTGGCCAAGCAGGCCCAGGCGGGGAGGCTTTTTGAGCCGCCGCGCTGGACCGCCTGAAGGAGGAGCAGATGATGGAGTTTGCCAAGGAAAACGCCTTCCTCCTGGCCGTCCTGGCCGGGGGGCTTTACCTGGGCCTGGGCCGGGCGAAGAACCTGCGGGAGGGCAAGGGTTGCCCCAAGTGCGAGACCGCCCAGGCGGTGGTGGCCTTTGCCTTAGCGGCCTGGGCCGGATGGGAGCTGTGGCGGGTGTACCAAGAGAGGTAAGCCCGTAGAATGGAAGTATGCCTTTGCCCGCCGCCTTGGAAAAGGAGATTGAGCGCTTCAAAGAGGCCTACGGCCCCGGCTGGAGCCGCCGCCTCCAAGCCTTGCTGCGGGAGGAAGCCCGCCGGAAGAAGGCCAAGCAGGAGTTGGCAGCGTTCATGCGCCAGGTGGCCGGGCGTTCCGGGTTAACAGAGGAAGAGGTTTTCGCCCATCTTGAGGGTCGTTCTTGACACCAACGTCCTCATCGCTGCCCTGCTGACCAAGGGCAAAGCCCACCGGCTGGTACGCCACTTCGGTTTGGAGGAAGAGGCTTTTGACATCCTCTCCTCCAAAGAGCAAATCGCTGAGCTGAAACGGGTGCTTCGGGAAAAGTTCCCTGGGGTCTTGAGCCGGGCGGAGGTGGGTACTTTCATTAATCACTTTCGGGAAGTTGCCGTGATGGTCAAGCCCCAATCCGGGGTGAAGCACTCCCCTGATCCTGACGACAATATCATCCTAGGGATCGCCCTGGCCGGAGAGGCCAACTACCTGGTGACAGGGGATAAGGATGACCTACTTAAACTCAAAAAGATGGCGGGGACAAAGATTATCGGCCTCAGCAGTTTTTTGAAGCTCGTTTCTCGTTATGGGCGGTAGGCAGACCTTCCGCATCCTCATCATCGGTAAGTCAGGCTCGGGGAAGAGCACCCTGGCCCGGCAAATCGTGCAGGGCATGGAAGGCCGCTTCCGCCGCCTGGTCATCGTGAACCGCAAGACGGAGTTCTGGGATCTGGCAGAGGGGCGCTACCGCGTGGGGGAGGAGGGGGACCCCGGGCCTGCCCTCAAGCGCCACACCCGGGTGCACTTCCACGTGACGGGCTATGACCCCCGCAGATTCCTGGACGCCCTGGGCCAGGAGGTCATGCGATTGAAAGACGTCCTCCTGGTGGTGGACGAGGCCCACCAGTTCTTCCCCAGGGGGCAGGTACCCCGGGGGCTCTTCGAGGTGCTGACGGGAGGCCGCGAGGCCGGCCATTCTGTGATCTTCGTGACCCAGATGATGCGGGGGGCAGTGGGGGGCATTGATCCCGGGGTGCGCCGCCAGGCCTCCCACCTGGTCACCTTCCGGGTGTCGGAGCCCAACGAGGTGCGGGCGGTGGCAGAGATGTTTCCCGAGCTGGGGGAGCGGGTGGCGGGGCTCAAGCGCCCCGAGGGAGGCCTCCCCCCTGAGTACGGGGTGAAGGACCTGGACCGGGACCGGGCAGGATTGGTCTTGCGGGACCCGCGGGACCCCAGGCGGCGAGTGTACGTGCCCCTAGCGTCCTAGAGCCCGTTTCCCCGAGGCGGAGGTGCGCGGCGCATCTCCGCCTCGCACCTTTGTCGCCCTGCATCTCCGCCCCGCACCTCCCGCTGAGCGCACCGCCGCGCCCTTTTCTCTTTCCCCCTGCCCCGCCCACCATGGCCCTCGTAAGGAGGGCGAATGGCGGACACGGCGGCAATCGCGGCGCAGGACATGCGCAAGCTGGCCCAAACCTCCAACCCGCTGGAGGTGGTGCAGAACCCCATTGTGGTCTCGGTGAGCCTGGGGGTACTAGGGGCCTACCTGGCCAGGAAGAGCCTCTACTCCAGTCGGCGGGACCTCTTCGGGTGGGCGGCCAAGGGGCCGGATGGGCGCATCCACTACTACCAGGTAGGTCCTGACGGCAAGCCCGACACCACGAAAGAGGTGAGCAACGCCTATACCAACCGCATCCTCTTGAACCTCAGCGGGGTGATCCTGGGTTCCTTGCTCATCAACAACAAGCTGACCGATGACCCGATGGTGGATTACATCGGCTTAGGCGTGGCGGCAGGGTCGTTTGCGAACCTCGTCATGGCGATTTTGAACATCGACTAAGGAGGCAAAGATGCAGGAGGCGTTCAACCGGATCAAGGCACTTCGGCCTGGGGCGCGGCCCGTGACCATCCTGCGGTCCGGCCCCGAGTTTCGGACCTACAGCGGCACGCAGCGGGTGAAGGTGGGCGAGTTCGTGGTGCCCGCGGGGGCAGCTTGGGTGATCCCTAACCCTGTCCCCATCATCCTGAAGCTGTACGACACCGCGGGCAACCAGCTTCCCCACACCACGGACGTCTTCTTTGCCAAGCGCACCAAGGGCTTTGACTTCCCTGAGTTCCTCATCAAGGCCCAGTACGCCAGCTACTACGACTTAAGCGAGGCCCAGCTCAGGGATACGAAGTTCTACCAGAACATCCTGCAGACCGCATCCCCCCTGCGGGCCCCCACGCCCCCCACGGGCCTGGTCTTCCGGGAGGGGGACACCTTGGAGGTGTACGTGGAGGCCCCCGCGGGCGTCACGGTGAACCTCAATGATCCCAGGACCCGCATTGAGCTTCCGGTGGGCGTGGACAACTCCAACCCCACCCTTTGAGGAGGTGTCATGAGCTTACTTGAACGGATCCGTCGGGGCGTGGGCCAGGCCTTCGGGCGGGGGCTGGACGTCTTCCGGGGGGACGTGCCCCAGGTGCAACCCGCCCAGGCCCCGGTGGCCCCTCCCCCGCCTCCCCCGGCGGCGGTGCAGGTGGGGGTCTGGGGCTTCACCTGGATCGACAACGAGGATTTTGAGGCCACGGGTCTGGCCTACCGGGCCAACGAATACTTCCCTGTGGCCCAAATGCGCACCCCGGAGACTGCCCACTTCCGCATCCTGGCCCAGGAGCGCCGTTTGCGGATTTACATCAAAGGGCAGAAGGTCTTTGCAGGCCAGAACCTGGCTTCTGCCGCCAACCGCACGGTCAACCTGCCTGGTCTCGTGCAAACTCCTCAAGGGAAGCCCACCTTGCCCAGCGTGTACCATCCAGAGATCGCCGCTTGGGCCAAAGTGGGCGGGGTATGGCAGGCAATCCCGATCGTGAGCGTTAACTACAACACGGGAGACGTGACCATCCAGGAGCCCGCCGGGGTCACTGATCCTCAGGGCATTGAGGTCTACTACGTGCACGGGGATGGCCAGTTCCGCCTCCGGGTGGCCCGGGACGGGGGCGGGGTGGACGACAGCGTGGCCACGGTGTTCAACCAGTCCTTTGCCACAATGCACGCCATCGACCAGAACAACCTGGAAACCATGATCGCCTGGCCCCAGCAGGTGGAGCTGGTGCCCGGCACCCGCCTGGTGCTGGAGGTCTTCACCCAGAACACCCCCATCGTCTGGAACGAGCGGGCCGGGCACTACATCCAGATCGCGGCCCTGGCTCGGCGGATTGAGGTGGTGGATAAGGGCCGTCTCGTGAGGTTGGCGGAGATCGAGGCTAGGGGCGGCCTGTAAGGGGGGCGTTATGGGCGGCAGCTACGACTTCAGCATTGCCAATTCCTTCAACGCCTCTTCCCCCACGGCGAATCCCTTCCCTCTAGGGGGAAATGACCTCCCCCTCTGGCAGCAGCTCCTTGTAGGGGCAGGCCAGTTATCTTCAGTGCTCGATCCCTACATCTTCACCGAGCAGGAAAGGGCCCAGGCTGAGCTTCAGCGGCTCCAGTATCTGGCCGAGATGGAGAAAGCACGTCAGGCCGGCATTGAAACTCAGCCGCGCGTCCCCATCTGGGCCTGGCTGCTGGCGGGGGGAGCTGTCGTGGTCGTGTTGGTCCTGCTCTTGAGGGAGTAAGCATATGGAGATCCTGGCGGGCATTGCAGCTGGTGCCGGTGCAATCGGCAATCTGTTAGATGACTGGATCTTTACGGATCAGGAGCGTATGGCCCTGGAGTCCCAACAACAGATGGCCCAGGCCCAGCTGGAAGCCGCGAAACTGGCTCAGGAACGGGCCATGTTGGAAGCCGCGGCTAAAGCCCGCCAGGCCCAGGCCATCATGGTGGCCGCCTTAACCCTTGGGGCAGCCGTCGTGGTGGCGGCATTCATCTGGAGAGCAGCATGAACAGCGATACCCTTTTAGGCATCGCGGCTATCGGGGCAGTTGGCATCGGGGGCCTTATTGCCTGGAGGGTGTTGGATCCTAATCGCCAGCGGGTGGCCTACGCGCCAGGGCAGCAGGTTCCGTATCCCCCTGGGCAGCCGGCATTGCCCCCTTCCCAGCAACCAGCTTTGCCCCCTTCCCGGCAACCAGCTTTGCCCGCACCTGCCCCTACTCCTCAACCTCCTGTAGCTCCACCTTACTATCCACCCCCTCAGACTCTTCCGCCAACGACTCCCCCGCCAACAACGACTCCCCCGCCAACTCCTACAGTGACCAAGGGGCAGCTTTGCTCTGAAACCAAAGCAAATCTCCAAAAGCTTCAGTCGTTGGCCGATGATGTGCGAAAGAAGCTGAACGATCTGGTGGCAAAGGGGTCCAGTGCGGATGTTAACTGCTGGAGCTACGCCAAGCGGGAGGCGTGCTTCTGGGAAATCTGCTCCCCTGCCCTGGGCGGAAACTACGACGCCTGCATGAAGTACGTAAAAGGCGAGGGGTCCAGGCCTGGCAACCTCTTCAACTTCGATGATTCTCGAGCCGTGGATGCCGCGGCTCAAGAATACAAGAAACTGAAGGATGAATTGGCCACCTACGAAACCCAGATAGAGGCTTTGCGTAAGCAACTGACGCAACTCGCGAGCGAAGGGGTGGTGTGCTGATGGAGTGGAAGGACGTACTGGACTCGGGCGTGGCGGTCGTGGCCTTCTTGGCCTTCTTGCGCCTCGTGTTCGTGGATGTGGCCGAAATCCGAGCCAGGATGTCCCGCCTGGAAGAGGCTCAGCAGAAGTCCAATAACCTGCTGGCGCGCTTGGTGAACGCGGCGGAAGCCATCACCTTTCGGCACGGCGTTCGCCTTCGGAAGGAGGAGGAAGCGTGATGGATAGCCGGACACTGCTATTGATGCTGTTAGGGGGCGGGATTGCGGCGTATTTGGCCTACTCCCTGGCCAAAGGGCGGGCTCAGGAGCCGGCTCCGAGTCAGATTCCTGAGCAGCCCCCTTCGGAGGTTCCGGGTGGCTCTCCGCCCTATGTGGTGGATCAGGCCCCCAGCCCCTTTGGCCTAGGGGTCCTGGATCCTGGGGCCCTGTGCCGGGTGGCTCCTAGCCTGTGTGGCTGGTTCAACCCTAGCTATGCCGGCAACGGGCTGTGGGGGTGAGGATGCAGGGACTCTTTATCCTGGCGGCTGTTCTTGGAGGATGGGTGGCCGGATCGTGGCTAGCCAGGCGTTCGGCTAAGAGCCAACCGCCAGTGCAAGCCCCATCGCCATCACAGGGCGTGCTCTGCCCCCAGGTGATGGCCACTTGTAAGGACGGCTCGGTGGTTCCGACCCCATGCGATTGCGCTTCAAGGGGAGGCGTAGCCGGGGTCGGGAGCCAAGTCAAACTGCCTTCCCCTTCGGTCCCCCCTAGTCCGCTTCCCAGGGTCGGGAAACTGCCTTCCCCTTCCCCTAGTCCGCTTCCCGGGGATCTGGTCATGTGCCCTCAGGTGATGACCCAGTGTGGGGATGGATCCTGGGCCCCCACCCCGTGCGACTGCCGTAGCCGTGGGGGGGTAGCTAGCAAGCCCTGGGGGGTGATGGCATGAGTCCCTTGGACCTGATCCCGCCCAAGGACCTGTGGATGATTTGGCTGGTGCAAGCCCTGCTAGCCGTGGGGGTCATCGCTCTCGTGGCCGGGCTCCTGGTGCGTCTGGTGGCCGGGATTCCGGTGGTTGGGCCGATTCTGGCAGGCATCATCCGCATGATCGCCGGCAACTACGAGCGTTGGCTCTCCGAGCGGGTTCCCAAGCTGGCTGAGCAGGCGGTGCTGGCGGTGGAAGAAAAGTACCGGCGGAGTGAGCTACCGCCGGCTGAGCGGGCTAGCCAGAAGCTGGAGGAGGCCATCCAAATCTTGCAAACGTTGGCCCCGGGTCTGTCGCGGGATATCGCCCAGCGGCAGATTGAGGCCGCCCTGGCCCGTGTTCGGGCCATGGGCATGGAGCAGAAAGCGGGAGGTGGCAAATGAAGGGTTGGCTAGTTTTTGGTGGAGCGATGGCGGTACTTGTGGCAGTGGTAAGTGCACGAGTATTTAGCCGAACGCCCACTACCACCAATCCTGCGACCTCTTCCGCAAACAACCAAGCGCCTTCGACACCAACCACACCTTCCATAAACAACCAAACGCCTTTACAACCGACAACGCCCACGCAAACAGATGATCCGCGATACCAAAACCCAGGCCAACCCATGACTCAGCGCCATGGCCCTGAGTGGTACTCTGCTCTAAAGCAGCGCATCTTAGGGCATTGCTGGAAAAGTCGTGGTGGGAGAGATAAGGCCCTGAGGATTTTGGAGGATGCATACGCCCGTTGTAAAACCTCGGCAGTGTTTTGTGAACTTTACGCAAGCACCCTTAGCGATTTGGCTAACTTTGACCGCATAGAGTTTATTAGCGAATATAAAGAGCGTGCGGATGAACTAGTAAGTGAGTTCCTGTGGGGGCCTGTTCGTCAAGTGGCATGGCTTAATAGGAACTCCGACTATTTTGCGCCGGATAGTAAGGTCGCATCGCAAGTAGAAGACATTCTCGTACGTATGCGAAAAGCGGAACTGCCCTTGCCCGCAACCTTCTGGGGGGTGATAAACCCCGATACACCAAAAGAGCCGTCCCTCTCTGTGGCCGTCTCTCTATTGCGCAGTGCCGGTGTGGAGGTGTTACCAGAGGATGCAGTTATAGGGGAGAAAAACTGGGCTAGGCGAAACGAAGTGTTGACGACACAAGCAATCCGGTTATGGGAGGTGGCACAGTGCAACTAATAGATGGGGTCCGGTTCGGGGCTGGCTTCATCGTGGGAGCCGTTTTGGTCTGGGTTGGCCTGGCCCTCATTCTGGCCATAGTAGGAGCCCTGTTGGGCGTTCAGAAGGAGTGAGGGGTGGAGGAGAAGACCTTTTGGCAGGCCTACAAACAGGGTCTAGGGGTGGGGTTAGGGCTCCTCACCATTTACCTCGTGGCTCTCATCCTGATCGGGGCATTCGTAGTACGTCCCGCACTTGAAAATTTGAGCGCCCCTGGCCAGAGTGCACCTAAAGGAGGTGGCGCGTGTTCAACCTCTTGGGTTTGAAGCAAGAGGATTTGGCTAATCTCCCCCAGCGCGTTCAGGAGGCCCTAACGGGCTTGCGGGACGACTTGGCCTGCTTGAAGGACCAGTTGGGAGCGATCCAGCGCACCTTGGAGTACGAGTTCGGCAGGCCCCGGCGGGACCTGCAAGGCCACGACCCAGCTCGGATGCCCCTGGTGGCCCAAGTGCAAGTGGAAGCAGAAACCCGGCGCATAGACGTTACAGGCTTGCTGGGTAAGCCTGCGACCCGGGGTCACATTGTGAATATTGGGGACGCGAAGGCGCTATTGTGGTGGACCTTCGGGCCCCAACGGGTAGGCCCATACGTCCTCCTGCCCGCGGCGGCGGTGGAACTGTCCTTCGCGTTGGAGGTCCTGGAAGTGTCGGACGCTGGGGAAGGTCCTGCAGTGGTGCAACTCTTGTTGCAATGAGAGCTAGGGCTAAGACCTACAAGCGTGGAAGTACCTTTGCCCCTGAAGTGCGCCTAACTGCGGGGCCACGGGCCATGGGCGACACTGGGGATGGAAGCTACACCACCCTATACGGCTACGCGTGGGCAGCTGTGCTGGACAGGGCAGAGCGCCGCTTCCGGCTCTTCCAGGCCCAGGTGCCTGGGGAAGGACCCTGGCCCCTCAACGACCCCCGCGGGCCGGGGGCAGCGGTGTGGGTAGAAGTAGAGGTGCCCCCGCTCCCCCACCCCGTGGAGGAAATCGCCCATATGGGCGTGGCTTTCGACCAGGCGGCCCGGCATGTGGTGGTCTATGAGCGCCAGGGGGAAGTATGGATCCGCCAGTGGGATCCCGTGATCCAGCAGTTTGTGATGCGGGGGCCCTTTCCCGGCCACGACCCGGTAGTCCTCAACGACGCCGTGGTGGGCTACTTCCCCCCGGACTCGGACGTCCTGGTCTGGCACCGTACCCCAGACCGCAAAACGCTGGTCCAACGGGTACAAAGGCAGCTCTACGCTACTGCCCAGGTGCTCCAGACCTTCCAGGAGCCCGTGGTCTTGGACCAGGCGGTCGCCTTGCCCTACCAGATAGAGCTCTTGGGGAGCCTGGTCAGCGCCCTAGACACCACCGGCTACGTCCTACGGTCCGGGCTGTACCCGGTGTATTTGAACCACGCTCTTGGGCAAGCTGCGTTGGTCCCGCCCTCCGAAGGTGCCTACATTCCGGTGGTCATCACGCAAGGCGGCGTTGTAGACCTGCTGGGCACAGCCACACTGAGCGCTCCTACAACGGGGGCATACATTCCCATCGTCATCGTCCAAGATCTTGGTGCGGATGCCTTGGGCCAGGCCCAACTTGCCGCACCCACTGCGGGGGCCTATGTACCCGTGGTTCTGGTCTCTGATGGCATGATGGACGCCTTGGGCACCGCCAGCCTTGCTGCCCCTACTACTGGCAGCTATGCCCTTGTAGTCGTCCGCGTGGACACTATTACCCAACCGGGCTACACGAGCCCCGACGTCCTAGGGACGGCTACTCTGAGCGCCCCCACCACAGGGGCCTACGAACCCGCATGAGGAGGTGTCAGATGAGCAAGCTCTGGAAGCCCGATGATGCTGGCAAGGTTGTCCCGGTTGTCTCGGTGGTGCGCGTGCGCCCACTTCTCCCGCCGCCACCGCAAGCGGGCGTGCGGCTCCAGCCTCAGCACTTGCATTGGCAGATCGGGCGCTACAAGGAGGACCTCAGCTTCGGCCCTGGCGGGCGCGGCAGGCGCAAGCGCTGGGTGGTGGACATGGAGGCGGAGCAGCACAACATCGTGCTCAACAATGCCTATGAGCTCATGGCCGTCCACGGCATAACCCTCTTGACGCGCTATGCAGTCGTCGGTACTGGCTCTACACCTCCGGACCCTAGCCAGCTGGCGTTGGCAAACGAAGTGGTGCGGACCATCATGGACCACACAGGGTCCACCTCTGGGTCGTTCTCCTATACCAGGGTTGCGGACGGCGTTTACGAACAAACCGTTGTGCGGGAGTTCTTGGAAACGGAGGTTGGCAACCGGAACCTGACGGAGTGGGGTTTCAGCCCGGTAGATACCGCAGGGGGCAACCTGATGAGCCGCGAGCTGTTCCGGGACGGGAACGGCAACCCGATTGTGATTTCCCCTGCCTCCGACCAGCGCCTTCGCCTTATCTACAAAACCCGAATCACCCTTTCGCCAGTAGTTCCAGTTCCGGTGTCCATAGACATCAGCGGCATCGGAATAAGGAGCGGCCTTGCGGTTTTGACGCTATCCAGCGCGTGGGGTAGTGGGTTGTTCCCGGATTTGGTCGTAGTTGAAGTTGTCATGACGGGCCGAGTCATAAACAGCGGAGGCAACCCTAATTCGGCCTACCAGGGCGTCTATCTGCACTCCGTTGCCTTTGAGACTTCTTATGCTAGCACAACAATGTCACTAGGCGGTGCACTCGCGAGTAAATGGTCTGGCGTCAAGGGGTACACCCCAAACTCCCGGCAGAGGAAAACGAACCCGGTTACGTTCCTCAGCAACGAAGGCAATGGTACCATACGCACCATTGGGCTTGGGCCGCCGTTGGGCGGCGCTTTCCGCTTTGTGCTCGATCCCGGCCAGGAGTTTACCAAGACCGACCTGTACAAGCTGACCATTGGAGAGTTCACCGTTACCTGGGGGCCGTGATGATACCGCAAGGATGGGCAATCCGAGACCTGGTTGTACCCCCGGATCAGGGGGTGCCCGTTTTGGACGTTGGGCTATTCCCGTTGGCCCGCAAACATGGACGGCACGTCCCGGGAGCAGAGGCCAAAGGGGGCATGGCGCGTTACTGGGACATCCACGGCTTTGTCTGGTACCACGCCGGCGGGATGTTGACCTTGAACCGGGGCATGAAGCGGATCCGCCGCACGGCTAGGGGGGTGGAAGACGTTGCGCACCGGAGGGGTTAGCTGGGGGGTGGTGGCGTTGGGCGGCCTGGCCGCCTTCCTCCTCCTTCGGCCCCGCCCGGCGCCTGCATCGTCGCCCAGCCCCTCCCCTACTCCGGCCACGTGCCCGTACTCCCCGGGTAGCGGCCTCTCCAAGAGCTATGAGGAGCTGATTTACCGTATCCACGAGCGCATTCGCGAGGTGCGTCCCGCCTTGGGCACGTGCATCCCCGCATCGGGCACTCCGTGCACCATGGTGCTGGCCTCCGCTCTAGCCAGTTCCATCAACTACGGCATTCCTCCGGACATCGCCACCGCCTTGGCCTGGCGGGAGAGCCGCTTCAACCTGTACCTGGAGAGCGAGCGCATACGTGCCGCCCTGGTCAAGGGGCGCTGCACCTCGGCGAAGGGGACCGAGATCGGCCCCCTGCAGGTGAAGCCCGCAGCGTTCTGCCAGGTGAACCAGGACCCGCAGAAGCTCCTCGGTATGGACATGACCGGGCGCATCTGGTACGCGGTAGGGGCGGGCTTGGCCTATCTGGAGTGGCTTAGGGGGCAGTTCCCTGGAGCCTCGTGGTACGAGCTCCTCCAGGCCTACAACGTGGGGCCCACCGCCTTCCGCCAGGGCAAGCGAAACCCGAAGTACGCGTGCGCCATCATCGACCGGGCCAACCTCTACACGGAGCTGAAGGTATGAGGGAGCTTCCTTGGGGCATCCTGCTCATGTTTGCGACACTGGCTGTCGCCTTTGCGTTGGCGGGCCTCTGGTGGTGGCTGCTCTTCCTAGGCGGCCTGATCCTTTGGCTTGGGATCGTGGAGCTGTGGGCCGTGCGCCGCACTGGGCTCACCATCTCGGGGCAGTTTCTGGCGTGGGCCCGAAGGCATCCGTGGTGGGCAGGGGTCATGGCCGCCCTTTTGGGCGGGGCTATGGGTTATTTGGTCTACCACCTAACAACGGGCTATTAGGTGTCGTGTAGGTGTCAAAAGGCGCTCCCCGGGGCCTTGGTGACCCCGGGGATTTGCCTTTCTCATCGTGGTGGGCGATGGTGGACTTGAACCACCGACCTCACGCTTATCAGGCGTGCGCTCTGACCAGCTGAGCTAATCGCCCCCGCACGCAAAAATTAGCTTAACGAGGGGAAGCCTTTCCGTCAAGATACCAGAGGCCTACCCCCACGGCCCCCCTTGACAGTCTTGTGTTGGTCTGGTAGTTTTTTCTTTGCGCTGCCTGAAGGGGCGGCGGGGGATCTTGAAAGCTGGGGTGGAGGATAGGTAGTTGGAGGCCGTGATGAGCGGCCTTTGAGGG
>Ga0209478_1000981_pt1 | contig 26002 bp, 27 predicted proteins | sample DewCreD2012metaG_5_FD_184109 | JGI IMG/M metagenome (GOLD analysis project Ga0209478, IMG submission 184109) | Hot spring sediment bacterial and archeal communities from British Columbia, Canada, to study Microbial Dark Matter (Phase II) - Dewar... ... | reverse complement strand
ACCCCTTCGATCCCTTCACCACTACCACAGCAGCCCCGCTGCTCCAGCACCCGACCCCACGCATCATAGGTGTACTCACGTCGCCCTGCGCCGTCCTGCACCCACACGCAACGGTTCTCGCCGTCCCAGCCCATACTCACATCGACGCTTCTTTACGGGGTTCAGCGCGTTAGCGTCTTTATGTAGGGACAGCAGTGGCTATAAGCTGCGCGAAGCCACGCTACATAGGGGGATTGTGTGTTCTCCTTAATCAACGGCTTGAGCACTTCGCCCCAGCGTTTCATCTCGTTCTGTTGATTCGCAAGATAGGCAAAGTTGATGATGCTCCCCAAGGCGACCACAGGGGAGAACTCCTTGAAACCATTTTCATAAGCAGCCTTCGCGTGCTTCAGTCCTTCTAAAGCGATCGCTTCTTTGCTCAACCGGGCAAGCTGCTGCTCGGTGTAGTAAAGAAAATCTTCTATTACATCCTTGTATCCTTTCAAGTAACTATCTAGATTACTTGCCTCCCAATAGCTGAGGTAGGGGTTGAGGGGGTCTAAAGCCTTTACCTTGTTCATATACATGCGACGCCGCCGCCATCGTTCGGGATTATCAGTCTCAATTAACTTTTGAGGGATCTTTTTCCCATCGATCTCCACGATTATGGTACGCTCACGAATAACTCGCTCATACTTCCTTATTTCCGGGTCTTCTGTCAGAGATCCGTAAGCTCGCACCAAGCCTATATAACCAAACACGCTTTTGGGGGATTCGTGTATCACACGGCGCAGCTCGTCGAATACATTTGTTACATAGCCCTTATTGAATAGGGTTACAAAGCTGTATTTCTCGGATTTGATGCAGCCGTCGTAGGCACAGATTTCCACCACCAGGTTAGCAAATGCCCAGCGAAGCAGAGGCGTAGGCGTTTGCTGGAGGGTCTCACGGTAAGCCTCGAAAAGGTAGTGCAAATCCTCCTCTGCTGGGCTATGCAGTACCTCATACACCAGACGCGAGTGTTCCTGCCAGCGCCTTGCCCAACGAACACGCTCGCGAATTTGCCCTATCGTCAACCCTTGCGGCATACTAGTCCCTCCTCATCTTCGGGGGTACGATTTCCAAACATACTCGAATCCGGGGCTATTTCGTGAGAGATTCTCCGTGTAAATTGTCCCCTGATAGCCATTCCTTCCATAAGCATCCCAAGTCCCCTGCTCAACGAAGGCCGCCCGTTGCGCGTAAAGCACAACTCGTGTATTTGGAGGGACACGCGTCCGTATCTCTCTGCCTATCTCATAGCTGCTGGTCGTGGATACTGTCCTTGAAGCTCCAATTTTTGTTTCAAACGTAATCTTTGCAAGCCACTCATTTTAATGGTGAGGGGGCCTTCGATACCAGCACTGCATTCCCCACTAATCGTAGTCGACAGAGTATAGGTATCAGATGCATTGACACGTTCAACTATCTCCTGTTCCAAATCAGTGTAATTTGCCGCCGTTAAAAGCGGTGTTGCTCCCCATGCGGGCTCATCAATAAAATAAGTCGGTCCAGGGCGAACTGCGTCGCCAACGCGCTGGGGTAAGTAGACATACTCTGTCCCGACAGGTGTGTAGTTTTCCAGAGGCGCATGAATGGTCATCGTATAGTTCGCACGATCGGAGAAGCCATCTCCGTAATCGTCCGTAACCTTGAGTTCTACCTCATATTTGAACGGCAGTTGCCCCAAAACCGAAGCCACCCTGCGTTGCACATCCTCACTGCCCCAAAACTCCACGCTCGGTAGATCATTCCAGCCCTTCTCTGTGCCAATGTACCACTCCTCACAGTCACTCTTGGGAAATCCGATCACTGCATTAACACTGGTAAACTCGTGAAACAGGTTATCCTTGTAGTAGGCGCCACAGAGCCACCACTCATTCAAGGGGCAATCCCCTGCACACCAGTTCCCATGAAGCACCCGTGTATAAACCATACGATTCCCCAAGTACCAATCGGTATAAAGATAGGGCTGCCCCCCAGGTCCTTGGGGCGGCACATATTGACGGTCTCCATATAACTCAATCACCGTATCGCCCTGTCGATCGTCCAATCGTCCCGAAAGAGTGTTCATCTCGGCTACGCATTCATCTTTTTTGTGGTAGCTGGGTTCGTTCTCAGCAACGATGTAAACAAACTTCGTATCCACAATGGCTACCGACGCACCTGCTTCTATGTAGCCCGATGAAACTCCTAATGGCGGTGGAGGGCACGAACCCACGATATTGACCTCCACCTGAAACGGAACACTGAGCTCCGCCTTCCACAACCCATCGCGTACCTGAGTGAAGCTAACATAGTAGGGACGGGTGTCAGCCCCGAAAATCTGTCTGCTCGCGTGGCATGGGGGCAGTGAGAGATCCCTTGGCTCACATCCGCCTTGCAGAGACACACTACCAGAAGAGACATTGCCCCGAAAACTTGAGGTGGCACTCCCGTGAGTTCTGGGTGTTGTCACATTCAGAAATGCGTCCTCAAAGTAGCCAAGAACTACATAGGGATCGGGCGCCTGCTCCCCATGCCAGTAGATAATAAACTTCACTGTCCCTCTTCGCCACGCCTCTCCATGAGTTGCCGACAGGCGGGTACCCCAGCCTGTTCCGCCTCCGGGACCCGACCCTCGCCAGGGACTGGTGATGTCATGAACCACCAGATCACAGACTCGAGCGAGATATCTATCCGTACCGTTTACCTCTGTCTCGTAAGTAAAGTAGCCACCTTGTGCCCATACAGCCAGTTCACCTGGTGATAACAACAAAGTTAACGGAACGGTGCTGTATAGTATTATAACAATAGTTAATAGGCGTCCCGTCAGCAAGGTGCGAACCGTGCGCAAAGCCATCCCCTTGCGGAAGCCAAAGCGTTCACCCTTCCGTGCTGCCTGCGACCTCTCTAAACCCTTGCTCGTCAGTCCCATCGCCTCCATCACTGTCTCCTCCATTTTGCCTGTCTGACCTCACGCACCCTCGGGAGAGGGTATCGCTCTTATTATAGCAAACTTTGCAGGGTTTGTCAAGAGGGGGGACGAAACGGGCGTTTTGAGTTCAAAAGAGGACAAAGAATCCCAGAAGACACCAACAACTGCTCGCTGCCCAGCTCAACTTTCGAACCATCCAAGCAGCCTTGCTAAGCAAAAATAGCCTTGTCCCAAACTGCGCCTCCTGCCGCCCTATCGCCCCACAGCCGTTCCCTGTGCAAGCGCATCCACTTCAAGTCGGCACTGCGATACGCCGCGCCGCTGGCGCCACCCGCGCCTCAAAATGGCTGGGCAAGGCAGTCTGGCGCTCCAAACGCTGGTTCCTGCCCCGTCGGGTTCTCACCTCCTGGCTGGGAGGTGTTTTCGTCAAGCTGTTGGGGATTCCTGCTGTGGAAAGGGGCGAGTGGTGAGTTGGAGGAAGAGGTTCCTGCCGAGTTTTTGGGCAGATCTGCGTGTCTACCCCTGCACGCTGGGAGGCTCGTTCTCCGAATGCCTGGCGAATTTTTTTTTCGAACAGCCTCAGAGGTTTTGAGGGTGTTCGAAAAATCGGTGGGCATCGGGTATAGAATATCCTATGAAATGGCGATGCCCACTCCAAGCGACACTCACTACCCTGACCGTCCAAGACATCTACACTTGGGTGCAACGCTTCTGCCAACAACACCCGCTCCCCAAACGCTGCGGCAGACCTCAAAAGTACCCCGAAACCCTCCTCCTCACCCTGCTCCTGTTCAGCGTGCACGAACACGTCTCCTATCGACGCCTGCTCTTTGCGCTTACGCCCGAACGGTTCCCGAACCAGCCCCTGTCTGCCTTAGGCGCCCTCGTCTACCGCTTCCATCCTCTTTGTGCCCAGCGGGTGCATCAACTCCTCAGTTGTTTTTTGTGGTGGTTATGGATGCGGGGTCTCTGGGCGTTTTTTTTTCGAACACCCCCTGAGGGGGGGTATACTGCATGATGAAATGGCGACGGAAGATGAGAAGTGGTTGACCGAGAGTGAGGCGCGTGTAATCGCCGAGCAGGCTCGCCGGCTGATAACCGCGGTGGAACAGGTCATTCTGGGCAAGACCGACACCGTGCGGATGATGGTGATTGGGCTGCTCAGTCGCGGACATCTGTTGATAGAGGATATTCCGGGGGTAGGCAAGACGACACTTGCACGCGCGATTGCTCGTGCAATAGGTGGTCAGTTCCGCCGCATTCAGTTCACACCAGACCTGTTGCCTGCTGATGTGACGGGTTCGGTCATCTACAATCAAAAGACAGGGCAGTTCGAATTCCATCCGGGACCGATTTTCGCCAATATTGTGCTGGCGGATGAGATCAATCGAGCAACGCCTAAAACGCAATCGGCGTTGCTGGAGGCGATGGAGGAACGCACCGTCTCTATCGAGGGCACCTCGCATCCCTTGCCGGAGCCGTTTCTGGTCATTGCCACGCAGAACAATATTGAGATGGTGGGTACTTATCCCCTGCCCGAAGCGCAAATGGATCGCTTTTTTGCACGGGTATCGCTGGGTTATCCCTCGCCTGAGGTGGAGGTGCGTATTCTGCAGACACGCCAAGTCCATTCCCCGCTGGAGGCGCTACAGCCTGTGCTCACGCCTGAGCAGCTGCTGGCGTTGCAGGAGGCGGTACGGCGTGTGTATGTCAGCCCTGCGGTGCGCCGTTACATTGTCGAGGTGGTCACAGCAACACGCCATCACCCGCAGATTGCTCTGGGGGCAAGTCCGCGCGGCTCGCTTGCTTTGATGACTGGTTCGCAGGCGCTGGCGGTTCTGAACGGGCGACACTATGTGATCCCTGACGATGTGCAGCGCATGGCGATCTCGGTGCTGGCGCATCGACTCATTGTACGTGCGGATGTGCATGGGGCGCTGCCACGTGGCGAGCAGGTCATTCAGCAGATATTGAAGCAGGTGCCTGTACCCGTGGAGGGAGGGAATCAGGGGTGAGTACCGATAGCCTACGCCATGCGAAGCTTATGGCGCTGATGGCAGCGACTTCCTTTATCTTCTGTTCAGGGGTAATGACTGGCAACCGCCAGATGTACTGGATGGCAAGCCTGCTGGGTGTGCTGATTGCAGGCATGTATCTACTGGTTCACTGGTGGAAGCCGCAAGTGAGTTTCTCGCGTCAGCTACCTGCGGAGGTGCAAGAGGGTGAGCCGTTCGCTATCACGGTGGTGATAGCGACACCCGTTCACTTCGTCCCCCTGTTGTATACATGGCAGGATCACCTGGCACCCGCTCTGGATGTCCAGGAAGATACCCCCATTTTTGTGCCCGGTCGGCGGGCAACGGTGTCTTACCGTGTAATCCCCCTGCGTCGTGGCGAGCATTGGATTGGTCCATCGGAACTGATTATTTCTGACCTGCTGGGGCTGTTTGAAGTGCGGCGTGTGTTGCCGATTACGGATCATGTGCTGGTGTTGCCTCGCCCTATACCGCTGCCCAATCGAATCTGGGAGGGTGGGGGATTGGGACGCACACATCCGGTTTCGTCGCGCCGCGTACTGAAAGGTGAAGGGACAGACTGGCATGGCACACGCGAATATGTCCCCGGCGATCCGCTCCGCAGAATCAACTGGCGTGCCACAGCGCGCCACCAGAGCTGGCATGTCCAACAGTTTGAGACAAGTCACCTGGCACCTTTGCTGGTCGCTATCGAGCTGGCACCACGCTGGCAGCATGAATCGGATAGCTTCTCACCCGATTTTGAGCGGGCAATACGCCATATCACATGGCTGGTGATGGAGACTCCACGCAACGGAATGCGAATTCGCCTCACAGGACCTGGCTGGGATGGCGTGGAGGTGGAAAACGCTTCTCTGAACGAGGTGAGGAACGCGCTGCGGGCGCTGGCACGACTCCAGCCCGAATCGACTTTCTCGCTAGCGCAGCAGCTGCCCACGCTGGTGCAACAGTATGGTAGGCAGTATACTCTGTGCCTGTTCGTGCCTCCTACTGAGCGCAGACATTACGAGTCGCTGATTCAGCCCTATTTGCAGCAGGGTTATTGCATTCAGGTTTATGCGTGAGACGAGGCAGGAGCCCCCGGCGCGATGGGTGTTGATCGGTACGCCTGTCCACGCAGGCATTGCGATGGGTATCGGCGCGCCGCTCTATCTGCCTACCCCTGGCATGCCCATCTGGTTAGACCCGCGACTGTTCGCTCAGGACGAGGAGGAATGGCTCGCCATAGAATATAAGATGCCCGCAGAACCCGTGGAAGTGGTTGCGATGGTGCATCGGCTGGACGATGTGCCGCCTTTGCTGGCACCCTATGTGCGGGTGGTGGGCTGGGTGGTGGAACAGGAACCGGTGCCGCCCCTGCCGAGTGTCCCCATCGTGCAAGTGCCTCGCCTGCCGCGTATTCTGCCACCCGAGTCTCTAACCATCATCGATGGCAACGCCGGTATGGTCTATATCAAACCAAGCGTGCAAACATTAAACCGTTATCAGGCACAACTGTTGCGCGTAGCAACGCACACCCGCTTTTATCTGGAGACAGAGCATCTCCTTGTTCGCACCTGGGATGGGCGTGAGTTGCCAGTAGGTGCATTGCTGCAAGGCTGGGACGCCGTTGGTGAGGCAATACAGTATGGTGCGGATTTCGTGGTGGTGGCAAGCCACAACCCCCCTGCGGACCCTGTGGCACTGGGGCAAGTGCTCGGAGGTAAGCCACTCTGGTGGATAGCCCCTGCCGATTCCCTGTGGGAGGAGACGGTACTTCCCTCGCTCTGGAAATGGAGTGCCTCAATACGGCTGACCTGCCTGCTGGAACAGCCATCCAGCTTGGCACCGGCACAGGTCGAGGACTGGTGGCACGACATGGAACGGGCACGAGAGTTGCTAAGGCGGGAACACCAGCCACTTGGACAGCTGGAAGTTGGTCTGGCTATCCGATGGTGTCAGCCACGCGCAAAGCCGCCGCCAGATGCCAAATCGCCACGAATTAAAACCCTATGCTGGTTCCAGCTTGACCTGGGCCGACGCACGACGGTGGAGGCGCTGCTTGCACAGCAGGTCTGGGCGATCCGACATGGTAAGCTACGCGCGCTTACATTGAGCGAGCCGAAACCTCTCAATTTAGCCGTCGCGCTCGGGATGCAACCCCATGCGCTACTAACACGACCTGAACATGTGCAACGCACTAAGCAACAGGTTGCCCTGTTAGGCGTCGACGAATGTCACCACTGGCTTCTTCAGCGACTGTCGGCATGGGACGAGCAGGCCCTTGCGTCTCAACCGGAGACCTGGCTGGCGATGCGTACAGGCTAAGTCTCGAGGTGAGCTGGGTATCATTCTAAAAAGAGGCGCATCGATGTTGGTAGAGGCACATGAGTTTGTTCGTCCTTTTCGGGTAGGCATAGGGCAGATCAAGCCATTCAAGGGCGATTACAAACGCAATCTGGAGCGAATTGGCGTCTTGATGGCACAGATTGTGCAGGAAGCCCTGCCGGTGGATGTACTGGTGCTGCCTGAGACGGTGACCACTGGTTATTTTATTGAGGGGGGGGTGCGCGAGCTGGCGATGCCTGCCTCTCAACTACTCCATGACCTGGCACAACTTTACGCTGACCACAAGCCGAACCGCGGAATGGATATTTGTCTGGGGTTTTATGAACGGTATCGTGGTGAAGATTATAACGCTGCACTCTATGCCACTTTAGAGCCGGAACCTGCACAGTCACGGATTTTGCATGTGCATCGCAAATTCTTTCTTCCGACCTATGGTGTGTTTGAGGAGGAACGGTTCGTTGCTCGGGGCAGCCGTCTCGATGTGTTTCCCACGCGATTCTGTCAGGCAGCCATCCTGATCTGTGAGGATGTCTGGCATTCGGTGACCCCAATGATTATAGCATTGAAGGGTGCACAGGTCATCTATGTGCCCACGGCTTCACCGGGACGCGGATTTCAGGGTGAACAAGTTGAAAATGTTGCGGCCTATGAGCGAATGCTGACCCAGATAGCCAGTGAGCACTCGCTTTTTGTCATTCAGTCCAGCTTGGTTGGATTCGAAGGCGGCAAGGGATTCGTGGGTGCCTCGTTGGCTGTAGACCCCTTTGGCAGGATAATCGCGCAGGCACCGCTGGGACAGGAAGCGTTGCTGATCGTCACGATAGACCTCGATGATGTAGCAATCGCTCGTGCCCAGTTGCCGCTGCTGTCCGACTTGCGCTCCGTGCTTCCTGATATTGCGCTTCAGATTAACGCGATCGTTTATCAGGAACGGCTGGCGTAGCTTTGCGGTATAATCTTTTAGTGGAGGTAATCGACTATGCGCCAACGCGGTTTGCCAATCGGTCTTATCGGGCTGATAATGATATTGCTCGCCTTTGTCATCTGGTACGGCTGGAGTACGCAAATAGCTCCCTATCAAGCGGAGCAGCGGGCACGACAACAGCAAGAAGAAGCGACCACGCCGCCTCCCTCGGAGGCAGAACTGAAGGCACAGCTGGAGAAGAACAGGCAACTGGTCCAGGGGCAGCCCGCTCCGAAACCGACCCCCGAGACGCCGAAGCCACCGACTAAGCCACAACTGCCCAAGCCTGATCCTTCCCGTGAGGTAGTGGAGTACTGGTGGAAATATACTCCAGAACAAGATAAAAAATGAGAAAACAATCTGGTGTCAGGAGGAGCAACGATGCTCTCACGTGCGCTGGTGCTACGGGTGGCAGAGTGGCCCCCGTTTAAGCAATGGATCACACATAGCCCGATGACGCGTGGGTTGGTCAATCGCTTCATCGCTGGTGAAGACCTTGATACTGCTATCGGGGTCACCCGTCAGCTTAATGCGCAAGGTTTCCTTGTTGCCCTTGATTATCTGGGTGAGGCAACGACACGCCCCGAGGAGGCGGCAAACGCTGCCCGCCAGTATAGCATCCTGCTGGAGCGAATCGCTGAGACAGGTGTGAACGCCTGTATCTCCATCAAGCTCACCCAGTTGGGACTTGATCTGGGCTATGAGTTGTGTCGTCAGTATCTTAATTATGTACTGAAAACAGTATGCGACTTGAACAACTTTGTCTGGATCGATATGGAAAGCAGTCGGCACACGGATGGCATCCTGAATTTGTTTATGGAGATGTATCCACGCTATCCGAATAGCGGCACAGTGCTGCAAAGTTATCTGTATCGTACGCCTGCCGATCTGGAGCGGTTGCTGGAACTTGGGGCGCGCATTCGCCTAGTGAAAGGAGCTTATGCGGAGCCTCGCGATGTCGCTTATCCCGATAAGCGTTCGGTTGACCGTCAGTTCAAGGTGTTGATGGAACGCCTGCTGGAACGCGGACATGAGCCAGCAATTGCTACCCATGATGTGCGGCTTATCCAGCATGCCAAGCGCTATGCCGCTGAGCTTGGATTGCGTCGTGATCAGTTTGAGTTTCAGCTGCTCTACGGTATCAGTCGCGAGTTACAGAAGCAACTTGTTGCGGAGGGCTACCGCACCCTGATTTATGTACCTTACGGGGAGCAGTGGTATCCCTACTTCTCGCGCCGATTAGCTGAGCGTCCCGCTAATCTTTACTTCATTCTGCGCAATCTGTTTCGTAAATAGCTATTCGTCTGCTTTTTCCTTTTTCTTCTTGAGGAACATATCTCTCTCTTTGATGAGCGGTAGAATTTGGCGAAATTCGTCGGTGCCCGCTTGATAGAGCCATTCGTAGGTCACCGATTCGACGCTGGTAACAGTTGCCCCTGCGTGTTGAAGCCGAAGCAGTGCATATTTCCACTCGGGCTTGCCGCGACTGGCAATCGCATCGTAAGGCACATGCACCTGATAGCCCGCCTTAAGCAGATCGAGAGCCGTTTGCATGATGCAAATATGCGCTTCGATGCCTGTAAGCACCACCTGCTGTCGCCCTGTCTCTTGCAAAGCCTTGGTAAATGGCTCTGCACCAAGACAGCTGAAACAAAGTTTATCCACCGGGGCAGGCTGTTCCGATAGCAATGATTGAATCATTGGAACAGCATCCCCCAGTCGTTCGCGATTCTGAAGCGTTACCAGGATGGGAACATCAAGCATCTGGGCAACCTTTATCAGAAACGCGACATTATGTTCTATGAGATCGCGTACTTTGATCATCGAAAGGAACGGCTCTTGCATATCGACCACAATCAGTACCGACCGTTCGCGGCTTAATAGAAGTTCTGAGCGTTCCATTCTTAACTCACCTCCAATTGAATAACGGTATTGGCAGAATCTGGCAGGGGGTGAGGAACCTGAACGAACACCTGATTGTTTGCATGGCGAATCTTTACAGGCTCGCCTGTGGCAAGCAAGCACGCCTGCTTGATTCGAGTGGCAGACATCGAGAGAGCCAGATATGAGTGTTCGGGAGGATTCCAGATATGGAGATAAATTGAACCGTTGGTTCGTGTGGCGGCTCCCCAAGGAGTTGAGCTAAAAACCCGCCCTCGGGTCCCATAAATTGCTTTCCCATTTGCCCGCAGCCAGCGTCCAACAGCTTCCAGGCGTTCTATGTGCTCAGCCTGGATGGTACCGTCAGGCTTCGGTCCCACATTCAGGAGGAGATTTGCATCTCGTCCCGCACATTCAGCAAGCAGGCGGATAAGGTGTTCCGGGGATTTATGGTTATGATCATGCGCATTATATCCCCAGCTGTTATTGATGGTCATGCAGGTTTCATAAAGCACACCCTCAGTAGGCATTGCCTTATTGAACCCTGCCGTGTTTTCGCCAGGCAAATCTTGCTCAAAGGTCTGAATATCCTCATCAGGTAGTGGTTGCTGATGGTGATTATTGCCAATTAGTATGCCGGGTGCGATCCGGCGTATTGCCTGATAAAGCTCGCTGAGCCGCCAAGTGGTATCGAGATTTTCGGGCTTATGCCAGCAACCGTCGAGCCAGATACCGATTGGCTTATATTTGCGTACCAGTTCCAGCACCTGTCCGTGCCAGTAGCGCGTATAGGTTTCCCAGTCGGTGTTGTAGGCTACATGATGCCAGTCCAGGGGGGAGTAATAGAAGAATATTGCTACTTTTTGTCGGCGACATTCACGCACTAATTCACCAATTGCATCTCTCTTGAAGGGAGTGTTGGTAATTTTGTAGTCGGTCAAAGCGGTATCATACATGCAAAAGCCATCATGGTGTTTGGCTGTGATTGTAATATAGCGCATCCCGGCTCGTCTGGCAATGGAAACCCATTCACGCGGGTTGTAGAGGACAGGATTGAATTGTTGGGTCAATTTTTCATACGCGTGAACAGGTATCTTTTCATGATACATGACCCACTCACCACGTTCGAGCAGGGAGTAGATGCCCCAGTGAATGAACATCCCAAACCGCATGTTCCGAAACCTTTTATGCGCTTGCTGACGGACTGTATCCATAATTACATAGACCTCCTTCCAGAAGGATTTCGCCTTTTAGTTCTGGGTTCCTGCCATGTAGGAGGTTTTCACATGAAAACCTCCCCTAGAACCCTTCGGGGGCAATTATCTCCAGAATTCGCCCCAGCTCCTCCTCTGAATAAAACTCGATCACCAAACGTCCAGCACCGCCTTCCATATAAACAAGCTTGACCTTTGTGCCCAGATAGGCGCTCAGATTCTGCTCCAAAGCCTTCACCTCCGGGGGAGGCATCGAAGGGAGCGGATGGGTGCGGGGTCCGGGATGAATCGGCTGCTCAGTTGTGCGTAATTCGCGCGCACGCAGTTCAGTCGCTCTCACGCTCAAACCATCTGTGGTAATCTGCTGCCACAGTTGACGCTGTTGAACAGGATCCCTGACCATCAACAATGCACGCCCGTGCCCTTCGCTAATCAAACCACTACGAATGCTTTCCTGAATGTAATCAGGTAGTTGAAGCAAGCGTAGCGTGTTGGAAATAGCGGGAACACTCTTTCCCACCCGCAGCGCCACCTGCTCCTGGGTTAACCCAAATTCCTCCATCAAATGCTTATAGGCAAGGGCAGCATCGATTGGATTGATATCCTCTCGCTGGAGATTCTCGATCAAAGCCATCTCCAACATCTGTTGTTCTGAGGGGGTGCGCACAATCGCCGGAAGCCGTTTCAGTCCAGCCATTTGTGCGGCACGCAGGCGGCGTTCTCCTGCGATTAGCGTGTACTCTTCAGCTCCTTCCTGTCTGACAATCACGGGCTGCAGTAAGCCGACCTGTCGGATCGATTCGGCTAGCTCGCGCAGGGAGTCCTCGTCGAATACCCGCCTTGGCTGGTACGGATTCGGACGTATTTGGTCAATCGGAATCTCCTGTACCAGATTGCTTTCCAGCTCACCTTGTGAAAGCAAGGCACTTAAACCCTTACCGAGACCGCGACGTGCCATACTCTTTCACCTCCTGTGCAAACGCTTTGTATGCGATAGCGCCTCGGGAGCGTGGATCGTATTCCACAACAGGCTGTCCGAAGCTGGGGGCTTCCCCAATACGCACATTCCGCGGGATCACCGTGCGTGCAACTTTCGCACCAAAAAACTTGCGCACTTCCGCTTCTACCTGCTCCGATAGCTTTGTGCGCGGGTCATGCATTGTCAGCACCACCTTCCAAATCTCAAGTGATGGATTTAAATGCTGGCGAACCAATTCAACGGTCTGCATAAGGCGAGACAAGCCCTCCAGGGCATAATACTCACACTGGAGTGGCACAATCAGTCCGTCCGCTGCCACCAGGGCATTAATGGTGAGCAGCCCAAGCGAAGGTGGAGTATCGATGATAAGCCAATTGTAGCGTTCGCGAAGGGGCATGAGCAGAGAGCGTAGTACCGTTTCACGCGCGATTCGGGTGGCAAAAAGTAAATCGATCCCAGCAAGATCAATGCTGGCAGGAACAAGGTGTAGACGAGGGCGTCCAGAAGAAATGATGGCGTCCTCGAAGAGGCACTCTTCTTGCAACACCTCGAAGAGGTTATGCTCTGGTTCGTGTGGTGCAATGCCCAATCCGCTGGTGGCATTCGCCTGAGGATCGGCATCGATGAGGAGCACCTCGTCACCCTGCACAGCTAACTGCGCCGCCAGATTGACGGCTGTGGTGGTCTTACCCACACCGCCCTTCTGGTTCACAATCGCTAGAACCCAACCTCTGGTCACCACGGAGGTTTACTTCACCAGAAGGGCATCGATTCCTGCAAAAACGGGTGCCTGGGACAGAAAGGTCCCCCTGAACAGCAGTGGGTTACCGGAGACGGTCCGCCAACATTCGCCGAATAATAGCACTAATGACCATCTCGGCGGAAATGGAGTATTCACCCGTTTCGATAAGTTGCTTCAATTCCTTCACACGCTCGGCCCGAATATCCGGCATGCTGCTAAGTTCTTGAGCCACCTCTCGGGCAAGCCGCATGTTCTCCTCTGCAGAAACCTGCACAGGTTCAGGTACATGCTCCAGAGGCTGAGTCGCCCCTTGACGGCTCTGATAGTATGCCGCGACCGCCTTCCGCACTTCCTCTAATGAGATTTGCATCATTCTGCCTCCTTCTCTTGCTGATTATACCCAGCAAGCCGGAGACAGGCAACCCGGCTATCTGCCACTTGCAGGCAGACCCATGGGCTTTGCGTCCCTGCATTGCTGCAGGTTTGCCCTTTTCTGCCTCGGCTTACTTCACTCTCGATTATCGGCAAGCGCTTTCCGAATCTTGAGTCCGTCTATTTTCGGCATAAGATGCAGCTCTCTGGAGTCTATACGCGCGCTTGCTCCAGAATCCTGCGCAAACGCTGAATCTCGTCGCGCAAAATAGCTGCCCGTTCGAATTCCAATGCCTTCGCTGCTTCCCGCATCTCCTGCTCCAGTTTATTAATCACCAGTGGTAAATCCTCAAAGGCAACCCGATCCGTATCAACCACACGATAGGTTTCCCGCTCTTCGGCAACCCGATAGGCACGAACTGTCTCACGAACTTCCTTATGAACCGTCTCGGGTTCGATACCATGCAGGCGATTATACTCCATCTGGATCTGGCGGCGGCGGTTCGTTTCATCAATCGCGCGCTGCATCGAACCTGTAATACGATCAGCATACAGAATGACCTGCCCGAACTTGTTGCGGGCAGCACGCCCGATTGTCTGGATGAGCGATGTTTCTGAACGCAGAAACCCCTCCTTGTCAGCGTCCAGCACCGCCACCAGCGAGACCTCCGGCAAATCTAACCCTTCGCGCAGCAGGTTGACCCCCACCACCACATCATAAACGCCGAGGCGGAGATCACGCAAAATCTCCGCACGCTCCAGCGTCTGCACATCCGAGTGCAAATATTGTACCCGAATGCCCAGCTCCTGCAGATATTCTGTCAGGTCCTCCGCCATCTTTTTGGTCAGCGTAGTAACCAGCACCCGTTCATCACGGTCAATACGCCGCCTGATTTCGGCAACAAGGTCATCAATCTGTCCTGCTGTAGGGCGTACAATGATTTCAGGATCGACCAACCCTGTAGGGCGAATAATCTGCTCCACGATCTGCTGGCTGACCTGCCGTTCAAAGGGACCTGGCGTTGCCGACACAAAAATCACCTGCCGTACGCGCTCCAAAAACTCCTCAAAACGCAACGGGCGGTTATCCATTGCGGAGGGCAGCCGAAAGCCATATTCAACCAGTATCTTCTTGCGTTGTAAATCACCGTTATACATGCCACGCAGTTGCGGCACTGTTTGATGTGATTCGTCAATAAACACAATAAAATCCTCAGGGAAGTAGTCCAGTAGGGTATAGGGAGGCTCGCCGGGCTTGCGCCCATCAAAATAGCGCGAGTAGTTCTCGATGCCGTTGCAGAAACCCAGCTCGCGCATCATTTCGATATCCATCTCGGTACGCTGGCGAATACGCTGCGCTTCCAGCAACCGCCCCTGCGACTCGAAATAGCGAACCTGCTGTTCCAGTTCTTCACGAATCTGGTCGATAATGCTCTCCAGCCGATCCCAGGGCGTCATATAATGGGTGGCTGGGAAGAAGGTGGCACGCTCCAGCTCCGCCACAATCTCACCCTTAAGTGGGTCATACTCGTAGATGCGCTCCACCTCGTCGCCAAACAGCTCGATACGGGTTACCAGCTCCTCATCGGCTGGCTGCACATCGATCACATCGCCTCGAATGCGGAAAGTGCCACGCCCCAGCACCATATCGGAGCGCACATACTGCAGTTCCACCAGCCGCATCGCCAGCTCACGCGGACACAGAGTGTCGCCGCGTTTGACCGTGATGATACTGCGCAAATATTCCTGCGGCGAACCAAGTCCGTAAATACAGGAGACGCTGGCAACCACAATTACATCACGACGCTCCAGCACCGCTTGTGTCGCCGCATGACGCAAACGGTCAATCTCATCATTAATCGAAGCGGTTTTTTCGATATAGGTATCTGTTTGTGGAATATAAGCTTCTGGTTGATAGTAGTCGTAGTAGCTGATGAAATATTGCACTGCGTTTTCAGGGAAGAAGGCGCGAAACTCCTGACAGAGCTGGGCGGCAAGCGTTTTGTTATGCGCGATGACCAGTGCCGGGCGCTGCACCTCGGCAATGACGGCAGCCATCGTGAAGGTTTTGCCCGTGCCTGTCGCCCCCAACAGCGTCTGAAAATCATAACCCTTGCGCAGCCCCTCCACCAGTTTTGCAATCGCTTGAGGCTGATCTCCACGCGGAGTGAACTCTGAATTCAGCTTGAACATCACATCCAAGAGTCTACCTTAAAACAGAGATCATGAGGGCAATCAGCAGGTACTGAGCTAAAATTCGGCGCTTGGTAAGGGCAATTTGGCAGGAATCTGGCTGAGACTGGTTGTATTTTCTGGCAGAGGTGGGGCAATTAATTAAGCAGAGAGGCAAACAAATGCCCCTTCAGAAAAACAACGATGGAGGTGGACAGAGATGACACGATTGAAAACGCGACGGGCTTGGCGAAACAATGGCATCTTGTTGCTGGGCGCAACGGTTGGACTGAGCCTGCTGACAACAGCCATAGCGTTAAGTTGGCGAGTACCACTTCAAGATAGTTCCCCTCGCCCCTGGGAGATGGCTCCCATGATTATCGCCTCGAAGGGTGAAACACTCTTCTTCATGACGACCTTATCTGTACCCGCTTATCAAGAAACCACTGCAGGTGCAGAGGTGGTTCGTCGTCCTCTTTGGCATGCATTAGGTGGCCGCATTCTCTACATGACCGAAGAGTGGGTAGTTTATCGCACACCGAACATGGAAGGGATATACCTGCTTTACTGGGAAAGCACAGATCGGCGCCAACGCTTTGGCGTTTTGATCAGGGTTAAGGAGCATCCCATAGGGGACCAGACCTTGCCACGCAGTGAATTTGCGGGATATTATGGTGCTTATGTCCCTCTTATCAATGGCTCTGAAGCCCCCACGGCGCTCTTCCTGGCGCGTGCTCGCACCAAAAAACCAGATCGCCCCGCTCCACCCGATTTTATGGATAACCAAGGCAATATAGACATCGACCTGCCTCTTAGACCGATTCTGCCCCGCCCTAACAGACCTTGTCAAGGCAATAACCGCACGAACGAAAGCGTTCAAATAGAAAACGCTCAGTGGCGGGAGCTGGCAGGTACATTGACCATTGATGCGCAACTGGCGGCGTCCCTTCGTGAATTATTAGGCATCAGTGTTAGTGTTGGTACCACTATCAACGTGTACGCCGAATGGCGTCGTGTAGTCAGGTTTAGAATGGTGGATTGCTATCGATGTGAAAATGGAGCATGGAGATGGGTTGGTTCACGCGTTGAGTATGAAACCTGCACCTATTTGGAGGGGTATACACCTCCTTGGATATGTAGGGCAGTAGATCTCGGTGTTTTGACCAACTTCATATGCCCAAAAGAGCCAATTTATGATAAAAATTGTGTTTCAATCGGTGATTGTCCTTGCCCACCAAACGCCCCTATCATTGTGGGACCAGGTTACAAGCCGTGCTCTAAGATGACGGGTGAATAGCAAGTCTTACTGGCTTATCGGAGACCATCCAAGTGATAAAGGTTGCCGAAGGCATATGTCGCTCAGACTGTAGTTGCGATGGTCAGCGGCTACCCAGACCCGTTGAGGAAACAATCTTCGTTTATAAGTGCCAATAAATGCTTGGGGTAGCATGACCAGTCGTGCTACCCCTTCTTACCGCTTGGGAAGAGGAGGAAACATAACATGACACTGCCAGCAAGGTTATCGGTCCTATTGTTAGTGCTTGGCACCTTAAAAATCGGCTACATGATAGAGCAAGAGGTGGTACCAGCGACATCGGCTGCTGCAGTGCGCCCCGCAAAGACTCTCCAGGAGCAACCTGAAAAGCTATCTTCTCGGTCCAGCCAGCGACAGAGCTACTACGATCAACGCGAGCGTGTGGCATCAACCCTCACTTTTGAGTGGCAGTGTGAGGATCGCTATCCTGAGTCGGGGGGTTCGAACAATGGTGAACAGGATCCCTCGCAGGTGTCAAGCCTCTCTTTTACCAGCATCTATCACATCACGCGCACACCTGAGCTGACCCGCATACAAGCATCTATAGAAATAATAAAGAAAATGCCAGAGAGCGATTCGTACCCTCTACAAAAGGCTGATCAGCCTCTCCGCTGGGATTGCTACTACTTAGGCAAGACTGGCGAAACATTGCTCTATGCCACACGCCGTAGCGACGGAACCATCGGATCGGTGGCAATCGCTTCCCCTGGCAGCAACGGCTTTGGACTCGATTTACCGTTTATGGCTTCTCCATTGGGCGATCTCGTGTTCTTAGCCTGAGTATCCCCCCTGCGCTTGATGGGGGCAGAGATATCTGATTGGAAATTGCGCGAAGTCAACGAGCAGGAGTGGGTGTTCGAATTGAAACCCACAGATGAGCAGAAGGCGCAACGGAAAGGGCTCTTACGCTTCGATCGAGTCGAGGTGCGGCTAAGTCGTCAGCATGGAGATGCACCAGCATTTGTAGAGATTACGCGGAATGGTGCGGTGACGCGATGGCGGTCGCTGGCTTACAAACAAATTCAAGGAGTGTGGATGCCCACGCAAGTGCTGTTAGAGTATCCATCGTCCAACCTTGAAATGCGAAGCCTTTACTCACTGGTGAACGCTAAGCGTACCGAAGGAGTGGTGTTCGATATTCCTTATGGTACGCCCGTGACCGATTGGCGCAGAAAGGGGCTAAGACTGTGGAGCGAAGACACCGCCATCTGGTCGATTAGCTTACACCACAAGCCAGCAGAGAATCCCAGTGTCCCAGGAGAGTCCCCAGAAATAAAAGAGTGGCAACCTGGCCTGGAGCGGAGCCTCTGGCGCGAGATGCATCGGCAGAACGAAGCTGTCACATCCCCCAGTGATAGACGGTAGCCCTCTGTTCACTATCCGATTCAAGCAGGAATCCTGGATGAAGGTGTAGAATCTGCAAGGGTGAAGGAGGGCAGCGGTGCATGTCCTATTGTTATCAGACGGGCGGAGGGATTTAGCGTCTCCTGCAGCGCATTCCATTGCGCTTGCGGGGAACTCTGTACGCGAAGGGGGCACAGCATGAACCCCTTCTGCCTTGATGACCTGCCTCCCAGCCAACCACCCCCCGAACTGCTGCGTGCCGTGCGCATCGCCCTAAGACAGTTCAACAGGGACTTCACCCCTGCCTGCCCTGACCGCAGCGAATGGCAACACGATTGCGAGCAAGAAGCGTGGGTCGCTGTGCTGACAAGCGCATCCCGCTATCGCTGCCCGAAGCCACCGCCCACCAATCCAGAAGCCCATTATGTGCTGTGGCTAGCCAGCAAAGCGCTCAAACGGTTGAAGCGATACCACGCCCAAGAAACAGGCTACTACAAGCGCATCGTACCGATAGTGGTGGAGACAGAAGAGAGTGAGGCAGAGGAGATGGAGTTTGAAGACGAGCGGGCGCAAGCAGAAGTGGAGGCGGTGCTGGAGCGGGTGTTACTGGAGCAGGTCTTAGCCCAGTTATCCTCTCATTTGGATGAGGTGGATTGGGCGGTGTTGGAGGGGATGCTGGCAGGCAAGTCTCAGGTATCAATTGCGCAGGAATTGGGAATAACCCAACAGGCAGTGAGCAAGCGTTTGGGCAAGATTTGCCGTTTGGCATGGGAGATTTTGGAGGAATCTGGCTGAGACTGGTTGTATTTTCTGGCAGAGGTGGGGCAATTAATTATGCAGAGGGGCAAACAAATGCCCTTGCGAGAGACAATAACGATGGAGGAGGATGAGGATGAAACAGTGTCGGTTGCTGCTTGGCATAACAATGATGCCAATGGCTAGCTTGCTGATCCTGTCCTCAGGGAACGCTCAAGGAGACCCTTATTGCAATGGAACTGACTATCCGTGTCCAGCGGTGCAGGACTGCAGGAAAGCAGATTTCCTTTACTTTCGTGCCGTCTGCACAACCCCAGGTCCTAGGTTATGCTGTCTCTATCTCGAGGTTCATTATGCCTGCAAGATAGGAGGTTGTGGCGGCAGCCAAGGATGTGGTACGACAGTGGAAACTTACTCGCCGACTGGTTTCACCCCCATACGCGCTAACTGCCAGCAGGGCGGATCTCTTGAAGATGGAACTTGGGCACGATGTGGAGATTGGGTAATAAAAGTTGACCCAGGAGGTAAGCACGCGACAATTACAGGACCGATTGGTGATCCCGTTGAGGTCTTCCCTCCACCATCTTGTGGCAAGCCACCCATCTTCACGGAATCCGAATGTTATACCTGGGTAAAACATGCTCTGCCCATAGTCAGGTGGTAGTATGAACCACCTGACTATGGAAAGATATCTTTTATATAGTATTAGGAGGCAAAATCATGATACGACTTTGCAGAACAGCTGCTTTACTAATAGGCATGTGCTTCCCACATCTGTTGTTGTGGCAGAGCAGCCAGCCAGCGGCTCAGTATCGTATGGTGGCTCTGCTCGATGAGCAGGGGATAGCGGCATGGGAACTTCTTTTAGATGATATAAATCGAGGTCAACCCATAGAGAAAATGTGCGAGCAGAGAGGGTTTTTCTGGATAAAGGATCAAAATACATATATCCTAATATATAACGATATTCTTATAAACGAAAAAGAACTTGCTTGTGGTTTGATTAGCTCCTTGCAATCTACAATTTTGTTGGAAGATAAATTAATTATTTCTAAAGTTAGAGAAAGAAACCAGAAAGAATTTTTATATATAACTAATTGGTTGCAATTAAATTCTATATACCAAATTCCAAATTTATCTCGTGCTGACTTTGCACTACGAGAGGTGGGAATGACTCCTGTCGGAATTATTTTATGCGAAGTAGAACTCAGTGATAGAGCTAAATTCTCAGTAACTATGGATATACTACCAATCGGGAGCGACTTTGAAGCAGATTGGCAGAAGCAAGAGGCATATACCATAAAACCCAAAACGAACCAAAGAGAAAAAGAGACAACTCAGGAGAATCGCTTCACTCTAAAGCCGCGCGAAGCGCGAAACAGCATACAGATTCGGAGCATACCCACTTCCATGTCTTATGAGGAAATTGCCGTTCTTGCGCAAAAAGGACTTCAGCATATCATAGATAAATCAATAAAAGACCAACAAAGATATGAAGAATGCCTCTCTGCACTGAAAGATCTAATTCAAAACAGAATTTCATATCATGATGTGAAACTGGGGCAGTCTGTTTCGCTTGAGGAGCTACCTGATCCCGCTCGAGATGCTGTAATGGAGGCCTTTGAAAGATACCGCAAGGCGCATAGCATGGAGAATGTTACCATAAGATCAGTTCACTTCTCGGTTCATCCAGGTGTCAAAATAGGACTCTTGCTTCGTGAGCAGGGTGGATATATGGGAGCCGTTGTTGACCTGGAAAAGGGTTCTGTTGCGAGACTTTTTTGGGGCGGACCTGCAGTGAGTGAAGGAATGGCTCGATAACCCAGCCCATCTCTTGTCGAAGGGTACAATACCCTTTGCAGGAGGCTTGGGAAAATGCTCTTACAAGGGAAACACGGGATTATCTTTGGGGTGGCGAATCAGCACAGCCTGGCGTGGCGTATTGCTCAGCGATGTGCCCAGCATGGGGCAAGTCTTGCCATCACCTATCAGAATGAACGCTTCGAGGAAAAGGTGTCCAAACTCGCCGCTGAGTTGCCCGATGCCTTCACGCTCCGGTGCGATCTGAACAACGATGCCGAGATTGCCGCGGTGGTCAACACCTTGCGCGAGTGTTGGGGCACGGTCGATTTTATGGCACACTGCGTGGCATACGCGCTGCGCGAGGAACTCACAGGTCGCTATCTGGACACTTCACGCGAGGGCTTCAAAATCGCGCTGGAGACCAGCGTCTACACTTTCGTAGCCGCGGTGCGCCATCTGGAGCCGATTCTGGCGGAGAGAGCGTCCATTTTGACCCTTACCTATCTGGGCAGCGAACGGGTGGTACCTGGCTATAATGTGATGGGAGTGGCGAAGGCGGCGCTGGAGGCGAGTGTACGCTATCTGGCATATGAGCTGGGTGAGCGCGGTATTCGGGTGAACGCACTTTCGCCTGGACCGGTCAGCACACTGGCGGCGCGAGGTATCCGTGGCTTCACTTCAATGATGGAGTATGTGCGTGAGCGTGCCCCGTTCAAGCGCGACACCGATCCGGACGAAGTGGGCGATGCAGCCGTCTTTCTCTTTAGTGAGATGGGGCGTGGTATCACTGGCGAAGTGATTTTCGTCGATGTCGGCTACCACATTCTGGGGATGTAGGCATGCCCGTTCAACATTTGCGCCGGTTACCAGGACGTCCTTTGCCTGTGGAAAAGTTAGCGCACCCCCTTCAGGAGTTTGCGCATCAATCTTCATCGGGCGGTATTTTGCTACTCATCTGTGCCATCGCGGCACTCATCTGGGCGAACTCGCCGTTTCGCGACTCCTATGCCCAGCTCTGGAATACCCCTGTGGAAGTGCGATTGGGCAATCGCATCGATCTGGATAAACCACTCCTGCTCTGGATTAACGATGGGCTGATGGCGATTTTCTTCTTTCTGGTGGGGATGGAGATTAAGCGGGAGCTGCTGGTAGGTGAGCTGGCGTCGTGGCGTCAGGCGATGCTTCCTATCTGCGCCGCGATAGGGGGAATGGTGGTCCCTGCAACGATCTTTTTTCTGCTGAACGCAGACACGCCGCAGGTGCGTGGCTGGGGTATTCCAATGGCGACCGATATCGCCTTTGCACTGGGCGCGTTGGCATTGCTGGGCACACGGGCACCACTCGCCCTGAAAGTGTTCCTGAGTGCCCTTGCCATTATTGACGATCTGGGGGCGGTGCTGGTGATTGCCCTCTTTTATACTGAAAACCTTAAGATAAATGCCTTGCTCTACGCTTTGCTGGCTTTTGGCAGCATGCTGCTGGCGAATCGGTTGGGTGTGCGCAACACGCTGGTCTACTTCCTTATTGGCTGTGTGATGTGGTACTTTATGCTCAAATCGGGTGTGCATGCGACCATTGCGGGTGTGCTGGGTGCATGGGCGATCCCTGTGCGTCAGCGGATTGCCCCTGAACATTATGTTGTTAGTGTGCGCGAATATCTGCGCCAGTTCGACATGCCCCATAGCAAGCCGACCATTATTCTGAACCCGATTCAGCAGGCGGCGGTTCAGGCAATAGAGCGGGCATCCGAGCGGGTGCAGTCACCTCTCCAGCGTTTGGAGCATATATTGCATCCGTGGGTGGCATTTGGCATCCTCCCTGTGTTTGCGCTGGCGAACGCAGGGGTGAGCCTTTTCGGGGAGCAGAACGCCATCGATTGGAGCAGCCGAGTGCTATGGGGCGTGGCGCTGGGTTTGCTGCTGGGCAAACCGATCGGTATCACGCTTGCTTCATGGCTGGCGGTGCGGATGGAGCTGGCGCAACTGCCAGCCGGCGTTGGATGGATGCACATTCTGGGGGTGGGTTTCCTAGGCGGAATCGGCTTCACGATGGCGCTCTTTATTGCGCAGCTGGCATATAACGATTACACGCTGAATTTTGCCAAGATGGGCGTGCTGCTTGGCTCCACCGTTGCGGGTGTGATCGGGTTCCTGCTGCTTCGCCTGTTCACCAGCCCGCAGCCAGAGACCTAATCACTCCGCACCAGCCCACCAAACAGCCAGCCGCCAAACAGCGCAACCACCAGGAAAAAGTCCACAAAGGAGAAGCCGACCCGCAGAAAATCACCGACTTCCTCAAAATCGATCAGGATCAGCACCAAGTCGAACACGATGCGTGCAATCGTGTAAGCCAGCAGCAGCCCAATCAGCGACCAGTTAATGTCGGTCTTGAGAATGAGTGCGAGGATCCCGCTGGCAAGAAAGTACAGCACCAGCGCGCCCACAGGTCCGCAACAGAACAGGCTCAACACCATCACAAGGGCGACATCGCGGTAGTCTTCCGCGTCATCGATGGTACCAATAAGATGGGAACCGGGCATCCACATGCCCAGAATGAAGAAATAGATTAGATTACTCCAGAGTGCCCATTCGGGGCGCTGGCTCAACACCAGCACATTGATGGCTGCCAGGGGAAGCACTACCGCGAGGAACCGTTCCAGTCGCAGATAAAAAGGTAGCCCCTCGTGAATTTCGTACAGGATACGCACCTGTCCGGGCGGCGGCGCGGTCGTAGTGGGCACAGGGCGAGGGGCACCCGATGGTGCCATCGGAGTGGCAGCAACAGGAGGCGTAGCGGGTCCCATCGGGGTTGCGGTGGCAGATGGTGTTGGGGGTCCCATCGGCGTTGCGCCCACTCCCGAAGGAGGCGACGGGTTGCCTGGCGTGGCGGGTGCCGCCGGTGGTGTCGCTATGGTTGGCTCGCTGGAGGGCGTGGGCGATGGCGCAGATGGGGATGGTTTATAGCCTGGGGGAGCAGGCTGACCTGTCGCCATCACTCGCTTGCACCACTCGCATACATAAGGATCCTGGCTGTCCATTCCGCACCAGCGACAGCGGGTCATGGTGCACCTCCTTCTTTCTTCAAGGTGAGCGTCCCCAGCATCTGGTCGAACACCTGTTGATAGGCATCATAGGAGCTGGTGGGGCAATAGGCATGGATATGGATCACCTCACGCTCGGAGAGGAGCGCGGTGAACACATAGCCGTGCACGGGCATATTGAACAGCGGGATAGGATGGGGCAGCACATACTCATAGTCGCTGCGAATGCCACGCACGCCACGCACAGTGACCAGCGACCGCTTTAGCTCACGGAAGTTCACATAGCTGGGGTCATCGCGCAGGGCAGCGATGCGCTCGTCATGACGCTTCCTCATCAGGGCAGCAAAATCTACCTGCACATTTGGGTTGTTTTGCAGCGTCAGCTGGTTGAGTGGATTCGAGGTATCCAGCAGTGGGCGGAAATAGACCTCGAAGCCTGTGCGCCTGCCCCGATAGAAGCCCACATCGTCGGAGGCAAGTGCCAGATCAGGCAGGGCAAAGAGCCGTCCGAACTGCACATCGCCCGCACGGAACCGCTTCGGCTTACGAATAGAGAAGCGGCGCGCCTCAAAAGTCTCCCACTCACTGGGCGCGGGAACACGGTAGCGCGGATTGGCAAGCAGGAACATCTCCGCAATCAGTGCCAGCGCTCCCAGTATCCAGAGCGTCCGAATAGCCCAGATGGTCATGGGCGTTCCTCCTCATTTTCCTTATACAACGCACCTGCTAATGATTCCTGCTTTTGCCGCTCGCCTGTGCTGTGCGATGGGGTATACTGGGAAATATGGCGAAATTCAAGGAAGGCGACCGGGTACAGGTCAAAGTGCGACAGCCAGACGAGCAGGAAGCACGGGAAGGACGCTATGCGCCTTACCTTGCCGGCGCAACAGGCACCATTCTCAAAATCTACGATTCGAATCAGATCGCGGTCAGGCTGGACATCGAGAGCCTGCCCGAAGAGGTGCGTCAACGCCATGCCGAGCAGCAGGAAGCGATGTACCGTCGCTGGTTCGACTCGCTTTCGGAAGAGGCACGCAACCGTTTGACCGACGAAGAGAAAGCATTTCATCTAAACTATGTAGTACTGCTCGCTGAGAAAGATATGGAAAGCCCCTCCTCTACAGGTTCTCTTCGCAAGCGGGGAGAGCTAAAAGGGAGCAAAGCAATTTCTCCTGGTACGCGCGGGCAGTCGAAAGAGCATCAGGCAAGTGCTTCCCCTGCCCCAAGGGGAACCATACGGGGAGGTGCCAAGCAAGCCAAACCTGCTGGAGAGCAGACCTCTTGGCGAGCCGAATCGCCCAAACCCGCTACCCGGGCGAGCACGGGGCACGCAAAAACCAAGACGAACCCTCGTCCGCCAGCCAAAGCGCCTTCAGTACCGCCTGCACCTGCCCGCCCAACCCCCGAACAGCTGGACCTGATGGAGGAAGCCTACCTAAAGGCACGCCAGCGGAAGCCGCGCGTGTAGCCATCCGATGCTCTACGCTTATTCCGCTGGTGGAGGCGGCATTTTGAACGGCTCCTCGCGCCATAAGATGAAAACATAACGGGCAAAATGTCCTTCAGAGGCAAAGAACTCAACCAGATACCCCCAAATGTGCAGCTCCACAGGGCGCAAACTGGGGTCCTCAGCAAGAGCACGGTACATCCTGCGGAGAGCGCGTTCCCGAACCTCTGCCTCGTTGGAGTTCGCGTAATCCGCGAAGTAGCTGGTTAGGACATGGGTTCCCCGCTTTCTGCTCGGAATAGTTGATGGCTTTGCCGAACAACTCATAGGGTACAATTTTGCTGCAGCGGAGGCGGTGAATGGCAAGCAACTATCGAGAGACGCTCAATCTACCTAAAGAGGAATACACGATCCCGATGAGGGCGAACCTGCCAGAGCAGGAGCCGCGCTGGCAAGCCTTCTGGCACGAGATCGATTTATACCAGCGCATGCTGCAAAAGCCTGCGCCAAACGGCGACTTCATTCTGCACGACGGTCCGCCCTATTCTAACGGGGATATTCATATGGGGCACGCGCTGAATAAGGTGCTGAAAGACATTATTGTGCGCTCTTACTGCATGCGCGGCTATCGCACCCCGTATGTGCCCGGCTGGGACAATCACGGCATGCCCATC
>Ga0209478_1000977_pt1 | contig 26212 bp, 21 predicted proteins | sample DewCreD2012metaG_5_FD_184109 | JGI IMG/M metagenome (GOLD analysis project Ga0209478, IMG submission 184109) | Hot spring sediment bacterial and archeal communities from British Columbia, Canada, to study Microbial Dark Matter (Phase II) - Dewar... ... | reverse complement strand
GGCGGAAATACAAGTCTTCACGAAATTTTCCCTCGCGCACGGCACGCTCGAGGTTCTGGTTGGTCGCGGCAATCAGCCGTACGTCCACCTTGATGACCTCTCGGCCACCAACACGAGTCAGTTCTCGTTCCTGTACGACACGCAGGAGTTTCGCTTGAAGCTCGAGCGGCATGTCGCCCACTTCGTCGAGAAACAAGGTGCCCTCGTGCGCAACTTCGAATACCCCCGGGCGCTGTTCGCTGGCACCAGTGAACGCACCGCGCTCGTGCCCGAACAGTTCGCTCTCCAATAGGTCCCGCGGCACAGCGGAGCAATTCAAGGCGACAAACGGCCCGCTCCATCGCCGCGAGTGCGCGTGGATGGCTCGGGCAATCAGTTCTTTCCCGGTTCCGCTTTCTCCTTGAATCAGAACCGTCGCATCGGTCGGTGCCACGCGGCCGATGGTCTTGAAGATTTCCTGCATTGCCGGCGTTTGACCCACGATTTCGACGCCCAGCTCGAAACGCTTGCGATGGTCGCGCTCGAGGCGTTCCAATTCAGCACTTTGTCGCCGCATGTCCCAGGCGCGGCGCAACAAGATTCGCACCTCTTCCAAGTCGAACGGCTTGGTAATGTAGTCGTAGGCACCACGCTTCATCGCTTCGATGGCGTTGGCCATCGTGTTCTGCGCCGTCACGATAATGATCGACGTATCGCGACCAGCATCCCGCAATCGCGAGAGCAAAGTCAGGCCATCGACACCGGGCATGCGAATGTCCACGAGTGCCAGGTCGAATCCCCCGGCAAGCAACTGGTCCAGCGCCTCGTCTCCAGTGGCTGCGACCTCGGTTTGCCAACCGAGATCTGCAATCGCCTGGCTCAGCACCCAGCGGATAGACGCCTCGTCGTCGGCGACCAAAACTTTGGGAACCCGTTCGGTCATTTCTTCAGATCGACTGGCAACAGGACGGTCACCATCGCCCCGTGGGGCTGTATGTTCGCTACCCGAATATCCCCACCGTGGTTGGCTACGATGCGCTGGCAGATCGCCAATCCAAGGCCCGTCCCCTTCGGCTTGGTCGAGAAAAACGGCTCGAACACGTGCTCCAACGTGCTCGGCGAAAAGCCGGGGCCGGTATCAGCAACCTCGACGCGCACGAACTTGCCGGGCGCCCGTTCTTGCACGATGTGGTAGTCAGTTTCCATCCGTGTGGTGATGGTCAGGCGACCACCCCCTTCCATCGCTTCGCAAGCGTTTTGGATCAAGTTCAGAAATAGCTGTGCCAACTGGTCCGCGTCTCCCCGCACGTTGGGTAAACTTGGGTCGATTTGGAGGACCGTGGTAACCCTCTTGCCATTTAGCTGCGGTTCGCACAGGCGCAGAACGTCGTGAAGGACACGATGCACGTTGACCGGTTCGGCGCGTGGCTCGGCCGGCGTACCGAGAACGAGGAGTTGTTCTACAAGCCGAGCCAGGCGATCGATCTCTCGAATCATGATTGCGGTGTACTCACGAATCTCGCGGTCGCTGCCATGCCGATCCGCCAGCAACTGCGCAGCGCCGCGGATACCTCCGAGCGGGTTCTTGATTTCGTGGGCTAACCCGGCGACCACGGCACCAAGGCGCGCCAACTGCTCGCTTCGACGGACCGTCTGCTCCAGTTTTCGTTGATAGGTCAGCTCGTGCAAAACCAACGCAGCCCCTTCGAGGCTTCCGTTCGTGGACCACACCGGCGAGGAGCTTGCCCGCACCGGAAGCGAGCGTCCCCCGTCCAAGTGCAGGTCGACGTCGGTACACACCTGCCGCTGACCCAAGGCCAACGTGCGTTCCACCAACTGGCTAATGACGGGTGAAGAGGCGAACACCTGGCTCACGGGTCTTCCCCGCACTTGGGACTCCGACCAGCCCGTTAGCTCCTCCGCAGCTGGATTCAGGAACATCACGATCCCTTCGCGATCAGCCAGTACAATCGCCTCGCCAAGGCTGGCCAACACATTTTCCATCGTCACCGGCTGAGGGCTTGAGCGCTTGGCCGGTGGTATGTTTCTCGAGCCCCGCGGCAACACGAACAGACACTAACACACGCTCTTTGCCTCACAACCAAGGGGCAAGCTGGGGCCTGGATCGTGCCACCTGCTGTTCCAACGCCCCGCCATGAGCACGCGTAGACTTGGGCACTCTGCCGCCACCGTTTTGCCTGTCGCGCGGTTCACGGGTCTCCCGCGTCGTGCTATCGGCTCCAGCATGATACGGATTGGTCACGGATACGACCTACACAAGCTCGTTCCTGGAAGAGCGCTGTATCTTGGAGGAGTGGCGATCGAACACGACCGTGGCCTTCTAGGGCATTCCGATGGCGATGTCGTTCTGCACGCCCTTTGCGACGCTTTGCTTGGGGCCATGGGCCTCGGGGACATCGGACAGCATTTTCCCGACACCGACGAGCGCTTCCGGGGCACCCCTAGCTCGGTGTTGCTCAAACACGTCGCTCGGCTACTCGACCAAGAAGGTTGGGAAATCGTGAACCTGGACGTCACCGTGGTCGCCGAGGCCCCACGCCTGGCGCCACACCGGCACGCAATGCGGTCACGCATTGCTGAGCTTCTTTCCATCCCCATCGAAGCGGTGAGCGTAAAAGCCAAGTCCAACGAAGGCATGGATGCAATTGGCCGAGGCGAGGCAATCGCCGCGACAGCGGTTGTATCGTTGCGCGACCGTGCCCGCCCCTGAGCGAAAGAGCACACCTTCTAACGGGCCAGGACAAACCCCTTTTCGTGCTGAGCTCGCGGCAGCGGGGCTTAGTCCATCGTCTCACGATTTACGGAAGTTCAGCTTGCCGTAGCCCGTTCAATCGTCTTCGCGATCGAGCGACGAATCCCCACTGGGTTCGGCACCGCTTTCGAGTTCGTCGACCATTTGCTCGAATTCGTCGCCGCCAAACTCGTCGCCCATCTCTTTGCCCATTTCCCGCATCCAGCGCGCCACGCTCTTTGGGTCGTTTTCGTCCAAATCCCCTAAGCGGCTTGGGTCGGCCAGCGATTCCATACGGGCCTCTTCTGACTTGGGCATGGCAAAGCGCGACATCAGCCGGTCCGCCTCGCTCGATCCGCAGTGTTCGCAGCGCAACTCATACGATTCGCCGACGCGTAACGTGAGCACGGAAAATCGCTTACGGCATTTGCGGCAGCGAAATTCGTAAATGGGCATTGCAGCTCTCCCAAACGCACACGGTTGTGTAGCCACAGGAAACGTTGCGCTGCAAGACGCAGCGTAGGACGACCTCGGGACTACGGGTTCTCAGCGGTCTGCCCCGAAACGTCGTAGTTGCGCGGGAAGCCGTGCTCGAGCGAAAACGCGGGGGCGCATTGCCGCACGGCAGCGAAAGAAATTGCTTGCCATCGTACAGGCGCGGACGTAAACAACGGCCAGCAACGGGACGACCTGGAGGCAGCCATGAGGAGAGGAATCAAGGACGTTTTGCAGTCCTACTGGCGCTTTGCGCTCGTTGGGGTTTTGTGCAGCCTGCCGGTGGCGGCGCGCGCCCAGGGAGTAACGGATCTTGCGGTTCGAGTTACGGCAACCTCCTTCCAGGTGGGCATGCCTGGCCGATACGTGGTCACCGTGATCAACCAAGGAGCGGCAGCGACCGAAGGAGAAATCGCCGTCCTTGCAGACTTGCCTCCTGGGCTGGCTTTCTTCTCCAGTTCCGGAAGCTGGCAGTGCGAATCTCGAAGCGGCGGCGCGGCGTGCACGACGAGCAGCTCGATTCGCGCGGGGCAAAGTAGCACCTTCAGCCTCACCGTTTCCGTGGGCCGAGAGGCGGTGCCGAGGGCATCCACGATTTTTTCGTTACGCTACGGCCAAGACCAGCGCCCTAGCAACAACGTAATCGTCCGAACGACGAGCGTGCGCCCGTCGCGACGTCCACTGCCCACTTTTACCGCCTCGCCGACGTTTCCGCCAAATCGTCCCACCTGGACGCCAACGCGCACGTTGAGCCCCACGATTTCGCCAACGCCTTCGATTACGCGCACGCCGACAGCCACCCCTACCCCGGTCCCAGCGTCCGCCAATCTTGCGTTGAGCAAGGCAAGCTCGGGGCGCTTCGTTGTCGGCAGCAACGGTACCTATGTGATCACCGTCATGAACCTTGGGCCGAACGCAACGAACGTACCGGTTGTGGTGACAGATGCCTTGCCCCGAGGTCTCACCTTTGTCTCTGCCTCGGGCAGCGGATGGGAATGTCGGGAGTCCGCCGGTAGCGTGGAATGTGTTTTCCCGGGGCCGCTGGCGGCGAGCTCTGTTGCATCGATTACTTTGACGGTGCGGGTCGGAAGCGAGGCATACCCCACGGTTACCAATGTGGCGTCGCTCGAGTATCCGGCGGATCCCGACCCGAGCAACAACATGGTGCGCCGTCCGACCTCTATCCGCCGTTAGGCAACAGTCCGGTTCGTCGCTCGGCTGGCAGAGCGCTTCAAGTTCCAAGCGCAGCGGCTTTTCGACGCGGCGGTGCGCCGTTGGTGAGTTGGCCACCGGCAACGTCAGGAGCAAGCGCTGCTGCCTGGGCTTGTTCGCGACTGGGACAGCCAGCCACTGATCAGGGAAGGTTTGGAAAGAAGGGCGCGCACCTGGCGCTTCGGCAAGGCGAAGCTCACTCCGAACACGTGTGCGGAGGTAAGCGAGCTTGACGCAAGCTTGCCAGGAAACTTGCAAGTTGGTGTTCGCGCTCTTCTGCCCGAATAAAAATTGGTACGGTCGCTTTCTCAACCGGCGCGCATCTGTATACTGCCGCCATGACTGCAGTCTACCGCCTGTTCGGCAATGAACTCTCGCCTTACTCGGTGAAGGTTCGGTCGTATTTGCGTTTCAAGGCGATTCCTCATCAGTGGATTGTGCGGAATGCTTCGACCGAAGACGAGTTCGCGCGCTACGCAAAGCTACCCCTGATTCCGTTGCTGATCACTCCCAGTGACGAAGCACTGCAGGATTCGACCCCGATCATCGAGACATTGGAGGAGCGGTTCCCGCAGCCCTCGATTACTCCCGACGACCCAGCCCTCATCTTCCTGTCTGCGTTACTCGAGGAGTACGCGGATGAGTGGTTGAACAAACCCATGTTTCATTACCGCTGGCATTACGAGGCAGACGCACAGTCGGCGGCTGAACGCTTAGCCCATAGCTTGTTCGCAGAAGCGAGCCCTCAGGCTGTCGAAATGATCCGCAAGCGCATGACGAGCCGTTTGCACTTTGTCGGTTCCTCTGATGCTACGAAGGAGGTCATCGAGCAGTCGTTTCAGAGGCTCGCAGAGCTTTTGGACACGCACCTCGCTAGTCGGCCATATGTCTTTGGAGCCCGTCCCTCGCTAGCGGACTTTGGCCTGTACGGGCAGTTGTACGAGTGTTTCTCGGACCCCACCCCTGGCGCGTGGTTGCGGCAACATGCTCCCCGGGTGGTGACCTGGATCGAGCGCATGGAGGCGCCCCAAATCGAGGGGGCGTTCGAGTCTAGAGAAGAACTCGTACCGACACTCGAACCCATTTTGCGCGAAGCCGTAGGCGACGTATTCGTACCGTGGACGTTGGCTAACGAGCAAGCACTTCGTTCGGGTCACGAGCAGCTCGAAGTCGTGATTCAAGGACGACCCTTTCGGCAAGCACCACAAAAGTATCACGCCAAATCCCTGGCCATGCTTCGGCAAAAGTACGAGCGCGTGGACAAGGATCCGTGGCTGCGCGACCTGCTTTCCCGAACCGGTTGTTTACACGCTCTGTCAGCGTAACCTCGTGATGGCCTCCGACGCACAGCCCCTTCGGCTGCAAGCTGTTGGCGCGCGTTTTGTGTTCTGCCAAGCCCGATCCCACCCTACTGGGATCGAGTAGACCATCTCAGCTCTGCCACGATGGCGAACCCTAACCATATAGAGCTGGGCGGAGGGGGGTTTGCGTCAAAAGGAACGCGGGCGAACCTCACCCGATTGGGCGTCCGCCGCTTGATGTGTGTTGTCGGAAAGACACGGACCTGCACAAGTCCTCGTGAAATGTGCTGAGCGGCAGGCGCGGCCAACGCAGAACCTCTCCGGTAGCTTCGTCGCGACCACACTTTCGCCGAGCAGGACCGGCACAAACCTTGCGCGCGAACGCAGAATTGAAGCGGTGGCTGATCGGACGGCCCGGGAGCTGCACACAAATTGACAACGAGGCGCCGAACCCAAGGGAGCCGAACCATTGCTTACATCAGGTCTGATCCTGATGATGCAATGGCAAGGAAAACGCAGAAACGACGAGGCCCCGCTTCGGGCGGGGCCTCTCGACGCTGAGTGATTTGCGAGTTCGAGACGGGGGATCTTTGCAAATGGCTGTGATTACAGCCGGCTAAAACGTGTGACTTACTTTTTCTTCTTGGTTGCCGTTTTCTTCTTTGCAGGAGCTTTCTTTTTCGCCTTGCTTGTCTTCGTTGCTGCCATAGTGACCTCCTTGTGACCAATTGGGGAGTGTCTTCACTCTGAGAACCTCCCCCGTCTCGAACTCTAGCGTCCTCCCCTCCACAACCTCCGCTTCGTGACCGCATATACGGCAAGCGGGGATCGAAAGTCAATAGGAGAATGACATTTTGGAAATTTTTTTTTAAATCCGCAGGTGCCGAGAAAACGAGAGGTTGCCATCGACTAAAATGGCGTTCCGCCCATCCCGCTGTGCCTGGTATCCCTGTGTTTTACTCAGGTACTTCCGGTTACTCAGCCCATGCCCACGTACCTCGAGTGGATCCGACCGATCGGTCGGATCCACTCGGCGCATCAGTTGTGCGCACACTGGATTAGCTGCGTTTGAAGGCTGCTAATCCCGGATAAACGGCTCGTTTACCGAGTTGTTCTTCGATGCGAAGGAGCTGATTGTACTTGGCGGTTCGTTCTCCTCGACAAGGGCTACCGGTTTTGATTTGTCCAGCGCCGACGGCGACGGCAAGATCGGCAATGGTAGTGTCCTCGGTTTCGCCCGATCGATGAGAAATAATTGCTTTATAACCGGCGCGGTATGCGGCAGCGATGGTATCTAAGGTTTCTGTCAGGGTGCCCACTTGGTTCGGCTTGATCAAAATGGCATTTGCAATGCCCTGCAGGAGGCCACGTTGTAAGCGGGCCGGGTGGGTCACGAACAAATCATCGCCGACCAGTTGGATCTTTTTGCCGAGCTCGTGCGTCAGCATTTTCCAGCCGTTCCAATCGTCTTCCGCCAAGCCATCCTCGATCGAGACGATCGGGTAACGCTGTACCCACTTTGCGTAGAGCTCCACGAGCTCCGCGGCTGAGCGGCGGCTGCCGTCGGACTTATGGAACACATACTCCAGTTCTCGCTCGTCGTAGAACTCCGAAGCGGCAGGGTCGAGCGCCAGCACCACGTGTTTCCCGGCTTTGTACCCGGCTGCGTCGATGGCCTGGAGGATGTTCTCGATCGCATCTTCGTTGCTCGAAAGCGCTGGAGCAAAGCCGCCTTCATCGCCCACAGCGGTGGAGTACCCCTTGGTTTGCAGCACGCGTTTCAGAGCGTGAAACACTTCGACGCCGATTCGTAACGCATCACGATACGAGCGTGCGCCCACCGGCACGATCATGAACTCTTGAATGTCCACCGAGCTGTTGGCGTGGGCTCCCCCGTTCAGGATGTTCATGAGGGGCACTGGAAGAACACGGGCTTTGGAGCCGCCCAAGTGACGGAACAACGGCTGTCCTGACGCCGCAGCCGCAGCTTTTGCAACCGCAAGCGACACTGCAAGCACGGCGTTGGCTCCGAGACGCTGCTTGTTCGGCGTACCGTCGAGATCCACCAAGAACTCGTCGATGGCTCGCTGATCTCGGGCGTCGCGACCGCGCAGCCTGGGCGCGATCTTGCGGTTCACGTTGTCCACCGCGCGCTGCACTCCCTTCCCGTTGTAGCGGCGCGTGCCGTCGCGAAGTTCCACTGCTTCGTGCTTCCCGGTCGAAGCTCCAGAAGGAACCGCGGCCCGACCGAGGGTGCCGTCGTCTAACAACACATCCACTTCCACCGTGGGGTTTCCTCGCGAGTCGAGAATCTCTCTCGCGAACACTTTGCGGATTTTCACTGCTCCCTCCTTCTTGGATTGGAACTGAACTGTGCGGTACACTCGTTTCTACGACGTCGAACCTTGGGCCAGCTCTGTGCGTGTATCTTTTTCAAAAGCAAAACACAAAATTGCGCTGCTTTTCGCAATCACCCCGCTCGTGTTGCTCGCGGCGTACGCCATTTGGGGGCGCGACGGCTTGCTTCACCTCCGCTTTCTCGAAGGGCAGCAAGCACAGCTCGAAACGCAGCTCTTCCGTTTGCACCAGCAGAACGAGCGGCAGCGCCACCATTTGCAACGCCTCGAGCAGGACGATCGCTACCTCGAGCAAGTAATCCGCCAACGCCTCGGACTCGTCGGACCGAACGAAGTTCTGGTGCTATTCGCTACGCCAACACCGACGCCCGTACCCCTTCCGTGATCGCTGCTTGCACGCGCGGGTAGGTGCCTTTAGCATCGTCGCCATGACCACCCTCGAACGACTCCAGCGCATCCGCAGCGAGCTATCGCAGTGTTTCGTCGAGCGGGACCAGGTGATCGAGGGAGCTCTCGTCTGCTTGTTGGCACAGCAGCACCTGTTGCTGATCGGCCCACCTGGAACGGCGAAATCGATGCTTGCCGACGAACTGTGCTCGCGGCTCGAAGGCGCGCAATATTTTCAGTGGCTGCTCACTCGCTTCTCCACCCCGGAGGAATTGTTCGGAGCCGTATCGCTTGCGGGACTGGAACACGACGAGTATCGCCGTGTGACCACTGGCAAACTGCCCGAGGCGCACATCGCCTTCCTCGACGAGGTGTTCAAGGCAAATTCCTCCATTCTCAATGCGTTGTTGGCCATCATGAACGAACGCCGCTTCCACAACGGGCGGGAGGTGGCGCACGTGCCTTTGTTGACATTGTTTGGCGCGACCAACGAGCTCCCTGACGATGACGAACTGCAAGCGTTGTACGATCGATTTCTCGTGCGCTTCGTTGTGGACTACATTGCGGAGGACCACCACTTCCTCCGGATGCTAGAAGGCCGCGCAGCGCCGGAAAGAACCTCGCTCTCGTTGGAGGATCTCCGCGTCCTCCAAGCCTTGGTCTGTGACGTCCGGGTTCCGCAGACGATCTACCGTACCCTCGCGGACCTGCGGAAAGAACTCGCCCGCAAGGGAATCGTTGCCTCGGACCGGCGCTACCGCCAAGCTGTCAGCTTGTTGCAAGCACGCGCCCTGTTGCGGGGCGACCATGCTGTTGCCGAAGATGACGTGTTCTTCCTCGAACACGTGCTGTGGCGCGCGCCCACCGAGCAGAAGGAAGTGCGCGCAACAATCCGGGAACTCTTACGTGGCTACGAGGACGAAGCACGGGCTCTCCTGTTCCAAGGAAAAGAGCTCGAAGAATATGCGAACCGCTCTTGGGACAACGTAGAAATGCGCAGTCGTGCCGTCGTGGAAGCGCACACGAAGTTACGCCATCTCCTCCACAAAGTGTCGGCATTGGTGGAGGCGGCACGTACGGCCGGAAGGCCCACCGACCGAGTCGAGGCTGTGCGCCAAGAAATTGAAGAGATTCAAAAGCGCATGCTCGAAACCCTTTGAGCGCTGAAATGAAGCGAACACCGCCACAAAAGCAATGGCTTGCTCGACCGCTCAAGACCATTGCGTGGCAGTCGGTCGGTGATCGGGTCCCCTATTGGGTGGAAACCGACTCTTACGATGCCGAGGCTTTTGCGCACCTCTGCCGTGATCTGCCGTCCTTGCGCGCTGCAGAAGCGACCGGGCAAAAGTTCCTTCCCCACTTCTCGGCGCTCCTGTTCGACCTTTACGCTCTGCTGTACAAAGCGACCTTGGTGTTCCGGCCGCCGGAACAAGTGCTCCCGAGCGCCTTCTTCCACAAGGCCTTACTCGACGCGATCGTTGACGCACCCGCATTCGAAGCGCTGCGATTACAGACGGTCCTAGACGAGCGACAAAGCGGCCTTGCGGCTCTCACCCTCGGGGAACGGCTGCTCGGATTGTTGAAGTCGGAACGGCTCGTCAACCGGGCACAAATGCTGGATTTCTGGGCACTCCACCACCAAGAAACCGAGCTGCGCCGCATCGAAGAAGAGGCCCGCTCTGCCCGTGAACTCGTCGAGCAGTTCCCAGAGGCGCGCCGCTCCCACCTCGCTCCGCTCAGCGAGCGGCTCCATCGAGAGGCAGCGGTTTTACAACGCAATCTCGCGTGGCGGGCGCGCGACGCGGAGAAAGCCGCGCGAGAACTGCTGGAGCGACAGGGCAGCCACCTGCACGCGGAGGTCGGACGCACCGCCGTGATCGTGCACGACGCACAGCAACAACTGCAACAGTGGCCCGGGCACTGGGGCGGCACCTCGGGCGACTCGGTAGGGTTGCAAATCGAGTTAGGGAAGAAGTTGGCCGAGAACCCGCGCCTGCAAAAACTCGCCCGCCTCGTCGGTAGGATGCGCACGCATTCCTGGGCGCTGCGCCGCCGCGTGTACGAGCGCGCAAGCGAAGAGACGCACGCGGTGGTTCAAGGAAGCGACTGGAGCCGCTTGCTTCCGTGCGAGCTTGTTGCCCTGCGGCACCCGTGGCGCAGGCGTGAGTTTCGCCGCCGGCTGCTGGAGGGTAGCCTCCTGCAGTACGAACTGCGCGGGCAGCAACGGCGCTCGCGTGGGCCGATGGTGGTGTGTCTCGACGTCAGTTCCTCGATGTCGGGCGACAAGGAGATTTGGGCAAAAGCAATCGCGCTTACGCTGCTCGACATCGCTCAGCGCCAGCGACGGTTGTTTCGAGCCATTTGCTTTTCTGGCGCGGACCAGCCGTTGTTCGAGATCGACCTCAACCCGAGACAGCGGTACGAGAGCGAACCGCATCGAGTTTTGGAGTTCGCGAGCTACTTCCCTGGCGGGTCTACGGACTTCCAAAAGCCGCTCGACGCTGCCATCGCGACGCTGCAGCGGGCCGAATACCGTAAGGGGGACATCGTGTTCATCACAGATGGCGAGTGCGCGGTGGACCCAGCGTGGCTCCAGCAGTTTCGGGATCACAAACAGCGATTGGAGTTCCGCCTGCTGTCTGTGCTCATCGATGTCGGCATCGCGAACACGAACGTCTTGCGCCAGTTCAGCGACCGCGTCACGTCGGTGCGGCAGCTCACCGCGGAGTCGGGAGCGGACTTGTTCCTCGCGTTGTAAACCGTTCAGGACTCTTGCGGCACCATCCGCTGAGACTCCGGGAACTCCTGCAGTTCGCGTAACAGTGCGTCGAGCCGCTTGCCGGTGCTACGCATGTATTCGTACAAGTGCTTGTGGAGCAACGCGAACGTCACGGCGTCGCGAAACGCTCGGGGACGGCGCAGGAGTGTTTCGAGCATCAGCGAAAGCGTGAGCCACGCCCGCGCTGGCGACGCGCGCAACACGCAATGCCAGAGCACACGGAAGAAAATCTTGATATCTTGCGCTGACGTCACCAAGCGGTTTTGCGCGAGCTGGCCGCGGTTTAGGATAAAATCCATGACCCGACGGCGGTAACTGCGGTAACCGTACAGTCGCTCCAACAAGCGCTTGTAGCCGGCATACAATTCGGCACGCGACATCCCGGCGGGCACAATGTTGGTGAAGACGAACTGGTCGCCAACAGACTCGGCAATGAGCCTTCCGGCGCGTTTCAATCGCTCGTACAAGGGCGTCTTCGGAACGGCGTTGAGCATGCCGGTCATCGACACAGGAATGCGAGCCTGCTGGATAAATTCAAACTGCTCTTCGAAAATGGTGGGATCGTCGTGATCGAAGCCGACGATCATACCCGCCATCACTTCGATTCCGGCGCGCTGGATGCGGTGCACTGCGTCCAGCAAACTCCCGCGCAAGTTTTGTGTCTTGTGTGTTTCCTGTAGGCTCTCACGCCGAGGCGACTCGATGCCGATGAAAATGGTGGTGAAGTTGGCCGCCCGCATGAGTTCTAGAAGCTCGTCGTCTTGCGCCACGTTCAAAGTGACTTCCGTCATCATCTCGATCGGGTACCCGTTGGCTTGCTGCCACGCGGCAAGTGCCCGCAGTAACTCTTTCGCTTCTTTCTTGTTGCCAATGAAGTTGTCGTCGACCACGAAAATGTTGCGCACGCCCAGGCGATGAATTTCTTGTACCTCAGCCATGACCTGAGCGACGGTTTTCGTGCGCGGTCGTCTTCCGTACATCACGATGATGTCACAGAACTCGCAGTTGAACGGGCAGCCGCGCGCGAATTGGATGGTCATCGTGCGGTACCGATCCACTTTGAGCAAATCGAAGCGCGGCAGTGGGGAATCGTGCATGCTGGGCTTTTCCACCTGGCGATATTCCGACTTCCAGGTGCCGCGCTCAAAATCCTCCAAGAACTGTGGCCAAGTGTATTCGGCCTCGTCGATAAAAATGACATCTACTTTGCCACGCAGTTCCTCCGGGCACAGCGACGCGAACGGCCCACCCGCCACAACGAACTTCCCGCGGCGCCGAAACTCCGCTGCCAACTCGAAGATCCGTTGCTTGTGGATTACGTAACCGGTGAGGCCCACGATGTCCGCATCGGTATCGAAATCGACCTCCTCCACGTTCTCGTCGCAAAGGACAACCTCGTGATGCCGCGGAGTAATCCCAGCAACTGTCGGAAGGGACAGGTTCGGAAAAACACACTGCTTTCCCAAACTCGGCAGAATTCGGTCGAAGGTCCAAAACGACTCAGGGTTTTTCGGGGCGATTAAGTAAATCTTCATTGCTCCCTCCGAAGGTGCCGACCTGTATACCACCCGCTGGCGCTGGAAGGCTAGCTGTCACGGTGAATTCTTTGGCGCCCGAAGCGCGCCTCCAAAATCCATCGCAACGGTGGTAGCACCTCGGATACCCGCGGAGGGTTCGAGGCGAGTTCTAGGCTGCAGCGTGTGAGTGTTGCCCTGCTGCACCTGCGGCTCGTTGCAAGCAGGACCTTCTTCACATCGCCGCAGCCTAGCTCCCGCGGAGCCGAGGCGTTTGCCCCGGGGGCACAAGTTAATCCGCGAGTCCGGATCTACCGAGCTACGAGCGACGTCCAGTTCAACCTGCTGCTCTCGGGAAAACCTGTGCAGCAGCCAATTTAGCAGACCTCACTCCCCTCGCGCCCATGCTTGCAGTTCCTTGATGCGTGTGTAGCCGCCTCGCCCGGCAACCAGCCCCTCCCGGCGGGCGTCGTGAATGCATGCAACGGGGCAGAGGGGCACGCAAAATCCGCAGTCGATGCACTCCTCGACCACGATCGAGAAGCGACCCAGGAAGTCCCCTGGCACGGGAACAATCGCATCGACTTTGCCCGGGCAAGCGTGTTCGCAAGCTCCGCAGCCAATACACGTTTCGTCGATGTAAAAGTGGCCGTGGCGCGCCACCGATCCTGCCATTTTGTCGTTACTCCTCGAACTGCGTGTCGATCGAAGCCGCGTTGTTGAAGAACTCCTGCAAGCTCTGCGCGTAGCGAAAGTACAAGTCGCGGCGAATCGGATCCGATCCGATCACCCGCATCGGAGTTCCCATGTGGGTCAGGTAGTTCAAGGTCTGCGAAAGATCCGGCCGCCCACCGTTCCGCACAATGCTCTCGATCATCTCTCTCCACGTAACGAGACGCCCCTCCACTCGGAAATCCGCACGCTCGCGCTCGCCAGCCATGGGTTTCCGCACCTCGGCCACGCCGAACTCTTCGAACACAACTTGCACCACAAATGGTTCCGGAACGACATCGGTCACGCAGAACTCGGCCACACAGTCCACGTACCCCAGGTGTTCGAAACGAGACCGCTGACGATTCATCAAATCGCCGAGGAGCTCGAACCAGCGGACGGAGGGAAAACGCGCCGTGCGCCGGAGCTCGCCCTGCCCGACAGTTTCCGGGTGAGCCTCGACCGAACTCATGCAGCCATCCTCCAAGGAGCCTCGGCCGGCAAGATGCATCGGCTGCGGCGGTCGAACCCGGCGCGCTCGCAACGTTGTAGATACTCGTCGATGAACATCGACCACACGCGCATCATGCCCTCCATCCCGGCGTCAATTTTCGCAAGCCCGCCGCCGAGCAAAATGGCAATGGGCTCCACCAGCGTCGGCTCGGTGAAGGCTGACAAGATGACCTGCTCGCCAACGTCCGCAAACCGATGCAGCGTTTCCAACGCGCGCTCGCGGTCGGGCTGGTGATCTAGCCACCACTGGAACTCCAGGACCCCATACGAGACGTGGCGTGCTTCGTCTTGCAAGCAGCGGCGGAAAATCTCCTTGTCTACATGCGTTTTCGCGATCATCTCGCCGGAGCGGAACACGGACAGTACCAGGCCCTCGGCAAGCAAGTTGAGCAAAAAGGTCCCCATGGTGTGCGTGGGCGCACACAAGATCGCCTTGAGAGCCCACTCAGCACCCGGCGATGCGTGCAACAGTCCGCCACCTGCAATGGCACGCTTGCGGAACACCTCCTGGTGTCGCGCTTCGTCCATAATTTGCGTGGAGAGAAAACTTTTCACTTCCAGGAAATCCTGGGGGATGCGGTACATCCACTTCGAGGGAAAATCGCCAGCCACGAATTCCACTTCTGTCAGAGCGGTGCACAACTGGCAGGTCGCCTTCTCCAAGTCTTCCGGCAGCGGGGTCAGTTCGTCCCAAGGGATATCGCGCGTGGCATTCCACTGTCGCGCTTTGGCCTCCTCGTACAGCGATAGTACGTTTTCGGCCCACAACTCGTCGCGCTCGAGGACCGTGTAGTCATCGACGATCGGCATCTCGTCGCGGTACGGCTCCCGCACCGACCCACGAGGGGCGAAATTCAGCCACGAGGCAAGTTCTGGCACGTCTCCGTACCCGGGTACGCGGTTGATGTCCGCATAGGTCAGCCCGCGCGATGAAGGCTTTGCGCGGCGACCCCACTGCGCTCCCGATGTATCCATCCAATGCAACGAAAACTGCCCCCGGGCTAAGCGCTCCGCGTTGCGCTGCAAGATTTCCATCCATTGCGTGTAATGCTGCCGAAATTCGGCCTCGTATCTGGCCAATGCTTCCTCTTGCGGCTCCCGACCCGACAACGTTGCCACCATCGGACTGCCACCGGCCCCGTGCAGTACTTCGTTGCTGTACGCCATGACATCCCTCCCGTGGAGTTATTGATAATGTACTCACTACGCCACGAAGCATCCGAAGTCAAGCAGTCTTCCTCGTTGCGTCGCCGCACAGCATGCTCGAACAACGTGCACAAGCAGGCGACGATTGATAACGTGGCTTGCTCGATGGCCAAGGCAAAATCTTCGCGGAGTCAGGCAACTTCGAAGTCCCGCACGCGCGCGGCACGGCGAGCACAGCGGCCGCGTGCTCCGCGACTCGACCCCGCGTTGCGGCGGCAGCACCTGCTCGAGTGTGCCCTCCGGGTGTTTGCCCGACGCGGCCTTGGCGAAGCTCGTCATGCGGAAATTGCCCGCGAAGGCAAGGTCGCGTTGGCCACCGTGTTCGTGTACTTCCCCACCCGCGCGGCATTGGTCGACGCCGTGTTGGACGAAGTGGCCCGTTTTTACGTAGACATGGCGCGCCGCATCCATGCGCGTCGAGAACTCCGCGCAGATCAGGTCTTGCTGGAACATGCCAGGGAGTTTTCTGCTTCCGTCGTGAATCACGAAGACTATGCCCGGATTTGGCTCGACTGGAGCACATCGATCCGCGAGCGCGTTTGGCCCCGATACTTGAAATTCCAGCAAGAAGTCGCCGACATCATTGCCGCAACGATCCGCCGCGGGCAACGCGAGGGTTCCCTCAGCCCGGCCTTCGATGCGCGCTTTGCCGCTTTGTTCCTAATCGGTGGGGCTCATATCGTGGCCCAGTTGCAGTTCAGCCACCAACCGGCAGAAGTTCTCGATGGCTTTTTGCGTGCGTTGGTCGACACGATTGCATCGGGCCTCAGCGCCTCTTCCGACGAAGCCTCGCGAACGATCGCGGCAATGCCTCGGCACAGACCTCTGCGGTAGCCGCGGCAACGCTGTGGCTACGCCTCACAGCCTTGCGCCTTTCCAACCACTTCGCGTATAGTCGCAGTGTGTTTGGTTTAGGATTCGGCGAGCTTGTCCTGCTGCTGCTCATTGTCCTGATTCTCTTTGGGGCTGGCCGATTGCCCGAGCTGGGCGAGGGCTTGGGCCGCGGCATCCGCAATTTCCGCAAGCAGTTACGGATGCCAGACGAAATTGACGTCACCCCTTCGAAGAAACCTTCCGAAGAGGACGCTTCGCGTAGCAGCGGTGGGCAAGCTCAAACCTGACGTCGCGCCGCAAGCACTCGCAGCCGAAATTCCGTCGGGCGTTTCTGTTCGTCACGATCGACGGGAAACACCACCACGAAGGGAGACGCTTCGCCAGGCGGAATCGCAAACTGCTTTGGTGGCGCCACTTGTTGGAGGAGCGAGATCTCCTGCGGGGTAAGGTCGCGCAGCACGCGTGCAGAGACAACGTTTCCACAGGAAATCACTTTTTGCTCCAGCACCTGGCCTCGAGGCCCCAAAAGTTCTGCAGAGATTTGCACCGCTTGCAATGGAAGCGTTGTGGTGTTCACCGCCTTACCCGATACCACCAACACCTCGCGCCCGCCCTTGATCTGCTGAAGGCCCGCTTGGACGTCGTCCAGGCGAACACGCCTTGCCCACAAACGCTCTTCTCCTAGGCCACCGCCGATCAACGGGATCGACGAGAGCAATGCCTGCGCTCGATCCGGGCGGACTAAGAGTGTCGCCGCGTAAACTGCGTAGCTGGCCACGCATCCCAACAGGAGCACGACAAGGGTGCGAAACGGCCCGCGGTCGTCCCTCACCGACGGCGCCGGTCGTGGCTTCCGCGGTGGTCGCGGTTTCGGCGGAGCGACGGGCTCCGGCTCAGGCAGCGCGTTCAGCTCCTCGTCTTCATCGCCCAGAGTGAAATCCTCGTCCTCGTCGAATTGGAACGACGCACCACGCGAAGCTTTCGAGACTGCCTTGGGTTCCGCCTTGTCGTTTCGGGATGGCACGCTAGGCTCGCGCTCGTCTTGAGCTCGGGTTTTCGCGGGTGGTTCTGCTTCCCTATGTACATCGTCAGTTGCTGCGGCCGGCTCTTCCTCGCGTTCGGCCGTAAACGGCAACTGAGGGTGAGGTGTTTCGGCCGACTGCACTTCCCGCTTCCCGGTCGCCACACGCCGGCGAGTTTCTGCGCGCGTATACGGGAACACATGGCCGCAACGCGCGCAGCGCAACCGCACCTGCGGGCGAGAGAGTTTCTCGGCCTTCAGCCGGTAGGTGGTCTCACATTGAGGACAGCGAACGAGTAAATCCATCATCCACGACGAAGCAGAGGGATTCTATGACGGAGCCAGAAAAAAGCAAACTTACGACCGGAATCGTATCCGAAATTTCCGTCGTACTTCCGGCATTCAACGAGGAAGCGAACATCGAGCGTGTTGCACGCGAGGCGGCACAGTACTTAGACACCACCGGCCTGGATTACGAGATCATCGTGGTGAACGACGGTAGTCGCGACCGCACGGGCGAGATCATCGATCGGTTAGCGCAGGAGCTGCCGCGGGTTCGTGCCTGCCATCACCCTCAAAATCGTGGCTACGGGTCCGCCTTGCGCACGGGCTTCGCCGCTGCACGGAAGAAGTTCGTTTTTTACATGGATGGGGATGGGCAATTCGACATCCGCGAGCTCAGCCTGCTGCTCCCCTTGGCGACCGACGAGGATCACATCGTCACGGGCTACCGTATCAAGCGGAACGATCCTTTCATCCGCAGGCTGAATGCGCGGCTCTTTGGGGGCTGGCTTGTCCGGATTCTTCTCAACGTGCGAGTGCGCGACTTGAACTGCGCGTTCAAGTTGATTCCCCGCAAAGTGCTGGAAGCGGTGACGCTTGAGTCCACCGGCGCGTTGATCAACGCAGAGCTTTACGGGCGTGCCGTGCGCAAGGGCTTCGGGATCAAGGAAGTCGGTGTGCACCACTATCCGCGCACGGCGGGAACCCAAACCGGAGCCCACCCGATGGTCATTCTACGCGCGTTCTACGACCTGTTTCGTCTCCGCCAAAAGATCGTGTCGGAGCGCTGAGCTGAACCGCAGATCCGCTACTGCGCCGGGCCGATCACGAACTTCTGGATGCGGTGGTTCATCGTATCGGAGATGTACACCGCCCCGTCTGCATCCACTGCGACACCAATCGGGCGGTTGAATTCTCCCGGCCCCGCACCGGTTTTTCCCCACACATACACGAGGGCTCCAACCTTGTTGTAGCGAGCAACCCGATGGTTGAACGAGTCCGTCGCAATCAAATCCTCACCGAGGAGCGCGATGTACGGCTCGGTGTAAAACTCTTCCCACCCCGACACAGGATGTTCGCGGACAAAGGTCCCGTCTTGCCGGAACACCTGAACGCGCCGGTTGCCCGTATCTGCAACGTACAATTCTCCCTCTTGATTGAAGGCCAGCCCCACCGGTTCGATAAACTCCCCGGGCCGCGACCCCTCTTTCCCCCACTGGAGTAGTTGCTGACCGTTGGGATCGAATTTCACGACCCGCTTGTTTCCAGTGTCCGTGACAAACACCGCGCTGCCATCCGGAGCCACCGCGATTCCGCGCGGCCCCCAGAAGCCCGAGGTTTGCTCGACCCACTCCGCAAGGAACTTCCCCTCCGAGGTGAATTTCTGAATCCGGTGGTTCCACGTATCGGCAACGTATACCGATCCATCCGGGCCTACCGCCACACCACAAGGGTCTTTGAATTCGCCGGGACCTTGTCCCTCCTTGCCCCAGGTTTTCAAAACCTGGCCCTCGGGTGCCCATTTCTGGATGCGGTGATTCTTGCTGTCCACCACATAAACAAAGCCGCGAGCATCCACGGCCAGTCCCCGCGGTTCGTTGAACTCTCCCGTACCGCTACCCTTTTTCCCCCACACTGCCGCGGGCTTTTCCAAGGACGGCTGCATGGTGTAGGGTCGTGGCGCTGGGGGAGGATTCACGGCAATCACTGGGATTTCCGCACCCGGAGCGAGATCTTTCAGCACGTACATGACCGCGTCGCTCGAGCCCACCGGGCTCCACGCCTGTCGCGTAAACAACCAGCGCGCCAACGTGACCGTGTTCATTTTCGACCAATCCGGCTCCCACCATCCCCGGATCGCGAAGGGGATTTTCTCGTAGCGGTCCAGCAGCGCCTTATCGAAGTTTTGTTGTACCTCCTTGTCCACGATCACCACGGGTGTGTCGACCTTTCGCACATCTGCAGCCCAGTTGACCGGATAGTGCCGAAGATACCAGCTCAACGGCCACGTCGCGTTGCCCGAGACCTGTAGTCGGGTCTTCGTACCGGTCCCGAGCTTGCGGCCGACCTCCTCGATCTTTTCCATCACCATGTGAATGTCGTAGGTCGACTGCACGTACGCCAAAAGCTCGGCCGTCCGCGGGCCAGGCGCCTCCGCCGGCCGAGGCGCGCCGTACAGGTAGTTGCTCGCAATCAGAATCCAAATTGTGAGGGCGGACAAACCGGCTGTCGCAAGTGCCGCCACTGGCTTCCGCAGCATGCCTTCATCGATGCGGTCGCGATACCAGACCGCGGCCAACACCGACATCGGCATTAAAATCGGGAACAGCAGCCACGGAACTTTCTCTTGCGCCCAGGAGTAAAAACCAACGCAGCCCAGGGTGTAAATCACCATGAACCGAACAAAGCGGCTCGGCAGCCAACGCTGCATCACGGTCAGGCCCGCAAACGCGAGCGGCACCAAGATGACGATCCCAGCCTGGTGCCAATCGTAAAAACACCAGCCGACGAATACCGCGAAGGTCGCGACGGTGAGGTAAAAAAAGACTTTCGTGCTCGGGCGTTCGTTGAGCCGCGGGGTCGCTAGCGGGCGAAGTAACAAGAACAACGCCGGGAAAAAGATCAAGAATTCGTACGAAACGAGTTGGGGGAAGTAATACCACCACGGACCGCCGATGCGTTTGATCTGGTGTTGGCCCCACCAATACGTCAGAGCCGGAGTCACCGGGTTCCAATTCTCAGGATGCGTAAAAAAGGAAGTGTAAAAGGTCAAAGAGACTACGAGAAACAGTACCGCGCTCCCCACAACGGGCACCCACTTGTCCACCAACAAGCCTTTGGTTTCTGCCCACGCGGCCGCAAGCTGGGGGCGCCATTGCGGCGCATACAACACTTCCCACACGAGCATCAGCACGAGGCTCAGGAGGCTCACGGGGATCAGTGCGTACATGTCTTCTTTGTTGCAAAAGGCGATCGCAAGCCCGAGAGCAGAAAGATACAAGTACCGATCGCGCCGCGTTTCCCCAAAGCGGAAGGCGAAATAAATTGCCATGATGTTGCCGAGACCGACGTACACGTCGTGCCGTAAAAAACGCGTGAAGTACGTGAGCGCCGGAGAAAAGGTAAACAGAAGCAAAAACGCAAAGGCGGCTGTCGACCCGATCCAGCGCCGCAACGGCCAGGCAAACGCAAGGATGCCTAGACCGAACAAAACCGCACTAAGCCGTGCAGTAAAGTCCGAGTCTCCGAACAGCCACATGACCAACGCAGACGCGTAATACAGGACCGGGCCGTGGTAGACTGGATCGTACTTGTAGTGCGAGATCCCTTCATCGACGATCTTCCAGGAAAAGAAAGCATGGATGGACTCGTCGTGGTGGAAAGGCCGCTCTCCAAGCCACAGCAGCCGATTAACCACGGCAATCAAGAACACTGCCGTTGCCAGGCATTGCCACCGAGTGTACGGGCCCAGCATCGGCTGGTTCCACCAATCCGTGGCGGCCGGCGCAGGCAGCGCCTCCCGCTGGTTCGACTGGTTGCGAATGACTGCTCTCTCTGCCATACGACTGCGACTCTGCTCGGGCACCGGGCAGAGTCGCAGTCGTGTATATGCCACTCGTGAAGTTGTCAACTAACCAACCGCGCACGGCATGAAGCTGTCTGTTGTCGTCCCCGCATTCAACGAAGCACGCCGCATTTTGCCCTCGCTCGATCGCATTTTCTCCTACCTCGATGCACAAGGTCTCGAGTACGAGGTACTCGTGGTGGACGACGGAAGCGATGACGCAACCGTGAGCGTGGTCCAGGAACGCTTTGGCTCACGCCCCCAGCTTCGCATCGACAGCTACCGCCCCAACCGCGGCAAAGGCTATGCGGTGCGCCGCGGCGCGCTGCAAGCAAAAGGCGAGTGGGTGCTGGTCACCGACGCCGACCTTTCTACTCCGATCGAAGAGTTCCCGAAGCTGGCTCATGCGCTGGAACGTGGATTCGACTTGGCGATTGGCAGCCGCGCTTTGCCAGGCTCCCAAGTGCACCGGCGGCAAAGCCTCTTGCGCGACCGTGCCGGTAAGCTGTTCAACCGCTGGGTCCGGTGGGCAACCGGCTTGCCTTTTGCGGATACGCAGTGCGGGTTCAAACTGTTCGTGCGTGAACGTCTCGCCCCTGTGTGGGAAACACTTGTTGTCGACCGGTTCGCCTTCGATGTCGAATTGCTCGCGGTCGCATTGGCCTTGGGCCGGCGTGTTGCAGAAGTTCCGGTGGTGTGGGCAAATGTACCCGATTCCACCGTGAGCCTTTGGCGAGGATTGGAGGCATACTTGGAGGTGTGGCGCATCCGCAAACGGATTCGGGCTATGCGTGCCGTCGCCGTAAGCGCACCTGAAACCACCACGCCTCCAACCCTCCGGTAGCAGGCGGAAAAGGGCAACGATGTCGGCGAAGTGGCGGTGGCGGCTTGCTCTTGCGATCGTACTTCTAGGAGCAGCGTGGCTGCGGTTGTACCGCCTCGATGAGGTCCCCGCAGGGCTGTTTTGTGACGAGGCAGCGTTCGGGTACAACGGTTACGCAGTCGCCACTAGCGGCTACGACGAGAACGGCAAGTTTCTCCCCCTGCTCGTGTGGTCGTTTGGCGGGTACAAGAACACCGTTTACATTTACTCCACCGCGCTGGCGGTGAAACTGTTCGGCCTCGACGAGTTTTCTACACGACTTCCCGCAGCCTTTTACGGCGTTCTCTCGATTGGCGTCGTCTACCTCATTGGCAAAGAACTCTTCAATCCGTGGGTAGGCCTGTTCTCCGCGGTTTTTCTCGCTCTGGCTCCGTGGCACTTGCACATGAGCCGCATCGCTTTCGAGATGACCCCGTTTGCGTTCCTCTTCGGGATGGCGGTGTGGCTGCTGATCTTGTACGCGAAGGGCCGGCGCACCTTACCGTGGGCAGCGTTTTTCTGCGCTGCGTGCCCGTACAACTACGCGATCTCAGCGGTGGTGGTACCCCTGTTTTTGCTCGGGTTCGGGGTCTTGTACCTCCCGGAACTGCTGCGTCGCTGGCGTGAGACTCTGCTCGCCATCGTCGTCGGGGTCGTCACGATCGCCCCGTTGGTCGTCTTCTACCAGCGCAACCCGCAAGGCACGATTTACGTACAGCGCACCACCGCGTTTGATTGGCACGCCCCCTGGCTGCCCCAGGCGGAACGATACTGGACGCACTACAAAGCGTTTTTCGACAAGCGATTTTTATTCCAACACGGCGACCCGATCACGCGGCACTCGGTGCGCGAGTTCGGCGAACTGCTGCCCGTATGCATGCCGTTTTTGTTGCTCGGCCTGGTTGCGGCACTTTTGCGGCGAGATCGTTTCAGCAAGCTCTGGCTGTGGTGGCTCGCGGTCTATCCAACCGGAGCGGCGCTTCTGACCGAGATCCCGTCTGCCACTCGCGCCTTCATCGGGGTACCCGCATTTTGCTTGCTGACCGGCTTAGGGTTGGCCACCGCTCTGTGGGCAGCGAACATCCTCCGATGGAAGCCCTTGGTTCGTGCCGTACAAGCCGCCGGTATCGTCGTCGTTGCCTATTACCTCGGACAACAAGCCCACCGTTACTACACGTTTTACTTGAACGAGTACCCCAAGTATTCGGCTCCGACTTACGGCGGGTTCCAATACGGGTATCGGGATTCGATCTATTTCATGGAGCCACTAAGGCCCAAGTATCAGCGGCTGATGCTGACTGCCACCGAGGTCAACCAACCCCAAATTTTTCCCCTGTTCTACAATCGCGTGGACCCCTTGTACTACATTCGCACGCGCGACATCGGCTACCTGATTGCCGACCCGGCATTTTACTCCGAATACACCATTGACGGGCCGATTTTGTACCAGTTGCGAGAATCGGATCTCGCCTTTTTCAGCGACTACACGATTCTCAAAGAAATCGTCGCGCCCGGCGGACAAAAAGAGTTCGTGATTGCCGAGGTTCGGGCCCGTAAAATGTTTCTCACCCAGTGGCTCACGCTCGGCCTCTTCGACAACGCCGATGGCAACGGCATCCGGCGCGATTTTATCGACCCGATCAACATTACGAAGGATCGGGTGCGGGGAGCTTTTGGCGACACATACTGGCGGCCCATTTACCAACGGAACGTCCGGGTCGACTTGAATTCCTTTTACGCGGGGTCCGATCCTTTGCATCCTGGGAACCCCGAAGAGGTTTGCGCCTACGCCTTGACCACGGTGCGCTCCGATCGCGCCCAAGACGTATTTTTGGAGCTCAGCGGCGGAGGTGACATTGCACGTGTCTGGCTCAATGGCGAACTGTTGACTCGCATTCCCATCGTGCTTGGCCCGTCCACCCAGCGCAAGGCGGTGCGGTTGCGCTCCGGTGAAAACGTGCTTCTCGTGCAAAGCTGCGAGAGCGTTGGCGACTGGTACTTTGTTGCACGCATTACGGACGAAGCTGGAAACGACGTTCCTGGCATTACCGCCGTTGCCGAGGTGCCGACGACAAAACCCGCTCCTCCTCCACCACCCACAACGCGGAAGCCTGAGGACATCCAAATTGTCGAGGGGTTCGATCGGATTGTGCGGTTCCGCCACACCCAGAATCCCTACCCGGACTACCGAGGTGGGACGGAGTCGTGGTGGGCTTACGTCCGCGACCCAGAGGGCGAGGTGGTCTGGCTCACGGCTCCGCTGCCCGCCAAGAAGCGCACAGTGGCGGTGCTCACCGCGTCCTTCTCGGAAGTGCCGTTCAACGGAGAACTCTACGTCGACGGGAAGTACGTTCTCAAGTTTCAGTTGAGCCCTGACTTCGAAAACCAAACCTGGACGGCGGGAGGCTATCGGATGAGTTTCCTCTTCCGACAAGCCGTCGCTGGGCGCTCCGGACTGCTCTTCATCGAAGTTCCCGCCGAAGCCACTCGCGCTGGAGAACCGCTGGAACTCCGCATCACCCCCACAGGTGGAGACGATGCCGGTTGGTTCATGGTGAAGGGCTATCGCGACACCGCTGGGCACAACGCCATCACCCCTGAGGAGGCCTTGGGTACGGGGGAAACCGGCTGGGAAAAAAGCACCGAGTCGCGTTGACGACTGCGCTCGGCACGCAGGACATCCATCGATCACCACTGTGTTCAGGGACTCCTGCGCTGCCAAACCGTAGCTTGCTTCGACATCGAGGAAATCATCGGAAGGTTTCGTGAGTGTCCGGAAGTTGCTGAAACTGATCCTGCAACGTACGGGCCGAGAATTTTCCTCCGCTGCCGGCTACTGAATCCGTTAGCTACTCTGCGGGCGGGCTATTTCTCGAGCCCCTCGCTTTTCACTCCCGTTCCCCTCCAGTAAGGTCGGCGTCATGGGAGTTCCCGAAAAAGTGCGCGTTGGAATCATCGGGTGCGGTCAAATCTCCTCCCTGCACGCGGCAGCGTATCTCGCGCACCCCCGAGCCGAGCTAAGGGCTATTTGCGACACCGATGCCGTCCTGCTCGAACGCCGCCAAAAAGAGTGGGGAGTGGCGAAAGCGTTTCGCGACTACGAGGAACTGCTCGAGGACGACACCATCGATGCCGTAGACGTGCTCGTGCCGCACCACTTGCACCGCACAGTGACGTTGGCTGCACTCGCCGCCGGAAAACACGTCTCCCTGCAAAAGCCACCGGTGTTCACACTCGACGAACTCGATGAGATTTTCGATGCTGCCCAGGCCGCCGGGCGCCAACTACGCGTGTTCGAAAACTTCATGTACTACCCGCCGCATCAGAAAGCCCGAAAACTCGTGGCGGAAGGTGCCATCGGGGAACCGCTCTCCGTACGCATCAAAACGGCTGCTGGCCGCCCAGAAGATGGCTGGGCAGTACCGCAACGGTCGCAGTCTTGGCGCATGGATCCCACCACTTGTGGCGGTGGCCCGACCTGTTTCGATCATGGCTACCACTGCTACAACATGGCACGGTTTTTCTTCCGCGAGCCAATCGAGCGTGTGCACGCGTGGATTCACGTGAACCGTTTTGGCGACGATGCGCTGTACGACGGACCTGCGCTCGTAACCTGGAAATATGCTGGCGTCCCAAAGTACGGAAGCTGGGAAGTGATTGCGTCGATCGGCATGCGCGTGTGCTCCCGGTATTACGCCAGCGACGACCGCATCGAACTTCACGGCAGCGAAGGGATCCTCTGGGTAAACCGTTGCACCGGCAAGTTGCTCGAAGAGCCCCCATTGGTGCTTTACCGTGACGGCGAGACGCACGCGTTCCACGACCTTCCGAGCGACTGGGCAGACAGTTTTTCCTTAGGCATCGCCGACTTTGTCGATGCACTGATCGAAGGCCGCCAAGCAGCTCAGGGTCGAGAAGAGGCGCACGCTACTCCCCGCTTTGCAATTGCTGCACATCTTGCAGCGTACGAAGGAAGAGAGGTGAACCTTGCCGAGGTCGAGGGTCACACCTGGCCTCGACTGCGGGTCGAGTGAGAGACGCCACGAGACTCAGGCCTGCATGAACCCAGCGTCGCGATCCTTCCGGCGCCTGCAGGAACCGAAAAGCTCAACGCCGCCGTGCGGGCAGTTGTTGGCGTATCCAAAAGCATAAGCACACAGAGAGCGAACAAGAAACCGAAGCTTGCTTGCCCGGAAATTCCGCCACGGCTGAGAGCTGTGACTTCGCAACACGCTTCAACTAGACGGGAATTCCCAAATCTCCCAGAAGCTCTTTGCGAAGTTCTGTCTCCCGGGAGCGGGCTGGCCCGAGGTTGTTCAGCGTTCGAGTCGGCGACGCAAAATGAGTCGCAAACTGGCCCACGCAGTGCGCCACACTCGCATCTTGCTCGCCCCGCCTTTTTGGTCATAGCGCAGTACCATCGGCACTTCGCCCATGACCAA
>Ga0209478_1000969_pt1 | contig 26326 bp, 21 predicted proteins | sample DewCreD2012metaG_5_FD_184109 | JGI IMG/M metagenome (GOLD analysis project Ga0209478, IMG submission 184109) | Hot spring sediment bacterial and archeal communities from British Columbia, Canada, to study Microbial Dark Matter (Phase II) - Dewar... ... | reverse complement strand
GTTGGTCTGCAACTTGGTTTTCGTCTTCCCAACCAGCTCCAGTTGCTTCGCCTCACGGCTGGGTATTCAATGCCGTCGGTGGATGCTGCGCCATCCCTTTCCCCTGCACTGGCGCTGGAGCTGGACTTTGGCAATCTGACCTCACGGCGATTGCGCCATGCGACCAGTGTTGCCGAACTCGATGCAACCACCATACGTGTAGCTGCGCTTGCGCCAGCCGTTGCCTTTGGCGATACCTCGCGCGTTGCACTCGAGGGCTGGCGCTTCGGTTTTCAGCTCAGCAGCGGACACCACCTCGGCGAAGGTTCCAGTGGCGTGTATCTCCTCCACAGCGGCGGGTGGACGTGGTCCTACGTTCGCCCGAGCACGACACCCCAGAACGCCGATAGCACGACCACTGCAATTGCAATAGCAACTGCCGACAGCTACCGCACTTCACACTTCGGTGCAAACACCAGCGCGACGATTGGCTACAGTATCGGCGGCACCGTTACCATCGAAGCAAGCTACCAACGCGTGCTGCTCTACAAAAACCACGTCTTTTTCCCGTGGCTGGGGAGCTTTCTCCTGGAAGGTTTGGCCCAATCTGCACTCAGTGCAGCGCTCGCTGGGGCCCAGCAGCGCAATCCAAGTGCTGCTGCCATTGCCACGCTGGTATTGCGTTCAGCGCTCTCGTGGGGAATCTACCAACTGCGAAGCACCTCGGGACAGCACTTCCCCTTCCGTGGGAGCACGCCGGTTCTCTGGGATGAATTCCGAATCGGGCTCGGACTCCAGTTTTAGCGGTGTTGCCACCGGAGCGGTATCGTAAAGGGTTGGGACTTGACAATCATCGTTTGGTCGGTGCCTTCGTATTGCCAGATGCACTGCAGAAACAGGATGCCTTTGCTCTCAATTTTTCCAGCCACTTCCTCGGCTGATGGCTGCCAGAGCAGCTCATAGATGCCGTCGTCCCAGATGTGCCAGAGTGTGTGTGCACTGACGCCGATCTCAGCAGATCGCGCTCGGCGGTCCCCGGCAAGTCCGATCGGGAGCAACACCACGCCACTGGGAGGGATGTTCTGCGCTCGTATCCGCAATCGCACGTAGTCGTCGCCCACGCGAGGCGAGAGCATCTCGATCTGCGGTCGCAGGAGTTCCTCGTGCCGCAAGCGCGCATCGGTATGCAGCCGTGTGCTACTCAGAGGCGTGTACAGCGCAAGCTCGCCATTCCACCGGAGCGCGCAGAGGCCATCGGCAAGAGCGGCAACCGTCACAGTGCCCTGTTGCTTATCGTCGGTAAGCACCCGAAGCTGCGAAGGACCAACCCAGCGCCACCTGGCCGGAATGAGCGCATCTCCTGCCTGCACCAGTGCCGCACCACTATGGTGCAGGACAAGATGCAAAGGCGCAGCGACCGACGGGCGCCACCAGGCTTTCCACACGCGGACACCGTCACCGGTGAGCAAATAGACGCGCGCAGCACTATCGAGCCGTTCGGGCCCGTACCAGCGAGCAATTACAGCAGCCGCATCCCCAAAGCGCCGAGTGACCATCGGCAGCGTATCGCAGAGCGCTACCGCTAAATCAACGACAGCGCTCCGATCATTGCGCGAGGACTCCGCCAGCGCACGCAACAGCCACACCAGCGCACCAACAGTGTCGGACGGCATACCGATTCCGTGGAGCGTGCGGTACCACAGCTCGACCATCGCAGCGACACTGCCGCGATCGGCAGCAATGGCGATGGACTGCAAGGCTCGCACCGGATTGCGGACAACGCCCGTGCCACTGTCGTAACACCCACCGAGCAGGAGCGCAGCATCGGGTGAACCCAGTTGATCGGCGCGCTCGAGTAGCCTTAGAGCACGGCCGGCTGTGGCTGTATCGGCAAGCAAGTGACGTGCACGCAGAACCATCGCAGCAACAACCTCCCCTGCCGATGCTTGCTCGAGCATCGCTTGCGCAGTCGAATCGGTCCGTCCGAGGGCAAGCAGAAATGCTGCACGCGGGCTGCCCCGAGCCGCGGCACGCTCCAGGAGTGCTGTTGCAGTATCCTCGCTTGGCACAACACCACCAAGACCGCGACGGTAGTACTCAGCAAGAGCAACGGTAGCATCGAGGTCGCCATCACCTTCGAGCGCCCGTCGCTGCAAGGGAAGCAATGCGGCAGCAGCTAAGGAATCTGCTCGCCGTGGCTGGGGTGGCAACATGCGCCAGTCGGCCAAACATTCCGCGCGGATGAATTGCGCCAGGGGGTCTGATGAGCGTTCCGCCCAGAACAGCGCACGCTCTCGATTGGGAGCACGCGCAATGCCCCACCAGTACTGCACCGCCAAGCGCCCGCACGCTGCTGTATCACCAGCGGCGGCTGCACGCTCGAGTGCATCGCTCTGCGATGGCACCGGCGCGACCTCTTGCGCCGACACCCACACCAAGCAAAGGCAACAAACAATCACACAGTTGATCACGGGGCATCAGAACGACGGTGTGCGTGAGGATGCGAATATCGGGCAGGTATATTTGCGCCGCAACGCTCCCAGCGTTTGTGCCGACCGCTGCAGGCATGGGCGTTGCTGTTGGCGATCGTCTCCTTACCAACACACAAACTGCATGCAACATCGTATTGCCACTTTCACCGCATGCGCACTGGCATACGGGGTATTTACCCTCGGCTGTTTCGTTGGCAAGCTCGTTGCCCAGCCAGCAGCACCAGCCCAGTGGCAATTCCCCAATGGCAGCAGCAGTGCGCTCCCTGTGCAGCTATACCCATCATCGCCCCAGACCCTGGCCACGATGGTTCTCAAGTGGCGACATAGCCTCATTGCCGGTGATGTCCGCCCAGTCATCGCCGATATTGTGCCCAATGCTTCGATGGGGAATCAATTTCCGTACGCACCGTTGGAAATTGCTGCTGTCGTTGGTGGGAAAATTGTCACCATCACCGGCACTGGCGCTGCGCTGCATGCGAGCGCACTTCCGCCCTTCGCCCAAGCCATCAGTTTTGTTGCCGACTCGGCGTTACTCCCCGCACCGCTGCGTTCGCGGACTTCCTGTTTACTGTTTCTGGAGACCGCCGAAAGTACCGCCCGTCGCGATTCATTTGCTGTGGCCTACATTGCTGCCTACGATCGTGCGGCTGATTCGATCGCTCTGCTGGCACGGCTGACCTATGATCTGCGTCCCTATGCACCGAATCTTTTTGCATCGGTTCGCCCAATCTTTGCGACAAGCACCGGTAACAATCTTGCCGTGTACGCTGCGCTTGGCATGACCACACCAGAGCAGACCAGTTCCAGTACGTCGCTGCCGTATCTGCGTGGGGTAACTGTTAGCCGGGTGCTTCCTTCCTTGCTGGGGAGCACGTTTCCGCTGCCGGACATTGGCGACAATGTGGGCGAACGCATGACGGTTGCGCCCCATGTGGGAATCGGGCAACCAAGTATTGCTGCCACATCACCTACGACATGGCTCTGCATGCTGCCCTGCACTCCCAGTGACGACACCACCACGATTGCCAGCCCCTACGGTTCACAAACGCAGGGACAGCGCACCTACCTTCTTGCGCCCCTATTGAGCGTAGGACTCCTTGCCGAGCGTTTCCCAGCACTTGCACTCGATACGTTCCTATCGGCTCCGACGGCAAAACCGCTGGTGATGCCCTACGTGGTAGAACTCCGCGATGGTGGACGCGCGCAGCAGTACCTTCTGTTGGCTGAATCCTATCGCGGACGGGATGGATCGTTCGGACAAGCACAGCTTCACCTTTTCACCACCGATGGCCAATCCCTAACGCAACCGACCAATCCACTCAACCCGCCTTTTCGGGGAAAGTTCAACGCCGGTTGGTCACTCGGCGTTGGTGATCTCGATGGAAATGCCAGCAACGAACTATTGCCGTACTTTCCCAACAACCCTGGGAATGAAATCGTGCTCACCGAAAGCAGCCGCGAACTTGCTGTGCCCCAGTCGCGATTGATCGTTCTGCGCTATCGAAGCGGTGCTCCGGTGCCGAAGCCATCTCCGGCAGGAAGTGTGCTGGCGCCGCTGGATACGATTGTCACATTTCCGATCACCGGCTGGCTGGCTGCTGTCGCCGATCTCGATAGTGCTCAGGATGGCAAGGCAGAAGTACTCCTTGCCGATGGCAGCGACCTTCTTGTGCTTCGCTTGCGTGATTATGCCGATCCACTCTTCCGGAGTGGCTTGCCGTTCGATACAGCATACGTATGGCGCGCTCCGGGCGAAGAGATCACCAACGTCGCCATTGCCGACCTGGAAGGGGATGGACGGCTCGACATTGTGGTAACGACCACGCAAGCAACCTACGCCCTTGGCAGTATGCCGCCATCGCCCCTGCGCATTATCGCACCGCCCGACAGCAGCACGATCACCGTCTGCACGCGCGATACGATCGAGCTTCGGTGGCAGTACCTGTATTCCGGCGGGCATCGCGTTCGTGTGGCCTTCGACGCAGCCAGTGGCACACGGCGCATGCTGATGAGCGATACGTTGATCACCAGCGATACTGCACGCATCGGTATTCCTGCGCGTACCCTGCGAGGCATGACCGGACGCCTGGTGGTCTGGCTCTCGTCGGATTCCACAGTGCGCGATAGCAGTGGCATCATTACTGTCACGGGTGGGCGCATGCAACTTGACACCCCTGCATCGTCGGCAACGATCGTCGCGGGCAGTCGCACGATGATCAGCGGTTCGGCAGATTGCCTCGACTCGGTGCAGGTAGTTGGCTCGTTCGACGGAGGACGCTCGTGGCAACTCTTGTCAGCACCAAGCCCTACCACCGGCGGACGCTTTGCCACCATGGTTGATATTCCCTGCATCCCATTCTCACCGCTGGGCAGTTCGGACACACTTCTGCTGCTTTCGGCAGTTGGCACCAGCACAACCGATACGACGCAGTCGGATACGGTGTCGCTCCGCGTTGCACCAGCACCGGTACCGCTCGACATTCGAACCGTAAGCCCCAGCTTCTGTTGCCAGTACCAAGTCAGCATGCAAGCAGGGCAGGCGCTTTGCCCACAAGCAGCCGTGTATGTGCAGTATGCACCCTCGGAACCGTGGATGCTCCTCGATAGTGCGGCTCCCGATACCGTCACCATTCGCGGCCGTCAGGGAAGCAGCGATACACTCCGCATTCGGTGGGCATGCCGGTCGAGTTGTTTGCGGACCGATACGGTGGTCGTTCAAGGTTTGCTCCGTCTGATCACTGCCATTGCACCGAATCCGGTTCAGCGTGGGCAGGACCTGTGCCGCATTCTGACGACGCCCCGCAGTGATGCAGCGGTTACCATTCGCATTTTCGATGCCAGCGATCGCCTTGTGCGGACGCTAACCCAAAACGAACAACGCCGTGCACAGCAGATGTACTGCGACGTCTGGGACTGCCGCAGCGATAGCGGCGAGCTTGTTCCGCCGGGAGTGTACTACGTTCTTGCGACTGCATCCGATGGGTGGGAATCCTTCGAAGCGATCTATGTGCGCTAAGTACCGCGTAGTCGCTGCCGCTGCGTTGCTGATGCTGGCAGCCTGTGTCGAGCTCGACTGGTCCCTGCTCGAAGGGCGCTGGATACTCGACCAGATTACGCTGATTGATTCCAGTCCGGGAGCAGGTCTTGCCAGCGCTGTGATTTCGGGGGTGGTGCGTGGCCATGGAATCGAATGTCGCCAGGGACGAATGTTTATCCCTGCCAACGATACGCTGCGCTTCGACTATCAGCTCCGGCGCGACTCGTTGCAAATACGGTCCGGTCCTGCAGTGATTGTGCAGTTTCGCATTCGCACCCTAACCCAAGAGTACCTCGAACTGGAAACAGTTGGAGTCCGCTTGCTCTTTCGTCGCAACGACTAATCGGAGAACGCCATGCGCATCTTGGTCATCGAGGACGAAGAAAAAGTCGCGCGCTTCATTCAGCGTGGTTTGGAAGAAGAGCAATACATCGTGGACGTGGCGCACGATGGGAAAACGGGCCTTGATATGGCATGCAGCGACGACTACGACGTAATCATTTTGGACATCATGTTACCCGGCAAAAGCGGCTTCGACGTGCTGCAAGAGTTACGGGCAATGGACATCACCACACCAATTATCATTCTGACTGCCCGTGGCAGCACCGAGGATCGAGTCCGGGGGTTGGACTTAGGCGCCGATGACTACCTTCCCAAACCATTTCACCTGGAGGAACTGGCAGCACGGGTGCGCTCCATTCTGCGGCGCAGCTCGACGCAGAAATCCACCAAGATCACCGTCGGCGATTTGGTGTTGGACACAGCCGCACACCTTGTCTGGCGCGGCAACAAGGAAATCGAACTGACCGCCAAGGAGTATGCCCTGTTGGAATTCCTGATGCGGAACAAGCATCGCATCGTCAGCCGCACGATGATTATGCAGCATGTGTGGAAGGACCCCTTGAGCCCAATGTCGAACATCATCGAGGTGTACATCAAACGGCTTCGGAGCAAGATTGAATTCGACGGCAAGCGTTTCATCCACAACGTTCGGGGAATCGGCTACCGCATCAAAGAACCCAACGGCGATGAGTAAACCGCTTCGCATTGCCATCATTGGTCCAGCATACCCGTACCGTGGCGGGCCGGCAGCAGTGGTCGGGCATCTCTACCATGCCCTATCGGAGCATCATTGGGTGCAAGTGTTCAGCTTTTCGCGGCTGTACCCACGCATTCTGTTTCCGGGAACGCGGCAGGAGGACATCAGCCGCCAGCCCATCAAACCGCACCCAGCCGAACGCATCATAGATTCCATCGGACCACGGACGTGGTACCGCACCGCCCGTGCAATTGCCGCTGCACGGCCGGATGTGGTGCTGCTCGATTGGTACCAGCCGTTTTTCGGTTTGTGCTACAGCGAGATTCTGCGCACACTCGAGCGCCTCTACCCGGTGCCGGTTGTTATTCTTGCCGAAAATGTCATTTCCCACGAAGCGCGATGGCTTGATTGGTGGCTTCTGCGACGGACGTTTCGCTACGCATCGGGCTTTATCGCATTCTCCGATGCTGTCGCCCAGCGCTTGCGGCAACTCTCTGCTCATCGGCCGGTCGTGCGTGCTCATCTGCCGCTATTTGTCACGCCCGACAGCGCACCAGTAGCGTGGACACCGCAGGCTGCAAAAGAGAAGCTTGGACTGAGCGGTAAACGGGTGGTGTTGTTTTTCGGCTACATTCGCCCCTACAAAGGGCTGGCCACCCTCATCGAGGCATTCGCGCGTGTGGAACAGCCGCACGCAGTTCTCCTCATCGTTGGCGAATGCTACGAAGACCCCGAACGGTACCAACGCCTCATCGCTGCCAGCGGGGCTGCCGATCGCATTCGCTGGATTGCCGAGTATGTGCCCAACGAGGATGTTCCGCTCTACTACACTGCGGCGGATCTGGTTGTCCTGCCCTACCACTCGGGGACGCAATCAGGAGTGCAGCGCATCGCCTTTGCATTCGGCAAACCAGTACTGGTGACCGATGTTGGCGGCCTTGCCGAGGACGTACGCCAGTTTGGTGCCGGAGAGGTTGTCCCGCCACGCGATAGCGATGCACTTGCTTCGACACTGACGCGCATGCTTGCTGAACCCTCGCTGGATCGCTACATCGCTGGGGCACGCACAGCGGCTGAACACACGCGATTTGAGCGCATTGTCGAAACCATCGAACGCCTTACCGCTCAACTGCGAGCACCATCGCCCGGCTAATCTCCACCACTGGCGCATCCTATTGCGCAAGCGCGTCCTATCCGGGCTGAGCAGCCAGTGCGGTAATTTCGCAGCCGTTTTGTATCCGACATTTGCACCGTTCCATGCTCGATCTTCGTTTCATCCGGGAGAATCCCGACCGCGTTGCCCGTACTGCCGCTTCCAAGAACCAGCCGATTGACCTCGACCGCATCGTGCAACTCGACGAGCGGCGCCGCGCCCTCATCACCGAAACCGATGCACTCAAACACGAGCGCAACCGTGCCAGCGACCACATCGCCCAGCTCAAAAAGACTGGTCAGGATGCCAGCGATGCCATCGCGCGAACACGCATGATTGGGGATCAAATCAAAGCCAACGACGAAGAACTCCGCCGCATCGAAGCCGAGCTGAGCGAACTGCTGCTGTGGGTGCCGAACATCGCACACGACAGCGTCCCCATCGGCAGCGATGCCAGCGCGAACATCGTGGTGCGGTCCTCGGCTGAGGAGATTCCTGCCGAATGGCGAAAGAGCCACATCGAGATTGGCAAACAGCTTGGCATCCTCGACTTCGAGCGTGGCGCAAAGGTCACCGGCAGTGGCTTTGCGTTCTACGTCGGCAAAGGTGCGCTGCTGGAACGCGCCTTGATCAACCTGTTCCTTGATGTGCACACCCAAGAGCATGGCTACAGCGAAATGATGCCTCCCTTCCTTGCCAACCGCGCTTCGATGACCGGCACCGGCCAACTGCCCAAACTCGCCGACGATATGTACCATTGCCCCACCGACGACCTGTTCCTGATTCCAACGGCAGAAGTACCGCTGACAAATTTCCACCGCGATGAAATTCTCCGCGAGCACGACCTCCCGATCAAGCTCTGCGGCTATTCACCCTGCTTCCGCCGCGAAGCAGGCAGCTACGGACGGGACACACGCGGATTCTTGCGCGTCCACCAATTCAACAAGGTCGAACTGGTCAAGCTCACCACGCCCGAAACATCCTACGACGAACTCGAATCGCTCGTCGCCGATGTTGAAGCCGTGTTGCGCTTGCTGGAGCTACCCTACCGCGTCGTCTTGCTCTGCACTGGCGATATGAGCTTTGCCAGTGCCAAAACCTACGACCTGGAAGTGTGGTCACCGGTCGAGCAGCGGTACCTGGAGGTGTCGTCCTGCTCGAACTTCGAATCGTTCCAGGCACGTCGGGTGCAGATTCGCTACCGTCGCAGCGATGGCTCGCTCGACTACGTCCACACGCTCAACGGCAGCGGACTGGCAACCTCCCGCATCATGGTAGCCTTGCTGGAGCATCACCAAACGCCCGATGGACGCATTCGTATTCCTGAAGCGCTTCGTCCCTACACCCGCTGCGACATGATCGGATAGCAGCAGCTCCGAACGATACGGTGCTGCTTGCGCTGGCGCCCGCCGCTTTGGCTTACAATTCTAGCTCGATGCCTGTTAGCCACAGTCGCTCGGCAGCAGGAAAGAACTCGGCGCCATTGCCACTCCATGCGAACAGGTTGTTGAACATGTTGTTGACCTGGAGCCGCAGTCGCAGAGCACGCACGCCGACCACATCCTCGAGTGTGTAGCTCAGCGAGAGGTTTGCGACAAAGTATGGATCGACTCGATTGTCGCGATAGCGCACCAGGTCGGGTACCTGTTGGAGGTATTGGTTGAGCCGAGGGCCAAAATTGTCGGTGAACTGCTCACCCACGTAGCGCCCTGTCCACCGAAGCTGGAATTGCCGCCACTGGAGATCCAGCGCGACATTTGCAATCAACTCGGGGAAGCCAGCAATAGGATTGTCTCGAAGATCGAGCTGCCCACCACTGCTGGTGAAGAAGGAGTATTCAACAAAGCGATTGCGGCTCAACGTGGCATTGCCGCTGAGTGATACTGCCACTTGGTTCCACTGCACCAGTCTCCATGAACCCGATAGTTCAATCCCAATGTGCCGTGCCCGCGGAGCATTACCTTCGATTGGTGCTCCCCAGATGTCGCGCTGTCCATTGCGAACCAGCTCGTCGAAGAACTCCATCCAGTAGAGCGTCACCGCCGCTGTTGCAGTGCTACTGCGCCAGCTCCATCCGGCTTCGATGTCAAGCAGTCGCTCCGGCTTGACCAGCGGCTGGGAAAAATCGTAGCGGATACTACCACCGCTGGTATCTAACCGAAATGCTGGTGTATAGCCCAGGTAGGACTCCGAGGCACGGTAGAGGCTGTTCCGGCGCGGCTCTCGCGATGTGTAGGCAACCGTTGCATACATGCTGTGCTGCTCGCTGGGGGTCCAGCGCACCCCAACACGCGGATTGAAGAACGTGTACCACACATCGAAGATCATCCCAGCTTCGCCACCGACGGTATCGCCCGCGATGGTCGGATAGCGTACCGGAAGGTTCCCCGCTTTTTCATTGCCAAGACCGTAGCGACTGCGCACGAGCTGGGCTTCGAGATTGACCAAGAGGGTTGGCGATAGTTGGTACTGTTCGCGGGCAAAGATCGAGTAGATGTCACGCACGCCGTTGTAGGAGTAGAACTTGTAATCTGGATCGAAGTCGGCAGGAAGATTTTCTGCGTAGCGGATTTTGCCCCAATGCTCGGAGCGATGCCACCGCAACTCTGCGCCGATGAGCAGTTCGCCACCCTCGTGGTTCCACACCAGACGCGGGATCCATCCCCCGTGCCGATTGCCGACAAAGGCGCGGATGATGGCATTGCGTGGATTCGGCGCAGAGTCGCGCGGTGCATAGGGCTGGGTCAAGCGCAGCATCGCTGCATCCGCCCACGAGCCGTCGAAGTCGAAAAAGCCGTCGCCGGTGTAGTAGAACAGCGAGCTTTTGAGCATCCAATGCTCCGAAAGTTGAATGTCGCTGAGCAGCTCATAGTGCGGTTGTGAAAAATTTTCGAGCTCCTGCGGACGGCGTACGGTGGCGTAGGAAAGCTCCTGGCCCGTGCGCGTGTACGACCAATCGCTGTAGTTGATGCGCCGCAGCTTGGGATCGGTGACGTAGCTTTTCGGCAGCCCCGTGTACATCAAGCCATCGGCAAGGGGTGCACCGAAGATGTTGATCTGATGCGATGAATGCTCGTCGAAGCGAACAGCACTGACAAAGTAGCTGGGCAAGTCCGTCCAGGTGTAGTCACGATAGCCGCGCGATCGAATGCGGGACAGCCGTGCATAGATGCCGTAGTGCTCGCCGACCAGTCCGCTGGAACATTCCACACTGTAGCGCTCCACATCATTGGCAGGCGCGGATTGATCGGGTGGCACTGGGCTTCGCCCGCCAGCGCGAAATTCCTGCACACCGAGCAAAACTCCTGCGCGAATAAAGCGCTCCCGAGCAGGATTGATGGTGACAAGATTGACCGATCCACCAATGGCAGGCGAACCATAGTTGGCAAGTCCGGCGCCGCGTTGGATCTGGATTCCGTCGAGACTGGAGGCAAGGTCGGGCACGTCAATCCAGTACACGTTGTGATCTTCTGGATCGTTCTGCGGAATGCCGTTGATGAGGACCGCAACGCGGCGTTGATCGAAGCCACGAATGTTGAGCGCGGTGTAGCCGATGCCGTTGCCGCTTTCGCTGGAGAACATCGTGGACGGAAGCTCCGACAGCAGCGCGGGAAGATCGAATGCGGTATGCCGACGGCGGATCTCGTCGCGGTCGAGTTCGCTCCAGGTTACCGGGGAGCGTCCTTCGATCGCACGGGTTGTCGTCACCGTAACGGCGGGAGCATGGTAGGTCCGTGCTGAATCACCAGCTCCCGTGGTGGGGAATGGCGCTGCGCTCGCGGCAGCACACAACAGAAAAACAAGGGGGCCCATAGAGCATCACGATAACAGTGGAACATGATTCGCGATGCTCCGCTCGAGGTAAGACGTTGGGACGGCACACGTGCCGCATACCAAGGAGGCTATCTCCGTTTCCCTTCGCCGGCATTACCCGGATCAGGTACTGAGAGTGTATTCTCAGCCGCGCGCCGCTTACTCCCGTTTAGAGCAAGCAGCGCACAGCACCTCTAACGGAGCGCTGCGAAAATACACACGCCCCCATCAAACGTACCGGTGGTGGGTTTTACCCCTGCTGCTCAATCAGGCGCAAGCAGTAATCACGGTAGGAACATTTCGGCAAGCGCTCGACATGCTCGACAAATTGCTGGTGCGAGATGAATCCTTCCGTGAGGGCAATCTCCTCCAGACAGGCGATCTTGAGTCCTTGACGCTTTTCGATTGCATGGATGAACATACTCGCTTCGAGCAGTGCTTCGGGGGTACCGGTGTCGAGCCAGGCTACCCCACGCCCGATGACCTCGACCCGCAACCGTCCGCACGCCAAGTAGAGTCGCTGCAAATCGGTAATCTCCAGCTCACCGCGCGCGCTCGGCTGAAGGCGTTGAGCAAAGGCAACAACATCGGCAGGGAAAATGTACAGGCCCGGAATAGCATAGTGCGAACGAGGATGGGCAGGTTTTTCCTCAATGCTGAGCACTTGCCCATTGGGGGCCAACTCCACCACACCGTACCGCTCCGGATCGTGGACGCGGTAGGCAAAGATCGTTGCGCCCGTGCTCTCGGCAAGAGCGCGGCGAAGGAAATCGAGCTTGCCGTAGAAAAGATTGTCGCCCAAAATCAAGCACACCTGCTCGGTGGTACCGATGAAATCGGCACCGATGAGAAACGCTTCCGCAATACCGCGCGGAGCAGGCTGGACTGCATAGCGAAGACTGACGCCCCACTGCTGGCCCGTGCCGAGCAAGCGTTCGATTGCTGGCGTGTCGTGCGGCGTCGAGATGATGAGAATATCGCGAATACCTGCCAGCATGAGCGTTGCCAGCGGATAGTAAATCATCGGCTTATCGTAGACCGGTTGAAGCTGTTTGCTCTGCACGGCAGTCATGGGGTACAGGCGCGTACCACTGCCACCGGCTAAGATGATTCCTTTGGTCATGATTCTGTCGGTGTTGGTGAGGAACTGCCCCAGCGTTGTTCGTTCTGGAGCTGTTTGAGGTAGCTAAAGTCGTGGGCAAAATCAAGCACATTCCGGATCGCACCGGTGCTGAGTTCTAGGTACACCGCCTGGAACCGTTCCAAGATTGGCTCTTGGTCGGTTGCATCGAGCGCAGTTGCAAGCCCCACGCGGAATTCGTTCGCCTGGAGCGTGAACTCTTCTTCTAACTGGCGATAGCCCTCGTCGCCGCGGCGGAGGCGTCGCAGTGCTCGATAGACTCGCCAGAGCGCTGCCCCACTGGTGATGATCTGCTGTGCTAAGTGGGCATCCTGCCGCTGCGCGCATAGCTCTAACACAACGGCTAAATCGTCCGGCTTGCGGAGATTGTTACCGCTGTACTCCTGCAAGTACGCAATAACCGCAAGCGTGTCCTCGGAAAGTTCCATCCTACGACCGGAAAATAAAGTACACCGCGCCGATGAGCAACAGAAATCCCACCAGATGATTCCAGGCCAGGCGCATCGAACCGAACACATACACGGCCATCAGCGTAAACACCGTCAAACTCACCGCTTCTTGGATAACCTTCAGCTCAACCAGGGTAAACGGTCCCCCTGTCCCCACAAAACCGATCCGATTGGCAGGGATCATGAACACGTACTCAAACAGCGCAATCAACCAACTAACCAGAACAACTCCTATCATACCAAAGCGCTCGACACCCAGCGTGGAGCTATAGCGGAGGTGTCCATACCAGGCCATCGTCATGAATGCATTCGAAATGACAAGCAGCAGCATTGTCGTCACAGCGCGCCACATCGTCGTCGTTGCGTGCATCAATTCGTGATGCAACAAAAATACTGTCGGCTTGCTTGGTCGGTGTAAATTTGCGCCCTCGTCACATCCGGCAATCCACTCGATGCAGTCACGCTACAAAGATTACGTTTACGTTGAGCACTTATCCCACTTTATCGGCAAGGAGGTTGTCCTTCGTGGATGGGTCTACGATCGCACTGAGAAGGGCAAGATTCAATTTGTCAAGCTGCGTGATGGGACCGGCATCGTCCAGTGCGTAGTGTTCAAACCCAATGTTGCCGAGGAGGTCTTTGCGCGCGCGTGTCAGCTTGTTCAAGAGGCATCGTTCGGTGTTCGGGGAACCGTCCGCGCTGATGCTCGTGCACCGGGCGGCGTGGAACTCGACGTGCAGGATTTGTGGATCTACCACCTTCCGTCCGAGCAGTATCCGATCACACCGAAAGAGCACGGCATCGAGTTCTTGATGGAGCATCGGCATTTGTGGCTCCGTTCGCAGCGCCAATGGGCAATTCTCCGTGTGCGAGCGGCGGTGGTGCGTGCAATCCGTGAATTTTTCGATAGCAACGGTTTTGTGCTGGCTGATTCGCCAATCCTGACGCCCAACGCCTGCGAAGGCACCAGCACGTTGTTCGAAACCGAGTACTTCGATCTGGGGAAAGCGTACCTATCGCAATCGGGGCAACTCTACGCCGAAGCCAGTGCCATGGCGTTGGGACGCGTTTATACCTTCGGTCCGACTTTCCGCGCCGAGCGTTCCAAAACCCGCCGCCACCTGACCGAGTTCTGGATGGTTGAACCCGAGATGGCATTTTTCGACCTCGACGACACGATGGACCTTGCCGAAGACCTTGTCGAACACATTGTGCAGTTTGTTCTGCGAACTTGCCAGCGGGAGTTGGGTGTCTTGGGCCGAGACACCAGCAAACTCGAAAAGGTCAAGCGTCCGTTCTATCGTCTCAGCTACACCGATGCCGTCGAGTGGCTGCGCAAGCGTGGCGTCAAGCTCATCAAAAAAAATCCCGACGGCACCGAGTCATACCACGATTTTCCTTGGGGCGAGGATTTCGGTGCGCCTCAAGAGGAAGCCATTATGGAGCAATTCGACAAACCCTGCATCATCCACCGCTATCCGGCGGAGGTCAAAGCGTTCTACATGAAGCGCGACCCCAACGACCCTCGTGTTGTGCTTGCAATGGACATGCTTGCTCCTGAAGGTGGGGGCGAGATCATCGGTGGTTCCCAGCGCGAAGACGACTACGACCGTTTACTCGACCGTATCCGCAGCGAACACCTGCCCGAAGATGCCTTCCAGTGGTACCTGGACCTGCGCAAGTACGGAAGCGTCCCGCATAGTGGCTTTGGTCTGGGGCTGGAACGCACCGTCAAGTGGATCACCGGTGCAGAGCATATTCGCGAGGTCATCCCCTTCCCTCGCATGATCTATCGGATCATGCCGTAGCATCGCCGTCCATCACAAGGGAACGCTCGCTGGTTGCCAGCCCATTCGGTGGTCGAAAAAGCATGCGGGCACAGAGAGACGTTTGGCGCCTTCTCTGTGCCCGCAGCGTATCCCGGAGTTCCCCCGGTACCGTCTCGCATTACGAGATCGGCACTTCGGTCACTTTCGGTTGTGCTGGTTCTTGCTTCGGCAGCGTCAGGTGCAGAACGCCGTTTTCGTAGCGTGCGTTGATCGCATCCCGCTTGACGTTCTCCGGTAGTGTGAACGACCGCGTGAACATGCCATAGCGGCGTTCGATGCGGTAGAAGTTCTTGCCTTCCTGCTTTTCTTCCTGCTTCTTTTCGCCGCTAATGGTCAGCACTCCCTCGTCGTTGATGTTGACCTTGATGTGCTCCTTGGGAATGCCCGGAAGTTCCGCCGTGATGTAGAAGTTGGCGTTATCTTCCGAGATGTCCACGCGCGGCACTAAGGTCACCGTGCTTTCGCCGTTGGACGCAAGCGAGAGCGAGCGCTCCATTTCGCTCATCCAGTCGTTCATCCGGCGCACCAGGCTGTCGAAGCCCTCGAACGGATTGAATTTGACCAGCGTCATAGGAACCTCCATTGAATGGTGAAACATACTGTTTGAACGTTCACCCTGGAGACAAAGGAAAAGCGTGCCACTGCTGCTCTGCCGAGCCAATTGGTGCACTCTGGCAGAAACGCTTGCCATCGGGTGGCAGAACTCCTGTAAAGTGTGCAGAGGGAACGAAGCCTCGTTGCTGCACTACCCTCATGAGCGCCGAAACACCTGCACCAACCGAAGGAACTGCTGCGGCGATAATCCCGCCAACGCTGCAGCCGCTGCCCAACTGAGCACGACTGCCCCGGCCTTCCACTCCAGCATGCCACGCTGCGGAAACAACTGGCCAACCCATCCAATGGCTCCGCACAGCAGTGCTGCCATGGCGACGCTGCGCCACGAATACCGAACCGGCAGTATCCTCCGTGCAACAACTGCCGTCACAATCGCACCAGCTCCATAGGCACCAAAGGTTGCCCACGCTGCTCCGATGTACCCCATCGGCGGTATGAGCACCAGGTTGAGGATGATGTTGACGGCTGCGGCAAGCCCATGAATCAATGGCAACAGTCCGGTACGTTTCCCAATCTGAATGCTGGCAGCCATTGTTGTTGTCAGTCCGAGAGCGATGTACCCAGCCATCACAATGGGCACAACCGAAAGCCCTTCCCAATACTCCGAACCGATGAGATGACCGCGTCCGACCGGAATTGCTACAATATCCCCAACGAACACAGTAACCACTGCAAAGATTGCGACCGCCACACCGAGGAAATACCGCAAGGCACGCGCCAGCAGCTCCGCAATCCGGGGATCGCCAGCATGGTGCAAGTAGAGCGGGCGCCATGCTGTTTCGTACACCGACACCGCGAGCATCATCGGAATGGCAAGCCGATAGTTGGCGTTGTAAATCCCCACCGCCGTTGCACCGCTCATCCAACCGAGCAGAGGACGGTCGGCGACCTGTACCACCATCGCTGCCAGTGCGGCGGGTACCGTCGGCAATCCAAAGCGCAGCATCGTTGCGACCAGCACCCGATCCCACTGCCAACGAATCTGGCTTGCCGCAACGGGCAGCACGATCAGCATCCCAACCAGCGACGAAGCCAACCCCGCAAGCATCACACCACTAACGCCCCACTGCCCCCACGCAACGAGCACCACATTGAGCGCAACATTGAGCACAACAATCCCCAAGCGAACCAAGGCGAAGAGAACCGACCGGCGCTCCATCCGAAGGAAGGCAAACGGAACAGTCCCCAGTGCATCGAAAAGCACAATCCCCATTGCCATTACCACCAGCGCTGCACCGCCGCTGCTGCTCAGGGCCATGGTTTGCGCAATTGCTGGCGCTGCAAGCACCCCAAGTCCACACACTGCCACTGCGCTAACACCAGCACCGGCAATTGCCGTTGCCAGTACCGACTGGCGGGGATGGTATTCAACCCAATACCGCATGAACGCTTGGTCGAAGCCAGCGGTGGCCAGCACCGTTGCCAGTGCCATCAGTGAATACAGCTGCGCAACATCGCCAAAGGCGGCAGGAGCAAGAACGTTCGTGTACAGCGGTGTCAATAGGAAGGTCAGCAGGCGCTGGACGACCGTGCTTGCGCCGTAGATGACCGAGTCGCGTGCAAGCTGCCTAAACGGACTCGACATCAGCACACTGCTGGAACGAATGAATGCCCTGCAGGAACTGTTCCACTTCGGTAACGTCTTCGGCGCTCCCCATGAAAACCGGCGTGCGCTGGTGGATGTCCACTGGGGTGATGTCCAGTATGTTGCCCGTGCCATCGGATGCACGCCCGCCGGCTTCGGTGATAATTTTTGCCAGTGGATTGACTTCGTAGATCAAGCGAAGCTTTCCCCGTGGCGCGCTCCGACTGGCAGGATACATGAAAATGCCGCCGTAAAAAAGCGTCCGATGCACATCGGCAACGGCGGTGCCAACGTAGCGCAACGAGTACGGACGCCTTCCATCTGGCGAGGGCGTTTTCAAGTAGGTGACATACTGCTGCAGACGCTCATCCCAGAGTGCGAAGCTACCTTCGTTGACGCTATAGATCGAGCCGCGCGATGGAATGCGAACCTTCGGGTGGGAAAGCAAGAATTCTCCAATGGTTGGATCGAAGGTGAATACATCCACGCCCAATCCCGTCGTGTACACCAATTGCGTACTGCTTCCATAGACAGCATAGCCGGCGCAGACTTGGCGATACCCTGGCTGGAGAATATCCTCCACCGTACCGGGTGTATCGAGCGATTCATCCAAGCGGCGGTAAATCGAAAAAATGGTGCCGATGGTGATGTTGGCATCAATGTTGGAGGAGCCATCGAGCGGATCGAAAACCATCACGTATTTCCCTCGCCGGTAGTTGGCGGGAATGTGCACAAGCCCTTCGGCTTCTTCGGATGCCATCACACAGAGGTGGCCGCCATGGTCCATAGCGCGGAAGATGACATCGTGTGCCAGTTCGTCGAGTTTGCGCACTTCTTCGCCGTGGATGTTGACCACGCGGGTTGAGCCCAGCAGATCCGTCAATCCAGCACGCCGCACGTCGCGTGCGATGATGCGGAGCGCCAGTGTCAAGTCGCGGAGCAAACGGGAAAATTCGCCCGTAGCTTCGGGGAATTGCTGTTGCTGCTCTGCGATGTGCCGTTCGATCGTTACCAAGCGTCTGTCCATGCTGCGTTCCTCGATGTAGCAGAATCCCAAGGCGCCAAGCCCGTGCTCGACGCAAAGTTAGCGCCCCGGAGCACTTACCACACCTACGGCACACTCTGCGCGACACAATACACCCACTACCTGTTCGTTACTATACGGCGGTCATCTGCCCGAACACGGGCTGCACTGCAGAATCGCATGTTCAACATCGAGGCACACAAGCCATGGGTATCCGATTGTGGGGCATCTCCATGCCAGGCCAACAGACAGGAGTGCGCATCAGCGCTGCGATAGTGGCTCTGCTGCTTGCGGTGAACACCCTGAGTGCCCAGCAGCAGCAACCTTCCACCGAACGCTCGATGGTCACCAGCACATTCACCGTCTATGGCAATTGCGGCAAGTGCAAAAAGAATATCGAGCGACCCTTCAAAGAGATGCAGGGCGTCGAAAGTGCAAGCTGGGACAAAAAGACCAAGCAGTTCACCATCACCTACGATCCATCGCTTCTGACCGAAAAGCGCATCAAAGAAATCATCGCCGAGCAGGGCTACGATAGCGACGACGTCAAAGCAAGCGACCAGGCCTACGGGAAACTGCCCAAGTGCTGCCGCTACCGCGACGGCGATCCCCACCAAAATCATTAGTTCGCTCAATGGCGCTGCTCCGCTCGATCCTGAGTCCGATTCTGCTGACCGCTCTCTTGTTGGCGACAGAAGGGGTGGCGCTCAGCATTCACATCTGCTGCGGCAGTGTTGAAGCAATCGGCCTTTACCAGAACGTCGAATGCTGTTGCGGTCACGAAACCGACGCCGACTCTGCCTGTACCATCACCGAGCATAGCGACTGCTGCAGCACCAGTGACGCGTATTTGCTCTTGCCCGTCGGTGCTGCGCGAAATCACGATACGCCCGTGCTCCTCCCGATGGTGGCAGCACTGGTACCAAGTGTTCCCCAAGTGCAGAGCAATCCAACGTCTCTGCATTCCCCTTCAAGCGACCAGCAGCAACTCTGGCGCTGTTCCCCACCCATGCTCCAAACCTTCCGCCTATAGGTTCCACTGCAGTGGTTCTTTTTCACTACTGCTGCCCTTGCATGTAAGGGCAGCGGCGTTCCCGCATTTGACATTTCGTGTACCACCATTGCAGTGAACCAATTCCATGAAACTTCTCTTGCTGATCTTTACCCTTGCGACCGTCGGCGTTGCCACACAGCCCTTGGTTGGCACTATTCGCGGGCGCGGCGCTGATGGCACTGTTGCACCCATTGCTGGTGCTCGACTGATCTGGAAAGGCACCCAGCGCGGCGCCCTCACCCGCAGCGACGGAAGCTTCCAGATCGAACGCACAGCATCGGGTAACGATACCGATACGCTCATCGTGAGCGCAGTCGGGTACCGCAGCGATACGCTCGCAATCGCTCGAACACTCCACCATCTCGATCACATCCTTGCTGCCGAATACGTCGCTCGTGCGGTTCGGGTGGAAGGCCAAGCAACCTCGATCGCAGCAGCCGAACCTATCCGCACCGAATTAGTCACCCGGCGGCAACTGGAACAATCAGCCTGCTGCACCCTTGCCGAATCCTTCGAGCGAAGCGCCTCGGTCGAAGTGCAATTTTCCGATGCCATCTTGGGTGCTAAAACGATCCGTCTGCTCGGACTCCGCGGGATCTACACGGTGGGGCTGACCGAAGCTGTTCCCTTGCTGCGCGGTGTGACGGGCGCATTTGCGCTCGACGATGTGCCCGGACCATTCCTCGATGGCATCAGCATCTCGAAAGGTGCTGCATCTGTCCTCAACGGTTACGAGGGCATAACCGGTCAGCTCAACGTAGAATTCAAAAAGCCTCATCGGGACGTTCCATTTTTCGCGAATGCCTTTGCGAACCACCTCGGGCGTGCCGAACTCAACCTTACCAGTGCACAAGCACCCAGCGATAATCTCCACACCATGGTCATGCTCCATGGGCGCATGTTCCAACGCGAGCTGGATGCCAACGGGGATGGATTCATGGACATGCCGCTCTTTGGCAATCTCAATGGGATTGCTCGGCTGCTCTGGCAGGACGACAACCGCGAGCTGCAAGTCGTCGTGCGTCCAACCTGGGGTAACTACCGCAGCGGAACCATGGGAGCATGGAGCAATGGCATCAATGCCTACCGTATCGAAACGACGACAGAGCGACTCGACAGCTACCTCAAAGTTGCCTTCAATGAGCTCGACCACCCGCTCGCCCATCGGATCGGTGTTCAGGTGGCGTTCAGCTCGCAACGACTTTCCACACAAGCAGGGCTTCGCACGATTGCAACCCGCGAACACTACCTTTTCGCAAAAGCAATCGCAGCAACAACCTTGGGTGAGCACGTGTCGTTGCTTTGGGGAGTATCGCTACTCTACGATGCACCGTACGAACGCCTTGATGCAACCACTCGCGAACGCACCGAGCGCGTTCCAGGAGTGTTCGGCGAGGTAACCTGGTCGCCCGATCCATCGCTATCGGCAACGCTTGGCATTCGACATGACTGGCACAACCTCTTTGGCGCTCAACTAACACCACGCATGCACATCAAGTACGCACCGAGCGAACTGATCACGCTGCGCATGTCAGCAGGAACGGGTGTTCGCGTTCCGTTCATGATCGCAGATAATACCGCTGCCTTCCTCAACAATCGCCGTGTCGTGCTCGATTCAGCCGTCCTGCCTGAACGGGCATTCAATATCGGCGGAGGTGTTACCGCAACAATGCTCATTGGCGACCACGCCGTCACATTCGATGGCGAGATTTACCACACCCGCTTTTCGCGGCAGCTCGTCACCGACTTCGACCGATCGGCACGCGAGGTTGCCATCGTGTATGCCGGGAGCGGCTACGCCAATAGCGCGCTGCTGCAAATAACGACGACGCTGCTGGAGCGGCTCGATCTGACGGTTGCCTACCGCCTGATGGACACACGAGCAGAAACCGGTGGGCAACTGCAGCTCCTGCCGCTGATATCGCCGCATCGAGTGTTGCTGACGCTCAGCTACCTGACTCCAGACCGCACCTGGGAAATCAATCCGACGGTGGTATGGTACAGCGGTGGGCGCATTCCCACGACAGCGGACAACCCAGAAGCATACCGCTTCGAGGAACGCTTCCCATCCTATGTCCGTGCATCAGTGCAGGTCAACTGGCGTCCCAGCGATAGCCCGTGGGAATTCTATCTGGGAGCGGAAAACCTGCTCAACATCCTGCAGTCACGGGCTGTCCTGGCAGCAGACTTCCCCCGTTCGCCGTACTTCGATGCCTCGTTGGTGTGGGGTCCGCTCGATCAGCGAACAATCTACGCGGGTGTGCGGTTGCGGCTGGGCGAAGCTTTTGAAGAATAGACGCTGCCGGTTCCGCTCGGTCCAGTGCGCGGCACCAGCATGCTGAACCTTTTTCGGCATCTTTGTGTTCTGCAGACGTCGAGTACCACAACTGTTGTCGCTTACCGTATGCATCTTGCCCTCATTACTGGCGCCAACCGCGGCATTGGGTATGCTCTGGCCGACACGCTGTGTTCCCGCGGTTTTCACGTTCTCGTTGGAGCACGTTCCCTCGAGCGCGGCGAGCAGGCAGCCGCCCAGCTTCGCAGCCGTGGCGGAAACGCCGATGCTCTCCTGCTCGACCTGGAGCAACCGGAAACCTTCGCCGCTGCGGCAGAACACATCGCAGCGCGGTTTGGCGCTCTCGACGTGCTCGTCAATAACGCCGGTATCATGATCGAAGCCGAAGAGTGGAATACTAACACCACGCTGACCATTCCCCCTGCGGTGCTGCACCGAACCTTTCAGGTGAACTTTTTCGGACCGGTGGAGCTCACCCAACAATTGCTGCCCTTGCTGCGCAAGAGCACCGATGGACGCATCGTGAACATTTCGACGATCCTGGCCTCGCTGCAGCTCCACGCAACACCCGGCTCGAACACCTACCCGACGAAGACATTCGGCTACAACAGTTCCAAAACAGCGCTCAATGCTTTCACGGTGCATCTTGCGCATGCACTCCAGGGAACGCCCATCAAGGTGATCAGCGTGCATCCTGGCTGGGTGCAAACCGAACTTGGTGGCAAGGGCGCTCTCATCTCGCCTCAGAAAGCTGCCGAAGATATCGCCGAACTGATTGTTGCTGCGGAGCCACCGACAGGAGTGGTCCTTTTTCGCGGTTCGCCCCTGCCGTGGTAGAGTGCTGGGTTGAGTGGAGCTGCCGTAATTTGCGTTCCGATTCACCCGGAAAACCATCGAATAGCATGCCGTGAACGTTGTTGCAGACCTTGTCGAAAAGCACCGCCCAACGATGGAGCAGGCAATCGCTGCCTGGCGCGACCGAACCTTTTTCGCTCACTGGGCCGAGGTGCCCAGCGGAAAAATCTACGGCGAAGCTGCTGCTGCCGACGGAAAGACCCGCTTCGATGCTCAATTGGGCAAGCCGTTCGATCGCTTGCTTCAGCGCCAGGCGTACTCGTGGCATGGTGAAGAGGAATCCCCCTATGGCTTCCCCCTTGGGATCACGTATCCGGTGCTCAGTCCGGACGTGCTGGTTGCCAACGCCCAGCGCGCCCAACGCCCGTGGGCACGCCTGGAACCTGCAGCACGCGCAGCCGTGCTGGTCGAGGCACTCCAACGTGCTGCAAGCATTTTTTTCGAGCTTGCCCATGCAACCCAGCACACCACAGGGCAAGGGTTTGTCATGGCGTTTCAGGCATCGGGTCCGCACGCGTTCGACCGCGCACTCGAAGCCATCGCCGCCGGTGCCTGGGCGCAAGGATCCTTTGCTCCTGCGGCAACGTGGACCAAGCCTGTTGGCAGAGTAACCGTTACACTCTCCAAACAGTTTCGCATACGCCCTCGCGGGGTCAACGTGACAATCGGTTGCTCGACCTTTCCTGTGTGGAATAGTTTGCCCGGCATGGTCGCAAGCTTGGTCACCGGAGCAGCAAGCGTTGCCAAAGCGCATCCGAAGGTGGTCTATCCCATCGCGCTCGTGGTCGCAGCCCTGCAACAAGCCCTCGACACATTGGGATTCGATCCGCACTTGGTGCAGCTGGCTGTGCCAACGCCCTATGAGCCGATGACCCAAGCGCTCATCGGCAGCGAAGGGATCGGCACCGTGGATTATACCGGCTCGAGCGCGTTCGGCCAGCAGGTCGAACGCTTTTGCGCGGAACATGGCATCGTCTGCTTCACCGAAAAATCGGGCGTCAATCCCGTGCTCATCGAAAGTGTTGCAGCGCTGGATCCCGTGCTGGAAAATCTGGCATTTAGTCTGTGCCTGTACTCAAGCCAAATGTGCACAGCACCGCAGAACATCTTCATTCCCGCGCGGGGAGTTACCGAGCAATCCAGTGGACGAACCATCCCGTTTGAGGAAGTTGCTCAGCGTCTGGTTGCCGCCATTGATGCACTGGCAACAAACGACAAAGTCGGACCAGGCACGCTCGGCGCAATTCAGAACCCCGCCACGCTCGACCGCATCGAACGCGCACGGAAACTGGAGTTGCCCATCTTTCGCGAAAGCAGACCCATCGAGCAACCCGAGTACCCGAACGCACGCACGGCAACACCCCTTTTGCTCCAGGGGGATACGCGCCAGCGAATGCAGTACGAACACGAATGGTTCGGTCCGATTGCCTTTCTCATTCCGGTTGCCTCGTTCGACCACGGCATCCAAGAGATCACCGGCTCGGTCCAGCGCTGCGGCGCGCTGAGCACGCTCGTGTACACAACCGATCCATCGCTCCAGCGCAGCGCCGAGGAAGCGCTCTTCGACGTTGGCGCACCGATTGCATTCAACTTCACTGGTCCGATCTGGATCAACCAGTCGGCTGCATTCAGCGATTTCCACGGTACGGCAGCAACACGAGCCGGCAATGCATCGTTTACCGACGTCGCGTTCGTGGCTGCGCGCTATTCGGTCATCGGCACCCGTTCGGGTAACTAATGCACACCGATCTTGCAGGAGATGGAATGACGTGGTTCCAGCGCAAATCGAAGAACATCCAAGAAACAACACCGCGGGAAATGCCCGATGGTCTGTGGACCAAGTGCGATCGCTGCGGCGAACTCATCTACAAAAAGCAGCTCGAGGAACATGCCTATACGTGCCCGAAGTGTTCCCACCACTTCCGCATCGGCAGTCCGCAGTACATCAAGCTGCTGTTCGACGAGGGAACCTTTGTCGAAACGGACACGCACCTTCGCTCGGCCGACCCGCTGGAGTTTACCGACACCAAGCCCTACCGCGAACGCCTGCGCGAGGCATACCGCCGGTTTGGCAATAGTGACGCCCTCACCATCGGCTATGGCACCATTAGTGGACGGCAGGTCTCGTTCGGCTGCATGAATTTTAGCTTTATCGGTGGCTCGATGGGTTCGGTTGTGGGTGAAAAATTTGTTCGGGCTGTTCGGCGTGCGCTCTCAGAGCACATCCCGCTGGTGGTTATCTCCGCATCGGGCGGCGCACGGATGCAGGAGGCAGCGTTTTCGCTCATGCAGATGGCAAAAACGAGCGCTGCTCTGACCGAACTTGCCCAAGCGCAACTACCCTACATTTCCGTGCTGACCGATCCGACGACGGGCGGCGTCAGCGCTTCGTACGCTATGCTGGGCGACGTTATCATTGCCGAGCCGGGCGCACTGATTGGTTTTGCCGGTCCGCGCGTTATCGAGCAAACGATCCGCAAAAAACTCCCCGAAGGCTTCCAAAGCGCCGAATTCCAGCTTGAGCATGGTTTTGTGGATATGATCGTCCATCGCAAACAACTACGCTCGACGATCGCTCACGTGCTCGAGTTGCTCCTATAGCATGTGCCACCTACCTTCCCTGCCGAGGATGTATCGTGTCGTTATTCTTGTCGTAGGGGTAGCTGCAATAGTCAGCAGGAGTGCGGCACAAGACACAACGTTCCTCCTGCCAGCGGTTGGCATCCGAGCCAGCGTTCCCGTGCCAACGATCGCGACCATCGGTACGTGGTCATTGGCGCACTACTCCTCGGCAGAGATCTACAGCACACAACTGACCGTTCCCGTACCCGTTGCCAGTAGCGAACCTCCGACGGCGTTTAGTGCAACCTATGGCGATTCGCTCCATGTGATGGTGGCAGTGGTGCCCGAATTTTTAGGCAGCGTGGATCTGCTTGGCCGCCTGCTCGACCTCCAACAATTGCGGCGCTCCGCCCGCGGTGAAGCACCCGTGATGGTAACCTACACTGCCCAGAAAATGATCGGTGCCGTCCCTGCCGAAGAAATTGCCATCGAACTGCGCGATACAACAAACCGTGATTCAATGTTCACCCTCATCACAGCCGGACAGCGCGGCAGGGATATTGTGGTGCTCTTTCTCCGCAGCCGTACCAATCCCCGCGATGGGTCCACCTGGAGCGCGCTTGCCTACCAGCAACTACTTGCGTCGGTGGCCATGCCCGAGCTTTTCCGACAGGACACGCTGCACATAGTTCACCCGGCTGGTTGGAGCATTGCGATTCCGCACGCCTGGACAAATAAAGTCTCCACCCGTAGCGGACAGATGCCGCTGCTACCGCCACAAACGGAGGAGGACACCACCTGGAACAGTGTTGTTGTTCAACTGCCCGCGGTGCAAATCGAGTTTTTTGCCAACCGCGTCACGCTTGGCGATACGGCAGTGCTCGACTATGCGGCCCACGTAGCGCAACGACAGCGTTTGGAACCACTCAGCAGCTGGACGCACATCCCCGGCTGGCAGTGGTACCGCTTCCTTGCTCCACACCGCGGCAATACCGTCCAGACAACCTATGGGATCTGCGTGCAGCAGGGGCATATCCGAGCGCTTCGCCTCACCGGATGGGAACGCGACATGCCGCACGTCGAAGGCTTCCTCCCCCTGGTTATCGAGGCTTTCGCATTCCCGCTCTCCAGCGCAAGGTAGATCGGGACTGTTGATCTCTGCACGGGATGATCTGGCCAGCAGGGGCGATCACTCTGGCGCCAGCTCAGCGCCAATACCTACTGTATCGGTGTAATCTTGAGGTACGAGCCGGACTCGACGGTTGTCCCCGTTGCATTCGAGCTGTTCTGCGCCCACTGCACCTGCACATTCCCGCCTGACGAACCCATCGTGATGATGCCGCGAATCCGTGCGTAGCCATAGGTGTTGTCTATGTCAGTCCATGATATTTCATCGCTGCTCG